>WNGA01010971.1_pt1 | contig 24205 bp, 23 predicted proteins | sample 5400061 | NCBI WGS metagenome assembly WNGA01 (sample SAMN13153366, study PRJNA577476) | soil metagenome | isolation source: 100 cm soil or saprolite under grassland replicate 2 | place: USA:California | collected 2016-06-15
GTTAGCGTGCAAATACATCCGGACCCTCCTTCGAGCCGTGGTCTTCGCGGACTCACAGCCTCGAAGGAGGGCCGGATAGACCTCTCAGCCGTTCACAACCTGTGTAGGCAGGACAACTAATCAGTGGCGGCGCGGAGTAGGCGCGCGGCGCGGCGTCCGAGACGCCCATAATCATGCGGGATATCGGCAGGAACCGGCTATCCTGGGACGAAAGAGCGCCGCATGGGGCTCTCACGCCTACTTCCGCGTCCCAACACACGCGCATCGTCCGATAAGAAGGGATCACCTTTGAGCCGGGTCATCGCGTTCGCCAACCAAAAGGGCGGCGTCGCGAAAACGACGACCACGCTGAACCTTGGAGTCGCCCTCAAGGAGAAGGGCCACTCGGTGCTGACCGTGGACCTCGATCCACAGGGGAACCTGACGATGAGCCAGGGCTGGAACCCCGACGAGATCGAGCGCTCGATGTTCGACGTGCTCGTCCACAAGCTCCCGATCGAGGAGATCATCCGCGAGGCCGAGGTCGACGTCGCCGTCTCGTCGATCGACCTCGCCGGCGCCGAGCTCGCGCTCGCCTCGATGATCGGACGCGAGCGCGCGCTCGAGAAGGCGCTCGTCTCGATCAAGCCGAAGTACGACTACATCCTGATCGACACGCCGCCGTCGCTCGGCCTGCTGACGATCAACGCGCTCGTCGCGTCGAACGGCGTGATCGTCCCGGTGCAGTGCGAGTACCTCTCGCTGCGCGGGCTCGTCCAGCTCGAGAACACCCTCTCGATGATCCGCGAGAACCTCAATCCCGACGTCGAGATCGAGGGCATCCTCCCGACGATGTTCGACAAGCGGCTCTTGCACTCGAAGGAGGCCGTGGACATCCTGAAGGAGAACTTCGGTGACCTCGTGTTCAACACCAGGATCCGCAAGACCGTGCGCTACGCAGAAGCTCCCGTGAAGGGCCAGTCCGTGCTGAGCTACGACCCGAGCGGCGACGCCGCGGGCCTCTACCGCGAGCTTGCGAAGGAGGTGCTCAATGGCGCGAAAACGCGCGAGCATGCGTGAGGGCCCGCTCGCCGAGCTCTTCAAGGCAACCGAGGCGGCGCAGCGACAGCAGGAACGCGAGGCTGCGGGCGCGCCGGCTCCCGCCGAGGAGCCGCACGAGTCGACGGTCGAGCACGTCCCGACCTGGGAGGACGAGGTCGAGACGCCGACGCCGCCGCATCCGGCGCCGACGCCGCAGCCCGAGCCCGTGCCCGAACCGCCTCCGGCGCCGATTCCGGAGCCGCCCGTCACCCGCTACTTCGAGCCGATGCCAGAACCGGCACCGCGTCTCACCCACGCGCGCGCCGGCACGCTCGGCTCCTACCTCGCGAAGATTCAGGTCGTCGGCGTCGGCGGCGCCGGTCTCAACGCGGTCAACCGGATGATCGACGCCGGCATCAACCAGGTCGACTTCGTCGCCGTCAACACGGACGTCCAGCAGCTGCAGATCTCCGAGGCCGAGACGAAGCTCCACATCGGCCGCGAGCTGACGATGGGGCTCGGGTCCGGCTCCGAGCCGTCGGTGGGACTGCGGGCGGCGGAGGACAGCTACGACCAGATCAAGCACGCCCTGCGCGGCTCCGACATGGTCTTCGTCACCGCCGGCGAGGGCGGCGGCACCGGCACCGGCGCCGCGCCCGTCGTCGCCCGCATCGCCAAGGAGCTGGGCGCGCTCACCGTCGGCATCGTCACGCTGCCCTTCAAGTTCGAGGGGACGAAGCGGCGCGGCCAGGCCGACTACGGCGTCGACGCGCTGCGCAAGGAGTGCGACACGACGATCGTGATCCCCAACGACCGCCTGCTCGAGGTCCTGGACAAGTCGACCTCGATGCTGGACGCCTTCAAGATCGCCGACGACGTTCTCCGACAGGGCGTCCAGGGCATCTGCGACCTGATCACGCTGCCGGGCCTGATCAACCTCGACTTCGCGGACGTGCGGACGATCATGGAGGGCTCCGGCACGGCGCTGATGGGCATCGGCTTCTCCTCCGGCGCCGAGAACCGCGCCCGCGAGGCGGCCGAACGCGCGCTGCGCTCACCGCTGATCGACAGCGAGCTCGGCGCCGCCCGCGGGATCCTGCTCTCGATCGCCGGCGGCGACGACCTGACGCTGCTCGAGGTGAACGAGGCCGCCGAGGTGATCCGCCAGACCGCGACCGACGACACGCAGATCATCTTCGGCGCCACGATCGACGAGCGGCTCACGGGCCAGGTGTGGGTGACGGTGATCGTCACCGGCGTCGGCGGCGCCGGCCGTTCGGGCCGCAGCCTCGTCACCGCGCTGACGTCGCCCGAGGACGAGCTCGAGCCACCGTCCTTCCTGCGCACCTAGCCGTAGCTCGTTCGAGTGAACTTTGCCGGGCACGGCGTGAGCCTCGGTAGCCGTGCGCATCTACAGGAACAAGTGCGCGTCCCCCCAGCTGCGGCACTCCCACAGAAACCCGCGTCGAGCGGCCGGCGCGGGTCTCCCTCCGCTAGTTCCTAAACTTCGCGCATGAGAGGGGCGGTCGCCGGCGGCCATCTGCTCACCGCGCAGGCGGGCGCGCGGGTCCTCGAGGCGGGCGGCAACGCCGTCGACGCGGCCGTGGGCGCGGCGCTCGTGTCGTGGGTCGCCGAGAGCCCGCTCACCGGCCCGGGCGCCGGCGGCTTCATGCTCGTCCATCGCGCGCGGGATCGCAGCACGCGCGTCTTCGACTTCTTCGTCGCGATTCCGGGTCTCGGCGACGACCGCGAGCTCGCGTCGATGGACTTCGTCGACGTCGACTTCAGCGGCGGCTCGACTCAGCGCTTCCACATCGGGCCCGCGTCGTGCGCGATCCCCGGCGCTGCGCTCGGGCTCGAGGCGGCGCACAAATCCTTCGGCAGGCTGCCGTGGCGCGACCTCTTCCAGCCGGCGATCGAGCTGGCGCGGAACGGCGTCGAGCTGAACGACGGCCAGGCGTACCTACACCGCATCCTCGACCTGATCCTCCGCCACACGCCGGAGTCGCGCGCCGTCTACGAGCACGACGGCGCCGGGCTCGGGGCCGGCCAGACGCTGGTGCAGCACGATCTCGCGCAGACGCTCGAGCTGCTCGCGGAGAAGGGCGCACAGGAGCTCTACACCGGTGAGCTCGGCGCCGCGACCGTCGAGCACCTGCGGGCACACGGCGGCTGTTTCACGGAGCGCGACCTGAGGGAGTACCGCGTCATCCGCCGTCGGCCGGTGCGTGCGAGCTTCTGCGGCGAGGAGTTCTTCTCCAACCCGCCTCCGTCGCGTGGCGGCGTGCTGATCGCGTACGGGTTGCCGCTGCTGGAGGAGTACGGCGTCGGCGAGCCCGGAACGGCGGAGGCGATCGACGCGCTCGCGCGGGTGATGCGCGAGCAGCTGCAGGCCCCGGCCGGCCGTGGACTGTTGCGCGCGCTCGAGCTCGGCGGCGCCGTCGTCACGCGCGGCACGACGCACATCTCGGTCGTCGACGGACGCGGCAACGCCGTCGCGCTCACTGCCTCGACCGGCGCGGGCTCGGGCGTTGTCATCCCCGGCACCGGCATTCACATGAACAACATGATCGGCGAGTTCGACATCGCCCGAAAGCCGCGGCCCGGCGCGCGCCTCTCCTCCGGGATGAGCCCCTCGCTCGTGCTGCGTGACGGCCGGCCGCATCTGGTCGTGGGGAGCGCCGGCTTGCGCGGCGCGGTGCTGCAGATCGTCGTCAACGTCGTCGGCCACGGCCTGCCCGTCGAGGAGGCGATCGACCGTCCGCGCGTGCATCTCGACGAGGACGAGGTGCTGCACTGCGAGGGCGGACATGATCCGACGCAGCTCGACAAGCTGGAGGAGCTGGGGTGGAACGTCACGCGGTGGCGCAACCGCAACCTCTTCTTCGGGGGCGCCGCCGCAGTCACGCTGGAGAACGAGCAGCTCGCAGCCGCCGGCGACCCGCGTCGCGGCGGCGCCGGCGTCGTCGTCGAATGATCGTCCGCCGCGCCGAGCCCGCCGACGCCCAGGGGCTGAAGGAGCTCGGCGACGCCGTCGGCGCCGAGCCGGAAGGCTGGCTCGTGACGACGAACGGCTGGCGCGACGTCGCCGACGAGCGGCGCTACCTGCGCGCGATCCGCCGCTACCCGAACGCGGCGGTCTTCGTCGCGGAAGACGAGGGGGCGATCGTCGGCCGCCTCTCGATCGCACGCGACCAGCATCCGGCCAGCCGGCACGTCGCCGACCTCGGCCTGATGGTCGCCGCTTCGCACCGCCGGCGCGGCATCGGCACGGCGCTGCTGCAAGCCGCGGTGCAGTGGGCCGGCTCGGTCGGCGTGCGCAAGCTGGAGCTGCACGTCTTCCCCTGGAACGCGGCCGCGATTGCCCTGTACGAGCGCTTCGGCTTCGTGCAGGAGGGCTATCGCAAGTCGCACTACCGCCGCGGCGACGACTACGTCGACGCGGTGCTGATGGCGTTCTGGACGTAGGTGACGTACGCGTCGACGTCGTCCGGCGGCTCGTCGCGCTCACCCCGGTAGAACGCGACCGCCTGCACCAGGACCGGCTTGTGCTCGTCGGGCAAGCGCGCGAGCGCCCATTCGGCCGCCTGGAGCTTCGAGTGCACCTCGTCGGTCGAGACGCCGGCCCAGACGCGCGTCAGCATGATCACATCGCGCGTGTCGACGTCGTAGAGGATGCCGTCCACGTAGTCGGCTCGCGGCACCGGATCGAAGACCTGTGACGGCGGTGGCCCGTACAGCGTCCGCTTGCCGGCGAGCACCATCGTCACGACGGCCGCGAGGTCGGTGTTCCTGCCGGGGCCGAGGCCTTCGCCGCGGCCCGCCCAGAAGTGGAAGTCGTACGGCGCGGGGTGTCGCCACGGTCGGATCTCCGACGCGACGACGAGATCGAACTCCAACCGCGGCACCGTCCGGCACAACTCGACGAGCTGCTCCCGCTCTTCGTCCGTAATCCGCCGGCGCGTCAGTGCGACCACGTCCAGGTCGCTGCGCGGTCCGCCGCCGCCGAGGACTTCCGATCCGTGCCGGTAGACGCCCACGAGGTCGTCGCCGAACAGCTCCCGGAGACCGCGGACGAGCGCTATGTCTGGAGCTTCAGCTCTTCTTCGCGTAACCGACGCCGCCGTTCCGCGAGTGCTTCCTCTTGCTCGCTCAGTCGGCGGTCGCGGTCGTCGAGCGCCGCCCGCCGCAGGTCGAGCTCGTCCTCCTGGCGCGCGAACCGCGACTCCGCCGCGACGACGTGCCGCTCGCGGTCGGCGACGTCGACCTCGCGCGCCTCGACGCGTGCCAGCGCCTCCGTCAACCAGGCGCCGCGCTCCTCCAGTTCCCCCGCGGTGCGCTCGAGCTCGACCGCGCGCTCGTCCAGCGAACTGGCGCGCTCCTCGAGCGTCGCCAGCCGCTCTTCCTGCTCGCCCACGTCGCGCAGCCGGCGCGCGAGCTGCGTCTCCTTGACGGCGAGCTTGGCCGCGCGCTTGCCGAGCCGTTCCTCGGCCGCGGCGTTGCGCGCCGCCGTCTCGTCGATCTCCTCCTGCCGCTCTCCGAGCGCGCGCTCCTGCTGCTCGATCGCAGCGACGCGTGGCTCGAGCGCGGCTTCGGCCTCGGCGACGCGGAGCTGCTGCACCTGCAGGTCGGCGGCACGGGCCTCCAGCTCGGAGGCGCGCGCGTCGAGCTGGCGCAGCGCCGCTCCCTGGACGCGTTCCTGCTCGGTGATCTCGGTCTCCCGTGATTCCGTCTCGGCCTCGCGCCGAGCGAGCGCCTCGGCCCGGCGCTCCTGCGCCTCGAGCGCGGCGCTCGCGGTCGCGATCCAATCGCCGCGCTCCTCCAGCTCCGAGCTGAGGACGCGCAGCTCGCTCGAGCGGGCGTCCAGCTCCCGCTGCCGCTCGCGCAGGCGGTCGGCCTCGACAGAGACGCGTTCGACCTCGGACTGCTGGTCGCGCAGCTCAGCCTCGGCGAGCGCCACGCGGCGCTCACGCTCCGCCAGCTCCGCCTCGGACTCCTCGATCAGCTGCCGGCGCGCGTCGAGATCGGCGCCGATCTCCTCGTAGCGGCGCGCACGGGCGTCGATCTCGCCCGAGCGGCGGGCGATCGTCTGGTTCAGCAGGCGCTCGCGGTCGGCGAGCGCCGTCCACGCCTGCTCCAGCTCGTCCTGTTCTTCCGCCATTTCCGCGAATAATGACGTGAAAGCCAGAGCGCAAGTATCCGACTTGTAAATCGTCTACTTCAACATGGGAGGACTGGTCGCCTCGATCGTCCTCGCACTTGCGGCTCCAGGTCCAGCGTGCGGTGGCGGAAAACCGGTTATTGCGGTGTCCTACCGCGTCCAGAACGACGTCGACACCGGCATCAAGGGCAACAACTGGGCCTTCGACACCTACCTGCGTAAGGTCCGCGTCTACCGCCGCGCGCCGGGCAAATTCTGCTCCGTCAGTACCTACGACGGCGAGTTCGCCTCGATCGAGGGCACGAGCCCGGGCGGGAAGTGGCAGCTGCCGGCCGGCATCCGCGGCCCCTTCGCCGGCGCGTCTGTAACGACCTTCCGCGGGCGGCTCGCCCCGCGCGGCGCGGCGCTACGGGGCTTCCTGGGCGTGAAGGACTTCGCCTGCTCCAGCGCGGACGTCAAGGGCCAGTGCGCCGGCACCTGGGACTGGCTGCGCGACTACTTCACCGGCATCGCGGCGTTCCGCTACTCGCGCTACGAGTTTCGCTACCACGCGACCGAGAACGGCACGGGCACGTTCAGTGACAAGCTCGTCGCCGGCAAGATCCGCCTGAGCGGCGACATCAAGCCGGCGAAGAGCAAGCCGTAGCTACGAGTACTGCCTGACGAGCTGCTTGGCGGACTGCTCGGCCGCCTTGACCGCCTTGTCGAGCGCCCCCTCTTCCTGCTCGAGATTCTCCTGCAGGAGCGCGACGACGTCGTCGTCGTCCAGCTGCTCGGCCTTGATGATCAGGCCGTCGTAGACCGCAACCTCGTGGTGCTCGGTCTCGATCACGCCGCCGAGGATGACCGAGTCGACGAGTGAATCGTCGACCTCCTTGATCAGCTGCTCGCCTTCCTTCTGCAGTCCGTCGATCGCCGGGCACGACTGCTTCTCGGGCTGCTCGCCCAGCGCCGCGAAGATGCGGTGCAGGTTCTGCACCTGCTGCCGTGTCTCCTGGTGGTGGTGCTGCAAGTTCTTCTTCAGCTTCGGGTCGGAGGCCTTGTCCTGGAGCTCTTCGAGCATCTCCAGGATGGTCTCCTCCATCGTCAAAGCCGCGCCGAGCTTGTGGACGAACAACTCGGTCGGCGTCCCGACAGTTGCCAACGTGACCCCCCTTTCGGTTCGGATGAGCAACCGGAGGGCTACCCGGGCCCGGGCCGGCCAAACACGGCGAGGCCGGAATTTGCGTGCGACGGTAGGTTCCGGACGGGTGAACGCGCCGTGGGGGAGACGATGGGGGCCCATCCTGGCGCTCTGGCTGGCGCTCGGCGCCGGCCTGGCAGCCCTCACGACCCAGGTGGTCGACTGGTACGTGATGACGGACGAGCTCTTTTACGAACGGCTCGCGATCAGCGTGGGGAAGCTGGGCTCGCCGTTTCCACACATCCACGGACAGCTCGTCGGGAACGTCAACCAGCTGTACCCGCTCCTCCTCGCACCGCTCTTCGACGGCCGGCTCGTCCCCTCCGGCTTGCGCGACGCGCATCTGCTGAACGCATTCGTGATGAGCTCGGCGTGCGTTCCGGCGTTTCTGCTTGCGCGCCGAGTCACACAAAACAGCCGGGTCGCCTATGTGGTCGCGGGGCTGAGCGTCTGCATTCCCTGGATCGCCCTTGCCTCGTTCCTGATGACGGAGGCCGTCGCGTATCCCGTCTTTCTGTGGGCGATCCTGGCACTCCAGAAGGCGGCCGTCTCTCCACGGCCGCGAAACGATGTCTTCGTGCTCGTCACACTCGCCGCGGCGGTGCTTGCGCGTACGCAGTTGGCCACGCTGCTCGTCGTGGTTCCGCTCGCGCTTCTGCTGGATCGATTCTCGCTACGGAAGCTCTGGTCGAGCCACCGCGTCCTTGCGCTTGCCTACGCGGCCTTGGGAATCGTCGCGATCGTGTTGCTCGTGCTGGGCGAGTTGTCACGCGTGCTCGGCAACTACTCCGTCACAACCGAAGGAAATCTCGTTCCGAGCGGAATGCCCCGCTCGCTGCTCGAGCATCTGGCGCCGCTCGGGCTCGGCCTCGGGATCCTGCCGTTCATCCTCGGCGTCGCCTGGCTGCTGATTCCGCTGCTACGGGAGCGGACGCGCGAGCAGCACGCGTTCGCGAGCGTGGCGCTCGTCACGATCGTCGCGCTGCTGCTCATCGTCACCTCGTACGACCTGCGCTTCGGCGCCGGGCGTCTCCACGACCGCTACCTCTTCTATCTCGTCCCGCTGGTCCTGATCGCATTCGCGGCGATGCTGCTCGAGCCGGAGTGGCCGCGGTGGACGGTTTTCGGCGCCACCGCGCTGCTCGCGATGGCGTTCGCCTTCATGCCCGTCGTCTCGTACCAGAAGTTCAATGTCGACTCACCCGTCGCGCTGCTGAACGACCCGCTCCTCGATCTCGCCGGGTCGGAGCAGACCGCCCAGCTCCTGCTCGCATTCGGGACGATCGTCGCGGCGCTCCTCCTCTTCGCCGGCCGACGCGTCGCCGTCGTCCTCGCCGTCGTGGCGGCACTCGCGGGGCCGGCGCAGAGCGGAGCCGCGTTCGCGAGGCTCTTCGCGCATGACGGCACCAGCGGACGACCGCTGACCCTCGACCAGAGCGTCGTCTTCGACTGGATCGACCGCAAGGTCGGGACGAACGCGAACGTGTCCATGTTCCCGTACCCGATCCTGTACGGCAACTACTGGGAGAACGTCGCGTACTGGTGGAACGTCGAGTTCTGGAACGCGTCCGTTCAGCGCGCAATGGTCTACGAGGACGCCTTCACCGGCACGCCCGAGACGTTCCCGACGCTCGACCTCGCCTTCGACCGCACGACGGGCCGCGCGAACATGTCGCCGAGCGGCCTGGTCGTGCAAGGGACCTCTGAGACCAGATTCGGGCTCGCCGGCACAGGCCTCGGTGAGAACCGTGGCGCCTTGCTGCTCCGGCCGGAGCGGCCCTGGCGCGCGAACTGGCTCAGCTTCGACCTCTACCGCGACGGTTGGACGATTCCCAAGGTTGTCGGGACGATCAGGATCTTCGCCGCACCGGGCCAGACGAGCCGGGAGCGGCGCTATCTCACGGTGTCACTGCGCGCGCCACGAGACGTCCCGCCTCGAGGCTTCACCGTCCGCTCGAATGCGGACGCCTGGCGCGGCGAAGCCGACGCGCGCGGCACGAGCAAGCAACTCTCCGTCTGCGTGCCGCCGCACGGCTTCGCGGACGTTCGCGTCGATGTCCCGCGCTACTCACCGATCTACGGTGATCCGCGGAGCGAGCGGTCATTCGTCAGCTATGCCCGCTCGGGCGGTCTGCTCGTGACGGGAATCGCGCTCGCCGACGAGATCGGGTCGTGTTAGCGGAGGTTAAGTTGCACTGCTCGTTCCAGGTTTGACGGCCGTGAAACCGGCTAGGACGTCGACATGGGACTACTGTGGTTACTCATCCTGTTGCTGATCATCTTCGCGCTCGTCGGCGGATTTGCGGTGAGCAACTGGCTACTGCTGATCCTCGTCATCGCGCTGATCCTCGTTCTCGTCGGGTACGTCTAGGATCCACGCGAGCAACGCCGCGTAGTCGCGCTCGCCCCAGGAGGCGTCGTCTGCCTCTGCGAGCCACGAGCGCGCGGCTTGCGCGAGGCGCAGCTCGGGCGCGGCCTCGGTGACGAGGTCGGCGTCCTTGCGCGCGAGCGAGAGCGGAAAGCGAGGCGGATAGTCGTTCGCCTCCAGCGCCGCGCGCCGCCGTTCGGCCTGCGCCGCGAGCGGCGTCGCCGCGAGCACCTCGAACGCTGCCTCGCGTGAGAGCCCGAGCCGGTCGGCGAGCCTGAGCGCTTCGGCGAGGACGCCGAGGGCGCCGAAGAGGCTGGAGTTGGCGACGAGCTTCGCCGACGCACCCGCGCCGAGCGGGCCGACGTGGTGGACGGTCCCGAGTGTCGCGAGCAGCGGCTCGTACTGCGCGTAGAGCTCGTCGGGACCTCCGACGAAGACGTGCAGCGTTCCCTGCTCGGCTTCGGAGCGGCTGCCGAGCACGGGGGCGTCGAGCAGGTTCGGGATCTTCTGCGCCAGCTCGTGAATCGCGGCCGGGCCGACGGTCGACATCTCGATCAGCGTCTTCGGCTCGATTCCGGCCGTGACCTCGCGCAGCGCCTGCGGGTTCGCGACCATCGTGATCGTCACGTCGGCCTCCGCCGCCGCCTCGGCCGCGGTGTCTGCGATGCGCGGGAAGCCCTCCGCCTTCGTTCTCGTGCGATTCCACACGACGACGTCGTGACCGGCGTCGAGTAGCCGGCGCGCGATCCGGCTGCCCATGGCTCCGAGGCCGATGACGGCGACGCTGGACACGATTCTTCAAGTCTGTCAACCGGCCGAGCCCTGGCGGAAGAAACTGGTAAGGAACTGCGTCCGGTGAAAGACTGGGCGCCATGACAGCGATTGCCGAAGGACTCACGCTCGAGGAAACCGCGCTGGCCGAGCTCCAGGCCGGCCTGAGGGGCCAGATCGTCGGCCGCGACGATCCGGCGTACGAGGAGCAGCGCAAGATCTGGAACGGCTCGATCGACCGTCGGCCCGCGCTGATCGCGCGCTGCGCCGGCGTTGCGGACGTCATGTCCGCGGTGAAGTTCGCGCGCAAGAACGGCTTGCCCGTCGCGGTGCGCAGCGGCGGCCACAGCTTCCCGGGCCTGTCAGTCGCCGACGATGCGTTCCTGATCGACCTGAGCCTGATGAAGGGCGTGCGCGTCGATCCGCAGGAGCGGACGGCGCGCGTGCAGGCCGGCGTCCTGCTCGGTGAGCTCGACCGGGAGACACAGGCGTTCGGCCTCGCCGCGCCCTCCGGAATCGTCACGCACACCGGAGTGGCGGGCCTGACGCTCGGCGGCGGGATCGGCTGGATCATGCGCAAGCACGGCCTCTCGGTCGACAAGCTGCGCCGCGTCGACCTCGTCACCGCGGAGGGCGAGCTCGTCAAGGCGAGCACCGAGGAGAACGAGGAGCTCTTCTGGGGCCTGCGCGGCGCCGGCGCGAACTTCGGGATCGTGACCGAGTTCGAGTTCGACCTCGTGCCGCTCGGCCCGACAATCCTCGCGGGGCCGATCTTCTGGAAGATGGAGGACTCCGCCGAGGTGCTGCGCTTCTACCGCGACTGGGTCGCCGACGCGCCCGACGACCTGATGACGATCGTCGTGCACCGCAAGGCGCCGCCGCTGCCGTTCGTGCCGGAGGAGTTGCACGGCGAGCCGGTCGTGATGGTGATCCCGTGCTGGGTCGGCGACTTCGACGAGGGCGAGAAGTTCATCCGTCCGATGAAGGAGTTCGGCAATGCGGTCGCGGACGTTTGCGTGCAGAAGCCGTTCCTCGCACACCAGGCGATGTTCGATCCATCCTTCGTGCCGCAGCGTTGGTACTACTTCCGCTCGTTCGACGTTCCGGCGCTGACGGACGAGATGATCGACATCACGGCGGAGCATTCATTGCGGATCAAGTCGCCGCTGACGTCGTTCCCGATCTGGCAGATGGGCGGCGCGGTTGCGCGAGTGGGGGAGGACGAGACGGCGTTCGGCGGGCGCCAGGCTGCGTTCACGTACAACATCGGTGCGTCGACCGCGACGGGCGAGGGGTTCGACGAGGAGCGCCAGTGGGTGCGCGACTTCTACTCCGCGCTCGAGGAGTGGCAGACGTCGGTGTACGTCAACTTCCTCTCCGATGCGGAGGAGGGGCAGGAGCGGATCCGCGCCGCTTACGGGCCGCAGAAGTACGAGCGGCTGCAGGCGCTGAAGCGTGAGTGGGATCCGGACAACTTCTTCCGGATCAACCAGAACATCCCGCCGGGCTAGCGCCCGACGAGGCCGGTCGAGCCGGTCAGCGCGCGCAACATCCAGAAACCGGCGAGCAGGGTGTAGACGAGCGCCGGAAGGAACACCGTTAGCACGACGACCATGAAGGTCCCTTGCGGGATCCCGTAGACGAGTGAGAGCAGGCCGACCGAGCTCATCAGTGCGACGACGCTGAGCGCCGCGTGAACGAGGGCCCGCTTCGCCGTTTGCGGACGCGCATCTCCGAGGCGTGCATCCAGCCAGGCGGCGAGCAACGCCGCGCCGATCGTCAGCCCAAGTGTCACGTAGATACCCCCATCCCCACGGACATTTTGGCTTAGGAAGCGTCGCTCAGGCCCGCCCCGATCGTCTAGCTGCGAGCTAGCCGTTAGCCGCGGCAGAGCGCTGCCTGCGCAGCGGCGTGGAGGCGGTCCCACGGGACGAACGTCTCGTCGACGTTCACCATGACGACCGCTTCGCGTTTCCCCTTTGCGGTCGCGATCGCCTCGTTGCGCCAGCCGAAGAAGTTGCCGTCGTGCCCCCAGGCGCGTCCGCAGGTCGTGAACGACGTGGAGATGCCGAGCCCGTAGGTCCCTGCGACCGACGTCGTTTGCTTCATTTCCGCCAGCTGCGCCGCCGGCAGGAGCTTGCCCGTGAGCAGCGCGCGATAGAAGGTGGTCACGTCACGGGCGTTCGAGACGATCGCGCCTGCAGCCCAGCCCCAGGACGGCCCGAGCAGCGGCGCGACGTCGATCAACGAGCTCCCGCCCAGGTTGACGTAGCCGTGCACGAACGCCGGATCGAGCTCGATCACGAGCGGAAACGACGTCGACGTCAGCGCCAGTGGCGCGAAGATCCGCTCTTGCAGCGACTGACCGAGCGGCTTGCCCGTGACGTTTTCGACGACGAGCCCGAGCAGGATGTAGTTCGTGTTCGAGTAGGCCCAGTTCGTGCCCGGTGCGAAATTCGGTCCGTGTGCGAACGCGAAGGCGAGGAGCTCCCGCGGCGCCCAGCTGCGCGCGGGGTTGGTGAGGAGGGCGTCGCCGAACGCCGGTTCTTCGGTGTAGTCGAACAGGCCGCTCGTGTGGTTCATCAGCTCTCGCAACGTGATCGCGCCGCCGTTGGGCACGAGGCCGGGTAGCCACTTCTCGACTGGATCGTCGATGTCGAGGCGTCCTTCGGCTTCGAGCTGGAGGACGAGGACGGAGACGAACGCCTTCGTCACGCTCGCGATGCGGTAACGATCGGACGCGTGCATCGTCACGTGAGCAGCGATGTCCGCGAAGCCCGCGGCGCCGCTGTGCGTCTTCGTCGGCGTCCGCACGTAGACGATCGCGCCGGGCGCGCCCGCCTTGACCAGGCTGCGCGCAAGGGCCGGCAGGTTGAGCGGCTTTGCGGCGCTCGCCGGCGCGGCGAGCATCAAGGCAGCGACTACGGCTGCGAGCGCCCTACTCACCCTGTGCTCCAACCGGGAAGACGAAGCTCGTGACTCGGCCGCTCTTGAACACGGCGCTGATTTGCGGCCTCCACCAGTACGCGCCCGGGCAGATGCCGATCACGCAGCGTTCGTACACCTCGACGAGGCCCCAGCCGTTCGGGTGGCGGTGCGCACGCGGATAGAGCCGGCGGAATTTCGCGAAGGAATCGCCGATCCGCAATCCCTTCTTCGTGTGCCAGCGCTTACCGGTGACGACGACGGAGTCGATGAAGGTCCTCGGGTCGGTGCAGAACCGGGGCGGCGGTGTCGTTCCGAGGCTTGTGAGACGCGCGCGAAAACCAAGCGTCCGCCAGACGCCCATCGAGAACCACGCGCGCTTCGTGCAGTCGTCGAATGGCCCGAACACCTTCGTCAGTCCTCCCAGCGTTGGATTCCGCGTGATGTTGAAGTCGCCGAACTGCTGCGTCGTCGGAGTCGCGTGCACGACGAACGATGCGGCGGCGACGGCGAGGATGCGCACCAAAATTCATCTTGACACTGGTGTCGGGTACTGACAAACTCGTCGGCTCGTGTCACGCCGAGGGAAAGGAGGCCAGTTGACGTTCATGTTTCCGCTCAATGCGACCTGGTCTCTCGGTACCCGCGTAGACATCTGCGCGTAAGGCCGTAGGCCGTCTCGCAGTGCTTGGCCCGCGCCTGCGGGTCGACGTCGTGCGCCGTCCTGGCGCGAATCAAAAGAAAGGAGCCAGCGTGCTCCCGAATTGGAGGAACCTTGTACGACTATTACCGATATTGCTACGAGGCCCGTGAACGCGCGGAAACGCGTGAACGCGAAGCCGAAACCGAGCGGACGACCCGCCGCCGCGCCGCGCGCCGAGCGAGACGCCGGCGAACCGCGCACCTGGCTCGCCAGCGGGCAGCCGCTTAGAAGTTCATGCCACGCCCGGGGACCTCTTCGGTCCCCGGGCGTTATTTTTGCGCGGTGACCTTCGCCGTCTCCGCGGATGCCTACGACCGCTTCATGGGTCGCTACTCGACGAAGCTGGCGCCGCAGATGGCCGATCTGGCAGGAGTGGAAGCGGGCCAGCGCGTGATGGACGTCGGCTGCGGGCCCGGCGCACTCACTGAGGAGCTCGTGCGCCGCGTCGGCGCAGGACACGTCGCCGCAGTCGATCCGTCGGAGTCGTTCGCCGCCGCGGCCGCGGAGCGCAACCCCGGCGTCGACGTCCGCCGCGCCGCGGCCGAGGAGCTGCCTTTCGCGGACGACGAGTTCGACGCCGCGCTCGCGCAGCTCGTCGTCCACTTCATGGCCGACCCGGTCCGCGGCCTCGCCGAGATGGCCCGCGTGTCGCGCGGCGCCGTCGCGGCATGTGTGTGGGATCACGCGGGCGGGCGGACGCCGATCGAGCCCTTCTGGGAGGTGGCGCGCGACGTCGACCCCGATCTGGCGGATGAGTCGGAGCTCGCCGGCGGCCGCGAAGGCCATCTGAGCGAGCTCTTCGCCGAGGCCGGCCTGCACGACGTCGAGGAGACCGTGCTCGCCGTTCGCGGTGAGCATCCGACCTTCGACGACTGGTGGCAGCCGTTCACACTCGGGGTCGGTCCGGCCGGCTCGACCTTTCAGCAGCTCGAGCCGGAAAAGCAAGAGGAGATCGAGCGGCGCCTCCGCGAGCGCCTCCCGGCGCCGATCACGCTCGAGACGCGCGCCTGGGCGGCACGCGGCCTCACGTAGCCCTCCACTCGCGAACCTCGGTCACGTCGACCGCGAGCACCGGCCCGTCAGGGGGTTCGTCGCGGTAGTGCGGGTACTTCTCCACCAATAGCGCCAGAGCCCGGCCACGCTCGTCGCCGTCGTCCAGCACACGTGCGCGCCCGCGCAGGCGGATCCACCACAACAGGGTCCAGTCGTCGTCGTAGTAGTCGACGAGGACGGTGACGTCGGGACGGGCGCGCGCGTTCTCGATCCGCCGCAACTTTGACGACCGCTTCGCCTTGCGATCGACCGCGGAGTAGAGCGTGTCGCCGTCGACCACGAAGACGATCGGGACGAGATGCGCTCGCCCATCCGGGTCGATGGTGGCGACCCGCGCTACCCGGGCCGCTGCGATTCTCGGGTCGTCCATGGCAACGCCGGGGGCCGGCGAACCGGCCCCCGGCGAATGCGGTCGGTCTGGCGACCCGCGCTACCCGGGCCGCTGCGATTCTCGGGTCGTCCATGGCAACGCCGGGGGCCGGCGAACCGGCCCCCGGCGAATGCGGTCGGTCAGGCTCGAACGCCGCTGAGCTGCTGAGCGATGCCGACCGAATAGCGGTCGACGCTGCCGATCTGCTGACCACCGATCTTCGCGGCCTGTGCGCGAATGTTGTTGGCCTGCTCTTCGCTCCGGCCCAACGCGTCGTCGCTCTCCCAGAGCGTGATCGCGATCACGCGGCCGCTCGTGCGGTCCGCAAGGCCGATCATGCCGACGTTCCCTTCAACCTCGCGAACCTGCGGCACGGTTTCGGCCTTGATCTTGTCGAGGCTCTCGTCGAGGCCCTCGGGTGATCCCTCCAGCGAGCTGACCCTCGCCGCCTTCGCACTCTCCGGGTCACCCTCGAAGATCGTGACCTCGTAGGCGTCGACGGACTTCCTACGGCCGCGCATCTCCTCCGGGAACTGCTTCGCCATGTCCTCGAACGCCTGCGCGGAGTCTCGAATCTCCTCCTCGCTGTCGAAGAACGTGATGCTGAGGGACGTTCCGCGCTCGCGGTCGACAAGTCCCAGGAAGCCCTTCGCGCCGGGCACCGACGCCGGCCCTTGCTCGCGCGCCCTCTGGATCAGCTGGTCCGTGAGGCTCGGGTCGCGCTCCTCGAAGCTGGCAACGCGTGCGTACATTCGCGCCACCTCCTTCCGTCTCGGGAGGGGCGAGCCTACGCCTTAAGCTCGGGGCGTGCACTTCGGCGTGGTCCTGCCCAACTACGGGCTCGACGCGAATCCGGCCGGGATCCGCCGCACGGCCGAGTTGGCGGAGGAGCTCGGCTTCGACTCCGTCTGGACGACCGAGCACATCATCGTCGGGCCCGAAGGCGTCGACCCGTACGGCCGCGTCTACGACCCGCTCGTCACACTCGGCTGGATTGCCGGCTGGACGGAACGGGTCGGCCTCGGCACCTCGATCGTGCTCGTGCCGCTGCACAACCCGATGCACCTGGCGAAGGAGGTGGCAACGCTGCAGGAGCTGAGCGGCGGCCGCTTCCACCTCGGCGTCGGCATGGGCTGGCACAAGGACGAATACGACTTCATGGGTGTGCCGTTCGAGGGCCGCGGCCGCCGCGCGAACGAGGCGATCCGGCTGATGCGCGCGCTCTGGAACGGGGAAAGCGACTTCGAAGGAGAGCACTGGTCGTTCCGCGACGCGACGGCCGAGCCACACCCGTCGCCGCCCCCGGAGCTCTGGGTCGGCGGCGCCTCCAAGCCTGCGATCCGGCGTGCGCTCGAGCTCGGGGACGTCTGGCATCCCTCACGCAGCTCCGATCCAGACCACGTCAGGCAGGTCAAAGAGCAACACCCCGAGCTGCGCGTGATTCCGCGCACCCGCCCGGAGCTCGTCGAGGCGATGCTGGACGCCGGCGCGGAAGGCGCCGTCGTCCAGTTCGCCGACGAAGCCGTGATGCGCGACTTCGCGCGCTCGCTCTAGCTCGTCTTCTCTCCCGCGGAGACCTCGCCGCGCCACGCGCCGCTCTCGGCGCCGCGGCTCTCGATCAGCTCCTTGAACCGTTCGAGGTCGCCGTGCACGCGGCGCGAGTCGAGCCCCGCCGCCGACCCGAGCGCCTCCGCCGGGCCCTCGGCCTGGTAGCTCATCGACAGGCGGACGAGCGTCTTCGAGTCGCCGCGTGGCTCGAACGCGACCGTGCCGCGCGTCTTCTTGCCGTCCTCGCTGATCCAGCTGATCTGCCGGTCGGGATGCTGCTCCAGGATCTTCGCGTTCCACTCCGCCTTCCTGCCGGCAACCGTCGCGGCCCAGTGCAGGCGGGTGTCGCCGAGCTGCTGGACGTGGTCGACGCCCTCCATGAAGAGCGGGAAGTCCTCGAACTGCGTCCACTGGTTGTAGGCGGTCGTGACGGGAACGTTCACCTCGATCGAGTCGTCGATCGTGCGCGGTGTCGTCCCGCCGGACAGCTTCTTCCGCAGCGGCAGCGCAGCGGCGACGGCGCCGCCGACCCCGCCAAGGACGACGAACGTGTTGCGCAGCTTGTGGCTGCGCTTCTTCGCGATCCGCGACCAAGCCTTGTCGAGGCTCGCGACCATCTTCTTGACCTCGCGCTTCAGCTTCGGGTCGTGGTTGAGCCTCGTCGCGGCCGCGAAGAACCCGATCTTGCGCCTCGCCCGGCGCTGCGCGATCGTCCCGTGGCTGATCGCCGAGAGCAGCTCCTTGCGGAACTTCTTGTCTTTCACGAGCGCCTGCGTGTTGTCTCTCAGCTCAGCCGTCTTGCTGCGTCTGAACATGGCTCGACCCCCTCTGGTGGGTTTCTCTACCTCTACCGAGGGAGCGAGGGGTCGAAACTCCCGAGCGCGAGGGCACAGGCCTGGTCGAGCGTCAACTGCCGTCCGTCCTCGTAGTGCTTGGAATATTCGCTCGTGTCCAGCCGTGCGAGAGTGCGCGCGAGCCAGCGGTCGTAGAGGATCTGCGCATCCGGCTGTCGCTGGGCGCCGATCGAGGTCCGAACCGCGTCGCTGGCGCCGAAGAGCATCGCAGCCCGCTCCGGTTCCTCGGTCGTGGTCGCCAGACCGGCATACGTGTCGAGGCAGATCGCGATTCCGTGCGTCTCGCCGAGCTCGCGCGCGAGAGCCAGGCTCTCGCTGAGCAACTCGCTTGCCTGCGCGCTCTCGCCGAGCTCGATCGTCGCCGCCGCCAGCGAGCGTGCCGCGGCTGCGGTCTCGCGATCGTCCCCGGCCTCGCGGGCGAGCTCGAGCGCTGCCCTCAGCCAGCTCACCGCTTCCGGAACGTCGTCGGCCGTGAGCGCCATCAAGCCGATGTTCTCCTTCGCCAGCGCCTGGCCGCGCAGATCGCCGAGCGATTCGAAGTATTCGATGCTCTCCTTGTAGAGGTAGCGCGCCGCGTCGAGGTCGCGGCTGTAGGCAGCCATGTTCCCGAGGTTCACGAGCGCCGAGGAAATCACGCGAGTCGATTCCACGGCGCGGGCATCGTCGAGCGCGGCGTTGAAGTTCGCGCGCGACGTGTCCCACTCGCCCTGCTCCGCCGCCAGGATTCCGATCATGTTGAACGCGTCCGCCCGCAGCTCGGACGGCTCGTCCGGGGCGAGTGCGATTGCGGCCTCGAGCCCCTCGCGCCCTTCGGCCAGATAGCCGTGGATCTGCCAGAACCGTCGAATGCCGACGCCGAGCCGCAGCGCCGACGATGCGTCGCCGCTGTAGAGCGCGAAGGCGAGCGCCGCACGGAGGTTGTCGTGCTCGTCCTCGAGGCGTGCGAACCACTCGATCTGGTCGTCGCCCTTGGAAAGTGCGGGATTCGCTTCCTCTGCCAGCTCGACGAAGTACGCGAGGTGGCGTCGGCGAACCTCCTCGCTCTCGCCCGAATCGGACAGTCGCTCGAGCGCGTACTCGCGCACGATCTCGAGCATCGAGAAGCGTGTGTCACGCCGGCGGACGAGGCTCTCGTCGACGAGCGCGCCCAGCGTCTCGAGGACGGCCCCGTCGCAGACAGCTTCCGCCGAGGCGAGCGTGCAGCCGCCTGCAAAGACGGCGAGCTGCGCGAACAAGCGCTGCGCGTTCTGATCGAGGAGGTCGTAGCTCCAGTCGAACGTCATCCGCAGCGTCTGCTGATGGTGTGGCGCATCGCGGCGCCCCTCCGCGAGGAGCTCGAGGCGGTTCCCCAGGCGTGAGAGCAGAGTGGCCGGCGGCAGGAGCTTCGTTCGCGCGGCCGCGAGCTCGATCGCCAGCGGCAGGCCGTCAAGTCGCGCGCAGAGCTCGGCGACGGCGGCGGCGTTCTTTTCGCTCAGCTCGAAGTTCGGATCGGCGGCCTGCGCGCGGCTGACGAACAGCTCCGCCGCCTCGTCGTCGGCGAGCGGCGGCACCGGGTATTCGCGCTCGGCCGCCACGTGCAGCGGCGCGCGGCTGGTCACGATCACCTTCACGCCGGGCGCGCCGGCCAGCAGCTGCGCGATCGTCGCCGCGGCCGGCAGGACCTGCTCGAAGTTGTCGACGAGTAGGAGAAGCTCCGAGTCCGCCAGCGTCTTGGCAAGCAGCTCGTCCGCGTCCTGGCCGACTTCGGGAATCTCGAGCGTGTCGAGGATCGCGCGCGCGACGAGCGCGGGATCGCGAGTCGTCGCGAGCGGTGTCACCGCCGCCCCGTGCTGGAACTCGGGCGCGAGCCGTTGAACGAGCTCGAGCCCAAGCCGCGTCTTCCCGATCCCACCGGTGCCTGTGAGCGTGACGAGGCGCGTTGTGTCGTCCCGCACCACGTCGGCAAGCGCCGCGAGCTCGCGCTCACGGCCGAGAAGCGGAGTGGCCGGAGTCGGAAGCCGGCGCGGCGACATCCCTGTCACCGGCGGCTCGAGCGAGGGATCTTGCGCGAGAATCGCGCGTTCGAGCTTGCGCAGCGCCTCGCCCGGCTCGATTCCGAGCTCGTCGACCAACGCCTTGCGCGCGCGCTGGTAGACGGCGAGCGCATCGGCCTGGCGGCCTGACCGATAGAGGCTGAGCATCAGCTGGCCGCGCAACCGCTCGCGGAGTGGATGCTCGGCGACCAGGCTCTCCAACTCGCCGATCAGCTGCCCGTGACGGCCGAGCGCCAGATCGGCGTCGATCCGGTCCTCCAGCGCGGCCAGACGGAGTTCCTCGAGCCGGACGACCTCGCCCTGCGCGAGCGGCTCCCAGGCGAGGTCGGCGAGCGCAGGCCCGCGCCACAGCGCGAGCGCTTCCCGCAGCGTCTCGGCGGCGTCGGACGCGTTGCCGACGGTGAGCGCCGCGCGGGCTTGCTGGGTGAGCTGGATGAACCGGAAGAGATCGATGGCTTCCGGGTCGACGGCGAGCCGGTAGCCCGGCGGCGCCGTCTCGAGAGTGCCTTCCGGCAGCAGCTTCCTCAGTTGCGAGACGTAAACCTGGATCGTGTTACGGGCGGTGTCGGGCGGCTCCTCGCCCCAGAGCGCGTCGATCAGGCGGTCACGGGAGACGATCCGGTTCGCCTCGAGGAGCAGCGCCGCGAGGAGGGCGCGGCGCTTCTGCCCGCCCAGCGCGAGCGGCTCTCCCTCGACCGTGACCGCGAGGGGGCCGAGAAGCCGAAATTGAGGGTTGGTGGCCGCCACCGCACTGGTCTTAGCACGATTTCAAGCCGGTTTCAGCGTTCTTTCAGCGCCGCGAGGGACGATCCCGGCGTGAATGAAGCGCAAGCGAGGAGCCCCCACAGAACTGCGGCAAGCGCGCCGGGCGGTCAAGACACCGGCCGCGCTCTCAACACGGGCGGGACGGCCGTCGCCGTCGCGGCCGTCCCGTTGCCCGGAAGGAGGAACCATGAGGAAGAGCTACAGCTGGAGCTAGGAAGGTCGGCAGAGGGGGACGGTGTCTCGGCGCCGTCCCCGCTGCCACCCATGAGATGGCTGGCCTGAGACGACTGATGCCGGAGCGGCTCCGACGGCCGCTGCGGTCTCCGTCGTTCCGTCGCCTAGTTGTCGGCAAGAGCATCTCGTATCTCGGCGATTGGCTCATGGTCGCCGTGCTCGTCGGCTGGGTCTACCAGTCGACGTCGTCCGTCGCCCAGGTGGCGCTGCTCATGGCCGTCAGGCTCGTGCCGCCGATCGTTGGAGGTAGCCTCGCCGCGTCGATCGTCGATCGGCTGCCTCGCCAAAAAGTGCTCGTCTGGAGCGAGATCGCTTCGGCCGCGACGATCGGCGGCGCGCTCGTCGGCGTGATCGCCGGCTCCCGGCCGGCCGTCTTTGCGCTCGTCGGCCTGTGCGGCTTGGTCTCGATGATCTCGACCGTCGCGGGGAGCGCGCTCATCCCGATGGTCGTCGAGCAGGATGAGCTTCCGGCCGCGAACGGAATTCACGCGGTCGGGCAGGAGGCCGCGATGGCCCTCGGCGCCGTCGCCGGCGGGCTGACGCTTGCGCTCGGCGGGGCGCCGGCCGGGCTCGCCGCGAATCTCGCCAGCTATGGGATCGCCGTCTTCCTCTTTGCGCGCATTCGCGTCGAAGAGGTCGAGGCTGCAGCTAGTCGCAGGCGCAGCGGCTTGGTCGACGGGCTTCGTTATATCGTTGCCCACCGCGCATTGACTGTCGTCGTCGGGGGGTTCGCACTGGCGACGCTTGCAACCGGCCTCGTCAACGCCACGCTGCCGAAGTTCACGTCAGGACTTGGGCTCGGCGCGAGTGGTTACGGCTGGGCGCTCGCAGCGCTCGCGTGCGGCATGATCGCCGGCGAAGCGCTGACCGGCGCGATCGCCGAGCGGATTGAGCCACGCTGGCTCGCAGCCGGGCTTGCGGGCATGGGTGTGCTCTTCTTCGCGTTCGCGTGGGCGGGTAGCGCCGTGATCGCTTTGGGCTTCCTGGTCGCGTTCGGCGTTGCGAACGGCTTCACCGAGGTCGTGATGATGACCGCGATCCACCAGCAAGCTGAGGCCACGCACCAGGGCAGGGTTTTCGGAGTCGGCGCGACGCTCTGGCGCACGACGATGCTCGGTGCCGTTGCGCTCGCGCCGCTGGTCGATGCCGTCGCATCCCCCGAAGAGGCGATCACCGTCGCAGCCGTGGTCCTGTTCGTCGGCGCGGTGCTGGTTCAGCTCACGCTGCGTCCGTCGCCGCGTCTGGCGACTGCGCCGGCGTAAAGACTCTCGGGTCCTTCCGCCACATTTCCTCCAGCGCGGCGACGACCCGCGGGCAGAACTGCGTACCGGCATGCGCGCGGATCTCCGCGAGTGCGGCGAGCATCGAGCGTGCGGGACGATACGGCCGCGTGCTGGTCAGAGCGTCGAGCGCGTCCGCGACGAAGACGATCCGCGCCGGCAACGGAATGTCATCGCCGCTGAGACCGTCGGGATAGCCCATGCCGTCGATGCGCTCGTGGCTCGAGCGCGCGCACTGGCGCACGAACGGGTGCAGGTCGAGCTCCGAGAGGATGTAGTCGGAGATGAGCGGATGCGTCCGGACCAGCTCCCACTCGTCGTCCGTGAGAGGTCCTTCCTTGCGCAAGACCTGCCCTGGGACGCCGATCTTGCCGATGTCGTGCAGCAGCGCGCCGATCTCGATCGCCTCGAGCTCGTCGTCGCGGAATCCGAGCCGGCGCGCGAGCCCTTCGGCGACGGCGGCGACTCGCTCGGTGTGGCCGCCCGTGTACAGGTCCTTCGCCTCCATGCTCCGCGACAGTGCGGCGATCGTGTCCCTATGCGCGCGGCGGAGATTCATGTTCGCCTCACGGATCTCCTCGACGGCCGCGGTCGTGCGTTCGACGTATTGGCGCACCGAAAGGATCATCAAGGCAGGGGGAAGCGTGAAGGCCACGAGGCCCGCGGTTCCAACCTCTTCGTACGCGATAGTCGCGGCGAGCGCAAGCGGCCCGAACAGCGCGAAGTGAAAGCGCGCCCAATGGAAACGCTCGAACCAGATCTTCGACCAGTTTGTCCGGTCGGAGAGGGTCATCGCAACACAGAGAAGGCCGTTGTTCACGGCGGCATAGGCGATTCCCGCCAGAACCGCCGCGAGCATTCGCCATTCATGCAAAGGCTGGAAGACGACCGACGCTGCGCCGGCGGAGAGCACGAAGTTCGCGAAATCGAACACACCTTTGTAGAGCTCGGTGCGCCGGCGGAGCCCTTGCGCGATCGCTGCGAGGCCGGCGATCGTCATCGCCGTGCCCGTGTCGAACAGAAAGCAACTTGCGAGCACGCCGATTCCAGACATGCTCACGCTGCCGCGGCCGTAGACCTCAACGGAGAGCAGTTGCAGGGCGAGCGTGAGCGCGAGGATCGTCGCGACGCGCAGAGGCTGATCGGACACGGTTGCAAGGAGTCCTTGGCCGGCGGCGATCAGTCCGACGGAGGCCGCGATCGCCATCCCGACCACGAGCCCCACAACGCGATCGTCGAGCCCGGTCGCCGGCGTCACGGCTTGGAGGCGCTGGGGCACTGGAGTACCTGCGAGGACGTGTTTTTCGAGAGCGAGCCGCATAGTCGTATCCCAGCCTCCGAGCCGCTAAGGCCGGTTCACTCGGTATGTGCGACACCGCACCTTTCCTCTTCCCCCGTTAGAGGGATCGCCGCTAGCGCCAGCGCGCGACGAGGCGGCCGTTTTCCTCCCGGACCTCGGTGCCGAGCGCGGCGCAGGCCTCGCTGAAGCGCCGTGCGATCCAGCGCGCGTCGTCCCCCGTCGCCGCCCGCGTCTGCGCGAACTCGAGCTTCAGGGGGATCGCCTCCAGCCGGTCGCCGGCGAGGTCGACGAGGAAGAGCAGCCCCAGGTCGTTGCGCAGCGTGCGATCGACGCGATAGTCGTCGATGAAGTCGCCGAGGTCGTAGAGGACGCGCGGCGCGACGCCGTGGAAGACGTGTGCCGAGTGTCCCGCGACGAGCGTCGCGCCCGCCTCCCGCAGAGCGGCGGCGGCGGCCCGGACCTGGCTCGGCGGCTCGGTGGTCATGTTCGGGCCCCAGTGCGGCGTGACGAGCAGCGGTCTCGCCCGCGGGAGCGATGTCGGCAGGCCGAAGGCGACGCCCGGGCGCGACGTCGTGGCCGCGTACTCGCGCGGGTGGTCGGTGAAGGCGACGACGGTGAGCCCGTCGAGCACGGCCGG
>WNGA01015640.1_pt1 | contig 24195 bp, 18 predicted proteins | sample 5400061 | NCBI WGS metagenome assembly WNGA01 (sample SAMN13153366, study PRJNA577476) | soil metagenome | isolation source: 100 cm soil or saprolite under grassland replicate 2 | place: USA:California | collected 2016-06-15
AAGTTGAGAGGCAACGCCGGCAACCCGGTAACGTTCCAGTTCCTGTTGAGACAGCCGGGCGCGGCCGTTCCACGCCAGCCGGAAGGGAGTTTGTGCGATGGCAGAGACGTTGGTGAACCGCCAGTCTTCGTCGTGAGGGGTTGGGAACCCGACTTCGCAAAAGCGCGCAAACGCATCCCGGCGCAGCTTCCGCAACCACGGCAGGTCATGGCCGACGGCAAGCTCCTCGAACTCGGTGAAGCTTTCCAGGTAATTTTCCAACTGCAGAGTTGCCGTGATCACGTTGTTCTTTCCTCGCTCACATTCTCATTAGGCGGGAGTAGCATGCCGCGCCTCGGCTTCCATCGAGCCATAGCCCTTCTCTTCGAGCTCCAGCGCCAGTTCGGGGCCGCCCGAACGAATGATGCGCCCATCCAACAGCACGTGGACGAAGTCAGGGACGATGTAGTTCAGCAGGCGCTGGTAGTGAGTTACCACGACGATGGCGCGCTCCGAGTTGCGCATGGCATCGACGCCCTGGGCCACGATCTTCAGAGCGTCAATGTCCAGACCGGAATCGGTCTCGTCCAGAATGGCAAGCTTCGGCTCCAGCACCGCCATCTGCAGGATCTCGTTGCGCTTCTTCTCGCCGCCGGAGAAGCCTTCGTTCACTGAGCGGTTCATCAGTTTCTCGTCCATGTCCAGCAGCTTCAGTTTCTCTCGGAACAGGGGAAGGAAATCCATGGCATCTATCTCATCCAGCCCGCGGTACTTCTGGATGGCATTGAGCGCAGACCTGAGGAAGTACGCGTTGCTAATGCCGGGAATCTCTACCGGGTATTGGAAGGCCATGAAGATGCCTTCACAAGCAGCCTCCTCTGGTTTCATGGCCAGGAGGTCCCTGCCGTTATATGACACTTCGCCAGCGCTGACCGCGTAGGTCTCGCGGCGGGCCAGAACCTGCGCTAGCGTGCTCTTCCCGGAGCCGTTCGGGCCCATGATGGAGTGCACCTCGCCGGCATTTACCTTCAGGTCAACGCCCTTGAGGATTTCGTGGTTATCCACATTGACGTGCAGATTCTTGATTTCCAGTAAGCTCATTCCCTTCCCTCTCACTCGCTGCGTGTTGCAATTTCTTGCTTGGGATCTCGCCTTACCCGACGCTGCCTTCCAGACTGACGCTCAGCAGCTTCTGCGCCTCCACCGCGAACTCCATGGGCAGCTCACGGAACACACGTTTGCAGAAGCCATTCACGATCATGGAAACGGCGTCTTCCCACTTCAGCCCGCGCTGTCGCAGGTAGAAGAGCTGGTCTTCACCGATCTTCGAGGTGGAAGCCTCATGTTCCATGCGGGCGGTTGCGTTCCTCACTTCGATGTAGGGGAAGGTGTGGGCACCGCACTTGTCCCCGATCAGAAGCGAGTCGCACTGCGTGTAGTTGCGTGCCCCGTTGGCGCCCTTCATGATCTTCACCTGGCCTCGATAGGTGTTCTGGCCGTGACCGGCTGAGATGCCCTTGGCGACGATGGTGCTGCGCGTGTTCTTGCCTATGTGAATCATCTTGGTCCCGGTGTCGGCCTGCTGGTAGTTGTTGGTGAGGGCAACCGAGTAGAACTCGCCCACCGCGTTCTCACCCTGCAGGATGCAGCTCGGATACTTCCATGTGATGGCCGAACCGGTCTCAACCTGCGTCCAGGAGATCTTCGAGTTCACGCCCAAGCACTTGCCCCGTTTGGTCACGAAGTTGTAGATCCCGCCTTTGCCTTCTTTGTCGCCCGGGTACCAGTTCTGCACCGTCGAGTACTTGATCTGCGCGTTGTCGAGCGCGATCAACTCAACCACAGCGGCGTGCAACTGGTTTTCGTCGCGGATGGGTGCAGTGCAGCCTTCGAGGTAACTGACGTAGGAACCCTCGTCAGCGACGATCAGTGTGCGCTCGAATTGGCCGGTGTTCGCCGCGTTAATACGGAAGTAGGTGGAAAGTTCCATCGGGCAGCGAACCCCCTTTGGCACATAGACGAAAGACCCGTCAGTGAACACGGCCGCGTTCAGGGCGGCGAAGAAGTTGTCGGTATAAGGCACCACTGAGCCAAGGTACTTCTGCACCAAGCCAGGATGTTTCTGCACAGCTTCAGAGAAGGAGCAGAAGACAATTCCCAGATCAGCCAGTTTCTCCTTGAACGTAGTAGCCACGGAGACGCTGTCGAACACTGCATCCACCGCCACACCCGCGAGGTGCTTCTGCTCCTCGAGCGGAATGCCCAGTTTCTCGTAGGTGCGCAGGATCTCGGGATCCAGTTCCTCCAGGCTCGTGAGGCCAGGTTTCTGTTTAGGCGCAGAGTAATAAACGATGTCCTGGTAGTCGATCGGCCCGTACTTGACATTGGCCCACTTCGGTTCCGCTTGTGCCTTCTCAAGCGACGCCCAGTGGTGATAGGCCTTCAGCCTCCACTGGAGCATGAACGCCGGTTCATTCTTCTTGGCCGAGATCAAGCGAATAATGACCTCGTTGAGTCCCTTGGGGACTCTTTCTTCCTCGACGGAAGTGACGAAGCCCCACTTGTATTCCCGCTCCGCCAAGTCTCGGATCGCGTTCAGGTTCGTGCTCATTGCATTCTCCCGGATACAAAGGCAATGGTGGGCACCAGGTTTCCGCGCCCATTCCTGATGGTGGTTAGGTGTAAGGGTTGACTCAGATCGGAAAGCATGACGTTCTCGAGTGCCCCGCGCACCGCCTGGCTGATGATTCGCTGATTGTTCTTGATGGGACAGCAGGGCTCCAAGTCGCACAGCCCGGAGATGTCAGTGCTGCATTCAGTGAGCGCGATAGGACCCTCAAGCACAGCAATGATTTCAGCCACTGAGATCTCTCGCGGCTTCCTGGCCAGACTGTACCCACCCTTGATGCCACGATGCGAAACCAGTAGCCCACCCTGCAGAAGCTCCTTTAGCAGCTTGCTCACTGTTGGCAGGGGTAGCCGTGACTCGACGGCCAAGTCGCGCGCTGTGTGCAGCAACCGGTCGTGGTTCTGCGCAATGTGAGTCATCAGGACTAATCCGTAATCCGTCAATTTGCCTAGTCGGATCATCAGTCAATGCCTCTGTCTCAGAGGTTTCCGAACCGCCGTACATGAGCAGATTTAAGATAGTACTAATCTGGTACAATTTAATTGTACTATGCCGGTAGTAGGGCTGACAAGACCCGGCAGCCGTTCCCTGAGAGTGTGGGCTGTGGCCTAATTTCAGGTGGGCTTAGGCTGGTGTCCCCGGCGGTTTGTCGGCCCGGAATCGGCCAGACCAGCGGGATTCTTTATGTTGCTAACTCGGAGAGCGTGTTACGGTCTCCTCGCTGCGCAGCACTTGGCAGAACACGCTGCCGAGGGTTCGTTCAGCGCCAATGACTTGGCCGAATTCTATGAATTGCCCCCTGAAGCATTGGCCAAGATCCTCCAGCGACTTGCCACAGCTGGGGTGTTGATGTCGCATCACGGGATTAAGGGCGGATATACACTCGCCCGCGACCCGCGGTACATTTCCGTGTTGGACGTGATCAAGGCAAGCGACAGACCGCGGCGAGGCAGTCTTCACAGCGAACGCCAGCACCGCTTGGGGACCGGCAACGGTTACCATCCACTCCGCATGGTGAGTCAGGTCGTCGAAGATATGCTGCACGAGCTCACGATCGAGGACATCGACGAAAAAGCCTCCAGTCCCGCCGGCCTCTCGCGAGATTCATCGGTGCGAGCGTCACAACTTGACGACCAAACCACTAGGACTCACTGAGGCCCGAGCCTTCAGGAAAGCTTTTTGTACCGGAGTCGCTCGGGAAACACTTCATCCAGAGTGCGGAGCAGTCGGTGTTTGCCCGCACGCCCCGGAAGACCCTCTGGACGCACGCACCCCGCTCTGGGGCACCCCATTGTTTTTTTGCCGCAGGAGCGTAGACTTTAAGAAGGTCCCTTACGCATCTCTCCGTCGCCGTTTAGACGTTCCTACCTTCGCGATGGTCCCCTGCGCAACCGATAGAAAGAGGTTCATCATGGAACCCGTTTTCCGTCCATTCTGTCCTCATTTTCTTATACTGTTCTTATACTGCCGACCTTCGTCACTCGTTCATTAAAGAACTTCAAGGCATCGGCGCGCGGTATTAGGCTGAAACCACAGATCGCTGGTTTCGGGTCCCAAAGGATGTGCCCGTCTTGCGGGTTCATCACGTCACGTTCGAAAGCATTTTGCCTAGAGTGCGGGAAATCGTTTCCAGCGGTGCACCTATGGTGAAAAGATGCGACAGAATAAAACCGTAATCGTCGTTCGGATAGTATTCGCGCTTCTGATCCTGTACGCGATCTTTGGTCTTATAAGGAAAACCGTTTCTGCCCCAGTGTTCGTGGACGATGAGCGGCAAGAACAATCCCGCTGGACGGCTTCCGGTGACCTTCTATAAAGATGTCCACCAGTTGCCCCACTTCGAGGACTACTCAATGAAGGGGCGCACCTACCGCTACTTCGAAGGCGAACCGCTCTGGCCATTTGGATATGGCCTTAGCTACACCACGTTCAGCTACAGCGATCTACGTCTGCCGAACGCGACTATTAGCGCCGGTGATCCACTTGATGCGGCCGTGACAGTGACGAATAGTGGAAAGCTTGCCGGCGACGAGGTGGTCCAGCTCTACCTTAAGTTTCCCGATGTCGCGGGCGCGCCGATCCGCGCCTTACGCGGATTTCAACGCGTTCATTTGGAACTGGGCGCCAGTCAAAAAATTGAATTCCATTTGAGCCCGCGCGATCTGAGCATGGTCACCGATCTCGGAGATATCATCGTGGCCCAAGGCAAGTACAGTGTCTCAATTGGCGGTGGTCAGCCCGGAACCGGAGCCCCATCGGTCAGTGGGAACTTTGAGGTCAACGGGAAACTAACCCTGCCCGAATAATCTTGCGATTCTTATGAAACGCGAGCCCTTCGGCGACACAGAGAAACGAGGCAAGATGCGTTCGCAATTCCTGAGGAACATACTTTGGGCATTCGTAGCGGGTTCAATGCACATCCGCTCAGCAGCCAAACTCATGCGTCGGCCTGATGAATTTCAAGGCTCCAAACGTCGAAGTGACAAAAGCTGCAGCGATTGCGGCAGGGACGACGGAGCCAAATCCCGCCGAACCGGGCTTGGCGGCGAGGAGTTTGGTATCAGCTTCGTATTAGCCATGCCTGAAAAATGGAATGGCGATTTTCTGATGCAAGGTGGAGCTGGAAGTAATGGCATCGTGATGCCGCCACTTGGCCTTAGTGCTGCAGGAGACACACCGGGACTGATGCGCGGATTCGCCGTGGTCAGTACAGATACGGGTCACAAGAGCCATCATCCAGGATTCGATTTTGCGTTCATGAAAGATCAGCAGGCCCATCTCGATTTCGCGTATCTCGCCAATGCTCAGGTCGCCGCGTTGGCCAAACATGTCGTCGCGCAATACTACGGAAAAGCGGCTGCGTTTTCGTATTTCTCCGGATGTTCTACCGGTGGGCGCGAAGGCATGATTCTTTCCCAGCGCTACCCCAAGGTCTTTGACGGCACCATCGTCGGCGATCCAGCGATGCGCACCGGACTTTCCAACCTGGCGATCGGCAAATGGATCCCCGTAGCGTTCAATCAAGTGGCGCCGCAAGACGCTGACGGCAAGCCAATCATTACGCAAGCAATTACCGATGATGATCGCAAACTCATCAGTAGTGCCATCCTGAAAAAATGCGACGCGAAAGACGGTGTGGTCGACGGAATGATCTCCGACCCGCTGGGATGCGATTTCGATCCCGCCGAACTGACATGCAAGGAAGGAAAGACCGATTCGTGCTTGGCTCCCGAAAAAGTTGCCGCGATCAAGAAAGCCATGGGCGGCCCAAAGACGTCGGAAGGGATCCAGGTCTATCCAGGTTTTCTATACGATATCGGTATAACCGCCAGCGGCCCGATCCGCGGAATATTTAATCCAGGGCCTGGCATCTTTGGACCCGCCACGACAGCCATGGAAGTCGATGTCGAGAAGGAAGCTTTGGCGGACATCCAGCCATTAACGGATTCTATGTCCACCAACCTGACGACTTTTTCCGAGCATGGTGGAAAACTGATCTTTTATCACGGCGACAGCGATCCGTGGTTTTCGCCGCTGGACACGTTCGATTATTACAAAGACATGGCCACCGCGAATGGCGGCCTGGAAGACGTGTCGAAGTGGAGCCAATTTTATTTCGTCCCCGGAATGGGGCACTGCAGCGGAGGCCAGGCCCTTGATCAGTTTGATCTGTTGGGCGCAATGGTCAACTGGGTTGAAAAAGGAACAGCGCCGATGTCCGTGAGCGCCACAGGCAAAGCGCTTCCAGGGCGTAGCCGCCCGTTGTGTCCGTATCCCAAGCACGCGCACTACAAGGGACGCGGCGACATTGAAGATGCACATAACTTCGAATGCCGTTGAAATCTACTCGGCAGACACAGGCGTCTGCTTCGTTAGGAAAGAGGGCTTCCGGCTGACGAGCCGATCAGGCAGCTTTAATTCAATCCACCTAAGTAATCCATGTTTTGATGCCGCGGTAGTGCGTCAGTTCTGTGCCTCTTTTGGGAGCTAAAGAGGAGACTCTATGGCTCGCAGAGTTGGCCAGAAAATCGCACGAGGAGACCGCAGATGGCTTATTCGGGTTTATCTCGGCCGCGATCACGAAATGCACAAGCTGCTCTGCCTCAGTGAAAAGCAACGCCATTAAGAATCTCGTGCAATTGCCCGCAGTTAACTGGCGGCATCGCCCCTGTTTGGGTCGCAACCCACGAGGCAAAGCGATTGGCGGACTCGCTGATTTCCTGACACCCAGTTTCATCAAGAATGAGACCTGCAGTAGTTCCTGCTCATTGAGCTTGACAATGTGAGCACGCTGGAAAGACTTTCGCAGCACGTCTTTGTTGTAGAAAGATTGACGCAGGTTGACGTCATAGATACGAAGCGCCCGCTCTGGTGCGTTCCGCAGGAAGCACTCAATCGTTACCGCGGATCTCGGCGAACGTTGTGCGAGCGAACCGAAGCAAATCACGTCTGCTCGGCTGGATAGCTCTTCCCAGGCTTCCGTCCATTGCAGAAAATCCCAGGAGACCTGCTCCTTTATCGTGAAGTTTGGCTGGCCAGCACCGTCAATTGAAACCTTAGCGGTACCGGTCTCGTGCAGATCATCATGCTGCACATACGACGTGTTTAGACCGAGCTCTTGCATGACTCTGCACGCCTCGCGCCCCAGATCGTCATTGCCCACCCGGCTGGCCACCACTCCCTGGTTCCCAAGAACGTTTGTCATATAAGCAAAATTTGCGGGCGCGCCGCCTAACACCTTTCCCGATGGCAAAAGATCCCACAAAACCTCACCCAGGCCGATCATGAGCGCCGGTTTAGTCATGAATTCGTCTCAACATCCCGCTTGACACGCAATGTCCTACTGAAAAAGTCTAGCTGCAAAGTCCGCGAGATATTTGCGCCACACTGTCCAGACGTGGGCGCCCGAACTTTCGACCCACACATGTTTGATTCCAGCTTTCTCTAATGTCTGGTGCGACTGCTTCACCGGCGTGAGGAGGAAATCATCACTGCCAATTCCAATCCATAGCAGCCGAAGTTGCTGGTTCACTCTCTCTGGATTCGACAGTACCCCGTCATAGTCTTTCGTGGTATCGGTTATAGCAATTGCAGGACTGAATGCTCCGAGATACGCAAATTGGTTCAAGTGATCAAGTCCGATTCGAAGTGCCTGGGCGCCACCCATGGAAAGACCCGCCAGGGCGCGATGCTCGCGGTCCGGAATGGTGCGGAAATGGGCATCAACGAACGGAACGAGGTCGGTGGAAATGACACTGTCGAACAACGAATATCGTTCATCCATGAAGTAGCGGAGCCCCGACCCGGGCGAGCGCGGGTTCGAACCGGACCCAGATTGAGGCAGCGGAGGTACAAAATGCACTCCCGTCAATCCGTTCTCGTTGACAATGATCATCGGCTTAGCTTTGTGTACCGCAATCAGATTGTCCAAGATGAAATTTTCGTGTCCCTGGTCGCTCCAGCCTGCTTCGTCTTCGCCCCACCCGTGCTGAAGGTACAAGACTGGATAGCGCTCGCTGTTTTGGTCGTACCCCGGAGGCGTATAGACGTAGATTCTTCTCGTTTCGTGCGTTGCCTTCGAGAAATACCACTCGGTTCGAATTGTGCCGTGCGGTACATCGTTGATTGCGAAGAACTCCGATTCCGAAGCAGGAACTTCAAGGCCACTCACTTCTTTTCGAGCGGCGAAGAAAGTTCTGCTCCCAGGATCGGTTGAAGGAAATCCATCGACGGAAATCAGGTAGTAGTGGAAACCGGGTAGCAGGGGCTTCGTCGTGACTTCCCAGAAGCCATCCGCACCCTTGGCCATGTCGTAGGTGGATTGGCCCAATTCCATAAGCAATTGCACTCTCTGCGCGTTATCAGCTTGCACACGGAAGGTCGCGCTGAGATCGCTCTGGAGCCGGGGAAATTCCGCACCGGGTATGTTTGTCGGTGCCGGGCTTGATTCGCCCTGCTGGGCCCAGCACGAACCGCAAAATAGCATCATGAGCCACACAAAGTGCTTCATCGTCAGTTCGCCCCTCCCACTGCTTTGAGGTTTTGGTATCACTGAGTTCACAAGCATCAAAACGCGATCACCTCTTAGTCGCATCACCAGCTACGCCCCTGAGAACCGACAAATCAACACTTTCAGCCATGGCTTTATAGCCAGCAGCGCTGGGGTGAAGGTGGTCGCCCGATTGGAAAGCATCTCGGAACTGCGTCGGGTGAGTGGGGTCTCGGACCGTCCCATCGAAGTCGAACACGCCATCAAATGCGCCGCTCGTGCGGATCCATTGATTTACCGCCTCACGCGTGGCTTCTCCATCCGTGCTGTAGTAATCAGCACCCTCGTAAGGCGTCAATGTAGCCCCAAATACTCTGATTCCGTGCTGATGCGCCCGTTCGATGATTTGCTGCAGACCCATGATGAGGTCCTGCGCGCTGACCACCTCGTGAACAAACGGCATCTCCGTGGGCGTAGCGCCGTTGGGCAATCGTGGCCGCATGTGAGGCCAGCCGATGTCGTTGATGCCCTCCAGCACGATCAGGTTAACGACCCCCGGCTGTGCCAAAACATCTCGATCGAAGCGCGCCAGCGCGCTGACGCCCGCACCATCGTGCAGAATGCGATTTCCACCGATCCCCTCGTTAAGCACGGCCAGCCCGGTAGTACTCTGCTGGCTCGCCAAACGACTTGCCAAAATATCCGGCCAGTCGCTGTAATCTCCCTGCTTCGCCCCTACGCCATCGGTAATCGAATCGCCAAATGTCACAGTCGCTGCCGTTTGATCTGAAGTGCAGACTTCGACGTCTGCCAGCCAGTACCATGACGTTTTCACAGTGGCATCCGGCCCAGAAATGAACGGTCGAAGCAGGTGTCTTCTCTGGCAAGTAAATGCTCACGGCAATTTCGGTGAAAGGAAGCACTTTCAAGTCGACCGGGTCACTTAATACCGGAGCCTCACGCGGAATGCTGACAGATGCTCTGCCCCCAAACGTCAGCGCACGATCAGATTCCGGGACAATCTTGGCACCCTGTGCGACAAGCGCAATGTGAGCCGCGCCGATTGGAAGAGCAGTAGATCCGAATGCATTCGAGAGCCTGATTCGTACCCATTCACCGCCGATGGTCGGCTTAACGAGCATGCGAATTGTCTGATTTTCGAAGACTGGCGACGGCGGGAGTCCAGGAAATGGAAGAGGAGCATGTACCGAAGTGCTCCAAGCGCTTACCCAGTGTCTGCTGACGCTCTTATTCTCGGCGCGCGCAGTCAGGATTAGGATCGCGGCAAGGAAAATGAAAATCCGCACTCTAATCATGGCAGTACCGCTGAACCAGCTCTGGCGTCTGCCGCCGAAACGTGGCTTGGACCGACCATGTTGCCCAGATGGCGATCAAAGAACCTGACAATCACGTTGAGCGCGTCCCTCGACTCAGGAACGTCGGCGTTGTAAAAGAATCCGTGGAACAGCCCTTCCCACACGTGAAGTTCAGTGTCCACACCCGCTTTCACCAGTTGCTCGTGTGTGTAGAGAGCGGCACTCAATTCGAAGCCGCGCGTGCCGGTGATCATCAGTGTCGGAGGGAACTTCGCCAGAACTTCTGGCGAGCTGATTGGAGCTGCGAGCGGATCTTTTGGATCAGTTCCGCTGAAATAGCTCAACGGCGGCGGTGCTCCCGGGTTCATAGGAAACGGCATGCGCGCCTCCCCGATTGGCACTGCGGTATAAGAGGCGTCGCCGCCAAACCCAGCGCCGGCAGACGCACAGAAGATCCCAATCGCTCCGGGCGCGGGCAGGCCATGCCTTTGAAACCAGGCAATCGACATAGCGGTCTGAATACCTCCGGCCGAGCACCCGTAGATCCCAATGTCTTTCGGCTGGTGCGTCTTCAGGAGCTCCTGGTAAACACTGGCGACGTCTTCGCTGGCAGCAGGAAACTTGTAGTCCGGGCCTTCGCGATAATCGACGCTCACCACTTCAATCTGACCAAGTGCGGAGACGGGAATCGATTCGAGTTCCGCGCAGCCGGGCCAGCAACCAGAGAATCCGCCGCCGTGAAGATTGATTAGAACTCGATCTTTGTTTCTTGCCGAGACTCCCGCTTTTGGCGTGTAAACATACGCATGTATACCGCCGATTTTGTCTTCTTTTTTCTCGACGGCGAACAGTTCGTAGTCACGCGCGAGGTATCCCTTCATAAATCGCGGTACACCGGCGTCCTGTTTCAAGATTTCGGGATCTTGCATGTCCTTCAAATGCTTCGCTACGTATGCTTTTGCTTCTGGACTCAGAAAGCTGGACATTGGCACTGTTTGGGCAGGGACTTCGACGGTGCCATCGTCTTGCACTACTACTTTCGGTGCTTTCCCGACCGGCCGATCCTGACCGAAGACCGACGTGGGAACCAGCAGCCCCAGACAAGCCGAAGACAGCAGCACAAATAGAGGGCGGAAGTGCAACATAATCACGAGCCTCCTGGAATGATTTGGGTAAGAGTCGTCCTGAAGCGGAGGCACCGCGCATTTCTACGCGGTGCCTTTGAACAGATACTTAGAACCCTACTCGCAGGCCGAATTGAATCGCGCGAGGCGGATTCGCCTGCGAAGTCACAGTACCGAAGCTCGGACCGCTAGTTATGTTGGTGTTAGGAGCGCCAAATCGTACGTGATTGAACGCATTGAAGAACTCCGCTGTGAACTGCAGATACACACGTTCTGTGATGTCATTGCGCTTTGCGATTGAGAAATCCCAGTTGTTCATGTGATCCATCCGGACGGCGGAAACGTTTCGAGGCTCGTTGCCGAATCTCACAACGGTGCTGGTATCCACAGGCTGGAAGCATGCCGTGTTAAACCAACCATTGAGTGCTCGGCTTTCACGTGAGCCCGAGACCTTCAGGTCGCACCCCGACACAAGATCAGTGCGCATCCAGAGGCCTTGAGCCCCGAAGTACCCCTGACCACCGCCAAGGAAGCTCAGAGCCGACCCCGGAAAGAATTGGTACGCACTAATGGGAACACCGCTCCGTGCGGTGGTGATGCCATTGACCCGCCATCCCCCCACTATCCCGTTAAGGATTCCGTGAGCATCGCCCATGAAGTGCTTATTGCGACCGAACGGCAAATCAACACCGTAGCCAACGGAAAGGTTGTGAGGAATGTCGTAAGAACTCACCGAGTACTCCCTGTCCAGATGGTTGTTGTCCTGAGTCGCACCGCCGAAAATGAATCCTTCATCCAGAAAGGCACTCGTGCTGTCAGTATTCGACGTCAGTCGCGACCATGTATAGGCGACACTCAGTATCCCCTTGGAGCCAAACCGCTTCATGAACGAAGTCTGCAGTGAGCGGTAGTTGGATGTGCCTTTGTGCGGATCCAGGAATAGGACTCGGCGGTATTGCGGGAACGGCAGCAAGAGCTGTCCGCGGGGTACCATTGGCGCCGAAAGCGGCGAGCCTGGAGTTGTGATGATGCCAGCGAAGGGATTCGGGACCAGCTCCATCAAGCCACCGCTACCCGGAGCACTACTCGGACCTAGCGAAAAATATTGCTCCGGCAGCTGATTCAGGTTGATATTCGAAACGGTCGCCCACCCCTGCAAAAGAAGGTGGGTTCCCCTAGATCCCGCGTATGCCACCGTAAGCGAGGCGTCTTTGCCGATTTGTCGTTCGATTGCCGCGTTCCACTGCTGCACATATGGCGTAGGATCGCCGGGCACGCGCATGGCAAAGATCGCCTGTCCGTAGAAGTCGCTGGGCTGAGCGTTACGCCGCAGCGGCTGATTAAGGCCGGTGGGAAACGGGTTGGCCGCTGTGGCGCTGCCATTGGTAACCGTGGTCGGAGCTAGGTTGACAGGGGAGAGGTTCGGTCCGTCTTGGCTGAGCGTGCTGGGCGGGTAGGAAATGCCATATGCCGCTCGCAGCACAGTCTTGTCTGTTAGGCGATACGCTAACCCCAGCCGGGGCGAAAACAACTTCCAGTGCAACTTGTCTTCTCTTTGAGAGGGCCATGCGGAACTTCCTACAAGTGCCACATTCCCGATCAGCTGTTGCGTTTGTCCCGTGACTGGATTCAAGATTGACCCTAGCGGACTAGCTTGGTTTGGCAGAAACACTGTGTCGTTGTTGTTAGCTTCCGAGAAGACACTGGGCTGGTCCCATCGGAGGCCAGCAGTGATGGTAAGTTTTCTGGTGGCCTGGAAGGTGTCATCGACAAAGAAACCGTAAGACGTGAAGTATGCCCTCGAGCCTCCAATCACACCGGGCGCTACTTGCGAGCCTTGCGCTCCGATGATTCCAAGCAGTGCCGACGCCACTGCGCTGCCGCTGCCGGGCACACCGGCAGACGCGGTAGCCGACTGGTCGAAGTTCAGGGTGAGCACTCCGTTTTCTGGATCGGAAATCCACTGCACGTGTCGCAATGCGCCGCCAAACTTGAGCTGGTGGCGACCCACAATCTTGGTGAGATTTCCCGACAACCCGTACACATTCTGGTGCCAAAAGAGCTGCGAACCGACCCCATTGCTTCCACTGATACCTTGGCTGTCGCTGAAACTCATTGCCGGGTAGTTCGCCGGCGCCACGAGTTGGCTTGCAAGGCTTGTCCAGCCGGGGCCGAATTGAGACAGGTCGACGCCTTGGCTGTCGGGAAACTCGTGTTGAAACACCCGCAGGTAAGAAAGCCGCAAATCCAGGATTGTCGAAGAGTTAAAAGCGTGCGTGTCTCCGAGGATGGCCGAATGAGTGTAGATACCGGTGTGACCCTGACCCTGTGTGTGTGTCCCCCAGGCATCATAGGCGTTGCTATCCGCCTTCCAGTACGCGTACCGGGCGAACAAGTTGTTCTTGTCGGAAAAATGGTGATCAACACGCGCGTTGTATTGACTGTTGATCCCTCCCGTGGCCTCTTGAACAACGAAGTTATTCTGTAGAAGGCCGGGCCGGTTCTCGCCGGCGGGATAGGACTTTGCAAAAAGTGCCTGTGCAGAAGGGTCAAGTCTATTCGGGCAGATTACGTTAAGCACTCCATTGCATTGAAATTGAAGTCCCGTGGTTGGATCGTAGATCGTAGGCAGACCTGGTGCCGAAAAATCACCTCCCAGTTCGGCCGTCGTGGGAACGGTACTTGTCACCAGGGTTCCGGTTTTCAGAACTTCTCGCTCGAAACCAAAGAAAAAGAATGTTTTGTCTTTTACTATGGGTCCGCCGAGGGTCCCACCAAACTGATTTTGGATCAAAGGCACGCGACTAAGGCCGGCTTTATTCGAAAAGTAATCATTCGCATTCAGAACCTTATTGCGCAGATACTCGTAAGCGGTGCCGTGAAAAGCGTTGGTTCCAGATTTAGTGGTGAGGTTAATCACACCCCCAGCGTAGTTACCATACTCAGCGGCGACATTGTTGGTGACGACGCGGAACTCCTGCACGGCATCCTGAGAGGGGATAAGCGAGTTGAGATTGCCGGCAGGTGCGTTGGAGGCAACACCATCGATGTAGAAGGAGCTCTGGTTCCCGAAGCCTCCGCCGATCGCGTAGTTTCCAAAACCAATGGCGTTAGTCCTCGCGCCGCCCGACTGGTTCGATACCGCATTGCCGTAGGTCCCGCCTTGGGCCACTACGCCGGGGACGAGCGTCAGCATGTTGTTAACATTTCTTCCGCTTAACGGTATGCTCTCGACCTCTTGCTGACTGATGGTCGTACCCAGAGAAGCACTATCGGTTTGCAATGGAGGTGCCTCGGTGGTGACAACCACGCTTTCAGTCACGGCACCTACCTGCAACCTTGCCTCTACACGGGTGGCAACGTCGACTTGAACCTCCACCCTGTCTTGAGTGAAGTGCTTAAACCCTGCCATCTCAACTTCGACACGGTACATACCAGCGTTCAGGTTCGGAAACGTGAATGTCCCCCCGCTGCCGGTCTGTGTACTCCGAGTCTCGTTAGTTCCCAAATTCGTGATTCTTACGTTGGCTCCTGACATCGTTGCCCCGCTAGGATCCGCCACAACTCCCAACACGCTTCCGAATCGAACTTGAGCATCGGCTCGAATGCACAAGTTGGTCATTCCAGCCAAAACGAAAATCACCGCTGCCAGCGACGTAGTCGAAACCCGCCGGTGTGCGCCGGCGCCAGCATAAGCGGTGCGGGATGCACCTCGATCCAATGGAATATTGCGGGGAGTATCGGAGAACTGCGCGAGAACAGCTGCTAGGACGCTAAGCATGTTGTCACCTTTCTTCGTGGAAAGACGGCCGTTTCAATCTGCGAGACAAACCAGGACGCTAGTCGCTCGTGCCTGGTGCTCGACGATTGCAAAGTTGGTGCAGAATCGAGCGTGAAACAAGACGACAACAACCGCGACTGGAAAGAACTTGTAGCTCTTAGTTTCCTAAGCTGTCAAGATAATTTGCAGACAACTATTAGAAAGTTGTCTATACCGCATGAAAGAAGTACTTGGGCCCAAGAAGCTGGAGGGGGCGCGCTTAGTTATGTTCGAACCGCTTGGGTGTCAAGAGAGGGATCGGTTTCAGAATTAGCTCCGACCGTTATTTTTCATCGGCATCCCGCAGGATTTACGCACGACCAAATCACACCTTAAGAGCACATCCCGTGGAGGCAGATCGGGATTGGCAATCCTGTCGAGCATTACCGCCATCGCCATCCTCCCCATGTCACGACATGGCTGGTGTAGGGTCGTCAGCGGAACTGGCAGCAAGCGTGCATATTTAACGTCGTCGATGCCTACTATCCGAATGTCTTCGGGAATGCGTTGACCAAGCGCCATTAGCGTGTGCATAAGGTTTCCAGCGGTCAGATCGTTGGCACAAATGAAAGCATCTGGCCGCTGTTTTTTCAGAATCGATTTGATGAATTTAGCGTCAGATGCATCTCCGATATGGACCGAATCACGTAGCGGCTTGTCTTCTTGTAAAAGCAGAGCTTCACGATAACCCGCAATACGGGCGTCCACGGTCGGCGCCGAATTGGGTCGTGCGAAAAATGCGATGCGCTTGGCACCCGCTTTAATTAGGTGCTCCGTGGCAAGATAACCGGTACGCCGATTGTCAATTCCAACCAGGTCATACTTGCTGCGCTGCGGATATGGTTCTAGACACCGGTCGAGCAGCACAACCGGAATGCGAGCTCGATCAAACGCAGCCACAATACGGTGATTTGCCTGGAACCGGTTCGTACTGAATTCGACGGGTGCGAAGAAAACACCTGAAACCTTGCGGGAGATGTAGTGCTCGCAAAGTTGCTCAGCAACTTGCTCTTTCTCGTGCTCTTGTGGCGCCGCAGCATTCCCCCAAAGCAAAGAGCAATGGGCTGCCTCTTGCGCTTCCATCATCCCTTGGCAGATGGCTTCAAAGATTTCGGTCTGCCCCAACTCCGGAATCAAGAGCCCAAAAACATGGCCTCCTGTGTTTGAATTCGAAGACACGTACGTGCCAGAGCCAACTCGCCGGATCACGAGCCCCAACGACTGCAGCTCGTGCATCGCCCTAAAAACCGTCATCCTAGAGGCCCCAAAACGTCTGACTAGTTCTGCTTCACTTGGCAAACGCTTGCCAGGCTTGTAACGTCCGGCGGCAATGTCATCCTGAAGTTTTTCGAAGATTTGACGGTATTTGTGATTCGCCATCGTGGGCTCCCTTGATGATTCGAGCCATGCAAGCGCGGAACCGGCTCGTCCGAAGCCACAGATTACGCCTGCGTCGCGAATATTACCATATACAACTTAAATATAAGTTATGAGCAATTGTCTTGACACCTCCGGCCACCGGCTTCTAAAAGTTGTTCTGGTTTCGCGCGCCGGGTCTCCTCTTCTTAGAACGCACTCTTGACGCGGCAAAGGGCGATCTTGAAAAATCAGGTTCAACTCATCACGTATGTTGACCGACTCTCCGGTGACCTAAGGAGACTGAAGGCGCTCCTCGATGGGCCGTTTCCCGGCCTTTTCGGCGGTGTACATCTGCTGCCTTTTTTCAATCCGATTGATGGGGCGGATGGGGGATTCGACCCAGTTGATCACACCGAAGTCGATCCCAGGCTAGGAGGATGGAACGACGTGCGCGCACTGAGTGAAGACGTTGAGGTAATGGCCGACCTCATCGTTAATCACATATCAAGCGACTCGCCGCAATTCAAGGATTTTTCTCGGACTGGCGCGAATTCCCCTTTTGCAGGCATGTTTCTGACCTACGATCGTGTTTTCCCAATGGGAGCGCGCGAAGCAGATTTGCTGCGCATGTATCGTCCACGTCCGGGATTACCCTTTACGAATGTGATATTGGAATCCGGAGAGGGCCGGCTTCTTTGGACCACGTTTACTCCGCAGCAGGTCGACATCGACGTACTGCATCCCCAGGGCGAGGCTTACCTGGCCTCCATCCTCAACCAATTTCAGTCTGCCGGCATACGCATGATCCGGCTCGATGCGGCCGGTTACGCGATCAAGAAGCCCGGCACGAGCTGTTTCATGATACCGGAGACTTTTCGTTTCATCGCTTCGCTTACCTCGCAAGCCCACTCCCTCGAAATGGAAGTCCTCGTCGAGATCCACAGCCACTACTTGCAACAGCTGGAAATCGCGCGCCAGGTCGATTGGGTTTATGATTTCGCGCTTCCACCACTCGTACTCCATTCGCTATTCGCTCACACTGCAGTAGCTCTCGGACATTGGCTCGCAATTCGCCCACAGAATTGCATCACCGTACTCGACACTCATGATGGGATTGGAGTCATTGACGTTGGCGCTGGCAGAGACGGTGAACCCGGCCTTCTCGCTCCGGAGGACGTCGATCAATTGGTCGAGACTATCCACTCGAGAAGCAATGGTCAAAGCCGGATGGCCACGGGCGCGGCAGCAAACAACCTGGACTTGTATCAGGTCAATTGCACTTTCTACGACGCACTCGGGCGCAGTGACAACGAACACGTGATCGCACGAGCGATTCAATTTTTCGTGCCCGGTATTCCGCAGGTGTATTACGTTGGCTTGCTTGCCGGTACCAATGACATGGAATTGCTCGCCCGGTCCAACGTTGGACGCGACATCAATCGCCACTACTACACTCCATCTGAAGTCGAGAACTCGCTAAACTCTCCAGTGGTACAGAAGCTCGTCGAACTCATCCGACTCCGCAATGACCACCCCGCTTTTGCCGGAAAGGCGTGTGTTGAGCTTCCGGATAACCAACGCCTCGTAATCGCCTGGGAGAACCGCGATCACTGGGCGAAGCTGGATGTGGATTTCAGCAAAATCCGGGCTCTGGTCACCTACTCCAAAACCGCCGTTGAGCAGGAGCCCGGCATAGGCAAATGGGATTCTCAGATGAGCGTTGAGGCCTCAAGGGCAATCTTATGAAAGATGACGCAAATCTTCACGGAAATCTCTCCGTAATTAAATGGCTGACATTCTTGATGTTCATGATGTTCGCTATGACAACGGACTCCGTGGGTGTCATCATTCCTGAAATCATTAAAGAATTTCATCTCAGTATGACCGTGGGAGGCGCGTTCCACTATGCCTCCATGTCCGGCATCGCATTTGCGGGTTTTTCGCTAGGTTATCTTGCGGACAAGTTGGGAAGAAAGAGAACTATCATTCTCGGGCTGGTATTGTTTGCATTAAACTCCTACCTGTTCGCGGTCGGCCGATCTTTCGAGTTCTTTCTTGCTCTTCTGCTCATTTCTGGAGCGGCAATAGGCATTTTTAAGACCGGGGCCCTCGCCCTGATCGGCGATATGAGCAAATCGACGATAGAGCACACCGCAACCATGAACACCGTAGAGGGATTCTTTGCAGTTGGTGCAATCATTGGACCGGCGATTGTGGCACGCCTGTTGGCGGTCGGAACATCGTGGAAATGGTTGTACGTAATCGCCGGAAGCATCTGCGTTCTCCTCATCGTTACGGCTTCCCTTGTGAAATATCCGCACACCACGGAAACATCCGAAGCGGTCAATCTCAGGCGCACCGTTCGCATGATGAAAAATCCTTATGCTCTCGGATTTTCCGCAGGGATATTTCTTTATGTTGCCGTCGAAAGCGCGGTTTACGTATGGATGCCGACGCTCCTCTCCAGTTACCACGGACGGCTCATCTGGATGGCCACCTACGCGATTTCGATCTTCTTCGTACTCCGTGCCGCAGGCAGATTCATCGGTTCATGGATGCTCGCGCGATTGAACTGGGCCGCGGTCGTGACGGTGTTCAGTCTCGCCATACTCGTCTGCTTTCTCATAGCTATCCTTGGCGGGATCGGAGTTGCCGTGTTCCTTTCATTCTGGCCACATTATTCGCGATTATGCTTTTCGCTGGCCTGCTGCTCAACTGGATCTTCAACCCCGCTGGCGATCGCCTTCAACAACTGGACCAGACCGAATACGAAGTAGTTGAGAACCAGACAATCGGTGCGCAGGCGCACAGCTAGTATGCTTTCGTGATCACACTATGAATCTTCGCATCTTTTTCTGGTCTCTTACCGCGGCGTTGGCGGGTTTTCTTTTTGGCTTCGATACTGTCGTTATTTCCGGAGCTGAAAAGACGATTCAATCACTTTGGAGCCTGAGTCCCGGTCTGCACGGCATTACGATGGCGTCGGCACTCTATGGAACCGTTGTTGGATCTCTGCTTGGTGCGTGGCCTGCTGATCGGTTCGGGCGGAAAGCCACGCTTTTGTGGGTTGGAGTACTCTACATTATCGGCGCAGTCGGCTCAGGCTTTGCTCAAAATGTTGGAACTTTCATTATTGCGCGGTTTGCCGGCGGCTTAGGAATCGGCATTTCGACCGTCGTCGCGCCGATGTATATCGCGGAGATCGCGCCGCCAAAGAGCCGCGGGCGACTTGCGGGGATGTTTCAGTTCAACATCGTGTTCGGCATTTTGATCGCCTTTGTTTCGAATGCTCTTCTCGCAGGAATTGGCGAAAATGCCTGGCGCTGGATGCTGGGCGTGGCCGCGTTTCCATCGCTGCTATATGCATTATTTTGTTTCGCGATCCCTGAGAGCCCGCGCTGGCTTCTAAGTAGGAAGGGCGACCGCGAAGCTGGTATGCAGGTACTGCAACGCATTCAACCTAATGCATCAGAATCGGTAATTGCAGCTGAGGCCGATGAGATCATTGCCCTTTCCACAGAGAAAGTGTCTGGTCGTTTCTGGACACGTCAGCTTCGCAAGCCAATCACGCTTGCGATCTTAATTGCATTCTTCAACCAGCTGTCCGGTATCAACGCGATCTTGTATTTTGCTCCGCGCATTTTTGAACTTACGGGTCTCGGCGCCAAAGCAGCATTGCTTCAGTCCGTCGGAATTGGCCTCACGAATCTGGTGTTCACGTTTATTGGACTCTGGTTAATTGACCGTCTTGGGCGCCGCACTCTCCTATATATCGGCTCGTTCGGATACATTGTGTCCCTAAGTCTCGTCACTTTGGGCTTTTTCAAAGAGCATTACTCGATCATCCCAACATGCATTTTCGCGTTCATCGCCGCTCACGCGATCGGCCAGGGCGCGGTAATCTGGGTATTCATCTCGGAGATTTTTCCCAATCGCCATCGAGCAGAGGGACAGAGTCTGGGCAGCTTCACGCACTGGGTCTTTGCTGCACTACTCACGACTTTCTTTCCCAAGATGGTCTCCGCGCTGCCACCGGGCTACGTGTTTTCTTTTTTCACGGGGATGATGTGCCTACAGCTTCTGTGGGTGAAGATGATGGTCCCGGAAACAAAGAATGTCCCCTTGGAGGAACTTCAGAAGCAATTGGCTGTCGGATGACTACATACAGATCGGCTGACTCTACAGTGATCAGCGTGTAGCCGGTTAGAGGAGAAATGATGCTGGGCCTTCGAAGATCACTGCTCACCACGATTACAGCGACAATGCTGTTGATGAGCGAATCTGGGTCTCAGACTTTACAGCAGGGAGTCCCGTACGAAACGGAGGACTACCGCCCCGCTTTTCACTTCAGTCCAGAGAAAAACTGGACGAATGACCCCAACGGCCTAGTCTTCTTCGGTTCGGAATACCACCTGTTCTATCAATACAACCCTTTCGGGGATGTTTGGGGACACATGTCTTGGGGCCACGCTGTGAGCCGCAATCTTGTGTCGTGGAGGCAGCTACCGGTGGCGCTTCCGGAAGAGAACGGGATCATGATCTTCAGCGGATCGGCCGTGGTCGATTGGAAGAACACGAGCGGATTCGGCAAGGATGGCATCCCGCCCCTCGTCTCCATTTACACAGGTCATCGTCCGGGACTGCAGAACCAGAATATTGCCTACAGCACGGACTCAGGTCGCACCTGGGCGAAATATGCTGAGAACCCGGTTCTCGACATCCATGAGGCGGAATTTCGTGATCCCATGGTTTTCTGGCATGCTCCATCTTCACGTTGGGTAATGGTCGTATCCATGGCTAAGGAACATCGGGTTCGTTTTTATTTGTCGGCCAATCTGAGGACATGGAACTTGTCTGGTGAATTTGGTCCCGCGGGCGCAACGAACGTTCCTAATTGGGAGTGCCCCAACCTCTTCCCGCTCCAAGACCCGAGGGGGCGGCAGAAATGGGTCCTTGTGGTGGGCGTTGGCAACGACGGTCCTGCTAAGGGCTCAGCGACTCAATACTTCGTTGGCGACTTCGATGGCGAAACATTTGTTAATGACACTCCCGCGAACAGGACGTTGTGGGTAGACTTCGGCGCGGATTTCTACGCAGCCCAAACCTGGTCCGACATTCCGAGAGAGGATGGGCGACGAATCATGCTGGCGTGGATGAACAATTGGGACTACGCCGATAAAGTCCCCACCCATCCGTGGCGAGGACAGATGACGTTCCCTCGCAAACTTGCATTGGCAGACACGGAAGACGGCCTTCGATTGACGCAGAATCCCGTGCGCGAGATAGAGTCTCTTCGCCAGGACCATGTCGCGTTACGAAATGCCCGATGGTCAGATTTGGAAGGGCTTCTCGCGCGACAAAAGTGGCCGGCCACGCTGGAGATTGTAGCCAAACTGCAACTTCAAGGAACTCGGGAGGTGGCGTTCGAGCTTCGGAAAGGATCTGCACACGAAACCCGTGTCGGCTACGACGCGAAGCGAAATGCCTACTACATCGATCGGACACGATCAAGCAATGCACTTTCCGGATCGGAATTCGCGAGCAGGCATGGAGCCCCTTCTCTCAGTCGTGATGGTCTCATTCAGCTGCACATTGTTCTCGATCGATCGTCTGTTGAACTATTCGGAAATGACGGACTCGTCGCTATCACTGACCTGATCTTCCCTGACCGATCTGACAACCGAGCTGGAGCATACGTCGATGGTGATCCGCCAAAAATAATCTCCCTCAATATTTGGACTCTCCAAGGCAAGCCCTTAGTCACCATCGAGGAGTCCAGGGCCGTTATCAAAGCAGAGGAACTGCGATGAGGGATCGTTGCTCCTATCGTTAGAGCCGCCCCTCGATCAAGAATCCCGGAGGATTGCAAAAATGAAGATCGGCGTCAGTGCATTTGCCTGGACCAGCAACTTTGGATTGCAACACCTGCGACTTCTTCCACTGATGCGCGACCAGGGTTTTGACGGTTTCGAGATTCCCATGTTCGACCCCGCTCAAATAGCTTGTTCCGAGATTCGGCGAGCCTTTGAGGCTAGTGGCCTTGAATGTACCGTGTGCGCGATTCTCCCCGAGGGCATCAATCCTATCAGTGCTGATGCTGCAGTACGCCGGAAGTCCGTTGAGCATTTGCGAAGGTGTATCGAGGCTTCAGCGGAATTAGGGGCTCACCTGCTGGGTGGTCCGCTGTTTGCACCTATCGGCTATTTCATCGAGCGGCGTCGAAGTGATGAAGAGTGGAAGTGGGCAGTTGATGTATTCCAAAATCTGGGTGACTTGTTAGACGCACATGACCTGATCCTCTCGATTGAACCCGTGAACCGTTCGGAAACTTTCTTCCTGAGAACAGCTTCGGAAGCAAAAACCTTGTGTGAGGAAATCGGTCACCTTCGTATCGGAGTGACAATTGACACATTTCACGCAAATATCGAGGAGAAGAGTATTCCCAGAGCAGTACAAGAAGCAGGAAACCACCTGAAGCACGTACACGCCAGTGAGAACGATCGCGGATTACTAGGGACCGGCCATGTAGACTTCCCTTCAATCATCTCGATTCTTCAGCAACTCGACTACAAGGGCTATCTGACAATTGAAGGCTTCGGGTGTTCGCCCAATGAGCCGCAGTCACTTGGAAATCTCTGGGGAGATCCAAACGTAACACCAGAGGACATTGCTATTCGAGGTTTGCGCTACTTAAGGCAGTTGCTCTAGGCGATTGACAGATTAAAAAGGACGAGAGGAAAAGTCCACTTGATGACAGTGTGCTCTGGGCATTCGTACCGCAAGTGCGTGAAATTATTAGAGAAACGATTGCTGCAGAATGGCAAGGCAGCGTTCTAACCAACTGAACTACGTCCCCACTCGCCAAATCAACGACTTCGCTGAAAACCTTGCTGGACAAGGCATTTGCAGGTTTTGCATAGAGCGCACTGTTCGCACAGAATGGCCTAGCAAGCCCCTGCTCCTGGCAAAACCGCCTGACAACAATCCATTCCGCAGCACACGGCTTCAGTGGCAGTAATTTCTCTATTTCATGGATGACTTCAAACTTGCCCTCGTTTAGGCGTTTAGGCACCGGTAAGAGCGAATCAAGTGATACCACGAAGCGCAGAGCAGTACGCCTAACACGCTAATAAAAATGTACCAGTTGGCCGTATCCCTTGTTCCTGAGTGCGGGAAGGCTATGCCAAGCGCAGTAATAATTCCGCTGTTGAGAGTCAGAAAAAACCTGTTGGTTGTATGCCTTCGTTTTTGGAGGGTGTAAAAGTAACTGTGTAAACGACCATCGGAAGAGGAGAATAAGAAACCGATGGCCATCGACAAGACGCTGATTGACCAACTGCTGGCCGATTACAAAAAGCCGGAAGACATCATCGGCGAGAACGGCCTACTGAAACAACTCACCAAAGCAATCCTGGAGCGAGCGTTGCAAGCCGAGCTCACGGACCATCTGGGATTTGAGAAACACGATCCGGCCGGGCACCACAGCGGCAACACCCGCAATGGAGCGAGCCGCAAAGCCCTGAAGGGGGATTTCGGGGAACTGGAGCTGGAGACCCCGCGGGACCGCAAGGCCAGCTTTGAGCCCAAGATCGTGGCTAAGGGGCAGGCACGCTTCACGGGGTTTGATGACAAGATCATCTCGATGTATGCGCGGGGGATGAGCACGCGCGAAATCCAGGGGCACCTGGAAGAGATCTATGGGATCGAGGTGTCCCCGACTCTGATCTCCAACGTGACCGAAGCCATCCTGGAAGAAGTGAAGGCCTGGCAGAGCCGGCCGCTGGAGGAGTTGTATCCGATCGTGTATCTGGACGCCATGATGGTAAAGATTCGCGACAGTGGGCACGTACAAAACCAGGCGATCTATGTGGTGCTGGGGGTGGATCTGGCCGGGCAAAAGGAAGTCCTGGGACTATGGACGGGGCAGCAGGAGGGAGCTAAGTTCTGGCTGCAAGTACTCACGGAGCTGAAGAACCGGG
>WNGA01009815.1_pt1 | contig 24191 bp, 21 predicted proteins | sample 5400061 | NCBI WGS metagenome assembly WNGA01 (sample SAMN13153366, study PRJNA577476) | soil metagenome | isolation source: 100 cm soil or saprolite under grassland replicate 2 | place: USA:California | collected 2016-06-15
GTGCGAGGCGGGCGAGGTGAAGGTGTTCCCGTCGAACAGGATGCGGCTGTAGGCCTCGTCGGACAGCAGGTAGATCGTGCCGTGCCGCTCCGAGGCCTCGGTGAGGACCCCCGCCAGCGCGTCCAGCGTGTCCGGCGGGAAGATCCGCCCGGTGGGGTTGTGCGGGGTGTTGAGGATCATGGCCCGGGTCCGCGGCGTGATCGCCGCGCGCACGTCCTCGGGGTCGAGGTCGAACGTCGTCGGGTGGACCTTCACCCGCACCGCCTCCGCCCCCGCCGCCCGGATCAGGGGCTCGTAGAGGAAGTGCGGCGGGCTCACGATGATCACCTCGTCGCCCTCGCCGGCCACCGTCCGCAGCACGACAGCGAGAGCGGCGATGGCTGCGTTCGTCAGCGTGATGTCGTCGGGCTCGAAGTCGATGCCGAGCTGCTCGCGGAGCGCCTCCGCCACCGTCTCCTGCGCCCTCGGGTTGCTCCGGACGTACGCGAACCAGTCCCGTCGCTGCGGTTCCGCCCACCGCTGGAGGGCGCCGACATACTCCGAGCCGGCGAGCTCCTGCGGGTTCCCCGCCATGAAGTCGCACGCGTCGTCGCCAGCCGCCGCGATGAGCTGTTCCGCTTCGATGAATGCGCCGAGCAGCGGCGCGAGCACCTCGATGACGCGAGCGATGCCGGGTGAGAGCCGGGGCGCGGTCACCGCGGCATCCTACACCGGGCCCTCGAGCAGGCGGCCGGCGCGGCGTTGCCATGGTGCGGGAACGCTGGGTATGGTCGCCGCCATGTCGGACGACCGCGGTGTCCCGTCGCTCGGGACCGTCCTCGGGGTGTGGGCCCATCCCGACGACGAGACGTACCTTACGGCCGGGCTCATGGCCCTCGCCGTTCGCGAGGGAAACCGCGTGGTGTGCGTGACCGCGACCCGCGGCGAGGAGGGCTCGTGGGACGAGGAGCGGTGGCCCACGGCGACGCTCGGGAAGGTCCGTGAGGCCGAGCTGCTGCGCTCGCTCGAGATCCTGGGGGTTCGCGAGCACCGGTTCTTCGACTACCGCGACGGCACGTGCGCGTCGGTCGACCCCGAGGAAGGAGTCGGAAAGGTCCTGGCCGTCATGGAGGAGGTCAGGCCCCATTCCGTGTTCACCTTCGGGCCGGACGGCATGACGGACCACCCCGATCACAAGGCCGTGTGCGCCTGGACCACGGAGGCGTTCGGGCGCACCGCGCCGCCCGGCGCGAGGCTCTACCACGCCACGATGACGCCCGAGTGGGGCGACGAGTTCGTGGAGCGGATGAACCGGTTCAACGTCTTCATGGGGCCGGACGTCCCGCCCGTCACCCCCCGCCAGGAGCTCGCGATCGACTACCTGCTTCCGCCCGACATCCTGGACCTCAAGCTCGAGGCCATCGGGGCGCACGTCAGCCAGGTCGAGGGCATGCTGAACGCGTTCGGGCGGGACTTCTTCCGGGAGGCCCACCGGGCCGAGTTCTTCCGCCTCGCGGCGGAGCGCCCGGCGTGAGCCTGTTCGCCCTCCTGGGATCGGGGGAGTTCCTCCCGTGGACGGGCGACGTGGATCGCCATCTGCTGAAACGGGCGACCGGCGACGGCACCGTCCTCATCCTCCCGACCGCCAGCGCGCCCGAGGGCGACCGCGTGTTCAAGCGGTGGGGCGACCTGGGCCTGGCGCACTTCCGGGAGGCCGGCATCGCGGCAGAGGTGCTGCCCGTCAAGGTCCGGGCCGACGCCGAACGACCGGAGCTCGCCGAGAAGGTCGCCCACGCATCCGTCGTGTACTTCTCGGGGGGGAACCCGGCCCACCTCGCCGACACGCTCGCCGAGTCGGCCGTGTGGAACGCGATACTCGACGGGATGGACCGGGGCCTGGCGTACGCGGGGTGCAGCGCCGGCATCGCCTGCCTGGGCGACGTGGCCCCCGACAGCACCTCGAACGACCCGACCAGTGCCCACTTCTGGCGGCCCGGCCTGGGCCTGTTCCCCAAGCTGTACTTCGGTCCGCACTGGGATGCGCTCGACCGGTACGTGCCGGGCCTGCGCGCCTCCATCGTGGCAGCCGTCCCGCACGACTGCCGGCTCCTCGCCATCGACGAGGACACCGCGGTCGTCGGCGACGGGACCGACTGGAAGGTGATCGGGGCGGGGGGAGCCTCGCTGCTGGAGGACGGGACGTGGACGCAGTTCGAACGCGGGACGGACTTCACGGCCCGCCTGGAGCACCACCCGCCGCGGAGCTCGAGCCCGGGCCTGGAAAGGGAGGCCACGTGAGCGAACTGTACGAGCTGCATCGCCGGGCCGGGGAGATCCTGGCCGAGACCGTGAAGCAGGTCCCGGAGGACCGAATGCACGACCCCACGCCGTGCACGGACTGGGACGTGCGCGACCTGCTCCATCACGTCGCGTGGAGCAACCTGTGGGTGGCGCCGCTCGTGGACGGCCGGGACCTGTCCGAGGTCGCCCCGACCCTGGATGGCGACGTGCTGGGCGACGATCCCATCGGCGTGACGCTCCGGTCGCTGGAGGAAGCGAGCGCGGGGTTCGAGCGCGCCGGCAACGACAGGATCGTGCAGCTGTCCCGGGGGCCGTCGGAGGCGTGGATCTACTGCGGCGAGCGGATGAACGACCTCACCGTGCACAACTGGGACCTGGCCAGGGGAATCGGGGTCGAGGTCGCCCTGGACGGGGAGTGCATGGAGGCGGCGCTGGAGTACTTCCGACCGCACGAGCTGGAGCTGCGCGCGCGGGGGGAGCTGGGGCCCACGGTCGACCTTCCGGAGGTCGCCGATCTCCAGACCCGGTACCTCGCGTTCTTCGGCCGCCGGGCCGACTGGACGCCGCCGGCTCCGTGACGCCGGCCCCCCCTACACTTGACGGGTGACCACCCGCCTCCGCGAGCATCCTCTCGCGGTCGACGCCGCGCTGCTGGCCGTCGTCGTGATGTGGGCGTCCACCTTCTCGCTGTTCAAGGTGGCCTGGCACGACATGGACCCGGTGGCCTTCACCGCGGTGCGCTTCGCCGCCATGGTCCTGTTCTCGTTGGCCCTGCTGGCCGGCGCGAAGAACAGGGTCCGGCCTCGCCGGGAGGATCTCCCGTGGCTCATCGCGTCCGGGCTGACGGGGTTCTTCGTGTACCAGATGGGGTTCGTGCTCGGCCTGGACCGGACCACCGCCGTGGCCAGCGCCATCCTCATCGCGACCCACCCCATCTTTTCCGTCGTCTTCGCCTGGACCCTGGGTCGGGAGCGCCCCACCGCCGGCCAGGTCGCCGGCGTGGTGGTGGGGTTCCTGGGAGTCGTGGTGTTCCTTCGCGTGTGGGACGCCGTGGCCACGGCGAAGCTGGGCGACCTCCTGAGCCTGGTGGGGGCGGCGGGCTTCGGCGCCTACGGTCTTATCAACCAGCCCCTCACCCGGCGCTACCCCTCCCGGGAGCTCATGGCCTACGGGCTGGCCACGGGCGGCGTGCTGATCGCCCTGGTCGGCATCCCGGCGATGGTCCGCCAGGACTGGGGAGCGGTCGGCGGGACGTCGTGGCTGATCCTCGTGTACGCGATCGTCGGCCCGGTGTACCTGGCGTACGCGCTGTGGAACTGGGCAATCAAGCGGCGGGGGATCGCCCGGACGGTGCCGTACGGGTTCCTCGTTCCCGTGCTGGCCGCGGCCTTCGCGGTCGTGGGGCTCGGCGAGCACGTTCGCCCCGAGCAGGCGGCCGGGGCGCTGCTGGTGGTGGCAGGCCTGGTGGTCACGAGGCTGGCCGGACGCACGCCCCCTACCGAGGCCCCGGCGGAGGCCGTGCTGGAGGACACTTACGAGCGGTCGCGCCTGAGCGGCCCGAACCCGTCCAGCTGATCCCTCACGCCCTGCCCATGTCGAGCTTCCCCGTGGCTACCGCGGGGCCCTTCGGGTCTGAGACAGGCTTCGAGCACGCCATGGCGACGACCACCACCGCCGTCAACGCGATTTGCCTGGTCATGCCTCGACCTCCTGCACCGCTTGGCCGCCGCCGGGGCCCGCCCCTTCCGACTCCATGAACACCGATGTCTCGACGATGCGGTCAAGGGGAAACCCGGCCCGCTCGTTCGCGGCCTCCACCGCGCCCGCATCGGGCGCCTCGAACAGCGAAAGGCACGTGTCCTCACGCGGGATGAGGACCGTCCACATGTGGCAAACGCCGTCGCCCGAACCCCCGCCGAGCCGCGCGGCGGCCGAAGCGACCTCCTTCGGCGTCATCGAGGGCACGTACCGCTCGACCAGGTAGAACGGCATCTCAGAGCCGCGACAAGACCAGCCGGGCCATGGCGACAGCCGCTCCCTCCGGGTCGGAGACGCCGAGCGGCCCGCCGCCAGTGTTCGTGAAGAAGATGGTCACGCCGGTTGAGCCGACCCGGGTGCCCAACCCGGCCGCCGTCCCGCTCCACGCGGCCCAGTCTCCGAGCCCCGAGACGGGGGAGGCGTTGCCCGCCGCCGTCTCCAGCGGCGTGAACACCTGATCGAACGCGGGCCCGGTGAAGACCGACACCGCGATGGAGAGAGCGCCCGTGGCGGAGTACGCGCAGTATGTCTGCCCCTTGACGGCCTCCCCATGCTCCTCGCTGAACAACGTCGCGTCGGAGAGCCCGGTGGCCTGCTCGATCTGGGGGTCGGACAGCAGCGAGACACAGTCGTAGTAGTGCACTGCGCCGGCGGACGCCGGGGACGGCGCGACGGACGTCGCCGCCGGCGCGGGAGCGGAAGTCGCCGCGGACGGCGTCGTCGGTTGCGGGGGCGAGGCGGCGGGCTGTGAGGACGCAGCCGTCGCGGCGCCCTTCGAGCACGCCGAGAGCGCGATGAGAAGGGCCGGGAGCCACCCGATTCGCCTGATCATCTGTCCACCTCCTGGACCGTTGCGTTCGGCCGACGCCACGGTAGGCAGCACGGTTGGTCCGGTCATCCGTGGAATCACGGAAAGATGGGGGGCCGAGACCCCGAAGAAAGCGTTCAGCCGGTGGGCGCTTGCCCCGCGAGGGCGGCGGCCAGCTCGGTCCGCGAGCGCACTCCGAGCTTGCGGTATGCGGCGGACAGGTGGCTCTCCACGGTCCGAGTCGACAGGAACAGGTCGTGGGCGATCTCGATGTTGGTCCGTCCGGTGGCGGCCAGCTCGGCCGCTCGGCGCTCCATCCCCGTCAGCTCGGTCGGGGCGGCCACCCGCCCGCTCACCCCGGCCTGCTGCACCCGGGCCTTCTCGGCCCAGGGGGGACTGCCACATCGCTCGAAGATCGTGCGGGCCTCCTCGAGGGCCTCGCGAGCGGCCCTCCGCTGATTGGTGCGACGGAGGACCTGGCCCTTGGCCAGGACGGTCCTTGCCCGCTCGAACTTCATCTCCCCGGCCGGATCCGCCGAGAGCGACCGGTCGAAGCAGGCCACCGCCTCGCCGAGACGTGCGTTTGTCGCGTCCAGCAGGCCCAGGCACCGGGCCGAGACCACGCCCGTCCACGGGTGTCCACTCGACACGACCTCGGCCTCGAGGCTGGTTGTGAGCCCGTCGGCCTCGTGGATCCGGCCGGCCCCGATCAGGGCCTCGATCAGATCGCCGACCGTCCGGTCCCATCCCGACTCGCGCATGGGGACCCTTCCGGAGACCGCATGGGCGGCGACGAGGGCATCGGCCGCGGCCACCGGATCGCCTGCCGTGAGCTCCAGGAAGCCCGTGGAGGCCAGGCCGTGCATCTCCCACAGCCAATGCCCGAGCTCCTTCCCGTTCGCCGCCCCTCTCCGGCACCAATCTCGAGCCTCCTCAAATCGCCCCATCGCGGCGAGGATCCGACCACCCATCGCCCAGATCAGGCCCAGGCCGGCTCCGACTTCGGCCGCCGCTTCCTCGGCCTGCCGGATCCGGTTCCATGCCTCTTCCAGGTCGCCCATGCACCAGCCCAGGTAGGCCAGGTGGCGCAGCAACAGCGGCAGATCGGACCAGTCGCCTTGCTCCTCGAATTGCTTCAGGCATGCCTCGACCCCCCGCTTCGACTCCGCGTGCCTGCCGGCTTGCCCCAGGAAGCCGAGGCGCTGCACGGAGGGCCTGAGGATCGAGGGGAGCCGCGTCCCCACCTCCAGGGCCACGGCCCGATCCAGCAACCCGATGTCCAGCCCGCGCCCGGCCCTGAACCCCGCTTCGGCCAGGGTGACCAGCGCGCTCGCCACGGAGTCGGGATCCTCGTGCTCGTGCCCGGCCATCAGGTCGAGGGCGGCCCGAGCGTGCTCGCTCCGCGCGCCCCATGAACCGTCCTCCTGGTCGTCCGCGCCAGCCCACACATGGGCGCGTGCGAGCGCGGCGCGGTCCGTGCCCGCCTCGTCCAGGGCTTGCCGGAAATACCGTCCGGCCGCTCCAATGTCGCCGATGTAGCCGGACTCGATCCTCGCGAGCTCGATCAGAGCGTCGACTCTGGACGGGCCCCAGGGAAGGAGTTCGACGGCTCGAACCACGGCCTCACGTGCCCTCGTCGCCGAACCGGCGTCCAGCAGACACCGCGAAAGGACCACCTGCCGCCGCGCAAGCTCGGCTCGGTCGGCAGGCGATGTGATGTGCACGGCCAGCTCCACCAGCTCCGCGGCCGCCCCGGAGGCGCCGCGCCGCCGGGCCAGCGTGGCCGCCTCGTCCAGCGCCTGGGCCACGGCTTCGTCCGGCCCCGTCGCCGCGAGCGCGAGGTGCCGGGCCCGCTCCTCGGCGTCTTGGACCACGGCGGCCAGTCCCCCATGAAGCCTCCGTCTCCGGGAAGGGAGAGCCCGGGAGTAGGCCGCCGAGGCGATCAGGGGGTGCGTACATCGGACGGCCTCCCCGTCCACCCCGACCAGATCGGCTTCGACCAGCTCCTCGAGCGCGCCCTCCAGAACGTCCTCGCCCACCGCTTGGGCCACCATGTCCGTGGTTGGGTGGGCCAGGGCGGAGATGGCCAGGAGCGCCTCCCGAGCTTCCGGGGAGACTCTGGCGATGCGGTCACCGATGAGCGACGCGGCATCCCCAGTGAGGGGGAACGGCTCCCCGGGACCGGGGAGCATCCCCCGAGCCGCCGCGGCCCGGGCCAGCTCCAGGGCGATGAACGGGTTGCCCCCCGACTCCTGGTGGAGCCTTCCCGCCACCATTCGGGGCAGGGACAGGCCCAGGCGGTCGTGCACCAGGCGCCCGAGGGCTCCCACCGACATCGGACCGATGATGACCCGCTCCCTGGACCCCTCCGGAAACGCCGGCTCGAGCGGGGAGGGCCCCGGAGCCGACCGCCCCGTCCTCCGGGCCGCCAGGACGGCCACGTCGGCCGAGCCGATCCTGCGGAGGGCGAAGTCCAGGGTCCCCCCGGTGGGTTCGTCCAGCCACTGAATGTCGTCGATCGCGACGAGGAGCGGAGCCTTCTGTGCCATCAGCTCGAGGATCGACAAAAGCCCCAGGCCGACCGTGCGGAAGTCCACGCCCTCGGGACGGCCGCCTCGCCGCAGCAGGGCCACCTCCAGGGCCTGCCGCCTCGGCTCGGGGACCTCCGGGAGGGCTCCGTCGAGCAGCGGATCCGGGAGGAGCCCGGCCAGCCCGGCGAAGGTGAGGGACCGCTCGGCCTCCCCGGGGCGAAAGGGCAGCACGGTGAACCCCACCCTTCCCGCCACATCCACCCCGTGGCGCCACAGGGTGGTCTTGCCGATCCCGGCCTCGCCCTCCACGAGCAGCATGGCCGGACGGGGCCGGGACAGGAACCGCTCGATCCGGTCGCGTTCCTCGTCCCGGCCGAGGATGGGTGCCGCGTGCTCGTCCATGGCGCTCCTGGTGCGCCGCGATGGTAGCCCCGCGGGCCGAAGCCGGCCATCTTTCCGTGGTTCCACGGATGCCGAGGGCGTCCGCGGCGGCCTACGTTCGTCGCCGAGGCCTGGGGAGGAAGACGGGCCTCGCGCCGGCGGGCGTGGATCGGGACGGGAGGTTCGCGATGAGGACGATGAGATGGCGTGCGGCGCGGGTCGGACTGGTGGGGGCGTTGCTCGCCCTCGCGGTGGGGGCTTGGCCTGGGGTCGCGAATGCCGGCTCCATGACCTTCGTGGTCACGAACACGAACGACTCTGGTGGCGGCAGCCTGCGCCAGGCCATCCTGGACGCGAACGCCAACCCCGGAGCCGACCACATCACATTCAACATCCCCGGCCCGGGCGTGCACACGATCACCCCGCTCACCGACCTGCCCGTCGTGACCGACACGGTCGCGATCGAAGGCTGGAACCAGCCCGGCTACGCCGGGACGCCGCTGATCCAGCTCAATGGGGCGCAAGCGGGCTGCGCCACCGGTCTCGACTTCGATGCGGCTGGAGGCCTTATCGCTGGTCTCGACATCGTCAACTGGAACTTGGCCAATTGCCTAGTTGGGTCGGGAATCTTCATCCGTGCCCGCACATCGGTTCTGGCCAACGTGATCGGTGCCGACCCGACCGGGACCGTGGCCATGCCCAACGGCCATGGAATCGTCGTGATCTCTGGAGTGGGGACCGTGATCGGGGACGGCCAGCCCGGCGACGGGAACGTAATATCGGGGAACACGTTCGACGGCATGCTCTTGGGCGCCGCCTCAACGTTCGTCGAGGGCAACCTGATCGGCACGACCTCGTCATGGGTCCGAGTTCGACTGCGACAACAGCCAACAAAACAGCGCAGCCTCAAACGTGGTCCAGGACAACCTGATCGGTACCGACTCGAGCGGCTCGGCGGCGCTGCCGAACGCCTCAGGCGGCATCCTCTTGACCGATGGAGCGAAGAAGAACCGCATCGGTACGTTCCCTGCCGACGGCAACGTGATCTCGGGGAACAACGGGCCGGGGGTGACGATCGCGTCCTCCCTCCTCGACCTCGCGACCGGCAACACCCTCGACAGCAACCTGATCGGCGTAAACGCGAGCGGTGGGGAGGCCCTCCCCCACTCCGGTCCCGGCGTGCTGATCCAGGGCGTCGAATCCAATGTGGTCGGAAGGGCTACCACCAAGCACCAGGCCGGGCCCAACGTCATCTCCGGCAACTCCGGTGGCGGCGTGCGCATCGAGGGCGGGTCCTTCAACTATGTGCTGGGCAACCTGATCGGCACAGGGGCGGATGGGCAGCAGCCGATCGGCAACGTCGGCCCCGGCGTCGCCGTGGCGGGGGGCCAGTTCAACTTCGTGGGCGGGACTCTAGCCGGCCAGGGCAACGTCATCTCGGCCAACACCGGGGACGGGGTGCTGGTGGGGGCCGACCCCGCCACCGGGATCACCACGTCGGGGGTGGCGGTGCAGGGCAACGTCATCGGCACCGACCCCACGGGGTTCCTGTCCTTCGGCAACGGGGGCAACGGGATCACCGTGCTGAACGCGTCGGGCACCCGCGTCGGCCAGGTGACGGGCAACGCGGGCGGCAACCTCATCGTGCACAACGTCGGCGCAGGGGTGGGGGTGTCGTCGGAGTCGGTCGGCGTGCCCATCCTCGGCAACGGCATCTCGGACAACGGTGCGCTGGGGATCGACCTGGGCATGGACGGGGTGACCCTGAACGACGGCCCGGGGGACCCCGACACGGGGGCGAACGACCTCCAGAACTTCCCCCTGCTGTTCAGCGCCACCCTGTCCAACGGCAAGCTCCTCGTGGACGGCAGCCTCCAGAGCACGCCCAACACGAGCTTCCGCATCGACTTCTTCTCCAACGCGCTGTGCGATCCCTCCAGCTTCGGGGAGGGGCAGGAGTTCCTGGGCTCGGTGAAGGTCACCACCGACGGCCTGGGCAACGTGAGCTTCCTGGCCAAGGTCCCCTTCTCCGGCGCGTCGGTCCCGGTCGTGACCGCGACGGCGACCGACGTCAAGGCACTGGACACGTCGGAGTTCTCCCCGTGCATCTGACCGAGGCACCGATCGAAGGGGAGGAGGCACGATGAGGGTGTTCACCTGGAGGACGGCACAGGTCGGGCCCGTGGCTGCGCTGATCGCGCTGGCCGTCGGTGCCCGGCCGGGGGCCGCGCACGCGTTCACCGTCTACACGATCACGAAGTCGAACGACTCGGGCGGCGGCAGCCTCCGCCGGCCACCCTAGACCCTAGACGCCAACGCCAATCCCGGCTAGGACGCGATCCACTCACAAACATCCCGGGTCCGGGCGTGCACACCTTCCAGCCGGTCTTCTCTCTGCACGCGGTGACGGACAACGTCGCGATCGACGGCTGGACGCAGCCCGGGTACGCGGGCATGCCTTTGATCCAGCTTGACGGGAGCAAGCCGAGCACCTTCGGGCTCTCGTTCAGGGGTGGGGAGCTCACGGCCTCGACATCGTCAACTTCCGGTTCGCCGGCACAATCACCCTCGACAAGCAGGGCGCCTCCACCGCGGTCCACGCCAGACCGGCGTGGCCGGCGCTTCTTCAGGACGTGGGCCCCTTCACAGCCCCGAGACGTCCGGCAGGCAGAGCGCCTTACGCCGTCTACGGGATTGCCGATCGAGGGGGCGCTGGGCCTTTTTGGCGAGATGGACCATGGTCCTGGACCATAGTAAAGTCAATGTGTCGTGGACGTCCTCCCGATCTCCCGGTTCAAGGCGACGTGCTTGGCGGCACTGGAGCGCGTGCGGAGCACGGGTCGCCCCCTGCTGGTGACGAAGCGAGGGATCCCGATCGCCCAGGTCATCCCCCCTCCGCCTCCGGACAGCAGCGGGGCCTTCGGCGCCATGCGCGGCATGGCAGAGGAGGCCGGTGACATCCTCGAGCCACTGGGCGAGGAGGACTGGGAAGCATTGAGGTGAGCGGGGCGCCGCGCCGCCGGGGGAAGCGTCCGCCGCCATTCCTGCTCGACACCCACGTGTGGTTCTGGTACCTGACCGGATCCGAGCGACTTCCGAGGGCGCTGGTCCGGGGCATCGATTCCGCTCCCGGCGAGGTCTGGCTCTCGCCTATCTCGGTGTGGGAGCTGGGAATGCTCTCCGAACGGGGGCGTGTCCGGCTGCACGGCGGGTTGCGGAGTTGGGCGGAGGAAGCTCAGCGGCGGTTCCCGCTTCGGGACGCCCCCGTGAACCGGGAGGTAGCCATGGCGAGTCTCGAGCTCGACTTGCAGCATCGAGACCCGGCGGATCGCTTCCTGGCCGCCACCGCCCTGGTTTACGGGCTGACCTTGGTAACCATCGACGACCGCCTGGTGTCCGCGGACTGGTTGCCGACGCGTTCCGACTGAGGTCTTGGCCAACCTATCGACCCTGGGCACGTCGGAGTTCTCTCCGTGCCTGTGAGCGGGCCGTCGCGGGAGGGTGCTGCCTGACGGGGACCGGCCGGTAAGCTGATCCGGTGTCCTCTGTCGACGTGGGCGATCTCGCCCCGAACGTGGCACTGCTCAACCGGAATGGCCGGAAGGTCTCGCTCGCCGCCCGGTGGCGGCGGCGGCCGCTGGTGGCGGTGTTCCTGCGCCACTTCGGCTGAACGTTCTGCCAGGAGCACGTCGTGCAGTTGCGCGACGACCGGGAGCGGTTCCAGCGGGCGGGGGCCGGCATCACCCTCATCGGCCTGGGGCCGCACACCCGGGCGGCCCTGTTCTGCGACGAGCGCCACGTCCCATTCGAGTGCCTGTCGGACCCCACGCAGGAGGCCTACCGCGCGTACGGGCTGGAGCGGGGCACGAATCTCCAGCTGTTCGGCCCGCAGCTCATCCTTCGCTACGCGCGAGCGCTCCTGACCCGGGATGTCGAGGTGGCCAAGGCCACCGGGGACGACTACCGGCAGATGCCCGGCACGTTCGTCGTCGACCGGAGCGGGACCGTCCGGTACGCGCACCGGAACCGGGATGTGGCGGATAATCCGCCGAACGACGACGTCCTCGACGCACTGGCGTCGCTGCGAAGCCCGAGACCCGATCGCGAGGCCCGATGACGACGACCGATGCGGCCATCATCACGTGCGCCGTCTCCGGCGCCGTGGCGAACAAGCAGCAATGCGCCGGCATCCCGTACACGCCGGAGGAGTATGCGAAGGAGGTCCGCAGGGCCCGCGACGCCGGGGCCTCCATGGTCCACATCCACGCCCGGGAGCCCAACGGCACGCCCACCGTCGCCGTCGAGCACTACCGGGCGATCACCCAGGCCGTCCTGGCGGAGACGCCGGACATCGTCGTGAACTTCTCCACGGGATGGGTCGGGCTCCCCATGGCCGAGCGAGTGGGCCACATCGTCCAGCTGAAGCCGGAGATCGGCGCGCTGAACATGGGCTCGATGAACTACGCGCGGTACTCGTCCAAGCGAAAGGGGTTCGTCTTCAACTTCGTGTTCCAGAACGACTTCGAGGACATCATCTTCCTGCTCCGGCGCATGAACGAGGCCGGGGTGAAGCCGGAGTGCGAGTGTTTCGACGTCGGCCACGTCGAGTCGGTCGATCCGCTCGTGGACATGGGGGTCCTCACGCCGCCGGTGCAGTTCTCGCTCATCCACGGGGTGCTCGGGGGGATCCGGGCCACCGCCCGCAACCTCGCGCACATGGCCTCCGTGGTGCCGGCCGGGTCCACGTGGGGGGTGATCGCGGTGTCCCGCGAGCAGTGGATGATGGTTGCGGCCGCGGCCGCCCTCGGCGGGAACGTGCGGGTAGGCTTCGAGGACAACTTCTACCTTCCCTCCGGCGAGATGGCGTCCTCGAACGGCGAGCTCGTGGAGGCGGCAGCGCAGATCGTCCGGCTCCAGGGCCGGGAGGTGGCCGAGCCTGTGGCTGCGCGAACGATGCTGTCCCTCCCCCTCGACCCCGACCGCACGGCGGTCCTGGCGTGACGGACGTCCTCGCGGAGATGGTGGCGAACGTGTGGAAGGTCGTCGTCGCGGCGGGCGACCGGGTACAGGAAGGAGACCCCCTGGTCATCCTGGAGTCCATGAAGATGGAGATCCCGGTGGAGTCGCCGGTCGCGGGCACCGTCGCCGTCGTCCGGGTCGCGGAGGGCGGCGTGGTCCAGGAGGGCGACGTCATCGCCGTCGTGCTGTAGGCCGGGGCTCGTCCCCGGCCGGGGCGGGCGCAAGGCCCGCCCCACAGGAGGTTGTGGATGCCCATCGTCGAGGTGGAGGCCGGCGGTCCCGTCGCGCGCGTGTGGCTGAACCGGCCCGACCAGCGCAACGCCGTGTCCCGTCCCATGCTGGAGGAGCTCGTCGCGGCGCTGGGCGACCTGGCGGCGGCCCCGGACGTCCGGGCGGTCGTCCTGTCGGGCCGGGGGCCGGACTTCTGCGCGGGGGCCGACGTCGCGGAGCTGGAGGCCGCCCGGGACGGGCCCGAGGCCGTCGACTACGGACGTGACTTCGAGGAAGCGCTTCGAGCCATCTCCTCCCACCCGGTCCCGGTGCTCGCGCGCATCCGGGGCGCGGCGCTCGGCGCGGGGTGCCAGCTCGCCGTGGCCTGCGACCTCGCCGTGGCCGCCGACGACGCGAAGCTCGGGATCCCCTCGGTGCGGCTGGGCATCGTCGTCCCCTTCGAGGTCGTGCAGCGCCTCGTGCTGTCGGTGGGACCGAAGCGGGCCTCCGACCTCCTGCTCACCGGACGGACCGTGTCCGGCGGCGAGGCGGCGACGTGGGGACTGGTCAACGAGTCGGTGCCGGCTGAGCGTCTCGACGCGCGCGCGGACGAGGTCGCCCGGCACGTCGCGGAGGCCGCGCCGATCTCCGTCCGGGCCTCGAAGCGCGGGATCGCCATCGCCCTCGATCAGCTGTCCCTCGACCGTGCCACGGAGAGCCACCGGGCGGGGGACTTCGACATGATGGCGGCCCAGGCCCTGGGCAGCGACGACCTCGCCGAGGGCATCCGGGCCTTCCGGGAACGGCGAAAGCCGGAGTTCAGGGGGCGCTGATGCCTGCGAAGCCCCGAACCCGGGCGACGGGGACCCCCAAGGGCCCGTCGAAGCTCACGAGAACGAGCCCCGTCGAGCAGCGCGCGCCCGAGGTCATCCGCCGCCTGTCGCGCGCGTATCCCGACGCGAAGGTGGCCCTGAACTTCACGAACCCCCTGGAGATGCTCGTGGCCACAATCCTGTCCGCCCAGTGCACCGACGAGCGGGTGAACCAGGTCACGAAGACGCTGTTTCGGAAGTACCGGACGTGCGAGGACTACCTGAAGGTGCCGGAGGCGGAGCTCGCCGCCGACATTCGCCCAACCGGGTTCTTCAACCAGAAGACGAAGTCGATCCGGGGGGCGTGCCGCCGGATCATGGAGGAGTACGGCGGCCGCGTCCCCGACACCATGGAGGACCTGCTCACGCTGCCCGGGGTGGCCCGCAAGACCGCCAACATCGTGCTGGGCAACGCATACGGGAAGGTCGAGGGCGTCGCCGTCGACACGCACGTGCGCCGGGTGTCGCAGCGCCTCGGGTTCACCGAGCAGACCGACCCCGACAAGATCGAGCGGGACCTCATGCGCATCGTGCCGCGGCGGAAGTGGTTCGACTTCACCTACGTGCTGATCGAGCACGGACGAGCGGTGTGCAAGGCCCCCACGCCTCGCTGCGAGGTCTGCCCCGTGAACGACCTGTGCCCGTCCAGCCGGGTCTGACTACGGCCCGGGCCGCAGCTCCGCCCATACCGACGCGGGCGGACCCTGACGCACTCCCCACCGGTCGGCCAGCCGGTCGACGAGCATGAGCCCCCATCCGCCGGTCTGGTCCTCCCGCGGCTCGGGCCTCGCGGGAGTCCCGGGTCCGGGATCCTCGACCTCCAGCGTCACGGTCGATCCATCGATCCGGATCCGAACGCGCACCTCGTCCGACGGCCCGGCATGCCCGTGGAGGATGCTGTTCGTGACGAGCTCCGTGATCACCAGCCGGACGTCGTCGAGCAACTCCGAAGGGACCTCTTCTCTCAGGCCCGACACGGCGTTGCGCGCAAGCCTGGGAGCCATGGGCCCTCCGGGTAGGTGAAGATCCATCTCCACGCTCCCTCCCGGTTGCGGGTCCGGGCGCCTCGTGCTCCCTCTGTGAGCTTGCCCGTTCCCGGGCCGCCTAAGCTCCTGAGCAGCACTTTTTCACCCTATTTCTCCCAGCACGGTGGGGGCCCAACCTTCGTGCCTGCGCAGGCACGGCGACGGCAGGCTCAGGGGAGCAGGCGAACCACGAGAATTGCCAGGTCGTCGCGAAGATCGCCGCCCTGGAACTCGAGGACGGCGTCCTCGATGCGCTTGGCGATCCCGGCGGCACCGAGCCCGGAACCGCCGGCCAGGACCTCGTGGAGCCGCTCTTCGGTGAACACGTCCCCGTGCGCGCGGGCCCCGCTCACCCCGTCCGTGAAGAGGATCAGGCTGTCCCCCCTGTAGAGGTCGACCATCTGGTCGCTGAGCTCGGGGTTGGGGAAGATGCCGAGCAGGGTGCCCCAGCGGCCCACGGACTCGATCGAGCCGTCCGCTCGAAGCACGAGCGGCGCGGGATGGCCCCCGCACGCCGCCGTGGCCCGGGCCCCGTACTCCGCGGCCCGCAGGCGCACGAACGTGACCGTGCAGAACCGAAGGTCCGACCGCTGCGTCAGGAGCGCCTCGTTCAGCGTTCCCAGGACCCGGCTGGGGCGGCGCTGTCGCATCGACGCGGCGCGCAGGGTGTAGCGGGCCTGGCCGGTCACCGCGGCGGCCTCGGCCCCCTTCCCGCAGACGTCCCCCATGACGATCGCCCAGGCTCCGTCGCCCGTGTCGTACAGGTCGTAGAAGTCCCCTCCCACCTCGTTCCCCTCGCCGGCGGCGTGGTACCGGGCGGACACCTCCGCCCCCGGGATCGAGGGAAGGTCCCGGGGGAGCAGGCTGGCCTGGAGGGTTCGGGCCACGTGGGTGCGCTCGCTGTACAGGCGGGCGTTGTCCGCCGCCAGCGCCGCCCGCCACGCGAGGTCCCGGGCCAGGGCCAGGTCCGCCGGCCCGTAGCGATGGTCCGGCCGGGTGGACACGAGCGTGATCGAGCCGAGGGTGCGGCCCCGGGCCCGCAGCGGCACGCACATGTACGACTGGAACCCGAGCTCCCGGACCAGCTCGAAGTGCTCCTCGTCCCGGGTGGTCTCCCGCAGGAACTCCTCGGGCATCTCGGCCGCGTGCAGGGCCTCGCCGGACTCCATGACCCGGACCGACGGATGGGGCCCGTCCGCCTCTGGCGCGTACCGCTCCCTCAGCTGGTCCGCCAGGTGCTGCTTCGCCGGATCGGCGTGGATGGCGGCCATCCGCGTCACGGCCCCGCTCTCCTCGAGGACGTCGATGAGGCACAGGTCGGCCAGCGACGAGACGGCCAGCCGGGCCAGCCGGTTCAGCGTCTCCGGGAAGTCGAGCGACGCCCCCAGCACGGTGCTCGCCTGGAGCAGGAACTCGAGGCGCGACCGCGCGGCCTCCGCGTCCCGGAGGGCATGGTCCCGGACCGTCAGGAACTCGTCCTTCTGCTCGACGGCCCGGCGAAGCTCCTCCTCGATCTGCTTCAGGCGCGAGATGTCCTGGAACGCGGCGACGCCGCCGGTGATCTGCCCGGACCTGTTGCGAAGGGGCGCGCTGTTCACCAGGGTGAGGACCTCGCGGCCGGACCGGGTGTTGCGCACCGTCATCTGCTCGCCCTGCACCACCTCGCCCTGGCGGAGCGACCGGGCCAGGGGGAGCTCGCCCGGGCCGTACTCGGACCCGTCGGGCCGGCGCAGTCCATAGCCCCGGCAGTCGCGGAGATCGGGGACCACGTCCCCCAGGATCTGCTCGGCGGCTCGGTTCGCCATGCCCACCTGCCAGTCCGCCTCGGCCAGCAGAATCCCCTCGGGCAGGGCCTCGACGACCTGGCGCAGGCGGTCCCGCTCGGACGCCGCGGCCTCGCCCAGCTCCTGGATGCGGTCCTTGGCCAGGGCCTGCTCCGTGACGTCCACGCCGAGCAGGATGATCCCGTTCACCTGGCCCGCGCTGTCGCGGGTGGGCTGGAAGATAAAGGTGTAGTAGCCCTCCGGCAGCGTGCCGTCGCCGTAGCGGTCCAGGCGCACCGGCAGTTCGTTCCCGACGAACGGGTCGGCGGACTCGAACACGTAGTCGAGCAGCTCGAAGTACCCCTGCCCGGCGACCTCCGGCACGCAGTCCCGGGCCCGCCGCCCCAGGAGCTGCCGGTGCGACCCCCCGAACAGCTCCAGCGCCAGCGGGTTCGCGTACTCCACGACGTGGTCTGGCCCCCACAGCCACCCCGCGGGCACCGGGGCGTTCTGGAACAGGGCCTCCAGGCGGCTGCGCTCGGACTCGATCTCGGCGCGGGTCAGCGCGTCGAGCTGCTCGGCGTCGTGGGCGGACGCCCGGCGGCGCGACCGCGTGGCCGCGACCGCTTCCCGAAGGGCGTCCGTCATCGCGTCGGGGTCGCCGGAGGACCGGAACCCCACGTGGGAGGGAGGCAGCGGGCCCCGGCGCCCGCCGGGATCGGCGTCGTCCCCGTCGACCAGGATCACGACGGAGACGTCGGGGTCACGGGCAAGCGCCCGGCTGGCCAGGTCGATGGCGTCGTCGAGCCGGGACCCGATGACGAGCGCGTCCAGGGCACCGTTGTCCGCACGCAAGCGAATCGGCAGCTCCCCGGCCCCGCCGACCTCCTCGAAGGACTCGTCCTCGCCCAGCCCGCTCGCCGAACGCAGGCGACCGGCGACATCCGGGTCGACGTCGACGAGCAGAACCGTTCCCAGTGGTCGTCCCCCCGCAACTGGCCGTGCCAGGGGTGTCTCCGCCCCTGTCGACTCAGTCTACGGCGGCGCGGGGGGAACTTGTCCGTCCCACAGCGCGGACAGGGCGGCGGCCGAGCATTCGCTAGCCGACCGCGCCGCCCAGGGCGTCGCCCGCCTCGGCCACGTCGAGGATCCCGGGACTGTCCTGGGTCCACAGCTGATTGCCGGCAGACGACAGCGCGCCCGGGGCCCCGTACAGGACCGCGGCGGCACCGGCGTCGACCAACGCCAGGCTCAGGTCCTCCTCCGGCACGCCGATCGCGACGTCGGCCTGCGGCCCGTTGCCGTAGTTGCCCGTGGCCAGCGAGACACCGAAGTGGTCACCGGCCTCGGCGGCGTCGAGGACCCCGCTCGCTCCCTGCCTCCACACCTGGCCTCCCGTGAGCGCCATGGTGGACGAGCCGTACGCGATCCCCACGTTCCCCGCGTCGACGGCGGCGCCGACGTCCTTTCCGGGCACCCCCACGATGAGGTCGGCGAACCCATCCCCGTTCACGTCGCCGGCGGCGACGGCGGCCCCCACGTACTCGGCAGCGAGGTGGCCTCCCGGGCCGAGCGTGAAGCGGTTCCCGGGGACGATGAGGCCCTTCACGCTTCCCCTGATCACGTTGACGGCCCCGGTGTCCGTCAGTCCGCCGGTGTCCTCCTGGGGAACGCCCACGGCGAGGTCGGCGAACGCGTCGGCGTTGAAGTCGCCCGCGGCGAGGGCGGCTCCGAACCGGTCGCCTGGCTCGGAGGCGTCCACGATATTGGCCGTCGCGTCGGAGCTGTCCTGGTTCCAGGCCTGGCTGCCGGTACCGGAGAGGCCGCCCGCGGTGCCGTACAGCACGTTCACCAGCCCCACCTCGGGCAGGGTCGTGCAGAACGACAGCGTGCATTTGACCTGGTCCTCCTCCGGGACCCCCACGGCGAGGTCGGCCTGGACCCCGTTGCCCAGGTTGGCCGCGGCCAGGGCCGCCCCGAAGTGGTCGCCGGACTCCGCGTCGTCGGGGACGCCCGGACTGTCCTGGGTCCACAGCTGGTTCCCCGCGGTGGACAGCCCGGCGGCGCTCCCGTAGAGCACCGCGACCGCCCCGGCGTCCAACGCGCCGGTGGACAGGTCCTCCCCGGGGACCCCCACCGCCAGGTCGACGTACGCGTCACCGTTGAAGTTCCCAGCGGCGAGCGTCGCTCCGAACGCATCTCCGAGCTCGGAGCTGTCCAGCATGCCGTTCGTGCCTTGCTTGAACAGCTGGTTCCCCGTCGCCGTGAGGCCGGAAGCGCTTCCGTACACCACGTGGATCTCGCCGGCGTTGACGGGGAGGCCGACGTCCTCACCGGGGACGCCAACGGCGAGGTCGGCGAAGCTGTCGCCATTGAAGTCGCCGGCCGCCAGCGCGGACCCGAAGTAGTCGCGAATCTCTGGCGCGTCCGCGAGGCCGGAGCCCGGCCCCTGCGTGAACAGCTGGTTTCCGCTCGAGTCCAGGCCCGCCGAAGAGCCGTACAGGACGTTGATCGCTCCGGCGTCCTTGAGGGTGCCCACGTCTTCCTTCGGCACGCCGATGGCGAGGTCGGCGAGCCCGTCGTTGTTGAAGTCGCCGGAGGCGGTGGCACCCGTCCCGAGTCCTCGGACCGCGACGTTGCAGGGCGAGAACTCGGAGGTGTTGCCGTTCGGGTCGGTGAGCGTGGCGGTGACGAACTGGCCGGAGGCGTCCGGGCTTGCGAGCTTCGCCACGGCCTCGGCCGTCCCGCCCCCGCCCGTGGTGACGGTCGACGAGCCGATGAAGGTGCGACCCTCGCCGTTGCCGGAGCCGTCGCAGAAATCGTTGGCGTAGACGTCGAGGGTGAAGGTCGTGCTGGGGGCGCTGTCCACGGAGGCCTGAACGGTCATCGCCCCCCACGCCAACGTCGCCCAGGTGACGATGGGGAAGTTCTGGAGGTTGTTCGCGCCGGTATCCGGGTCCTTGGGGTCGTTCGGCGTGACCCAGTCGGGACTGACGGGGTTGGGGGCGAGGTTGATGCCGAGCCCGCCGTTCGAGAAGATCGAATTGCCGCGCACGGCGTTCCCCCGGTTGGACCGGACGAGCACGCCGTCGCCGCCGTTGTAGGCGATGGTGTTCCCGGCACCCGGGGCCGTCCCCCCGACGGTGTTGTCGTCCGTGCCCGACATCTCCACGCCGTTGAACGAGTTCCCCGAGCCCCGCACGCCGATCGTGTTGCCCTGGATCGTGTTGCTTCCCCCACCCAGGATGGAGATCCCGTTCCCGTCGTTCCCCCCGATGACGTTGCCCGCGCCGGCGGACGTTCCCCCCACGGTGACGTGATCCACCGCGAGGAGCTGGATCCCGTCCGTGGCGTTCCCCACGTCCTCGCCGCCGGGGCCCTGGCCGATCAGGTTCCCCTCGATCATGGTGCCGGCGGCGGAAGCCGACGGGGCGCTCACCACGATGCCGTTCTGCACTCCACCGATGACGTTCCCCGCGCCGGCCGCGGTGCCGCCAATCGTGTTGCCGCCGGTGTCGTCCACGTGGATCCCGCTCGCGGAGGTGCCGAACCCGAAGATCGCGGTCCCGGTCGGGTCGGTCCCGATGCGGTTCCCCTGGACCACGTTGGCCGTTCCGAGCTCCAGATGGATCCCGGTTCCCCCTGCCGCCGGCTCGATCACGTTCGGCGCCGACGGGGTGCCGACAATGGTGTCCGTGGCCCCGAACACCTGCACGCCGTGGACGCCGTTGGCGATCTTCGCGTTCGCCGCGGCGTTCAGGCCGATGTAGTTGCCGATGACCCGGTTGCCGGAAGAGCTGTCCACGTCGACTCCGTACTGCGTGTTCCCGGAGATGACGTTGCGCGAGGGGATCGTCGTGCCCCCGATCGTGTTGCCGCCCCCGTCGGCCAGCACGCCGATGAAGTTCGGGTACACGGTGGACCCGCTGGTGTCGGTGCCGATGAAGTTCCCCTCGACCACGGTGCTCCCGCCCACTCGGATACCCGCGCCGCCGCCCCAGCCGCTGATGGCCAGGCCCCGGACCACGCTCGGCTCCCCGTTGAAGTTCGGCCCGCCGTTCATCACGAGCCCGTCGGCCGTCGGGCCGGCGCCTCCCCCGTCGAGCCAGATCACCGGCTGGCCGGCGTACCCCGGCTGGGAGGTCCCGTCGATCACGGTCTGCCAGGACAGCGCGGGCAACGGCGAGGACGGCGCTATGTGGATCGGAAGCAGCCCCGGGACGTTGAACACGATGCCCAGGCCGGGCCCGTAGAAGTTCGCGGCGTTGATGGCCTCGCGGAGGCTGCAATGGGTGGCGTCGCAGGTGCCGTCGTCCACGTCGTTCGCGGAGTTCACCACGACGCGCACCGGCTGCCAGTCCGGATCGAGCTCCTGGACCGTGGGGGAGTTGGTGATGTCGAAGTCCACCGTTCCGTCCAGGTTCACCGCGTGGATGTCCTGGATGCCGGTGGACGGGTCGTTGTCGGTGTCCCGATCGGTGGCGTACGCGATGCGCAGCCCGTCGGGAGACCATGCGGGATCGAAGTCCGCATAGGCATCGTTGGTGACGCGCGTGGGAGCCGTGCCGTCCGCGTACATCCACCAGATGTCGAACTGGTTCCCCGGGCGCACGCTCCAGAAGGCGATGCGGGACCCGTCCGGGGACCACNNNGTGAGGTCCGTCTGTCCGGTCCCGTTGGCGTTCATCACGTAGACCTCGCGGTTGCCGTCGCGGTCGGTCTCGAAGGCGATCTTGTCCCCGCGCGGCGACCAGGCCGGGTTGAAGTCCGTGGCGGCGTCGGTGGTGAGCCTGGTCTGCCCGGTCCCGTTGGCGTTCATCACGTAGATCTCGTCGTTGCCGTCCCGGTCGGACACGAAGGCGATCTTGGAGCCGTCGGGCGACCAGGCGGGCTCCTCGTCGTTTCCCGGCGCGTTCGTGAGGTTGGTCTGGCACCCGCCGTCGGGCCAGGTCGAGAGGCAGATGTCGAACCCCCCGGGCACGAACCCGCTGTATGCGAAGTGGTACCCGTCGGGGGCCCACGCCGGGTCGTAGCCGTTGGTGGGCGTGAAGAGCGCGTAGCCTTCCGACCCGCCGGGGAAGTCGGACGAGTAGCGGATCTCGTCGGGTCCTCCGGTGGGCCTGTGCTCGAACAACAGGTAGCCGTTGGCGCCGGGGACCGTCGCGGAGGCCGGCACCGTGGCCGACAGGAACCCGCCGACCAGGCCCAGGAGGGTGACCAGCGTGAGGACGGATCGGTGCTTCATCGTCTCCCTCCCTGATCGGGCATGTGAATGGCGCTCGAGATCCGCCCGACGGCTACCCGAGCCCGTGCGTAGATACGCTCGATCTCCGAGGAGGCGTCCGCCTCGAAAAGGTCGAACATCCATTCCTCCTCGGGGACGAACGTGGTGCTGAGAAGGCGGACCGTCGAGCCCTGGCGGGCCAGGTGTGCCGCAGCAGCCCGGATGCGATCAGCTTCCGCCATGGCGTGGTCGGCGCTCCTGCCCGGCAGGTATCGCTCACCCACGTAGACCGGGAGGCGCCGCTTGCTGTTCGCAGAAGCCATGGCCGCACCCTAGGAGACGGGAGAACCCGTGGAACCCGTGGAAACCGCAGAGTTTGCGCCGACGCCCCGAAGGGTCAGTCGCGGCCCACGGCCCGGGCGAGGTCCGTGCGGGAGCGGACCTGGAGCTTGCGGTAGACCTTGGACAGGTTCCACTCCACGGTGCGCACCGTCATGAACAGCCGGTCTGCGATTTCGCGATTGGTCAGGCCCTGGGCCGCGAGGCCGGCCACGAGCTCCTCCGTGGGGGAGAGCCCGGCCATGGCGGGGGCCCGGCCCCCGATGCGGCCGAGCTCGGCGCGGGCCCGCTCAGCCCACACCGCCGCTCCGAGTCCCTCGAAGATGTCCAGCGCGCGCCCCAGCGAGCCCCTGGCCTCCCGCTTGAGCTTCTTCCGTCGCTGCATCTGCCCCAGCGCGAACACGGTGCGCCCCAGCTCGAAGGGCTGGGGGAGACGCCGGTGCTCGACGAGCGCGGTCTCCAGGGAACCAAGCGCGCCGTCGAGGTCTCCCTGCGCGGCCAGCAACAGCGCCCGGCACCGGGCTCCCGTGGCCAGGGCGAACGCGCGATCGAGGCGTCGCCCCCGCGCCTCCAGCTCGACGATCACCGATTCGGCCCGCTCCAGGTCGCCGCACAGGACCAGGGCCTCGGCCAGGTCGGCGTCGACGCGGTAGACGCCCGGCTCCCGGATCCCCGCCGCTCGAACACCCTCCGACGCGGAGCCCAGCTCGACGACCGCGAGGGCGGGCTCGCCCTCGGACAGGGCGATGAACCCCAAGACGAAGCGGGCAGCCGCGTGCACCGAGGCCGGCTGGTTCCCGCTCTGGAGCCGGTGGAGGCTGTCGGCGGCCTCGCCGCGGGCCTGCTCCAGGAGTCCCTGGAGCGTGTGGACGAACGCCTTCGCGTGAAGGAGCCGGGCCGCGGCGACGGGCTGATCAGTCTCGACCGCATCCTCGTACCCTCGGTCGGCCTGGTCCTCCGCGGCCTTCCAGTCGCCCGCCCAGGCCTCCAGCATGCTCATGTGGTAGCGGAGAGTGGGCAGGGAGTTCTCCTCGCCGAGCTCCATGGCCTCCTCGATGAGCGGCCGGATCTGGGCTCGAGCCTCGTCGAACCGGTCGTGATGGATGAGGGTCACCGCCCGAACCCATGACGGGCGCTCGTCGACGTACAGCCCCTCCACGTGGGGCTCCAGCGCGATGGCCCGATCGAACGCCTCCTCCTCTTCGGGCGCGCCCCGGAGGCAGGCGAAGAAGGCCACGGACGCGAGGGCATCGGCCAGCATGCCCAGGTCCCCCGTCTCCTCGGCGGCCTGGACCGACTGAGCCGCGTGCGCGGAAGCCGCGTCGTGGTCGTCGCGGACCTCCGCCCACGCCAGGGCGTTGAGGATCACCGCGCGGAGGCGGTGGCCCTTCGGGACCTGCTGCAGCGCCAGGCGGAAGAGCTCGACGTACTCCTGGCTGAAGTCGTAGCCCTCGTGGCCCATCCGTCCAAGGCGCCACAGCACCTCACCTCGGGTCGGGCCCGAGGGGACGGAGGCGGCCAGGTCCTCCAGCATCCGCCGGGCCTCGTTGCCTTCCCCGGCCAGGAAGAGGTACTCGGCTGTGGCGATGGTTCGTCGCCACCGGTCCTCCGTACGGGCGGACGGTGTGAGTCGAAGGGCGAGCCCGGAGAGCGAGGCCGCCGCATCGGTCGCGCCGCGGGACCGAGCCTGCTCTGCCGCCCGTTCCAGGGTCGACGCGACGGAGGCATCCGGGCTCGTCGCGGCCAGGGCAAGATGCCACGCGCGCTCCTCCGGGTCGGTCACCACTGCGGCCAGCCGGCGATGCACGTGCCGTCGCTCGGACGGCGAGGAGTCGGCGTAGAGCACCGACCCCAGCAGGGGATGGGAGAAGCGGATCCGGTCGCCCTCGAAGACGATCATTCCCGACTCCGCGGCGCGCCCGAGGACGGTCGCCGCCTTCATCCGGAGGGGAAGGCCGCCCTCCACGCCCTCGCGGGTGGG
>WNGA01005009.1_pt1 | contig 24177 bp, 17 predicted proteins | sample 5400061 | NCBI WGS metagenome assembly WNGA01 (sample SAMN13153366, study PRJNA577476) | soil metagenome | isolation source: 100 cm soil or saprolite under grassland replicate 2 | place: USA:California | collected 2016-06-15
AGCCAACGGCGGCACACGAACCCGTGACGACCGTTGCCCACGCGACGCAAACGCCGCGAACGATCCACTCATAGGCGACGCAGACCAGCTCGACGACCGTGTGGTACGCCGCACAAACTGTTGAAGTGATCGTCGTCCATCCAACGCACACGGTTTCGACGACCCAGACGAGAGCGTTGCAGAAGAACGCGCACGGTTGCCACGTGCAGCACTGCTGATGGCGTTCCTCGCCCCAGTCGCTGCACTCGCGCGTCTCGACCTCTCGCGTTTCGGCGCATTCCTCGCGCGATTGCTGCGCGGTTTCGGCACACACGCGCACCCGCGTCTGCGACCGCTGCACGCAGACTTCACGTTGCTGCCGCGCGCTGTCGGCGCAGTCGCGCACGGCGATCTCGACCCATCGCACGCAGCTCATTCGGCCTCGGCGGTCAGTGGTCCGAAAGCGTGCGCGTCGATCCGTCCCAGGTGCAAGTGATCTTCACGTTTGCGACCGAGCGCGCGTCGTTGCCCAAGTCGGCCGGACCACTGCCGGTGCTGACGAACGTGTAGATGCAGCTCACTTTCATATCACCCGGGTTGCTCTGCGAATTGTTCCGGCGTGCAATAGGACATCGAGCGAACCTAACGGGGTCAGTTTCGCGGCTGTGCAGCCTCTCGCAGGATCCGGCTGCGAAGCGCGCGCAATCGTGCGCGCGCGATGGCGAGGCCCAGGAACTTGCCGCTGAGACCGCCGATGAGGAACGCGACGAACAGTTGACCGACGAGCGAGGCCACTCCGCCCGGCGACCAGCCGGCGAAGGTGTGAAGGAATCGCCACATAACGAGCGCGGCGAGCGTCAGTGCTCCGATCGCGCCTTCTCCGCAACCGCACACGCGAGACAAGCGATGGAGCTTGCGCTGATGCGCATCGCGCGCGTCGACGGGCGATGCGTCCAGGGCCGCCAGCAGTTCAGTCGTCAGCAATGGGTTTAGAGCACGCCGTTCGCGCAAAGGCCCGTCTCCTCGCGAGCGCCCGCGTGACAGAGCGTCGGCGAGCGGCGCAGAGTGTACCACTGCGGAGTCCTTACCAGGCGGCTCCCACTTCTCACGGTCAGGGTCCCGTCGATTGTGGCGGCGCGCGAGAGCGCGACACGAGGACTGGCTTGCCACGCATCGTGGTCGTCAACGTGGGTTGCGCGGGCGGTAACGCAAGTTGCCGGGCCGAACGCGCGATCTTCGCTGAAAAACGTGACGCGCGCACAGCGTCCCGGTAACTCCGGTTGCTGACGTCCGGCGGCTTCGCCGCGTGCAGTCTCGGATGGCGGCGAATAATTTGGATTCTTTAGTCACCGATCCACCGGAGGCGTGAGGCGCGGTTCTTGCTCGTGAGTCGATCAGGCCGCGCGGGCGTCGATGCCGGTACCCTTGGCCTCACAAGAAGCATAGTCGCCCGCGCCTGGTCCTTTCGTGCTGCCGTCGCGCTCTGCGCGAAGGCGGAACCTGTCCGCCGTAGCGCCGTGCGCGAAGGCGGATCACACAAGGAGAAACCATGCGAAATGTCCTCAGAGTGCTGCTCGTGTGCGCCGCGTGTGCGACGCCAATCATCGTGTCCGCTCAACAGACTGAAAAGCCCGCGGCAGCCACGCCGGCGCCAAAGGCTGTTGTCAACCTGAATACCGCGTCGGTCGATCAACTCGACGAGTTGCCGGGCATCGGCCGCGCCACGGCGCAGCGCATCATCGAGTACCGGCAGAAGAACGGCGGCTTCAAGAAGATCGAAGATCTGATGAACGTCAAAGGCGTCGGCGAAAAGAGCTTTCTCAAGTTGAAGCCGTTCATCGCGGTCGCACCCAAAGCGGACAAGCCAGGAGAGCGTTAGTGACTGCTGCTGGCGGCGGCAGTCGCGGTGCCGCCCTGGTCGATGTCGTTTTCAGCACGGGTCTCATGGCAATCCTCCTGGCGATCTCCGTGCCGACAATTGCCGCCGCGCGCGAAAAGGACACGGCGCGCGCCGCGGCGAGGTACGTCGCGGCACGGCTTCAGCACGCGCGAATCGAAGCGCTGAAGCGAAATGCGGCCGTCGCCGTCCGCTTTGACCCAGCGGATACAAATCAATTTGCCATCTATGTGGATGGCGACGGCGATGGCGTTCTTCAGGCAGACGTGGATCGGGATGTCGATGTGCTCGTGGGTACTCCAAGCCGCCTTTCCGATTATCTCGGTGCAGTTAGACTGCGGCTCAATCAAGACGTGCCCGAGCCCGACACGGGCGCGTCGCTTGCGGCGGGATCGGATCCACTCCGGATTGGCCGGTCGTCGTTTTTATCGTTCAGTCCGCTGGGCAGCGCGACGAGCGGCACGCTGTACCTCGCGGCCGCGACAGGTCCGCAGATGGCCATTCGCATCTTCGGATCAACAGGCCGCATGCGCGTTCTGCGTTTCGACTCAGCAGATCGGCAGTGGCGCGAGGATTAAACACTCAGGACCGGCGGCGCGCCGCGCGCGTGCCTCCGGAGTACACACCATGGCGCACGCTTGCGCTGCTTCGTCCTGGCCGCCCGGTGCTGCTTCTCAACATGAGCACCGGCGGCGCACTCTTCGAGTCGTCGCATCGTATGTCTCCGGGCATGCGGACCGAACTCCAGCTATCGGGTCAGGCTCGACAGAGCGTCTGCGGCCGTATCAGCCGCTGCCGCGTCACTGCACTCGATCCACTCAAATACGAGGGCGCAATCGTGTTCGACGAGCCCGTCACGCTCCAACGGGAAACCGAGTAGAGCATTCCCTCATGCCTTGTCCGTCGCCAGTCCAGAGAACGAACTACCCACCATCCGTTGCCGATTCCAGGGCGGAACCGCCCGATTTGCCGCAAAACGTGAGCGAATTGAAAAACGACATCCGTGGCACCGGGCTTGTTACCTGCGGCAGCAGGAGCGGAGACGCACAGATGGATGTCATGTCAGCCGGACGACTGTCGGCTTCCGGCCGAAGAGCCGATCGCCGGTCCGGCGTTCACGATTTGGTTCGCGAGGTCACGCACGACTGGCTACTCACGCATGGTCGCGGCGACGTGCAGGGCGCAATTCTGGATCGGCTGCGCCGCGCCGTTGCTCCAGGCAGCGTTCGGTTCAACGAGATGCCGTACGCCACCGCGCTCCGCCCGGGGCAGCCGATTAAAACCCGCGACTACGCGGCGTATGCGGTGCCCGTCGCCGATCCATCGCGCCGGCTGGTGCTGGAGGTCTCGGTCCCGCCGAACCGGGGACTCGATGAATGGACGCTGCAGTTGCTCGAAACGAGCGCGGCGCTCGCGGCCGTGCTGTTCGACGCCGAGCGGCTCGCCAAGGCGCAGCACGCCCCAGGCGCAGGACATCGGGACGGCGCGGCGCCGCTCATCGGATCGAGCATGGTCATGCAGGGCTTGCGCGAGCGGATGGAGCGGGTTGCCACCACCGATTTTACGGTTCTCGTCGAGGGCGAAAGCGGTACGGGCAAGGAGCTCGTCGCGCGGCAGATCCACGGCATGAGCCGCCGCTCTCAGGGGCCCTTTGTCGCCATCAACTGCGCGGCGCTGGTTGAAACGCTCATCGAGGCGGAACTGTTTGGCATCGAAGAACGAACCGCCACCGGCGTGCGCGGCCGGCGCGGCAAGTTCGAGCACGCGGATGGCGGGACGCTCTTTCTCGACGAAGTCGCGGAGCTGTCGCTGGCCGCACAGGCCAAGCTGCTGCGCGCGATTCAGGATCTCACGGTGGAACGCGTCGGCGGGTCGGGCCTTCGTCGTGTCAACACGCGAATTGTGGCCGCCACGAATCGGTCGCTCTCAACACTGGTCGATAACGGGCTGTTCCGATCGGATCTCTTCTATCGCTTGAGCGGTGTGGAAGTGTCGGTCCCGCCGCTGCGGAAACGCAAAGAAGACATCCTCGAGCTCGCCGAGCATTTCCTCTCCAGCCACGGCGGGCGCGGGCCAATGACGATGACCTCGGCGGCGGTGGATGCGCTGTTGACATATGACTGGCCGGGGAATGTGCGGGAGCTCGAACGCATGATTGAAGGCGCCATCGCGACCTGCGAGAAAAAGGAAATCGGGCTCGACCATCTGCCGATCGGTCTCCGCGGCGCGTACGGCGACGTGTTGATGCCCTCGGTGCAGGCCAGCGACACCATGCGCGCATGGGGGAGTCGCTATGCGCGCCTCATCCTCGAGCGGTGTCAGCGCAACAAACGGCAGGCGTGCAAGGTGCTCGACATCTCGTATCACACGTTGAACAGCTATCTGCGCTATCGGCCAAAACAGTCGCCAGTGCACACGGCAGTTGCGACGCTGGTCACGCCTGCGCCAAAGGATGTACGGAGGGTCGTAACGTCCGGGCCGTGACCTCAGATCGGTCGTCACCCTTGCCATTAACCAAATTTCACGGTGGAGTCCGCACAAGAGATTCGTACCGTGCAGGCGAGTTCCGAGTCGACCCAGGACCTTGGCTGTTAAAACATCTCGTGCGTCGTAAGAATTATCGAGGTGCGGCCTGCAGGCGGTGTGCAACTCATGTGCAACGGATTCCGGGACAACGCAGCCACAACTGGCCTCAATCGGCGGCCTCGTGATGCCCCTACTTCCGTGACGTGAGTGTTTTGATTTGCTCCCACCACGCGTCGATCTTCAGCTCGAGCCCTTTCTTGCCGTTCGCCACCGATGCCTTTGCAGGATTGCCGTTAACGCCGCTGCCTTCGTATCCACCATTGGGTGCGAGCTTGTCCCAACGAATAAGCTGGCCTTTCCGTCCTTGCATCGCTTCGATCGCCATGAGGTTCGACGTATCGCGGACGCCGGCATGCGAGCCGATGTCTTCCTTCTTGACGCCCTGGGTGAACAGGTAGGCGTCGAAGCGCGCGTAGTAATCGTCAGGAGTGAGATGGTGCACGCGCGCCGGCGTCGCGGCCCACTCTTTATTGAGCTGCTCGGCCACGAAGCCCACTCCGCAACTTTCCCGAAGATCTCGTCGGGCAGAGTGATGGTGCCGGCGAAGCGCATCCCGCCGGTCGGCGGCGCGACGTTGCCTTCGGGGACATAGGCGAGCGTCGGCGCGACGAGCGCGTTGCCGAGACGCTTGGCGATCTCGCCGCTCACGTACCGGACAATCATGTTGTGCTTGCCGAGCACCATGTGCGGCCCGTTTTGTTCGGTGCCTCCGGTCGGCACCAGCACCGTCGTCTTGCCGGCCTTGATCTGGTCGCGCACCTCGGTCCACGTCAGCTCTTCGAGATACACGCTGTCTTGCGCCCGGGCGGGGGTCGCGATGGCAAGCAGGCCGACAACAATCGCGAACGCGGTTCGATATCGCAGCACAGGACATTTCTCCGGATAGGGAAGCGGCACCATTCGCCAGCGATGGTCTGCCGGATCGGTTGATCGCGGTCTGCAGGCCCGCGGCCGAGTGTACGGCGGTCGCGCAGGTTGAAGACGCAGGTTGTTGTAAGAAATTGTCGCAATTCAACTGCGGATTCTCAGTGCTTAACGAACCGATCGGTTTCAGCAAAGGACGGCGCTGGCTCGGTGACCCAGCACCTGACGATCGGGTCTCCGGTGTTGACGACTTTGTGTCCCCAGACCAGCCCCGCGGTACCGGCTCCCGGCGATCGAACGACTTCGACCGTTTCGCCAAACACGTTGCAGATCTCGGCGACCTCCTGCCCCTGCGCGATTCGATCGCCGATTCGCACCTTCACTCGAAGAAGACCCGAACGCGTCGCGCGCATGAGGAACCGCCGAGTCCCTTTCGTACGGGTGCCGACGAGGCTCGGCTCGCCTTCGATCATCCCGAGATAGCGCAGCACGTTCCGGATGCCATCGACATGCGCGCGAACGTCCTCTTCTTCCAGCGTGCCATCGCCGCCGGCCTCCGCAAAGATCGTGACGACTCCTTGGCGGGCGGCGGCATCCGCAATGAACCCGGCGAACGGTGGCACCGTGATCCCATCCGAAGACGTGACAATCAGGTCACGGCTGTAGAGCCGCGCCATCGCCTCCGCCTGCCGATCGGTATCGGCATTCCCGGTCAACGAACACGCCACGAACGGCAGCAGCATTTCCCCGAAATCGCCGCCGTGAAGGTCTATGTAGTACTGAGATGCGCCGATGATTTCGTTCAGTAAGACGTGCGCAAGAATTTCGGAGATTGTCCCCTCTCGATTTCCCGGCGCGACCTTGTTCAGATTCAGGCCATCAGTCGGCGATACAAACGGCGTGCGGCTTTGGAACATCGCCGTGTTGACAACGGGAACGGCGATGACGGCCCCTTTGAGTCGCTGAGGCTCAAGGCTGTTGATGGTTCTCATGACGGCTTCTATCGGCGGGTACTCGGTCGCATGGACGCCTGCCGTCAAGCAGAGGACCGGGCCGTCCGTCGCGCCATTGACGATCACCAGCGGGATGCGAACCGGGCCGTTTGGCGTTTCGCCGATCTCTACGAAACCCTGCGCCCGCTGTCCCTTTTCTGCGCGAATATCTCGAATCTCAATTGAGCCATTCCCCGGCATCGGTAACGCTCCATATCGTGACTTGCCTCGGTTCCGCGCAACGCCGCCGCCGCTACTCTGTCTTCATCACTCGGCACTCACGGCAGATCTGGATGCAGCGTGGACCACTTCGTGGCCCGCTCATACGCGAGGGCAGCGCGCAGAACGGTCGCCTCCTCATAGAGTCGACCAGTGATCAGAATGGCTTGCGGAAGGCGATCGACAAACCCCGCCTTCATCGTGAGCGTCGGATGCCCGGTGAGGTTAGCCGCGCGGACGCTCTCGCCATCCGACGGCGCCAGGAGCACGTCGTAGCGGTCGAACAAGGTGTTTATCTGACGTATCAACAGCGTGCGCACGCGCTGAGCCTGGATGTACTCAACCGCGGGGATGAACCGTGACGAGCGCAATTGCGTGGGACGATCAGTAGCAGTCTGTCGTGCGAGCTCGGCGACGGCGCTACTCCGCACGAAGTCGTCGAACATCGCCCCCGCTTCCGCGCCGAGGATCGCAAAGAGGGCGCGCTCATGTGTTTCCGGTAACGACATTGGCTCGACGCGAGCGCCTGACTGCTGGAAGACGTCGAGGGCATTACGGAGGAGCGCCCTGCGCTCAGTCGACGGCCGGCGAGCTTCTCCACGTCCGCCACTGGACGGCTCGTCAAACTCGCGCTCGACATACCCAATGCGCAGGCCCGTGATGCGCGCATCTGGTTGCCACTGGAAAGGCAGATCCACAACAGTCTCGTCGTGGCCGTCGGGGCCGTGTATGGCCTCGAGCACAATCGCGCAGTCCTCGACCGTCCGGCAAATCGGGCCCACCCGATCGAGCGTCCAGCGCAGGGGCATCACGCCGTATCGGCTGACGCGGCCGTACGTAGGGCGCAGCCCCACGGCGCCACAACCGGCCGCCGGTCCAAGGATGGATCCACCTGTGTCAGTACCGATGGAGAACCCGACGAGACCGGCCGCCGTGGCCGCGGCGGGCCCGGCAGACGATCCACCCGCGCCGCGGTCGCGGTTCCATGGATTGAGAGTGCGGCCGCCAAACCAGACATCGCCATAGGCCAGTTCCCCCGTCGAGAGCTTCGCGACGAGAACCGCACCCGCGTCGCGCACCCTGGCAACCGCCGTCGCATCCTGATCGATCATTTGCTGCGCGTACGGTTTTGCGCCCCACGTCGTGCGAATGCCACGCGTGGCGAAGAGGTCCTTCACACCCCACGGGATACCGTGCAGCGGACCGCGGTATCGACCCGCGCCGATTTCGCTGTCAGCTTCGGCCGCCTGCGCGAGCGCCAGTTCCTCAGTGAGCGTAATGACGGCCTTGAGCGTGCCGTCGTAGCGCTTCAGGCGATCCAGATACATTCGCGTCAGATCGATGGAGGACACCGCGCGCGATTCGAGGAGCGGCGCGAGTTCGGCGAGCGGAAGGAACGCGAGTTCATTCAGCGACGCGGGCGGCTTCGTTCGATTACGGGCCGACGCGCGCGAATCGCGAGGCGAATCACCACCGAGAGAGGGACCGGGGGGGATCGAACCGCGAGGCAGCGAAGGACGAAATGAGAACGCGGGCTCTGTCTCGGCGGGAATCGGAACGTTCCGGATCGTGTCGTAGTGCTGCCGGTTGTCGTTCACGTTTCCTTGAGAAGCGGTGGAAGCGAGTATCAGATCTTCCTCAGCATCCGTGAAGGAGAGTCCCGCAATCTGCTCAGCGCCTTCGAGCGCGTTTTTACTCACCCGCTGGGTCTGCTCCGCGGGCGTCTGTTGCCCGAGCGCCGGCGCGGCGAGTCCCGCGCCGACGGCCGCGGGCATGGCGCGCAGAAAGCCGCGACGGCCGATCCCGACGTGAATTGGCGTGCTCTTTCTCGACATCGACTCCGCCGGTCAGAATTCGAGCTTTGCACCCAGCTTGATGAGCCGCGGTGTCAGAGTCTCCGTCGTTCGTCCGAAGTAGGGCGTGGTGCCGCGACGCGCCGCGTCAAATGCCGCTTGAGAGGCGTAGGCCTGCGTGAGGGTGCCGTAGCTCACTCCGGCGTTCGAGTTGAGCAGGTTATGGAGTTCGACAAACGCACCGAGGCGCAGCCGTCCGAGCTGGAAAGGACGGTCTACTTTCAGCGCGAGAAGCTTCATGTCGTCGGCGCGATACGTGCCACGCTGGTCCGCCCTGACGGTGGTCGACCCCTGAGTCAGACCGGCGCGGAATGTCCGATCACGTGGGAACCCGGAAAGCATCTGCAGATTCGCGCCGAGACTGACACCCCAGGGAGCGCGAGCGTTCACCACGACCTTGAACGCGTGGGGCTGCTCGATGGCGGCGCGTCCATACTTATTTGAATCGAGTTGCTGGTTCGGGTCGTTGGGATCGGCCATCGATCTGGACCTCCCGCCGAGGATGACCCCATCATTCTTCGAGTATGTGTAAGAACCCATGAGTTGCCAGTTGTTGGCCATCCGCTTCGTGACCGAGAATTGCAGGCCTTCATAGTTCATGGTCCCGGGCACAGTCTTACGAAGAAATGCGTCCCGACCCCGGTATTCAGGTCTCACGTTATAAAGGACGATCGCGCGATCGTCGCCGGTACCCACGATATTGTCTGGTCCAGCATCCGGAAACGTGGCGGGACTATAGCCCTGCAGCGGGATGCCCACATTGACATCCGCCCAGTTGTCGGTGAACCAGCGCTGAATATAGGACACAGACGCGCCGACATTGGGGAACAGCTCGCGCTCGAAGGAGAAGGTGATCTCGTCGACTTTCGGGTTCTTGAAACCTGGATCGATGCTGTTCGACCGTCCGCGGAATACGCTGAGCGGCACTGGATCGTATTCGCCCTCGTCGACTCTATCGTTCTTATTCAGATCGCCGAACCATGTGTATGTGGCGCTGACGGTTGCGGCGAGGTTTGGATTGATGAGATCGAAGTCGCCGTTGTACATATTGTCGAAGTACCTTCCGTAACTGGCCTTCGCGACATTGCGACCATCCTTCGTGAGAGTCACCGCGACCCCCGCACGAGGCGCGATGCCGGTCCAATCGAAAGGCGGATCAATCTTCGGAAAGACCGTGCGAGGTACCCAGCGTCCACCGCCTCCCTCCTGTTCAGGCAGCCAGCCGCGCTGGGATGAATATCGAAGGCCGACATTGACGCTTACTCGCGGATATGAGATGCGGTCCTGCACAAAGGCAGCCCACGACAGTGATTGCTGCTCCGGCTTCGATGGTGTGTTGTATGTCGCGATCTCGGCCGGCGCGCCGTTTCTGTATCGGTACTCGGTATCTCCTCCACCATAGGCCATGACACGGGTATTCCATCCCCACGTAGGACCCACCGTGAAACCGGTCTTGATCTGGTGGTTCCCTCCTAGCCAACCGTCGCGATAGTGCGTCAGTGCCGCGTTGGTTGTCGAACGAAAGCCATGATCGACTCGCTCTCCGGTGGAGTGCTGGCCAAAGCGCACAGTCGTGGCAAGATCGACGCTGGGCGCAATGGGCATGGGTAACGCGTCAAACTCGGGGGTATTCGTCTGGTTGATGAAAGCCATGAACAAGCCGGACGAGACTTCCAGGAACGTCTGACGTCCGAGCACTGATGTCCAATTGGCGTTATAGACATTGGTTGGTGAGTTCTGGAGCCACGTGGATTCCGGGGGCACGTTGAATGCGGCCTCATAGTACGGTTGGTAATTGATCCGGAGCGCGTGCATGAAGGAGAGTTGGTTGTTCTTGGTGACCTGCGCGCTTACGCGGGTCGTCCAATGCGTGAGTTTGCCGCGGTTCTCCCTCGGGAATCCAATGATCGTGTTATAGAGGTCGTACACGTGGTACGACGTGTACCACCACAGACGGTCGTGTTTGATCGGACCACCGCCGTCCACGGTGTAGTCGTACAAACGCAGCGGCAGGTTGCCTGTACTTATTCCTTCGGCCCGTAGCCGATCATCCACATTACTCGCGGCGAGATCCTTGCCGGTGCCGAGGAAGTACACGCTTCCCTTGAAGTCGTTGCTCCCGGATTTTGGAATCATGTTGATGTTCGCGCCTGCGGGCCCCACTTCCGCTCCCATTCCAGCAGTCTCCACCGCAATCTCGCCCATGGAATTGAAGTCGATATACCAGAAAGGTGCGCTTCCTGTCGGATTGTCGGCTTCGATACCCATGAGATTGATGCGAGGGAACGCCGCGCCAAGCGAGACGATGTTCGAAGGATGGTAGCTGGAGGCCTTGAGTCCGCCGGAGTCTGGAAGCGCCATCACCACACCAGGAAGAACCGAGACAGCGCCGACAAGACTGCGCGACGTCGGCACAGCTTCTAAGAACTCACCCTGTAAACGTTGCCCTACCTTCACATTAGCGACATCGACGACAGGCGATGCCCCAGTGACTGTGATTGACTCCTCGAGCTTGGCCACTTGCAGCGTAGCGTCCTGCGTCACGGTCGTCCGGACCGCCAGGATCAGACCCTCGCGCACGAACGTGGTAAAGCCGGCAAGTTCGAACTTGAGCGAGTAAGTACCGGACGGGAGGATGGGAAAGCGGTAGATTCCGCGTTCGCTGGTCGTCGTCGTCTGCACGCCCATGATGCTTGGGCCGGAAACGCTCACGGTCACACCAGGAAGTACCGATCCCTGGGCGTCCACGACGCTGCCGGTAATCTCGCCATAGATTTGCCCGGTCTGCGCCGCGGCAGATGGGCCATACGCCAGGACCAGCACGACGCCCATGCACGCGCCCCACAATGCTGTCTTTTTTGACATCGCAGCTCCTTTCAAACCTAGACGGTCACGATGCAGGTCAGAACCGCTTGTCCTGACTCATTGCCGATCCGGAGACGCCGTGTCGCTCGCTTTCAGGAACCGGGCGATGTCAGACGCGATCGTCGCGTCGAGTTGCCTTGCCGCATCGGCGAGCTTCGCGGATAGTTCTTCAAAGACGGCGTAGGTCCAGCGTGTGGGCGCACCATCGCCGTTTCCAATCACGCTCGTCAAGGTCGCAAGCTTCTGATACACGCCTTTGGGAGGCAGAAGCATTTGGCTTGGATCAGCGACGACCCTGGTGAGGCTCGTCTCGATTGCCGACAATTTGGTTTTGATCCGCTCGGCGGCCTCCTTGTCGGCTGGAGCGCGTGCTGTTGCCGCCCGTTCCTCCACCTGCTTGCGAAGGGTGCGAAGCCGTGTGATCGCGTCGGCGGCCTCCGAGACTTTGTCCCGAGCCTGCATCCACAAGGCGAACTGCGCGTCGAGATCAGCCTGCGTGACTGAGAGGCGCGGGTCCTTCTTAATCTCAAATGGCTTGTTCATTGTCTGGCCGCCGACGGCGAGCTGGACGACGTACTGCCCGGGAGGCGCGACCGGCGCGGATGCGCGCGGCCACTGCTGCGACGTGAGCACGGTTGGCGCCGGAAGCTGACGCGCGTTCGGATAGCGCAGGTCCCACACGAATCGGTTCAATCCCTCGCGAACCGGCACGCGCCGCGCATTGGCCTGCGACGGCTCACTCGAGTAGCTCGCGATCACCTGTCCCTTGCGATCTTTGAAGGTGAGCGTCACGGCACCCGGCGTGATCTGCTTGAGGAAGTAGGTCACGACGAGACCGTCGGGCGGATTCTGGCCGGCATCGAGATAGATGCGCTTCGATTCCCCGTTGGCCGTGTGAACGTCGCGGTATCCCACACCAGACGTGCCCGATTGCGAATAGCCGGTGACGCTCGTGCGCGCGTCACGATCACCAATCGGCGGAAGCTTGCCGCCTTCGCCGCCGCCCAGGATCGGCAGCAACCGATAGGCAGGCGTAACGTCGAAGAGGTGCGCCGCGGACCTGGTGAGCTCGTCGGAAATCTGGCGGATGGGCGTGATGTCGTCGAGAATCCAGAACGATCGGCCGTGCGTGCCGATCACGAGGTCGTTGCCTTTCACCAGCAAGTCGTGCACCGGCACCGCGGGCAAGTTGAGCCGCAGGGAGTGCCACGACGCGCCATCATCAAGTGACACGGACACGCCGCGCTCGGTGCCGGCGTACAAAAGGCCTGGACGCACCGGATCCTCGCGGAGGACGCGCGCGAAGTCGTTCTGGCCAATGCCGTTCGTAATTCGCTGCCAGCTCTTGCCGTAGTCGGACGTCTTGTAAAAGTACGGCGTTTGATCGTCCATCAGATGGCGATGCGCCGCAAGATATGCGGTGCCCGCCTTGTGGCGCGACACGTCGATGGTAGCGATGCTGAACCATTCGGGCCACTCTTGCGACGAGATCTCGGTCCACGTCTTGCCGCCATCGCGCGACACGTGCACGCGGCTGTCGTCGGAGCCGGCCCACAATTCGCCTTTGCTCAACGGGGATTCTGCCAGCGCGCGGATGACGCTCGCAATCGTGTGGCCGTAGCCGGTGCTGGTCATGGGCCCGCCGACGATCTGCTGCATCTTGCTGGTGTCGTTCGTGGTGAGATCGGGGCTGATGATGGCCCAGCTCTGTCCGTGATCCGTCGATCGAAAGACGCGGTTGCCGGCGACGTAGATCACGTCAGGATCGTGCGGCGACAACATCACCGGAAAGTCCCAGCGGAACCGGTATTTCAGATCCTTGGTTGGCTCTGAGCCATATTGATCCTCCGGCCAGACGGTGATGACGCGGGCTTCGCGCGTCCGAGGATCGTAGCGGCTCAATTGACCGACGCCGCCCGGCGAACTGCCCACCGACCCGGAAAAGATGACATTGTCGGGACGCACGGCAATGTGACCGCTCTCAGAACCTCCAACCCAGTCGCTCTCTCCAAGCGGGATGGCCGGATCGTGCGTGCGGCTCGGCACGCTGATCGCGGAGTTGTCCTGCTGTGTGCCGTAGACGCGATAGGGGAACTGGTTGTCAACCGCGATGTGATAGAAGGCCGCCGTCGGCTGGTTGTAAATGCTGGACCAGGTCACGCCGCCATTGAGCGTGACGTTGGCGCCGCCATCATTGCCTTCGATCATCCGCTCGGGTGTGCGCGGATCGATCCACAGGTCGTGGTTGTCCCCATGCGGCGTGGGGACCTGATTGAACGTCTTTCCTCCGTCGGTGGACTTGAACAGATCGTACGACATCAGATACAGGGTGTCCGCGTCCTTCGGATGCGCGTAGATGGTGTTGTAGGACGCGGGCATCGTGCGGAGGTCGCGCTGCTCATTGATCCGCTGCCACGTCGCACCGCTGTCGTCAGATCGGAAGAGCGCCCCGTCAGCCGCTTCGATCAGGGCCCACACACGGCCCGGCTTTGCCGGCGAGACCGCGACGCCGACTCGCCCCTTGATCCCTTTCGGGAGCGATGGCCGAGTGCCGAGATCGACCCACGTGTCACCGCCGTCGGTGGACATGTAGAGCCCGCTGTCCGGCCCTCCGCTCACTTCATCCCATGGCATCCGTTGAAACTGCCAGAAGCCCGCGTGGAGGACGCGCGGGTTGATGGGATCCATGGAGATGCCGGCAGCGCCGGCGCGATCGCTCTTGAAAAGCACGCGCTGCCACGTCTTGCCGCCATCCATCGTGCGATACACGCCACGCTCGGGATTCGGACCAAATGCGTGTCCAAGCGCCGCGACGTACACGATGTCCGGATTGGTTGGATGGATCCGAATCCGCGTGATGTTTCGCGTCTCCTCGAGGCCGATATGCATCCACGTCCTGCCGCCATTCGTGGATTTGTAGATGCCATCGCCGGTGGCCATGTCCGGCCGCATCGCGATGTCGCCGGTGCCGACATAGAGGACGTTGGGATCAGAGTGCGATACTTCAATCGCACCGACCGCAGCGGTCTTGAAAAAGCCGTCGGACACCGGCTCCCAGTACGCCCCTGCGTCCATGGTCTTGAAGACGCCGCCGCCGCTTGCGCCGAAATAAAAGACGAGCGGATTGCGCGGATCGCCAGCGACGGCGGAGACGCGTCCGCCGCGTGGCGGGCCGATCGAGCGCCACTCGAGTCCTCGTAGAAACGCCGGCGGAGCCGGCCTCGACGGATCCGGCGCCGGGGCCGACTGGCGCGCGACATCAACCGGCGAAGATGGCGGGGGCAGCGACGCGCGCGTCAACGAGGAAGCCGCCCAAGATGCCAACCCGACACTTGCGACAAGCGCGACGAGGTTCCTGGCTGTCAATATCGGCTCCTCCGCGTGCCGCTACTTGCTCATCAACTCCCGCAACAGCGCGGCGGTCTGGGGTTGCTTCTTCACCGTCGACACGTTGCCAACGCCACCGTCTTCAGCGAGCATCAACGGTGTCTGGCGGTTCTTGTTGGTGGGATCGAGGCGAGCGCCCTGGGCGACGAGAAAGCTGACGAGCGAGTTCGCGCCGCGAATGGCGGCACCGTGCAATGCGGTGAAGCCCGCGGCATCCGCGGCGTTGACATCGCCGCCAAGCTCCAGCGTCAACTTGACCGCCTCGAGCGCGGCGCCTTCCGATCCCGGACTCTTGCCCTGCGCGTACCCCACCCCGGCGGCGGCCATCAACGGTGTAGCACGCGCCGCGGTCGCGGCGCGCGGATCGGCGCCGCTCGCCAGCAGCACACGCATGAGCGGAACATCCGCAGCTTTCGCGGCAAGGAGGAACGGTGTCGCGCCGGCGAGCGGCAGATAGACAGGTGCCTCGAGACCGAGGAACGGCTTGGTCATCCGGGCATTCACGTCCACACCCTTCGCGAGGAGGGCCTTGATCAGGTCGAGGCTGTCCAGGGTGCCGGTGGGAACCGGTCCAGGCAGCGCGTCGAGATCGAGATTGCGGGTCTGCACGGCGAGATGCAGTGGAGAGTATCCGGCGGTGCTCCCGTTGGGATCGGCGCCTCTATCCAGCAGCGACGCGGCCAGCTCGTAGTGCGCGTTGTGAATCGCGATGATCATCGCGCTGGCGCCCTCGGCCTGCGTGTCGTTGACACGCGCGCCGGAATCGAGGAGAAACGACACGACGTCGCGATGCCCGGCGCGTGCGGCGAGCATGAGCGCGGTGTAGCCCTTGATCGATGTGGCGTTGACGTCGGCGCCATGCGCGACCAGGACCTCGGACGCCGCAAGATGCCCCTCAGCCGCCGCCCACATCAACGCGTTCTGACCGCGCCACGTCTCCCTGGCGTTGACCGTGGCGCCGTGCGCGAGCAGCACGCGGACGCTCTCCGAGTCGCCCGTTCGCGCGGCCGTGAGGAGGGCGGTTTCGCCTTCAGGCAGCGCCGCATCGGCGTTTGCGCCGGCCTTCAACAACAATTCGATCATCGGCGCGCTGCCGTTCACGCACGCGAGCGAGAGCGGCGTGACGCCGTAGCGATTGACGGCGCCAACGTCGGCCCCGGCGCGTATCAGGAGCGCCGCGAGCTCGCGATCGTCGCGCTGTGCCGCCCAGTGAAGCGCCGCGGTGCCGTCGATGTCACGCGCATTCACGTCGGCGCGCTGTTGCAGCAGGGCGACCACGGCCGTCTTGTCGCCTTTTTTCACCGCTTCGATCAGCGACACCGCGCGCGCGGCCGCGCTCATCGCGACCACGGCCACCAGCATCACGATCCAGCGATCGTCCCGGCGTCGCATGTGCGATCTCGAACTACAGTTCCGACAGGTACCCGTCGCCGAAATTCTCGAGCGGTCCCGTGCTGTCCCCGAACGACTCGATCGGCACGCCCATCTTGTTCACGAGGCTCACGAGCAGATTGGCCATCGGCGTGCCTTTCGGATACTGCAGGTGCCGTCCGCCCTTGACCTGCCCGGCGCCGCCGCCCGCCACGACCAGTGGCAGTGTCGTGTGCGCATGGACATTGCCGTCGCTCAGGCCGCTGCCGTAGAGGATGAGGGAATGATCGAGCAGCGTGCCGTCGCCGTCGGGAATGGCGCGCAGCTTGTCGAGGAATTCAGCAAACAGCTGCGCGTGGTATCTGTCGATCTTCGCGATCTTCTCCAGCCGCTCGGGGTTGTTCTGGTGATGCGAGGTCGCGTGATGGGGATCCGGTACACCGATGTCGGGGTACGTGCGGTTGGTGAGCTCGCGTCCCACGAGGAACGTGATGACGCGCGTGATGTCGGCCTGAAATGCCAGCACCTGCAAATCGAACATCAACCGGCAGTGCTCGCCGAACGTCTCGGGCACGCCAAGCGGACGGTCCGGCAACGGACGATCCAGCCGCGCGCTTTGCTCTTCAGATTTCTGAATGCGCCGTTCGACATCGCGAATGGCGTCGAGATACTCGGCGACGCGGCGCCGGTCGGCCGGTCCGAGCGCCTTGCGCAAGCCGCCAAGCTCCTGCGCGATCGTGTCGAGAATGCTGCGATCGAGCCGCATTTGCGCCAGTCGCTCGGCCGCGTTGGTGCCGTCGCCGAACATCCGCTCGAACACGGTTCGCGGATTGTTCTCCATCGGCAGGGGAGTCGTCGGCGTCCGCCACGAGATCGTATCGCTGTAGACGCAGCTGTAGCCGACGGCGCTGCAGGCGCCGACCATATCCGAACGCTCCAACGCCATCTCGAGCGACGCGAGTTGGGTCTCGGCGCCGAGCTGTTGCGCGACGATTTGATCGATGGTCGTGCCGGCGCGAATGTCGGCGCCTTCGGTTTTCTTGGGATGCGTGGCGTTGAGCCACGTGGCCGGGGCGCGATTGTGATCCCCACCGCCGTCACCCCACGATTCGGCCGGGTAGCTGTCGAGCCCGCTGGTCACGGTCAAGCGATCGCGAAACGGGGCAAGGGGAGCAAGCGTCGGCGACCAGTCGAACGTGGTGCCTGTTCCGGTGGGCATCCACGCCGCCATGTTCGCGCCGTTCGGCAGATAGACGCAGCCGAGGCGACGAACGGGCTTGGCGGCGGTCGCCGACATGGCAGAGAGCGCCGGCACCATGCAATCGAGCAGCGGCAACGCGAGCGTCGCCCCCATCCCGCGTAGAAAGGTGCGGCGAGGCAGCGCCATCCTGGTGATCATCATGGGCTGGTCCGATCGCTTTGTGCGTCGAGCGATCGCCTCATCTGAAACGGCACGCTTCTAACGATTCCCCGTATCAGCGCCGAGAAGCGGAAGTCTTCGGCCGCCGCGTCGCGCACAATCGCACGGATGGCGGGGGCGTCGTAATACTCGAGGCCGCGGCCGAGCGCGTAAATCATCAGCTTCTCCGTGAGCGTATGAACGAATTGATCGGAGTGGTGCAGTAACGCCTGTTTGAGACCGGTCAGGCCGTCGAAGCTGGTGCCGTCGGGCAGCATCCCCGCCGCATCAATGGGCGTGCCTGAGGCTTCGGCCGCGCGCCAGCGGCCGATCGCGTCGAAGTTCTCGAGTGACAGGCCGATCGGATCGATGACCGAATGACAGCTGGCGCAGGCGGGGTTCGCACGATGCAGCACGGTGCGCTCGCGCATCGACAGCACCTTGCCGACCGCATTCGTTTCTTCGAGGTCTGGCACGTTGGGCGGAGGCGGCGGAACCGTCACGCCGAGGAGGTTGTCGAGAATCCACACGCCGCGCAGGACTGCCGACGTGCGATTGGCATACGACCGCACGGTGAGTATGCTGCCTTGCCCGGCGAGACCGCCGCGCACCGGATCGGTCAACGTCACTCTGCGAAAGTGATCGCCGTACACGTGCGGAATGCCGTAGTGCCGCGCCAACCGTTCGTTGACAAAGGTGTAGTCCGCCGCCAGCAAATCGAGGACGCTGCGGTCTTCGCGGATGATGCTGTCGACGAACAGCTCTGTCTCTTTGCGCAACGCGCGCCGCAGGTTCTCGTCGAAGTCGGGAAAGGCACGCCGGTCGGGTTTGGCATCCCGCAGGTTGCGTAAATACAGCCACTGGCCGGCGAAGTTGTTCACCAGCGCCGCCGCCTTGGGGTGGGCCAGCATCCGGCGGACTTCGCGATCGAGAACGGCCGGCTGGGCGAGCGTGCCGCGTTCAGCCGCACGAAGAAGCGCTTCGTCTGGAATGCTGCTCCACAGGAAGAACGACAGGCGTGAGGCGAGCTCGATGGTCGTGATGCGGTAATTCGTACCGGGCTTTGCACCATCGGGATCGCGAGCGATCCGGAACAGGAAAGACGGGCTGACCAGAATGCGGGTGAGTGCCTGTTCGATGCCCTTCTCGAATCCTCCCGCGGCTCGGCCTTCCTCGTAGAAGCGCAGGAGCAGATCCATGTCCGCTGCCGTCACCGGCCGGCGATACGCGCGGCGCGCGAGAGCAGAAATGATCTGTCGTGCACATGCCGCTTCTCCGGCACGGGCATTTGGACGGCAGATGAGAATTCGGCGCCGCGGCGTCGTGTCTGTCGCGGCGTGCGCGCCGTACGGGCCGCTGATCGTGATCTTGCTCAGCGCTGGCTGCCCCTCCGTATCGCCCTGTTCAACCGTATCTCGCAAAAACGGCTGGCGGATGTCTTCGAACTGGACTGAAGGACGTTTCAAGAATGCCGCACCGACCAGTCGCGTGCCCGCCCTGACCGTCATCCGCACCTGCAGGGCGTCATCTGCTGTCAGCGTTGCCAGCGTCTGGCCGCGTTCACGGCCCTTCACCGTTCCGCCGATCGTGAACAGCTGCACGCGCTCGCCGTCGAGGGTGAGCTCGATCTGATGCGGCGCGGTGAGGCCGTTGATGTTTTCGTTGAAATCGCGGGCGAGACGCAGCTTGAACACATACTCGCCGTCGAGGGGAAACAGCACAGGTGTCAGCAGCCCCCCACGCGTGCCGAAGGGAAGCGGGTCGAGACGGTCGCGTTGGGTGAGATCCGACGGCACGACGTACGCGTCAACAGACGGAGGGAGAGCCGGGTCGCCGATCGCCAGGCGGCTGATCCGCCGCGCCGACGCCAGATACCGCTCGAGCAGCACGGGCGAGATACCGAGGATGTCCCCGACGTTGTCGAACCCGTAGCTGGCAGGATCGGCGGGAAGCCACGATTCGATGTCGAGATCGAGCGCGAGCAGATCGCGCACAGCGTTGCGATATTCGGTGCGATTGAGGCGATGGAGCGCGGCCGGGCGTCCTGGATTCGGGTTGGCTGCGGCCGCGCGATCGAGGGCCTGCTCCAATGACAGCCTGAGGCCTTCGTACGCAGTCGGTTCGGGCCGCGGCCGGCCCGCGGGGGGCATCACGCCCGCGCGAAGCTTGCGCACGACTTTCTCCCAGGCCTCCGCATGCTCGCCTGGTCGCGCGAGGTCCAGGGTGTCGAGCGTGAGTCCTGCGATCTTCGCCTTCTGGTTGTGGCAGCCGACGCAGTAGCGATCGAGAAGCACACGCTGCTCGACGCCGGGGAGTACTGGCGCCTGGCCGCGTTCGAGGCCAGCACCCTGCACCGCTGCGATCGTGACCGACACAGTCGCGAGGGCGCTCGCTCCGACAAGCAGGAGAGACCGGATCATCGCGTGGCCTCACTCTAGCAGCAGTCCCAAGGCCACATCGTACGGAGTTGTAAGAAATTGTCGCGCAGGGCCCGTCACTCGATCGGATCTGTTCTACCGCTTGAGCGGGGTCGAGGTTTCAGTACCGCCGCTGCGCAAGCGGAAAGAAGACATCCTCGAGCTCGCCGCGCATTTCCTATCCAGCCACGGCGGGCGCGGGCCGATGACGATGACCTCGGCGGCGGTGGATGCGCTGTTGACATATGATTGGCCCGGGAACGTGCGGGAGCTCGAACGCATGATTGAAGGCGCCATCGATCCAAGAGCGATTCGTTGGCCCGCTAAAATCGTCAGGGCGTTTGAATCATAGACGCGAGGGTGTGTTCAGTGACGGTAATTGAACTGCAGCTCTCGTTCGATGTTTCGGATACGGTCGCTCGGTCGCGAATGATTCCCCAGAAAGAAGTTGCTGACCGGATCTAATTGTCCAGAGCTCTGAAGTTGACGTTGCCACATTTCAACGGCCTTCTCAACATCAAAGCCAGCCTCATGGGCGTATCTCAACCCGACCCGGTCGGCCTGATCCTCTTGATTGCGTGAATAGCCGTTCTTCCAAGCCGCTAGTCCAAGACGAGCGCCATGCAAGGCCAGTTCTTGAGCCGCTGGACTTTTAATCCTGTCGATTGCTACCGCCGCGCCAATCGCCGCCAATTGCTGCCACATGCCTTGCTTCATTTGGCGCCGTGAATGCTCGTGTGTGTAATGGGCGAGTTCGTGCCCGAGAACAATCGCGAGCTCATCATCGCTACGCATGTCATCGAGTAGTCCCGTAAACACCCAAATCGAGCCGTTCGGAGCAGCCGCTGCGTTAATCGTGCGGGTTTGAACGATGTGGACGCGGAGCCTCTGCGAATCCACATATGCTGGCGCAAGACGCCGAAGCAACGCGGTCACGCGCTCTTTCTCGGGACCTGCATCGAGCAATTTACCGATAGGCTGCAACTCGTTTTTTGGGCCGCTATTGAAGAACAGTCCTTCTCGAGTGAAGAGGTCCTCCATCGTGTTGAACTGCGAGATTACCTCCCGCTCGTACAAAGCAATCCCATTCGGTTTCAGCTCGAGTTCTTGGGCGAGGACGCTGCCGTCGTCTAACCGGAATCCTTTCACCGTGATTTCAGAGCCGATCGGAGCTTCGTCGATCGCCCTGACGCGTTCGAGCTTTAGACGAGTCGTCTTGTCCCACCGCACCCTTTGGCCATCCGCAACCAGATAGCCGTCGCGGCGCCACTCGACATATCCGCTTAACGACACCACCTTCTTTGGCGCCCGGCGGCGATCCGCGGTCGGAGCCGCCCTCACCGTCGATCCAACGAGGCCCGCCGCGGTTGGTGCGGCAACACCTTCTGGTTCGCTGTGAACTGGTGACATGCCCGCGGAGCCTGCGCTCGCTTGGCGGTCGCCGGTTTGCGGAAGTGGCAATAACGCGACAGTCGCGCAGTGGACATAGCCGACACGAGTCCCCCAGCGCTGATCCTCGAACTGGATCAAAAACCAGTCGCCCTCCATCCGTTGAATGGGCGCGACGGAGCCGCGCGACAGCCTCGCCAAGGCAACCGGACGGACCTCAGGGTAAAGAAACACGTCGCTTCCGGGCGCAGTAACGACCAGGCGCCTTCCGAGGACGGTCTTTACACGGCACGCGTCCTCAGCGGCACGCGGGGGTTCCGGGATGGCTGTTGGCGTCGATTTAGATTCGAGTGTCGGCGCTATTCGCTGGTCCATCTGTCGCGCCGGCCGAGCGACGGTCCGCTTAGGCGCAGATCGATTCGAAGACGCGGATTGCGGTGACGCGTTGTTCGACGGGACCACGCGATCGGTGCAACCGACGACTAGCGTGATTGTTGTCGCTAAGAGGAGTGCGAGTGCGGGTACCTTCATACGTGTCGAATGAGGTCTATAACACCGCCGGCGCTGCAAACTGGATCGCACGCCAGCTAATGACAGTAGTGCCGTTCGACTTTGTCTTTCGCCTTCGCCGCCACGATCGTTTGCCACTGCATGTTGCTCGGCGTGTCGAGACCACCGCAGGCGAGTGGGATGATGTGATCGATCACGTAACCCGGGCGGCCATTCGGGTAGCCGGTCTGTCGCGCGAACGCGTGACGCGCGGTATCACTGCGCTGTAGACGTCCGCGTTCGTCACGGGGCGCGCGCGATGACGGTGTGTAGACCGTCGAGTTCTTCTTTTCCTTTTTCGGTTTTGATGCCTTCGCCGGCGACGACCCTTTTGATTTCGGCGGCTTCCGGTCGTGGGCCTTGACCGTCGTGCCGTCCTTGCGTTTGTACTCTTTGACACGGACAGTTTTTTTCTGTCCGGCGTCGGCAAACGCGGTGGTGATACTCGCCGATGGGGCGAGCAGCGCGAGCACCACAACGAGGGCAGTCAGCAACCGCTTAAAGTTCAAGGATCCACCTCCATCCCACCAGGCAAGGCTCTCCACTATCGGATGCCTGTTACCCGAGATTCTGGTTTACGGATTGGTGCAGCTCCCGTCGCTGTATCGCCAACAACTGACGCCACCATGTGAGGAGCAGGCGCCGCTGCCGGTCGCGGTACTTGGCCAGCCGTCCCTGCAGACGGCCCCTGTCCGGACTCGCGTAATAGGAATCGTCGTCGTCGGCCTAGGAATCGTCGTAGTGGTGAAAATGGGAATGGTGGTCGTAGTCGTCGGAAATACCGTTGCCGAAGCGATGGCGGTCACCACTTCGTTGGAGGCAGCACTTCCGCCGAATGTATTCAGCGCGAGGACGCGAATGTAGTACGTGCCGGGAGGCGCCGATGCAGACAGCGTCGTGGCTGCTCCGGCATTCACGACTGCGATGTTGCTGGCGCCGGGTGATGAACCAGCTTGAATCACGTACGACGTCGCCTGGCAGCCGCCCGCGGGTGTCGCCCACGCTAGGGTCACCAGGTTTCCAAACGAACCGCTCGTGAGCGAGGTAGGCGCATTTGGAGGCGACGCGCACCCGCCGCCACTGCCTCCGCCTGGCACCACGACGACGATCTCATTCGATCGTTGACCAAGGCCGTCGGCGTTTACACCGCGTACGGCGACGTAGTAGACCCCGTTGGGAACGTTGGGCACGACCAGCGGGCTGGTAGCGGTCCCTAACGAGGCAATCGCGACGCCGCCTGGCGAGACCGCGGCCTCCACGACGTAACTGGATGGCACTCCGCCTGTCAGCGGAGGAGTCCAGGTGAACGTGACGGTGTTGCCCGAAACGGCCGCAGCGAACGTCTGCGAGGGGCCAGGTGAAACCGCTGCGGCGACAGAGACGGCAACGGCCGCGAGAAGAACCGCAAGCAAAGTGCGTTTGAACATCTGGGAAAGGTCCTGGAACGAGCACGGGCCGGTAGCGGAACGGTCAATCTCTTAATCACGCACCTGCACCGGAGTGCGGTGGTGGTTCACACCACCTCAGCAATTCGACCGCCAGTTCTGCCTGTTGTTGCACTCGGCGGCGCAAAGTGCGGTACGCGAATCATTTACGGCGGGTTGGGCGATATGCAGAACGAAGAAGAAGCCGACTCAATGTCGCTCGGGCGGCGACTATTGGGTGCGGTTACGGGCACCAAGTGGCAGATTTTGCGTTGTGTCCAGTTGCGCTGCGGCGCCAACGAATTCGAACAACAGTCGCGTTCGCAGGAAGGTGCTCGATTGTGACTCGCGAGGCGCTTTCGACCGGGAGATACAACGTCCCCTGACAAGCATCCACAGGCCAAATCGCTTCGAAGGCCGCTGTCAACAACCCGGGGCCGCACACGTTCGGTCGCCTATGATGTCGTATGCGTGAAGGGGGAAGTCCGGCCCAATGTCTTGATAGTGGTACTGGAGATAAACGGATTGGATCTGGCCCGGCAGGCGAGCAACGCTGGCCCATCGAACAGCGATATCGAGCTTCGCAATTCCTGACAGCCCGCTCCAATCTGCATAAAAAAACTGGCTGTAACCCAAGACCGTAGAACTCTGTGGAGGGGTAGACACAGGGTTCGTCAACGTAACTGGTATCTGTAATGCCGGGAGTGAAACTGTCGCGGGACAATTCCGCCCAGCATTTGAAAGATATGGCGATGCTCGCAGGGCTGGCAGTTGCACCACCGCCCTCAGTTGCGCCGGCAGGAGAGGGTTTAGCGAGCCGTAGTCGATGTCGAGAGCTGCGACGAACGCTGTTGTTACGTACGAACAATCCGTAGGCCAAGCGATGAACTGTGTACGCATGGGCACTTCGATGTGGACGGAACCCACAACGACAATGACTTCGTTTGACGGTGCGCTGGTGCCACGCGCGTTCACTGCCTTCACTC
>WNGA01004520.1_pt1 | contig 24174 bp, 22 predicted proteins | sample 5400061 | NCBI WGS metagenome assembly WNGA01 (sample SAMN13153366, study PRJNA577476) | soil metagenome | isolation source: 100 cm soil or saprolite under grassland replicate 2 | place: USA:California | collected 2016-06-15
ACGCGCCCGGCACAACAACTACCGCGTCAAGAAACCCGGCGAACCCGCCAGCACCCGCCACCATGCACCGGCCACCATCCGCATCCACACACTCCAACCCCGCGCCGCATGATCAAACTACGCTACGCGGCATTGGGTCTAGGGTGGCGGTGCTGCGCTGGGGGGTGCTCGCCACAGTGCTTGCAGGGTGGGATACAGCCGTATCTCCCATTCCGCTTCACTGAGGTTTTCTCAGTGAGCCATGATCCGCTATTAGTGGATCTATCAGGCCGTTAGCTCCCGAATCAGGAGAACACGCCGAGCCATGCCGCCTCCCACAACGGACGCGGAGCCTCCGCTACGAAGGGTCTCACCACAGATCAACTTCGTCGGAAGGCTCCGCGTTGGCTCCCTATCGTGCCATCCTCGACGTCCCCAGAGAACTCATCTGGTTCGTGGCCCGGCTGTTGCGCGCCGAACGGAACACCCGAGGCACACGAAAGAACACGCGGTTACTTACCTGCTACCGACAGGCGGTGTTCGGTTTAGCCTGGTTCAGGGGAAAACCGGACATCCCGAACCTGGGACGTGGGTTCGGCCTGTCCCAGGCCACCTCCTACCGCTATCTCGACGAAGTCATCGACGTGCTCGCCGCCCAGGCACCCGAGCTACACGACGCGCTCGACCGCGCCCACCGCGACGGCATGCCCCACCTCATCCTCGACGGCAAGATCGTCGACACCGACCGGCTGCACCTCAAAACAGTTTCGGTCAAGGGGCAAGACCATCGATTTATGGTACAGCGGGAAGACCCACGACTTCGGCGGCAACATCCAAGCGATAATCTCCGACCGGGGAATTCCGCTGTGGGTTTCGGAAGTCCTTCCCGGAAACGTCCACGACATCGAAGCCGCACGCCAGCATGTGCTGGATGTCGTCCGTCCATTCACCGCCGACATGCCGGTCCTGGCCGACTCCGGCTACGGGGGTGCCGGCCAGGGTATATTCACGCCCGTGAAACAGCCGAAGAATGGTGCGGAACTCGACGTCGACACCCGGACCTACAACGCTCTGTTGAGGTCACTTCGCTGCCTGGGAGAACGCGGTTTCGCTCTGCTCACCCAGCGTTGGCGCACCCTGCAACACGTCAGCCTCAGCCCCAACAGAATCGGCGACATCGCCAAGGCCGCGCTCGTTCTCGTCCACTTCGAACACGGCATGATCAGCTAATAATCGTTGAGAAAACCTCACTGACCGCGCGGTCTCGTTCGGGGCCCGTGGCCGCCAACGTCGAAGAAATCATCGGGCCGATGCGACCGACACGGCCTGACCGACGCGCTACGGCCATCTGGACGAGATCTCCCCGAACCCACTTGGCAACAGCTTTTCAGCCGACGAACATTCGATCCGCCAAGTTGCACCCATCACGCTTGGACCGCAGCCGCGGTCGGTGCACCTGGAGGCGGAGGTCTTCGACCTGATGGACAGCTGGATCGAGCGCTATCGGCGCACGGCCGAAGAGCGCTACCGCCGTCTCGACGCCGTACTCGAGGCGATGAACCGCGACGAGCAGAAGGAGCACAACAATGAACGTGATCGCTGAGGCGACCATCGAGGCCGACCCGAAGGTGCCGGTCATCCGCATCACCCGCGACTTCAACGCCACGCCCGCACAGTTGCTGCGGGCGCACACGGACCCGGACCTCTTCGTCCAGTGGGTCGGCCCGAACGGCATGACAACCAAGATCGACCAGTGGGACGCGCGTACCGGTGGCAGCTGGCGATTTGTCCAGGACGCGGAGGGTGCCGAGTTCGCCTTCCGCGGCTGCTTCCACGAGATCCGCCCCGACCGCATCGTGCAGACGTTCACGTACGAGGGCGAGCCCGACGGCGTGGCGCTTGAGACCATGGTATTCGAGGACCTCGGCGACGGCCGGACCCGGATGCTCGCGTCGTCCCTGTGCGACAGCTTCGAGGGTCGTGACGCGTGGCTGCAAAGCGGATGCAGACCGGCGTGCACGAGGGGTAACGCCAAGCTCGACCGGCTGCTGGCCGATGGCGCTGTCTGAGGCTCCGGCCGAGCGGCACCGGCAGATCGGCGCCACGTTCACCGACCGGGTACGCGGTACCCACGACTGGGACGTGCCGTCGCCGGTAGCCGAATGGACGGCACGCGACGTGGTGCGACATCTGACCGAATGGTTCCCGTCGTTCCTGGCGGCCGGCGCGGGTGTACAACTTCCGCACGGCCCGAGCGTCGACGAGGACCCGGTGGCCGCCTGGGTGCTGCACTGCGACGGGGTCCAGGCGGTGCTCGACGACCCGGCCACCCCCGGCCGTTTCTTGCAGAACCCGCATATCGGCGAGGTACCGCTGGACCGGGCGATCGACCAGTTCTACACGGCCGACGTCTTCATGCACACATGGGATCTCGCCCGGGCGACCGGCCAGGACGACCGGCTCGATCCAGACTTCTGCGCACTACTCCTGGACGGCATGGTCGACTTCGAGGACGGGATGCGCTCCTCCGGCCAGTACGGCGCGCGAGTCGACGTACCAGCCGACGCCGACCCGCAGAGCTGGCTCCTCGGCTTCATCGGCCGTGACCCGCTGTGGAAACCCTAACGCGCAGCCGGCCCTTGATCAGGTGAACGCTCATCGGCACGACCGGGCATCCGGCTGGCCCGACTGCGGTGACGCTGCGTAGCGCCCGCTCGGCGGCATGTGCGGGCCGCCCGGATATTGAATGCCCGGTGCGCGACTGTTCGGCAGACTGGCGCCGTGGACAGCCGCGGGATCGAGCAGTTCGAGCGGGACGGGTATGTCGCCGTACGCGGTGCCGTCGATCCAGACGTTACCGCCGCCTGCGGGGAAGCCATCTGGAAAGTACTTGCCTCGCAAGGTGTGACCCGCGACCGGGCGACGTGGACTCGTCCCGTCGTCCGGGTACCCTGCCCGGAGGGTGGTCCATTCGAGGTCGCCGGTACCGCGCCCGCGCTGTGGTCCGCGTACGACGCGTTGATCGGCCCCGGCCGCTGGGCGCGGCGCCGAGGTGTCGGCGGCTCGGTGCCGGTACGGTTCCCGTCCGAGGAGTACCCGGGCGACGTCGGCTGGCACATCGAGGGCAGCTACGAGGTCAACGGCGGGTATTGGGCCAACGTGCACTCGCGTGCGCGCGGCCTTCTCGCGTTGTTCCTGTTCAGCGATGTGGGCGAGGACGACGCGCCGACCCGGATTGCGATCGGGTCGCATCTGGCGATGCCGAGCATCCTAAAGCCGGCCGGCGAGACCGGGATGAGCGGTGAGGAATCCATCTCACGCGTGCGCCCGTCGGTCATGTGCCGCACGGTCGTCCACGCCACCGGGCGCGCCGGCGACGTATTCCTGTGCCACCCGTTCATCGTGCACACCGCGACGTGGCCGCACCGTGGGACGACGCCGCGGATGATGGCCCAGCCTGGCATCTACGTCGAAGACGGCTTCGCCATCGATGGATCCGATCCGTCGCCGGTCGCGCGGGCGATCGTCGCCGGCTTCGATACCGATGGCACCTGACCGACGAGTCGCGTGTGGTCGACGCAGGCTCCTGGGCGAACATCCTCAAGCAGAGCAGGTCGTCGGCGGGCCTCGCTGCGCTGGGCCTCGCCTTGTCGGTGAGGTTGAAAGGGCGCGCTCGGCGGCATGAGAGCGCACCTGATCTCGACCTCCGTGGCGCCCGGGTGCGTCGAATCAGAAGCGTTTCCACCGGCGTTGTCGGCAAGAAGCTGCGCAACGGTACGACGTGCGATGCGGCCGACCACAGAATCGTGTTGGGTACGGGAGAGGCACATCAGGCCGAAGTCGAGGGCACGACCTCGGCCACGTGCCCAGGTCGCGTCGGTAATCGACAGTGCCTGGCGCAGGTGGGAACGGCCCGGCGGGGACAGCAGGGTCCAGGCGACGATGAGGTCACTGGCCGGGTCACCGACGCCGAGGAGGCCGAAGTCGATGACCGCACTGAGCCGACCGTCGATGGTCAGCAGGTTCGCCGGGTGCAGGTCACCGTGGACCCATACGTTCGGTCCCGTCCACGGCCCAGCAGCGAGGGCGGCGTTCCACACCGCGGTCAGCGCATCGGCGCCCCAGTTACCGCGCATGTTCGCGATCGTCGCTCGGACAGCGGAATCCCGATCAACCAGGGGGATGCTACGGAGCGTGCTGGCCGGTCCGCCGGTCGTGTCGAGGGCGTGCAGGTCCGTGATGAACCGAGCGAGCAGGTCGGCTGTCTGGCGTTGGTTGCGTACCGGCCCATCTGACGCGGTTCGGCCGGGCAGCCACGGTGTTACGGTCCAGTGCCACGGGTAGCCCTCGGCCGGTTCGCCGAGACGCAACGGCACTGGTGTGGGCAGGGGCAGGTGCGGTGCGATCACCGGTAGCCACCGATACTCGGTCGACAGGTGCTCGGCGCCAAGTTCGCGGCGCGGCAGCCGCACGGCCAGATCGGTACCGAGCCGGAAAATGACGGTGTCCCAGCCGTTCACGCCAGTTGCAGTGACCGGCAGGGTCGCCCATTTCGGGAACTGGGCCAGCAGCCGACGAACCAGGGGAACGTCGATATCGACGCCACCGACAGACGGTGGGTGGCCGTTCATAGCACCTCGATTCGGTGTAGCTGCGCCGCAAATCATTGCGGACGCAACTGTTGTCGGCGACCGCTCATCGGCAAAGCAGCATGATTAACGAGCCGATGTGGGTGACGCTGTGTAGCGCTCGGATCGCGGTATGACAGCGCAGCCGATCTTGTTGTTCATGTTCGGGACGCTGTGGCTCGTCGGCGACCGGGGTGAACGACCCGAACCTGCCGCGGGGCTGCTCCGGTCGCCAGCATCAGCCACGGAAGCGGCTACGTTGCGACGCCAGGCGCCCGGCTCCGATCGGGGATGGCGTGGGGTTTCGCCGTGGCCCTGTGGGTAGTGCTCGGCGTGGTTGGTTCAGCCTGTCTTGCTGATCGTTCATCGTCGGGTCGTTGACGTTGCGGAAGGCAACGTGCGGCCCGCCCCTACAAGAGATGCTGCGACGGGAGGTCGACAAGATGACGCGAACTGAGCAGGGGAAAGGCGCGGTGATCGTCACCGGCGCGAGCCGGGGTATCGGCGCCGCGATCGCCCAGAAGCTGGCCCAGGACGGGTACGGCGTGGCGGTCAACTACGCGGCGGACGCGGCCGGCGCCGAATCGGTGGTCTCCACCATCCGTGGACGCGGCGGCCGGGCCATCGCCGTGCGTGCGGACATGGCGGCACCGGATGCCGTCGCCGACATGTTCGAACGCGCCCAGCGTGAGCTGGGGCCGCTGGCCGCACTGGTCAACAACGCCGGGACAACCGGCGAGCAGGCACGCATCGACGAGCAGGACGCGCACCACCTGACCCGGCTGATGCAGGTCAACGTCGTGGGCCCCATGACCTGCGCCGGGTACGCCGTCCGAGCGATGTCGACCGCACACGGCGGCACGGGCGGCTCCATCGTCAACATCGCCTCGATCGCCGCCCAGGCGGCGTTCCCCGACATAGCAGGACTCGTGCCGTACGAGGCCACGAAAGGCGCCGTGGTGACGTTCAGCCGTGGCCTGTCCAACGAGGTCGCCCCCGAAGGGATCCGTGTCAACAGCGTCTCGCCAGGCGCTATCGACACGGAAATGGCCGCGGCCACCCCAGGAGCGCAGGAGGTCGGCGCGAGCAGCCCGCTCGGTCGCATGGGCCGCCCCGACGAGATCGCCGACGCTGTGTCGTGGCTGGTCTCGCCGGCGGCATCGTACGTCACCGGCACCGACATCACCGTGTCCGGCGGGCGATGACCTGGCCAGGATCGTGACGAGGACCGGCCCCGCGGTCGAGGGAGTTGCTCCCGGCTACGAGGTATTGGTGTCACCCACGAGCGCGCTAGTCACGCCAAGTACCTGGTCGTGCTGGCACAGAATCTGACGGCCTAGCCGGCGACCGTGTCCTGGGAGGTCAGCGGGTCGGTGGGCGTCGCCGGGACCACCGCCCATGCCGCAGGCGCTGCCGGAAACGCCCGAGCGTTGACCCCGCCCGGTCAGCATCCTCATCTCGGCAGATCCGTGCACCAGCCGGGGAGCAGCGGGTTTGATCAGCTCCTACGGACAGTGATGTCTCGGCACCGCGTTAACCTCGGCACCCGGACCTGCGGTGATCCATGAGTGGCACCGGTTCTCCCGAACGAAGCCAACCGCCGGCGGCGACCAACACCGCCGCCCAGCCGAACCAAACGGCCAACTATCCCGCCCAGCCTGGCCAACCAGCGTGCCCAAACCCACACCAACGGACCAGGCTCTGGGCGACCAACCGGCCAACTACGAAGCCCAGTCACAGGAGCCGAGCGGGATAACCGGCCCGCCTCCGGCGAGCCCTCCTTGCAGGTCGAGGCATCCCGGCCCGGCTGGCGCGGATAGTGTCCGGTCCGGCTGGTGTCCAGGACGTCGGCCGGCGGCTTCCAGAGCACCTCACCCGCGGTCATACCTGTCGCTTGCTGTGCCCATCCTGTCCCATGATGGCGTAGTGGGTCGCGACGACCAGTCGGGTCGGGACGAGCGGCTCGAGGTCATCGAGTTCGGTGGGCCGCGGCGTGACGGCACGCCGGGACCGCCCTGGCCGGGGTGGCTGCCGAAGTGGCTGCCCCGCTGGCTGGCGAGGTGGCTGCCGATCGTGCTGGCCGCTGCCGTCGCGGTGGCCGCGCTGGTGTACGTGCGGAAGGGGAAGAGCCCGTCCGCTACGCCGACGCACGCGCCGACCGCGACGGCGGCGGGTGCGTCGCCATCGACCGGACGGGCTTCGCCTGTCGCCACGCCACCTGCGGTGCGGGTCACGGATTTGGGACGTGCGCTGCTCCGGGTGAGCGGTGGCTGGGAGCTGTTCGGCCGGGGCCCGACCGAGGTGGTTCGCGTGGAGCTGGCTCGCGGGCGGATCGCCCAGACAGCCGTTCCCGCGCTGACGAGCGGCGGTGCGGTGTCGTTCGTCGCTGGCGAGGACTGGGCGATGGTCCGGCCGCTGGACCACGTACTCGGCTATGTCGTGCCCGACGGGCAGGCCGTGCGCCTCCTGTCCGGGGAGCTGAACCGTAGCGGACCGGCCCTACCCGGGCCCGATCCGGCGACCGTGTGGGTGCCGACCGGCGACCCCGACCAGCCGAAGATGATCCTGGTCGACGTCCTGGGCCGGCCGACCGGTCCATCGATCGCGATCCCAGACGGCATTTACAACTATGCGCGGCCCGACGGGACGGGCGACCTGCTGCTCAGCGGCCCCGGCGGGGTGTACTCGGCACGCCCGGACGGCCTGCGCCGGGTCACCACCGGCACGCTGATGGCCCTCGGTCCGACCCGCTGGCTGACCTTCGAGTGTGACGACCGGTACCGCTGCGCGACCGTCGTCATCAACCGCGGTACCGGCAGCCGTCACGTCCTCCACACCCAGACGAGGCAGGCAGGCGGCCCACATGGAGCGATCTCCGCCAACGGCGCCTTTGCGGCCCTACTCCAAACCGACACGTCCAACACGACCAGGGTCCACCTGCTCGACCTCGCCTCCGGCGTCGACCGCCAGCTCGATCTGCCCGTCGACAGGTCGTATGAGGACTCCAACCTGGCCTGGTCACCAGACAGCCGGTGGCTGCTCGTCATTGCCGCGGGCGGCAAGCTGTCCCCCGTCGACCCCGCCACAGGGCAGGTCCACGACCTCGGCGTCGCGCTGCCGGCCCTCAGCCAGTTGGCGCCGGGCCGGGCCTGTACACCCAGCCGCGGCGCGTGTTCGGTCGCTCCCGGGCCGCGGTCGTGCGGGCGTACCGGGCGTTGCGCGCCGCCGGGTACGCGGTCGTTGATGCCAGCAAGTGACGGCCTGTGGGCCAGTCCCGGGTAGCGGAGATTCGACAGCCAAAACCGGGCCCTGCACGTGGGTGCCGCCCGCCGCTCCCCAGCATCGGGTCGAGTGGGACCACGCCGGCCGAACCTGCTTACCGTGACCTCCCGATGCCACGGTTGAAGCACGGCAAGGATCTGCGCCGACCTTTGGGCTGGGGGCTGAAACCGGCTACGGAATCGGCCAGGTGCCGTAGTAGATCTTTCCGGCGTCGGGGTCAGGAGGGTACACAGAGGAACGTCATGAGCGCTGACGATGCTAAGAGTGGGGTCGCCTGGGGCCCCACCGAACCCCGGTACCGGGGTCGCCGGCGCTTCATCGACCCGGCCAGGCGTCGGTGGCTGGCCATTGCGGTCGTGCTGGTCGTCGGCGCCGTGGCAATTGTGGTACTGCTGACCGTCAAGCAGCCGGACCGGGAGACCGGGGCGCCGCCGCCCTCCGCCAGCTATCCGAGCGCCGGCGCGGCGAATCGTTCGCCGGCCGGTGAGACGCCCTCGCCCCCTGACACGCCGACCCCGAGTCCGAGTCCGAGTAGCAGCCGGCCGGACACCGCCCCGCCGAACCCGCCCGAACGGCCGCCGACTTCGGTCGCCAGAACGTTCGGCCCGGTCACGTACGAGGCGGAGGCACCGCCGAACACGCTGGCCGGATCGGCATGGATCGACACCTACCCAGGGGGCGTCCGGGGGCAACATCGTGCGCAACATCGGCAAGTGGGACCGGAAGACCCCGGCCGGCACGCTGCGCTTCAACAACGTCACCGTGCCAGCTGACGGCACGTACACCTTGGTGTTCTTCTACGTGCACCTTGACGACCAGCCGAACCGGACCGCGGTGATCACTGTGGCGGGACAGGAGCCGTTCAGTGTGAGCGTCGTCGGCGCCACGTGTTGCGCAAGCAGAACGGTCCTTGTCGCGCTGCGAAAAGGCTCGAACGCGATCACCCTCGGCAATCCCGCCGGTCACGCGCCGTCTATCGACAAGATCGTCATCAGTGCGCGCTGAGCTTGCCCGCGCGTGCGCTCACCTGCCAGTCGACAGCATTACGTCGAGTACGACCGAGCCCGAGGGCGGGGCCTCCTCAGGCGGCGCGCCGGCAGCGGTTGACGGCGGCGAACGCCAGCGCGGCCACCGGTACCATGATCATCGCGAGTGCCAGGATCGAGCGGCCTTGGCCCGCCGCGCCTCCCGGCGAGCCACCCGCAGCGCGACCCGCCACCCACTGAGCCACCTCACGACGGTGGCCTACTCCCAAGCCGCATGGCTACTCGCCTGTACCCGGTGTTTGTGCAGGTCAACCCGTGGTCGCGCCTGGTCTACCGGGTGCTGTTGTCCGACGACCGTGGGCAGAAGCCGCGGCCCGGTGCCCGGGACGGGCCGCGTGCTCCTGCGTCGCCGGTGGCGCTGCTGCGCGACCCAGCCCCACCGCCCTCAGGTGTGGCCGGCCGGACGCGGGAGTGACCTCGCTGCCGACGCAGGTCTACCTTGGCTCGCCGGATCGGGCCCATCCAGCCTGGACCTCTGGTCGTGGACAACGCGGGTGGATGTGGACAACCTTCCGCCAGCGTCGTCAATCTGGTCTGGACAGATCATCGGGAGGGAGTGGCAGTTCAGACCACGACGGGGGCTACGACACCATGATCGAGCCATGGAGGTCGCGGCATGAGTAGCCCTGTGTCAAGCTCCCGCCTTTGGAGGGCTTGGAGCGCGCCGTGTTTGTAGGGGGGTGTTGGTCTGCCAGCATTTCCAGATCACGTGCAGCCAGGCGCGGGCCAGGATGCGGGTGGCGTGGGGGTGGTCGTGGCCCCGATCGATGGCTTGCTGGTAGAGGCGGGCGGCCCAGGGTTGGCGTGTCGGGTGTCGCCGACGAAGTCGGTGACGGCATCGCGCAGTTGTTTGTCGGCGGACCATCGGAACGTGACAGCTTTGATCTTGCCGGATTGTCGGGTGGAGGGCGAAGCCGGCCAGGCAGGCCAGGGTTTCCGGGGTTGGGAAGCGGCCGCGGGCGTCACCGATCTCGGCCAGGAGTCGGGCGGCGCGCACGGTGCCGGAGCGGGGCACGACTGGAAGACCACGGCGTCGGGGTGCAGGGCCAGTTGTTCGGCGATGTGCCCTTGCAGGGCGTCGATTTGGCTCAGGACCGCGCGAATGGCGGTGACCAGTGCTTGGGTGATATGCGCGAGGGCGGTGCCGTGTTCGCCGGTGGCGCTGCGGGGGGCGGCGGCCAGCGTGGCGTGGACCTGTTCGCCGGGTTTGTCGGCCGCTGTAGCGGGCGGCGCGCAGCCTGGCGGCCATGCGCACTGGTGTGAGCCAGTCGGCCTTGTCCTGGTTGGGGAAGCGGGTCAGGAACCGCAGGCTGATGTCGCTGTCCAGATCGGCGAACAGGCCGACCGCGGCGGTGAACGCGGTCTGCAGGTGGGCGCGCAGCTGGTTGGTCAACGCGATGCGGTGCCCGACGAGGTCTTTGCGGGCCCGGCAGGCCGCGCGCAGGCGACCGTAGCCGGGGTGTCACGGTGCAGGGCCCGCAGCCCAGCCGGTCGGTGCGTACGGTGTCGGCCAGCAGGAACGTGTCGAAGCGGTCGTCTTTGTTGCCGCCCGATCCGTAGCGGCCACGCAGGTTTCGCAGCTGGTTCGGGAGATGACGCAGACGGCCATCCCGGCGGACAGCAACGCCTCGACTACCGGTCCGTCCGGGCGCTCGATACCGACTTCGGCTACCCCGGCGCGTATCAGCCGGCGGGTCATCTCCCGCAGCCCGCCGCGGTACGGGGCACAGTCAATCGCAGACTCTGGGGTCCGTCAGGGTCCGCAATGGACACTGAGTGTCGGACCACTGTCCGGTCCTCGCCGAGCTGGACCTCAGCCCAGTGGTGGTGCGCTGAACCCCGAACCGAGGCAGATGAAGCCCGCCGCCGTGGCGAGCGTCGCCGGGTCGGCGCCGAGCAGTTCGCGCTGGGCGGCGGCGAGTGCGAGGGCCGGTGGTTGGCCGGCGGCGAGCCGCCGATGGAACTCGATCATCAACGGCGCGGTCTCGGCGTCCGGTACCGGCATGACCGACCCGACGAGCTGAGCCGTCCCCTGGGCAATGAAGGCCGCGCTGAGGCCGAGCAGCTCGTCGCCGGTGTACACCAGCGAGCGGCCGCCGTCGCAGGCCGCGAGCACGACGGTGTGCGGTGCGCGAGCCAGCCGCTGGAGGTCGTACACGACCAGCGGCCCGTCAGCGAGCAGCAGGTTCGAGAAGAGCGGGTTCTCGGTGGACAGCCGCCCGTGCGCGGCGAGGTGCGCGAGGCTGGCGGTGCTCAGCGCCGCCAGTACGGCCTCGACGGTCGCCGCCTGGTCCACTATGGCGTGCGTACCGTGGATCGCGGCCACTCGCTGTGCCTCCTCGCGGGCGCCGGGCAGCCTCGGGCCGGCGGCGACGGCGACCCCGCCGGTCGCGGTGGCCGGGTGGGTACCGGCGGCATGCCACAGGGTCGCCGATGGCGACACGACCAGTGGCCGGCCCGTGCACGACGGCAGGATCGACCAGGGCACGCTGTGCAATGGCCCGGTGGGAACGACCACCAGCGGCCGGTCGTCCGGCTCGCCGAAGGGTCGCAGGAGCAGGGTGTCCAGCCGCTCTGCCGTGTCCAGCAAGAGTGTCCGCGCCGCCGCGCGTGCCGGCGCGCGGCTGGCCAGGTTTGCCAGCCGGTGCAGTGCGAACGGCAGGCGTTGCACGAGCTCGACGATGGGCTCGACGGGTCCGATGGTCCGGATCCGGAGCCGACCACGGTGCAGGCTCAGCCCATGCAGTACGCCGTCGAGCTGGACGAACTCGACCAGCACCCGGTCGTCCAGCGCCTCGCCGAGTGCGGTCACCGGTACCGGCGTCCACAATGGACCGGATGGCTCGCCGGGTCGCATCCGGCTGTGGTCGCGGATCTGCCGTTCGAGCGCGACCTGGCGGCGTACCAGCTTGGCGTCGGCGCCCTTGTCCATCTCGCCGATGTCCCGCGCGACGCTTCGCAGCTGCGACAGCAGGTCGGCGAGGACCGGATCGTCCGGCGGCCGGACCGGCCGGTACGCCAGCCGGCTCGCCCGGCCCCGCTCGGCCCACTCGAAGATCCGGCTCGGGCGCCCGTCCCGCAGGGCGAGTCGCAGCCCCAGATCGGTCAGCTCGCGCCGGTGCGCGGCCGAGTGGACTCGTAGGTCCATCGCCCCGAGCGAGGCGCCGTGCTCGTCGAGGATCCGCAGGCCGGCCCGGATCGCGCGGAGCGCGCCGGTGGTGTCGTCGCCGCTGAGCCGCAGCAGTGCCTTGGCGTACCAGCTGCGGGCCCGCAGGGTCGCGGGTCCTCGGCGGCGCCCGGCGCGGCTGGCGGCCGACAGATGCGCGGCCGCGTGGCTGGTCCGGGAGGCAAGCCGGGCCGCGACCAGCTGGGCCTCGACCGCTGCGGCGGGCCAGCCAGCACCGGCGAGCGTGCGCACCATGGCGGGCACGTTCCGGCGGTCGACCCGGTCACCGCTGGCGAGTCCGGCCTGCAGCGTCACCAGCCTGGCGAGCGCCGCCCATTCGGCGCGTCGCTGGCGGCCGAGCTCGTGCATCGCCTGGCGCGCATGTGCCGTTGCCGTGGCCCAGTCGCCGGCGACCGCGGCGGCCTGCGCCAGCAGCAGTCGAGCTTCGGGCACCTTGAGGTGGCGGCCCTCCCGCTGGAACGCGGTCACGGCAAGCTCAGCCGCCTGCCGGGCCTCCGCCGCCAGCCCGACCGACAGCAGCAGTACGCCCCGGTCGTACCGGACCGGTGCGACCTGCCCGCCGTGCGTCCCGATGATCTGCTCGGCGCGGTCGAGGTGGGCGAGGGCGGCGGGAACGTCACCGCGCAGCGTCTCGACGAACCCGAGGTTCTCCGCGATGATCCCGACCGCGAGCGGGCGACCAAGCCGTCGGGACAGCACCTCGGCTTCGCGCAGATCCTTGACGGCGGCGGTGAACGCGTGCCGGTAGGCATGCAGGATGCCCCTGTTGACCAGCATTCGCGCCACGCCCAGCTCATCGGAGGCCGCGCGCAGCGCCGGCAGCGCCACTTGGAACTCGGCCAGCGCGTCATCGAGGCGGCCGATCTCGTTGAGGATCATCCCACGCTGTGCCCGCGCCCTGGCGGCGGCTACCCCATCCAGATCGCGCAACGCGGCATCGATCTCGGTCAGCGCCGCCCGCGGCCGGCCGCGCATGACCATCGCGTACGCCAGCCTGCTTCTCGCCTCGGCGACCAGCGAGGCCGAGCCGGCCCGGCGGCCGTAGGCGACCGACCGGCGCAGGTGGTCGATCCCGGCATCCAGATCGCCGCGTTGCAGGAGCGAGTGGCCCCACGCGCGCTCGGCGACCGCCACCGCCCGCGGATCCCGTTCCCGCCGGGCCGAGCGCACCGCCTGCGCGGCAACAGGCGCCGCCCGGCGGGGGTCGGTATCGGCCAGCCGTACCGCCTCCCAAGCCTGCGCGAGCGCGGTGGTGCTGGCTTGCGACTGCGGTCCTCGCAAGCTGCGGTCCTCGCGCTGCGCGGTGCCGGGGTCCATGGCATACAACGGTCGATTGTGGCCGTCGGTCAGTCAACTCGGTTGTCCGGACCGATGTATCAGACCGGGCGAGGCGTGTATCCGTGGGTCGGAGCACAATCCAACTCCGCACGGAGGAATGACATGGACTTTCATGTGGACCCGCCCGGCGACCCTGTCATCGGTGATCTGGTGGTCGATCTGCCATACAAAGGCCTGGTGATCCGTCGCCTGGCCGAGCTGCAACCCAGGGTCGCCATCGACAGCGTGACCGAGAACAAGCATCTGGATCTTGTCAGGCTGACCCTGGCGGGCGTCCAGGACTATGCTAGGGACAAGGGCTACCCGGGCTGGGTGACCAAGCCCATCGAGCAGGTGCTGGCCGACCTGCGTTCGTGGTTCGGCTCCCAGGCGGGTGGGTGGGTACCGGCCATGGAAGCCAACGGGAAGGTCTACGGCGTCATCGGCCTGCCGCAGCCGAAGATCCAGGGGGAGGAGGAGGCCAAGCTGGGGCTCGCCGACGCCGGGCGATGGCAGCACTCCCGCGACCTGGAGGCGGGGAAGGACGTCCGGGTAGGTGTGCTGGACACCGGGCTCTACGCGCACCCGGATCTCGCGGGTCACTACCGGGCGTCGACCTCGAACCTGTTCGAGCCGATGAGCGAACCGCCAGGCGAACCGCCGAGCCCGGCCGCCGGGCACGCCACATTCGTCGCCGGTCTGATCGCCGGACAAGCTCCGGCCGCCACCATCATTCCCCGGAGGGCGCTGGACGACACCGGCCACGGAACCGTGTGGGAGACGGCCGAGAAGATGGTCGAGTTCCTCGGCGAGAACGTCGACGTGCTCAACGTTTCACTCGGCTGCCACACCAGCGGCGGTGAACCATGCCCGTTGCCGCTGCAGCGGGCGGTCGAGGTGCTCAGCCCCACGACGGTGATCGTGGCGGCCGCGGGGAACCACGGCGGGATGGCGTACGAGAAGCTGCCGACATGGCCGGCCGCGCTGCCCGGCGTGCTCGCCGTCGGCGCCGTGCAGGACCGCCTACTGCAGCCCGACGATGCACCCACGCCCGCACCCTTTTCCCCGCAGCTGCCGTGGATCGACTGCGTCGCACCCGGGTACGCCCTCGTCTCCACGTACCTGAACGGGTACGTGGATTGCCGGCCAGATCCGTTCGAAGGCTTCGCGCGGTGGAGTGGCACCTCGTTCGCCGCCGCGATGGTGAGCGGCGCAATCGCCACGAAGATGATCGCCGGGCAGCTGACCGCGGGAGGCGCGTTGCGGCGGTTGCTGGAGGAGGCGAACCCGGTGGTCAAGAAGTACGTCTGGCAGCCATGATTGCGTACGTGCGCGACGACCCGTCGGTGGTGAGCCTCGTCGTGCGCGCCCGGGACGGCGACCAGGGCGCGTGGGACCAGATCGTGGAGCGCTACGCGCCCATGGTCTGGGCGCTGTGCCGGCGGTACGGGCTGTCCGGGGCGGACGCCGACGACGTCGGCGCGTGCGTGTGGCTGCGGTTGGTGGAGCGGTTGGAGACGATCCGTGAGCCGGCCGCCCTGCCGGGCTGGCTCGCGACCACCGCCCGGCACGAGTGCCTGCACCTGCTGCGGGCCAGGAACCGGCAGGTGCTGGTGGGAGACGACGAGCGCATGGTCGACGGCGCGGACGCCGCCGCCGACGAGTGGCTGCTGACACAGGAGCGGCACATCGCGCTGAGAATGGCGTTCGACGAGCTGCCGCCACATTGCCGGCAGCTGCTGTCGATGTTGTTCGACGACCCGCCCATGTCGTACGCGCAAGTCAGCGCGGCAACGGGTACGCCGCTCGGCGCGATCGGACCGACCCGGCAACGTTGCCTGGCCAAGCTGCGCCGCAGCCCGGCCCTCCTGGCGCTGTTCGACGCACCATCCGCCACCGCGGAGAGCAGGTGAGCGACGTGACCGATGACGAACGGCTCCTCGCCGAGCTCGCCGAAGCGGTTCGTGCCGCCAGGGAGGTGCCGGCGCAGTTCATCGCGGCCGGCAAGGCGGCGTTCGCGTGGCGCAACGTCGATGCCGAGCTCGCTACACTCGCCGAGGACTCGGCAACCACCCTGCTCGGCACCCGGGCCGAGCAAGCGACGTTGCGTTCCCTCAGCTTCGTGGCCAGCGAGCTGTCCATCGAGGTCGAGGTGACGGCCGAGGCGCTGCTCGGCCAGGTCGTGCCGCCGCAGTCCGGGCTGATGCAGCTGCACGTCCGGGCCGGCTCGGCACAGACGGTGCCGGTCGACGGGGTTGGCTGGTTCGTCATCCGGCCGGTCCCCGGCTCGATGTTCCGGTTGCATCTGCGTACCGCGGAAGGCGCGGCGGTGATCACCGAATGGATCATGCTGTAGCCCGTGACCCGGTGGCGGACGCGGCGGTGACAGTGCGATGACACGCCGATCGCCACCATGCTTGGCATGGCAGCTCTCCCGGCAGCCCGCGCACGTTGCGCGCCGCGGTGCTCGCGGTCGATCCGCTGAGCCCGCTCTCGCGCGTCGTCATCTTCCAGTACAACCCAGATACCGTCACCCGCTCCTTGCGGCCCCGCAGCACTCCCGGCTAGCAGCAGGTCGGACCGGCTGACGCCCACCGGATCTGGGCGCTCCGGTGGAGACGGTCACGATGACCGTCGAGGTCGACGCCGGCGACCCAGCTCGACCGGCGACCCGCTCGCGGCGGTGTCCGGCGTCGCGCCGCAGCTGGCCGCCCTGGTGATGCTGCTCTATCCGAACAGCTCGCTCGTCATCGCGAACACGACCGTGCTGGCCGCCGGCACCATCGAGATCCTGCCCCCCGAAGGGCCGCTCACCCTGCTGGTGTGTGCCCGGCACGGGTCGTACCGGTACGGCTGGAAAGCCGTCCATCACCGAGGAGGCGTTCGATCCGGTGCTGAACCCGATCCGGGCGAAGGTCGAGCTCTCGCCACAGGTGCTGTCGTACAACGACCTGCGTTTGTCCGGTCCGCCGGCCTTGATCGGGTCGTGGTTGCGGCAGTGGTTGTAGCGATGCCAGGTGCCGTTGCGGCCGCGCATCTTGTGGCAGTCGACCCCGACGCCGCAGGTGCCGCACTTGACCAGGGCGCGCAGCATCCACTGGCCCGGCTCGGCGCGCCGCGGGCTCCGCTTGCTGTTGTCACGGGTGACCCGGGTGACCGCCTCGAACGTCGCTTCGTCCACTATGGACGGAACGGTGATCGGGATCCACTCGTCGCGGGGGCGGGTATCTGCTTGGTGGGTCGGCCGGGGCCGGACTGCCAGTCCGGAGGCGATCGCAGCCCGATCCGGTAGGACACCGCCGGCCGGTACACGGTGAGCACGCCGGAGTTGCGACGCGTAAGGTCAACCCGTCGGAAGAAGCACCTCGACCTGCACGCTCGGGCTGCTGTTGCCCTGATCGTCGCGGACGACGAGGTCAGCCGGTGCCGACGCGGGACGTTCGCGCCAGCCTCGCTGCTGGGCGTCTGCCAACGTCAGCGGTACCGGGAGCAAAGCGTCAACGTGCTCCTCGCGCCAGTTCTGGGCGACGAGTGTACGGCCGTCGAGGAGAATCTGGTTCGCCGCCGTCGGCTTCCCTCCGGTACTGAGGAAGCCGTGCCCGACGATTCTGATCTTGTCGTCGACGCCCAACTGAACGCGCAGCGGAGAGACCGACGTGATCGTCGGAGCGACACCGGTCTCCAGCGCTTTCTTTACCAGGTAGCTCGTCGTGGAGACACCGGCCAACGCGAGCAGGGTCGGCGGAATGGTCGGCAGCCCCTTGCCCGGGTCGGCCGCGGTGACCGTAGCGAATTGGACGAAGAAGTAGAGCAGCGCCACGACGTTGAACGCGAAGTACTGTATGTCGATCAGGTCCGCCTGTCCGGTGTCGTTGCTAACGATCTCGGCGATGCCGGCGCCCACGCCGCGACTCTCGCTGGCCGACTTGGTCAACTGGCCGCTGGCGGCCTTGCCGGTCGTCAACGCCTTGGCCACGACCGCGGCGGCGACCGGCAGGCCCAGCAACGCGAAGTACTCCGGCTGAAGCGGACCGTGGACGAACTTGTCGAACACGCCGGACGGCGAGGGCAGCGCCGGAGTCGCGGCTCCGTGCCAGAGCGTCCGGTTTAGGAACAGCATGTAGAAGAAGACGAGGAGCAGCGCGTAGGTCCACATGACGGCCTGCAGCTTGCTCGTCGAGGCCCGGCCGTCCGCTCCGATGACGAGCGACTTCAGTCCTGACCGGCGAGCCCGGACCGCGGCTGCCGTCCGGTTCGCCGCAGCCGACACCGCGGCCGTGGCCGCATAGCTGGCCGCGTCGGCGGTTGGGCTGGCTGGCGGCTGCGCGGCAACCTGGTTCGCCGCCGCAACCGGGTTCGTCGCCGCAACCGTGGTGGCCGCCGCCGCCCGCCCGATGTCGTCCAAAGCGCTGGCGACCCGGCGCTGGTCGTCCGCATTCCTGCCTGCATCGGCGAGCGCCTTGTCAGCCTCGGCGTCGAACTGGCTACGCACCAGCATGTGTAGGACGACCGTGATGGAGCAGACCAGCCAGACGGCAAGGGCAGCCGACCAGCGCGGGGTCAGGGCGAGCCCGTTGCCGGTGCTAGCCAGGTACACCGCCGCCAGCGCCGGCCAACCCACCAGCACGACGCCCAGCAGCCGGATGACAGCCTTACGGTTTACCGCGAGACCGAGGAGTCGGTCCGGCTTCGGCCCCGCCATGGTGCGTTGTGCCACCGCGCATCTCCTATCGGACGTGTGTCGAGGCTCGGCGACTGCGGGGCGCGAGCAGGCCAGCCCCGTGGTCCCCTGTCCCCCTGGTCTAGTAGCGGGGCGCCACCCGCAGGTTGCGCCAGGTGTCCCGGTCACAGACTCCGCTGGCGGCGATCCCGCGCATTTTCTGGTACCAGATCACACCTTCTCGGGTGTTCGGGCCGTAGACGCCGTCGGCTTTGCCGCATCGCCGTTCGCCGATCCACCGCTGCACGTACCGCACGTCGTCGCCGCTCTGCCGGGGACTGACCAGCGACAGATCACGGCTGCCGGCTTCATGCCCGACCGACACCGCCGCGCCTTGCTGCGCAATGACCAACGGAGCCGGCTCCTGCTGCAGGGAGTGGGCCGCGTCCAGGGCGACGCCGCGGGGTACGACGATCTCGAAGTGCATCTCGTCGGCACGGGTGTGGTAGTCCGCGCCCCAGCGGAACAGCCGTCCCCCCACGTACGTGTACTTGGCCAGCAGCGCTCGAACCGCCGCCTCCCGGGACGGGTTGAACGTGCCGCGCCGGCCCATCGGATGCGCGTCGGCGTTGAGATCGACGGCGATCCCCGGGGCGTGGTAACTCCACGCGCTGCCGCCGCGGACCTTCCTGGGCGCGTGGCCCCAGCAACTCTTCCGGTCGAGCGGCTCCACCGTCGCGTGGAAGTCGCGGGCTAGGCCGATCAGCAGCGGCGCGACCTCCTTGCGTACGGACAGCCGGGTGTCGCTGCCGGGCACGGTGTACGTGGCCAGCTCGGATGCTCCGTACTGGACCACGTTGAAGCCGTTGATCGAGGCCATCACTGGTCGCCTTCCTCGTCGTCGCGCAGGGTCAGTTCGTCGTCGTCCTCGTCGTGGTACTCCGGCTCGTCCTGGCCGGTGGGTGGCTGCCCCGCCTCGATCAGAGCGACGGGGACAAGCTGCTCCACGCCGAGCGGCGAGGGCGGCTGGTCGCCGGCGAGGCTGGGCTCATCGCTGTTCATGGCCGTCCTCCTCAGTTCGTGGTGTTGCGACCATCAAGAGACCGGCGGTGTTCGTTTGATACATGGGCCGGGCTGCGCTCGTGCGCGAACCCGGCCGACTATGCCGCCCTGAGTACTGGTTCAGCCCGCGCTGAGCGCGACGAACGACATCGCTGTCGCGAACGCGGCTGGATCTGCGGCAGGATCGGCGCCAAGGCGGTCGGCGCTCGCCGTTCGGGCGGCGCGCCGGTCATTGTCATACCGCCGCAGGCCGGCGTGCAGGGCGAGCATGAGCCCGACGGTGGCCTCGGCTTGCTATGGAAGGTGCGGCGGCATGAGCTGGTAAGCCGCTGACCGCGTACCGATTGCCGCCGCCATCATCGCGGTCGGACGGCCGGCTGTCGCTGGTTCGTCGACGGGTCGCCGAAGGCGAGTTGGTCTGGCAGTTCCCGGCCGGGAAGATGGAGCCCGGCGAGTCCGCGGAGGACGCGGCCGTACGCGAGGCAGGCGAAGAGACCGGCCTGACCGTTCGCGCGGTGCGGCGACTCGGCGAACGAGTCCATCCGATCACCGGCCGAACCATGGTCTACGTCGCCTGCGAGGCGGTGGCCGGCACAGCGGACGTGGCGGCCGAGCAGGAGGTCACGGAGGTGGTGTGGTGCGACCGGGTCACGCTGAACACGTATGTCCCCGACCAGTTGTTCGAACCGGTTCAGGAGTACCTCGACGCCACCCTTGCATAGTGGTAACTGGCAGGCGGCACCTTCAGTTTGGAATGTCGCGAATCTTTACGGCCGGATGTCCCGAACGCCTGGTCAGCGCTTCTGCGGGCGGGCCGTTCGCGCCCGTTAGTGACCGCCTGAGGAACCGTCTACTGGCCCGGGAATGGCCCGTTCGATCATGTCCCAGCGCATCTCGATGCCATCGGTGACTCCCACACTGCCAGGGGCGATCTCGCGAAGGTCGCGGAGCCGCGGTCCCGTTGGCCTGGGCCTAGGGCGGCCTCTTCCCCGCAACTCCCCGCTGCGCCCCCGTCCGTGACCGGCCGATCTGGCATGTATCGATCTCGGTTGTCGTTCACGGGTGGCTCAGCCGGTCACGCGCGGCCTGACGATCGTCAAGCGGCCATGTCGGCCTCAGCCGAACGCTCGGCGTGACAGCGCCCAAGGGATCGAGGACACTGTTTGCATGTCGACCGTGACGGACCTGATCCAGACGGTTACAGGTCTGGTCGCGCTCGTAGTCGCCGTTGTTGGTCTTCGTCGAGACAGGCATGGGTTCCGAGCGGTTGAGCAGCAACCAGCGTCATTGACAACCACACAGCTCGATCGTGGCCAACGCAAGGTACGCCTTCCGCCCCGAGGGCAGGTACCCGCCGGGGTCGACGCAAATAACGACATCGTTGGCGTCCCGGCGACTGCCGAGCAAAGTCAGCGGTACCGATGGCTGCTGCAGAGACCGCGTCTCAGGCTCCTTGCGTACGCTATCGTTGGAGCCATAATCGGTGCCATATACTTTTCTATTCTTGATTGGGTTTCGCGTTCCCCTGCAGCTCAGCTTGCGGTCTCCCTGCTGCTCATGGCTTTCTTAGTCGCACTTTACCGGCTTCGGTCGCATCGAATCGGGTGGGAAGTCGGTGATTTGCTGAAGATCGCTATAGCGGTGATGGGCTGGGCATCGTTCATGCTAGGTGTTGTTGCCCTACCAATACCAGAGCTTGTGCAAGGGTTTATTTTGCTCGCATCCCTTGTCGTCGGCGGCGGCCTATTCCTATATATGCTTATTGTCGGCACTTACGATTAGGCCGACTGTCCGGCAGCGAGGCAGACACGCTCACTTGCCAGACCATCCCGAGACTGAGCATACGTCTCGTACTTCGTAATGATTCGGTGCAATTACTGTAACACCGACGGCGGTGGACCTTGTGAAAGAAGGCCTGTGGCCACGTGTCGGCCCACAGGCCTGACCCCGCCGCACAGACAGCTCCTGTCGGCACCCGCCCACACCAAATCGCCCTTTGTTCAGGAGTCTCCTAGGTTCATTTCAGACCAAGATTTGGGCATGGCTCAAGACCTGAGTGGCATCGCTTCCGGTCACGTCGCGGTTGGCTACGGCGACCGGTCCCGGCTGATGTCGGTCTCGGTCTCGCCGGTCCTGACTGGCCCGAAAATACCGCTGCGTACCCGCTCCGCCTCTTGTTCCTTCCTGAAGTCGTGAAGGCCAGGTTCGAGATAGAAGAGGACGTCACCCCATCGTTGAACTTGACCGCCAGCATCACGGTGTCAATCGGCGGCTCGACCGTCGGCGCTCGTTGTATGTGCTCGTCGAGCCTTAGCGCGATCTGGTCCCTGATCGGTCCCGGTGTCACGATATCGCTTTGTCCGGTCAGGGCGCCGATCACGCCCAACAGACTCCCCTTGGCGATCGACGCTGCGGTCGTGGCAGGCGGGACAGTGACGTCGACCTTGTAACTCCGCAAGCGATGCTGAACCGCGTTGACGCTGCGGTTCAGCTCGACGAGCAGCTCAAGCTCCAGGTTCACGCTGATGTCGCCAGTCACGACCGCATGGAAGAGGTGAGACCGAAAGACCGCGCAGCGCGGCACCGTCTCGCCTCCGACGACCTGGTAGTCGGTTCGCCGAACAAACGTCACGGGACCGTCGCGGGTTAGCTCCCCCTCAACCGCGTCGTCGATCTGCCTTCCGACTCGCTCGGCCAACGCGTCGGACACAAGGCCGATCGGCCCGGGCACAAGGGTCGGCCGGCTGTTCGACGGCGCGTATATGATGCCGTTTTCGAAGTCGCCAAATGATCCACCGCTCAGGGTCCGAGCCACGTCGGCGACCGGGTACCCGGTGTCGCCGTCCATTTCCCAGCCACGTCTAGCCCCAAGGCCATGTAGTTAACGTCCGGGCGGGGCGCGTCAAGGGCCTGTTCCCGTGAGGATGTTGATGTTGAGGGTGGCCTTGTAGCTGCGGCGGTTGATGTTGGGGCCTCTGGCCTGGTATTTGGATATGGCGCGTTTGACGATGCGGGGACTGACGCGCAGGCGTCGGGCGGGTAGCAGGTTGTCCAGGACGCGTCGGCCGATGGCGCCGATGAGGTCGATGACGGTGTCGGCGATGATGCCGGCGGCTTGGACGAGCAGGTCGCGGGCGGCGTTGAGGGCGATGGTGAAGCTGGCGCGGTCGGGGTCGATGCCGCCTGTGGCGTCGATCGCGTCGGCCATCGCGATGCGCAGGATCTGGTAGGTGGCCAGCAGGGCGTAGATCTCCTGGGCGATCCCGGCGGGGGTGCGGGCGCGCAGCACTCGTCCGCCGAGGATGCTGGACTTCAACTCCAGGTAGGCCGTTTCGATCTCCCACCGCTGGTGGTAGAGGGTGACCAGCGCGGCTGCCGGGTAGCGGTCGTGGTCGAGCAGGGTGGTGGCCAGCCGGTAGACGCCGGTGTGCCGGCCCGCGCTGGTGGCGATGGTGATCTCGCATTCGACCACCCGCACCCGGGTGGTGCCGATCTGGGACAGGTAGGAGCCGTCGCGGTAGCGGCGCAGCACCGGCAGTTTGCGGTTGCTTTTGAGCCGGACCAGCAGATGCGCCTGCGTGGCGGCGAGTTGGCCGATGAGCGTGGCGTCGTCGAAGTTGCGGTCCAGCAGGACGATCATGCCTGCGTGCAAGCTACGCCGCAGCCGGCGGGTGTAGTCCTGCTCGCCGGTGCTGGTGGGGCCAAAGACCGCGTCGATGATGGTGCGGGTGCCGCAGGTCACCAGGGCCACCATCCGCAGCAGCGGGTAGCCGGACCCGCCGTGGTTGCCGGCCTGCTTGGTGTAGGCCGTCAGGTTTCTGGCGCTGTCGGGGATGCTCATGGTGGTGCCGTCGACGGCGCACACCAGCAGCCCGCACCAGCGCACCCCGGTGGCCGCCGTCGCGGCGGGGCCGCGCAGCAGGTCGAACAGCCACCGCAGCGGTGTGACGCCCAGCCGGACGCGGGCCTGCCACAACGCGTTCTCGCTGGGGTTGGCCACCGGCACGCCGGCCAGGCCGGCGGTCAGCTTATGCCACACCTGCCGGTAGCCCACCTCGGCGAACAGGCACCCAGCCAACAACAGGTAGACCACGACCCGCGCGGGCAGCAGACGAACCCGCCGCTGGGTCGCCCCGGCGGCGGCCAGCGCCTCATCGACCATCTCGAACGGCACGATCTGGGTGAGCTCTCCCAGATGGCCGGGGGCGAACACGCCCGAGGCGACCCTGGTCGTGGTGGGGATCGTCGCCACGGCCAGCGACGGGGCAGAATGGGGCGGCAACGGGGCTCCCGAACACGTGGATCTTGGTCGACCACGTATCTACGGGAGCCCTGTTCTCATGTCACATCGCCACGCCGAACACCTTGACACCAAGCCTCGACTGCTTATCTACATGGCCTTGCGTCTAGCCCACTCGTCGACGATCGGTCGGTACACCGCGTGAGCGCCGGTCCTCCACATCCAATAGATGGATCCACCCACAAAATGGTTGTACCTGCCCTCGTCGCGCGCGCACGGCGACTCGTCCGTGGTGGGATAGCCCAGAACCGACTGCGGACCCCCCAGCGCAAGATACTTCTCTGCGATCGCGCCGTGGACTTCATGCGCTCCGGCACCGGGCGCCCAGAAGATGCGGCCACCCGCGTATTGCCGCTCGTATCCCTCGCCGGCACTCGGGCGCGTGTCGGAGATCGGTCCGCCCTGCCAACCGGCGTCCCCACCGAGGGCGAGGTGCTTGGCCGAGATTTCCGCGTCGGCGAGTGCGTGTCTCTCCGCTTGCTTGACGGCTTCAACGGCTGAGACGCCCTGCTCCTCCGGTACGTACCGATGGTTCATCGGCCGAACCCCCTCTTCTTCGGCAACGTGCGCCTATTGTCCTGCGCCTGAGGTTCGTTGACTATGTGTAGTGTGTGGTGTATGCCGAAGACTGGGCGGCCGAAGGCGGAGTTGGTGTTGACCGGTGAGGAACGCGACACGTTGGTGCGGTGGTCGCGGCGGGCGAAGGCGTCGCA
>WNGA01007419.1_pt1 | contig 24164 bp, 16 predicted proteins | sample 5400061 | NCBI WGS metagenome assembly WNGA01 (sample SAMN13153366, study PRJNA577476) | soil metagenome | isolation source: 100 cm soil or saprolite under grassland replicate 2 | place: USA:California | collected 2016-06-15
CGGGATGCCGGGGCTCGAGCTTGGGGCGCGTCAGGTGCGGCATCGACGGACGGCCTCGCGGTTTTCGCCCCGCCCCCTTTCGTGCTCCGCCCCAGGTCTTCGCCGCTTCGAGCGGCAGACGCAGCTGCCGCCTTCTCCCGCTCTTGATTGCGCGCATGTTCCGGTTTCGGCGCGGCGGGGGATTGGGTTGCGGCGCGGTGCGTGTCTGTTGTCGAGCTGCCGGCGGGTGCGAGCACTTGAATCGGCGGATGTTGCCGACCGGGCGGCGGGGTTCGAGGGTCGCCGGCGCCGCGCGCGCCGCGCGGACGACGTGCAGACGACGTGCGGCGGGTCGGGCGCCGCCGCGCGTTCAACTCGAGTCAACGCAAACGGGGGCAGACGAAGCGCGCGCCCGGACGATGTGACGAATGATGAGAGCGTTCGACGAGCCGCCCCCGCGCGCAGCGCGGGTTCGCGGCTACTCTTTCCTGATGTAGTCGCAGACCCGCGCCTGCGGCGCGGAGTGGCTAGCGTCCCGGATTGATTTTTGCGCTGACGAAGATCACGACGCCGGTCAGGTTCGCGACCGCGATGTCGGCGCGGCCGTCTCGATTCAGGTCGCCGGTCGCGAGCGCGGTCGGGAAGCCCCCGGTGACGAACATGGTCGGTGCCCCGAGGCCGCCGCGCCCGTCGTTCCGCATCACCGCGATGGTTCCCCGGCTGTCGTGCGCGACGATGACGTCGCGGAAGCCATCGCCGTCGGCGTCGGCGATTTCGATCGCCGTCGGGAAGTCCTCGCCGGGGTACATGACCGGCGCGCCGAAGCCCCCCTTGCCGTCGGCGAACAGCACGCCCACGCTGGTCGCGCTCGGCTGGATCAGCGCCGCCAGCGTGCCGACGACGAGGTCGACCGCGCCGTCCCCGTTCAGATCGCCGGTGGCGATCGCCACCACCACCTGTCGGGCGTCGATCTCGCGCGCCGCCCCGAACCCGCCCCGGCCGTCGCCGAGACGCAAGTCGACGCGCGGGTTCTGTAGGTCGGCGGTCACGAGGTCGGGCGCGCCGTCGCCGTCGACGTCCCCGAGCTGCATGACCGGAACGCCCCCCTCGACTGCGAAGGCGGGCGAGCTCTCGAAGCCGCCATGACCGTCGTTCAACAACACCGCCGCCTGCGACTCTTCGATCGCGAAGATGTCGGCCAGGCCGTCGCCGTCGAAGTCCGCCACCGCCAGGTCGGAAATGTCCGCGCCGAAACGCCCGAGCAGAGGCTCGCCGAAGAACCCGCCAACGCCGTCGTTGAGCAGGATCGCAAAGCCGCTGCGGCCGTTGGCCGAGATCAGGTCGGGGTGCCCGTCGCCGTCGAAGTCCGCGGCCCTGACAGGTTGGTCCTCGTTTGCGCCGGTCGTATAGCCGCGCGGCGCCCCGAACGACCCGTCCCCGGTGGAGCGAAACACGACCACCGTCCCCTCGCCCGGGGTGGTCACGAGGTCCGGGACACCGTCCCCGGTGACGTCAGCGAGCGTCACGCTGCGGCCCTCGCGGTACTCGACCGGCGCCGTCAGCCGGCCGTTGCCCTCGGACCACAACACCACCACACCGTCCCGAGGCGCGGTCTCGAACCGACCGGCGTCGGCTCCGGCGACGTCGACGGCCCCGTCACCATCGAGATCTCCGACCGCGAGCCCGACGAGATTAGAGCCTGCCACGTAACTCCGCGGCGTGCCGAACAAGCCATTGCCGTGGTTGAGCAGCAGGTCCAGCGTCCCGTCGTCGTGCGCCGCGATCAGATCCGGCTTGCCGTCACCGGTGAAGTCGGCCAACGCGATGCTCCGCGGCGGGTTGGAGAGCATCGGCTCCGCGAACGGCGTGAGCCCGTCCTGGCGGTCCCCGAACAGCAGGAGACCGGACGACGCGTTGAAGGTCATTACCAGGAGATCGGACACGCCGTCGAGATTGAGGTCCGCGGCCGCGATCAAATTGGGGGCGTTCTCGACCGGGATGACCAGCGGCCCGCCGAGGAGGCTGCCATCGGTCCCGACGAACTGCGCGATCACCTGCGCATTGCCACTGCAGGTCAGAATCTCCGGGCGTCCATCCGCGTTGATGTCGCCGAACGCGACCGTCGCCGGGGAACACCCGGAGCCCTGCAGGGGAACCGAGGGAGCAAACGCGCCGCCGCCCAGGTTGCGCAGCAGGCGAGCGATTCCAAAGTCGACGTCGCTCGAACCCGTCACCGCGATCTCGGGGCGGCCGTCACCGTTCGGATCCCCGAGCGTGATCGCCTGGACCACGAGGCCGGCCTCGAGCTCGGTGATCGCGAAGCCGCCGTGACCATCGTTGATCAGCACGTCGAGCGCTTCCTCGAACGGCGCACCCGAGACGAGGTCGATGTCGCCGTCGCCGTCGAGGTCGCCCGCGGCGAGCGCAACCGAGGCTTTCGAGCCCGCGATCGCCACCGGTGGGTCGAACGCGCGTCCGCCACGGTTGTGCAGCACCCAGATTCGCCCCGATGACGGGCTTTCCGGAGGCCCCACATCAGCGACGATCAGATCCGCGAGCCCGTCGCGATCGAGATCGGCGATCTGGACGGCCGTCGCGCCCGCCCCCACGGCGAACGCGGTCCCAGCCGCGAACGCGAGGCCGATCTCGCGCGCGGGCGGTACGGGCGGCGGCTTGGCGCGGTCGCCGTCGCCGCCCCCACATCCCAGGCTAGCGCCAGCGAGCGCGAGAGCCAAGCTACGCCACGACATGACTAGGGGCTCGAATGTACCCCCTTCCCGCCGCGCATCCACGCCGATTCACGACCGCTGTCATCGAGCAGCACCACTGGACCGCCGACGACGACGCGGCGGTCCAGCGCAAACGCCCGCCCGTGTACCCGCTTCAACGCGCGGCGCCCACGGCCTCCATCGCCTTGAAGAACACGTCGATGTTCTCATAGGTCCCGACGAATCGGCGGTGAACGTGGTCGTCATGCGCGTAAGCCGAAACCGGGACGTCCGAGGCACCGTGGGGCGCGTTGCCCGACTTGAGGCCCTGGCCGCGCACGAACATCCCCGCCGCCTTGTCCCAGGCCCCGAGCCCGTCGGCGCTGGGCAACGGCCGCGTCAACCAGCGTTCGTAGCGATCGGCGCTGGCGCCGAAGCCGACCAGCATCTTGCCGTCGACGTTGAAGTTCTCGGGATAGCCGTCGGCCAGCACGTTGTACTTGGGGAAGCCGCCCGCAGAGAAGTTGGTCCCCACCACCTTCTGGCGTTCGGGCTGGAGGTCGGGGTTGGTGTTCGACGCCGTGTCCGGGGGCAGCGCGTTCAGATACGCGAGGCTGCCGGCGTTGACGTTGGTGGTCGGATTGCGGAGACCGCCCATCGCGACGAACCCCGCGCAGGTGTGGTCGGCGAGCACCAGCACCAGCGTCCGCTCGTCGGTCTCGGCAAATCGCCTCGCCACGCCGATCGCGCGGTCGAACTCGAGCGCGTCGGCGATCGCGCGGTCGGCGTCCTGGGCGTGCTCCTGTTTGTCGATCGACGCGCCCTCGATCAGCATCACGAACCCGTTCGGGTTCTGGGCCAGCACCTTGATCGCCGCGTCCGCCATCTCGTCCAGCATCGGCTGATCGGGGAAGCCGTCATTGTCGACCGCGAACGGGCTCTTGGGCGGAACGAACGAATTCGCCAGCTCGATCGCGCCGTCGACCGGCACCCCGCGCCGCCGCGCGATCTTGTCGACGGCCACGTTCATGTTGCCGAGGTGAAACAGCCCGAGCAGCTTGGTCGGCAGCGCGCCCGACGTCGCGCCCGCGAGCTCGGCGGCGGTCGCCACATAGCTGAACCCGGCGGTGCCATAGTCGGTGATGAGATCGCGGGTCGGATCGACGGCGCCGGCCGCCGTCGCGGGCAATCCCCACGCGGCCGTCAGATCGGCGGGCAGCGCCGGATAGTCGGTGGCGGTCGTCCGGGCCGAGCCGGCGACGCCCATGGGCAGGAACCACTTTCGCCCGCCCCCCATCAGCACCGCCAGGCCGTTGCCCGACGTCCCCGCTCCGCCGGCGTCGGACTCGTCGAGAAACTGATCGGTGATGCCGGTTCCGTTGTTTCGGTTGCCGGTGTGGGCGCCCATCGCGCCCGGCGTCGCGTCCTCGACGTCGGCGGTGGTCACGATCCCGAGCGACTTCCCCTGCGTGCGGTGCAGGTACTCGCCGATGTTCTCGACCCGGGGCTGGAAGAACGGGTTCGTCACCTGCGCCGGAAACACGCCCTCCTGCTCGTTGTTGTTGTGGGTGCCGGTGCTGTACGCGGCGAAGCCGGGTGCGGAATCGGTCAGGTAGTTGTTGAGGGAATGGGTGGTGGCCATCCCGGTCGCGGGAAAGCGGTCCATCTCCAACCAGCCGCGCGTCGATCCGCGCGCGACGCCGAAGCGGGCCACGCGCGCGGCGGTCCGCACGTCGATGCCCATTCCGTCGCCGAGCAGCATGATGACGTTCTTCACCCGGCGATCGTCGCCGACGCCATCCAGTCGTTCGATGACGAACGAAGTCCTCACCCGTTTCGTGCCTTGCGAGCTGGTGAAGGTCGCGTCGATCTCGTGCACCCCGGGCCGGCGGTTCGAGTACCCGCGCAGGTTGAAGCCACCCCAACCCGCGACCGTGATCCCGTCGGTGAGGTTGGCATCGCCCGGTCCCGAGCTGAAGCTCTTTGCCACGCCGTCGATCGCGATCGTCGCCGCGAACCCGAAGTCGGGGGCGGTGCCCGTGCCCTCGACCCGGATGTCGAAACGCGCGCCCTTGATGAACCGGGCGCCGTGCGGCGGCCACACGTTGACGGTCGGTCCCCCGGTTGCGGGCTCGACGATTGGGTCAGGTGGCATCGTCGCCGCGGAGACCTGCGATTCGAGCGCCGGCGCGGTTTCCTGCGCGCCTGGATCCGCCGCAGTCTCCTGCACGCAACCCGCCGCGGCGAGCGCACCCCACCCCACCACAACGGTTCGTAGTACGCGCGTTCGTCTCGTCATCGACATGGTCGCTTCTCCCTGTTCGTGGTCCGAGTTCTGGCGAACCTGAGCTGTCGGAGATCGTCGGCGTCGACGCGCAGGCGGATGGTCGAGCTTTCGCCGTCGCTCTCGCGGTTACCGACCTCGAGCGTGCCGGTGATCTCGAGCGCGCCGGGCACGAACGCGATCTCGCGGCCGGCGGCGATCGCCGGCAGCACCAGCACGGACGTGGGCGGCAGATCGCCGCGGCCCGCGCCGGACTCGTCGGCGACCGCCGGATATGGCGCGAGGAAGAAGCCGCCGCGCGCGGGACGCTCGAGCAGGGCCATGAATCCGATCAGCGTCACGCGGCGGCCGTCGAGCGCGAGCAGCGCGGGCGTCGGCGCCGGCGCGCGCGGCCCGAACCGGTACATGTCGGCGAAGTCGATGCTGCCCGCCGACAGCGCTCGCGGCGGACGCTTGGGGTGGAGCTTCACGGCCGCCGCGGGCGGCACGGGCCTCGCCGCTTCGGCCACCCACGCGGCGAGCAGCACGGTGGCCAGGCAAACGATCCGCAGGCAGCGAATGCAGCTCATGGCCCGGTCGCGACAGCAAGCGCCGCGCCAGCGCCGCGCGCCGTCGTCGGCCCGACTCCATGCGGTCGTCGATTGCGATCGCGCGCATCTCGAGACGCCCGCTGTCCGCCGGCTGTACAGCCCTGTTCAGCGCTTGAACAGCGCAACCGACCTATACTGCCGAGCCGTGCCACCGGCCGAGACCCAGGCCCGAGATCTCCAGCTCGTCGTCTACGCGGGCGACGACATCCGCCGGTTCGACCTCCCCGCGGAGGGCGCGGTCACGATCGGGCGCGGCGAGGGCAACGCGCTCCGGATCGACGATCCGTCCGTGTCGCGCCATCACGCGGTGCTGCACGTCGGCGCCGGGCTGGTGATCGAAGATCTGGGCGGGTCGAACGGCACGATGATCCGCGACCGCGCCGGCGGCGGCCGCCCGGGCGAGACGCTGAACGTCCGCCAGCTCCACGCGCGCAAGGCGGAGCTCGCGGTCGGGGACAGCATCGTGTTCGGAACCGCCAACGTCGTCGTCCGGCACGCGCCCGCGATCGAGCTGCCCGATCTCGCGGAGGCCGAGCGCGGCGTCGTGGTCCGCGACCCCGCCATGCACGCGCTCTACGCGCAGGCCGCGCGCGCGGCGCGCACGTCGCTGAGCGTGCTCATCCAGGGGGAGACCGGCACCGGGAAAGAGATCCTCGCCCGCGCCATCCACGCCCACTCGCCGCGCGCCAGCGGGCCGTTTCTCGGCATCGACGTCTCGACCCTAGCGGAGTCGACCCTCGAGGGTGAGCTGTTCGGCCACGAGAAGGGGGCGTTCACCGGCGCGCTCGCCGCGCGGGTCGGGCTGCTCGAATCGGCGAACGGCGGCACGGTGTTCCTCGACGAAGCATCGAACCTGTCGCTCGCGACCCAGGCCAAGCTCTTGCGTGCGCTGGAGCAGCGTGAGGTGCTCCGCCTCGGCTCGAACCGCCCGCGTGCCATCGACGTGCGCTTCGTGGCGGCGACCAACCGGGATCTCGAGGTCGAGAGCCGCGAGGGACGTTTCCGGCAGGACCTCTACTTTCGCCTCAACGGGTTGTCGCTCGTGATTCCACCGCTCCGGGATCGGCCGCTCGAGATCGAGCCGCTCGCGCGCCTATTTCTGGGCGCCGCGTGCCGGCAGGTCGAGCGCGGCGACGTTCTTCGTGTCGGCGAAGACGTCGTCGACCTGCTGCGCCGCTACCCCTGGCCCGGGAACGTGCGTGAGTTACGGCACGCGATGGAGCGCGCGGCGGCGTTCTGCCTCGGGGACAGCATCCGGCCCGAACACCTGCCGCCCGCCGTGCTCGGCACATCTGGGCGGGCGCCGCCGGCGCCGCCGCCACGCCCGACCGAACGCTCGAGCGGCGGGCTCGGAATCGAGCTGCGGGCGATGGAGAAGGCGCGCGTGCTCGACGCGCTCGAGCGCTCGGGCGGCAATCAGTCGCAGGCCGCGCGCGAGCTCGGAATCGCGCGCGGCACGTTGATCGCGCGCATGGAGGAATATGGGCTCCCGCGTCCCAAGGTCGACCGAAAGCCGGAGCGCTGACCGCCGTCTCGCCGATTTCTGCCCGACGCTTGTTTCAGGAAGGCCGTCTAAAGTAGCGTAGCCCGCGGTGGGTGAGGTCCTCGAGCAGGCTTGTGGAGCGTGTGGCGCGGCGGTCGCGGGAGGCGAGCCGACCTGCGCGAGCTGTGGCGCGGTCCAGTCGGCCGACGATCCATTGATCGGAACCCGGCTCGCCGACACGTACACGATCGTCGACCGCATCTCGCGCGGTGGGCACGGCACGATCTACGAGGCCCGCTCCGCGCGAGGCGCCGCCGCGATCAAGGTGCTTCCCAGATCCCCCGACCGCGGCGCCGAATCGGCCGAGCGCCTGCGGCGCGAGGCGCTCGTGCTCAAACGCCTCGTCCACCCGAACGTGGTCCGCCTGCTCGACCACGGCGAGACCGCGGACGGCCGCCCGTGGCTCGCGATGGAGCTCCTGCGGGGCGAAACGCTGGAGGCGATGTTCGCACGCGTCGGCACCATGTCCGAAGGCGAGATCCTCACCATCCTGTCGCCGATCTGCCAGGCACTGCAGGCGGCCCACGGCAAAGGAATCGTCCACCGCGACGTCAAACCCCACAACATCCTGCTCGCCGAGGAAGCGGGCAGCCGCGTGCCCAAGCTGCTCGACTTCGGCATCGCGGCGCTCGAAGACGCCGACACCCTGACCAAGACCGAAACCGTGAGCGGCACGCCCCAGTACATGGCGCCCGAGCAGTGGGAAGGGCTCAAGTACGCGGACGCCCGCAGCGACGTCTACGCGCTGGCGGTCGTCGTCTACCGGGCGCTGTCCGGCAAGTACCCGTTCAAGGCCGACACGACGCTGGTGTGGATGAAGAAGAGTCACCTCGATCCACCGATCGATCTGACGCTGGCGCTGGGCTCGCGCACGGTGTCGCCGGCCGTCAGCGTGACGGTGATGAAGGCGCTCGCGAAGAATCCCGACGAGCGGCCGCAGACCCCGATGGAGCTCTTGCGCGGGCTGCGTCCCACGAGCGCGGCCCGACGGGTCGGGCACGTACCGCGGCGGTGGGTGCTGGCGACCGTCGTGGCGGCGGCGCTGGGCGCGGCCGCCGGGGTGGCCGGCAGCCGTTACGCCGGCAGCAAGCCCGCGCGCGGTGGCCCGCCCGTGGTCCTGCTGATGGACACGCCGGTCGCGCACGGGGTGTACGACGCCGAGGTGGTCGCCCGCGGCGGGACCAACGCCGACACCCTGAACGATCTGCTGAGCAGCGTCCCCATCAACATCCAGAAGGAGACCGTCCCATCGACGTGGAACCGGGAGAGCTACGTCCTCGACCTGCAACCTGACCTGGTCGTCATTCACCGCTCGGCGTTCTTCCACCCCCTCAACCTCGAGCTCGGCTTCGGCTACGAACCGTTCGACGACGACAAGGCCAAAGAGCGCTGGTCGATTCTGTACCGCACCGCCGAGGACAAGTTGATTGCGTTCCTCGGCCTGGTCGCGACCGCGTGCCCGAGGACGAAGTTCTTGGTCTATTCGCGGGGCACGGGCAGCGGCAAGGCCGGTTGGCCGATGCCCGAGTTTCGCCGCGGGTGGATCACCCAGGTCGAACAGCGCTTCCCGTCCCTGCGCGGACGCGTGTCGACGATGGCGATCGAAGGTGGCGTCGACAAAGGCAGCTTCAGTAACCCGCACGTCGCCGACGAGATCCGGACCCACATCCGAACCATCCTCGGGATCTGAACGTGGCGAGCGTGGCGATCAGGGCGCGCGCGCCGAGCCGCGTAGCGCGGCCACCGCGGCCTTCGCCGCCGCCATCACGGTCGGCTCGCGTTCGCCGCGCGCCGCGCGCTCCACGAGGCTGGCCAGCTCGCGGGGCGTGAGCTGGCCGCTCGGTCTGGCGCCGATCTTGGTCCCGAGCTTGGTCCCGAGCTTGGTCCCGAGCTTGGCCAGCGCCTGCGCCGCCTCGATGCGCACCGGGACGTAGTCGTCGCCGTGGAGGCGACCGAGCAGCGCGTCGACCGCGGCCGGATCGCCGAGCGCGCCGAGCGCCGCCACCATCTCGCGGCGGTTCTGAACCTCTGACAGATGCGCGAGCAGCGCCGGTACCGCGCGACGGTCGCCGAGCTTCCCCAACGTGACGATGATCTGCCGGCAGAGCAGGACGTCCTCGCAGTGATCGAGCGCTCCCGCCAGCACGAACACGCCGGTGCCGTCGCCCGCCGCGGCCAGCGCGAGCCCGGCGTGCACGCGCAGCTGCGGGTCGGCGGCCGCGTCCGCGACCAGCGCTTGCACGCGCGGCCGGACCGACGCGTCCCCGAGCCGCGCGGCGCCCACCGCGGCCCAGTCGCCGACGCGCTTGTCGGGATCGGCGACCGCGGGCCCGATCGCAAGGGCGGCCTCCGCGCGCGGCGGCAGCGCGACCAGGAGCGCGATCGCCTCGCGTCGCTGCGACAGCGGAGCGCCGCTGGCGAGCAGCGTGGCGAGGCCGGGCGCCGCCAGCACGTCGCCGAGCCGGCCGCGCTCGATCGCGTGGGGCACCGGCCCGCCCTCGGGGTTGGAGGCCCCCTTTGCCAGGAGCGGCTCGAATCGGACGTGGCTGTCGAGCCAGTCGTCGAGGCGCGCGCGCATCGCCGCCGCGCGCGCGGGTTGCTGCTCGGCGAGGTTGCGCCGCTCGCGGGGATCGACAGCGAGGTCGAACGACTCGCAGAACCCGAAGTGCAGGTCGCACAGCAGCTTGTCGTGGCCGAAAACCACCATCCGCTTGTCGTCTACCTCCGCGAACGCCGGGGGCAGCCGCTCGGCGGGCGCCGGCACGGCCGCGAGCCACGGTCCGAGGTCGGTGCCACGCATCCGCACCGGCACGGGAATGTCCAGGAGGCCGAGCAACGTGGGCGTGACGTCGATGAGCTGCACCTGCCCTGCGATCACGCGCGGCGAGACGCCGGGGATGGAGATCACGAGCGGGATGCGCACCTGCTCGTCATAGAGCGTGGAGCCGTGATACCGGCCGCCGTGGTCGTCGAACTCCTCGCCGTGGTCGGCGCCGATCACGACCACAGTTCCTGGGCGGCGCTTGCGGATCTCGGTCACCAGCCTCCCGACCGCCGCGTCGGTGTACGCGATCTCGCTGTCGTAGCGGTCAACGTCGCCCGCGCCGAGCTTGAACCCGTCGTGGACGACGTAGGGCTCGTGGGGCTCGAAGAAGTGGATCCAGACGAATGACCGTCTAGCCCCGACGGTGTCGTAATACGCGAGCACCTGATCGACGCGGCGCTGGGCGTCGATGTACTCGAACTTGACGTATTCGAAGTCGAAGTTGGTGTCGGCGTAGGCGCGCAGCTTGTGCGCGTCGACGAAGAACACCGCCGGGGGATAGAACGCCGCGGTCTTCCAGCCGTAGGTGCGCAGCACCGCGGGCAGCGGCTCGTGCCGTTCGCCGGGCGCGAGGCGCGCGAGGGTCGCGAAGTATTTGCCGGTCAACATCGACGCGACCGAGAACGATGTATGCGGCGCCTGTGCGTACGCGCGCTCGAACCGGATCCCGGACGCGGCGAGCGCGTCGATGTGAGGCGTGGTGTTGCGCGCGTACCCGTACGCGCCCACGTGGTCGGCGCGGAGCGCATCGATGGTGATGAGCAGGACGTCGGCATCCGCGCGACGGGGACCTTGCGGCAGCGCCGGCAGCTCGACCGCGGAGGCCGGCAGGCCGTCCACCACCGGGGGCGTCGGCTTCGCCTCGGTCCCGAGACCCGCGGGAAGCGCGCGCAGCGCGAGCGACGTGATCGCGGTGCGCTCGTGCGCGAGGTACCGCATGACCTGACTGCGCCCGAGCTCGAGCACCGCCGAGGCGGCGCCTGCCGCCGCGATCGCGGCCAGGACGGCGGCTCGGACAGCGTTCGAGACCCGGGTCGAGACCACGCGCCGCCGCGGGTGTCCTGGCGACCTCCACAATCGCATCGCCACGATCGCGAGCGCGAACGTCGCGATCGACAGCGTCTCGTGGAACCAGCCGTAGAGCCGCGGCAACACCAACCGGTTGCCGAGCGCGAGCACGAGCGCGAGCGCGACGAGGACTGGGCCCGCCGCGCGGCCGGTCGCGCCGCCTGCGAGCCGACGGTCGATCGCCCGCGCGGCCGCGAAGCTGCCCGCCAGCGCCGCGAGCGCGAGCGCGCCCGAGATCAGGAAATGCCCGGGGATCTTAGCGGCGGCGGGCCCGGCGAAGAGCGCGAAGGCGTCGCGGAGCGCGAGCGGCGCGACCGCGGCCGTCACGAGCACCGCCAACCAGGCGCGGGGGAGCCGCTTGCGGCGCGCGAACGCCGCCACCCCGCCCACCATCGCGCCCGCGACCCCGCCCACGACCGCGAGAACGCCGCCCGCGAGCGCGAACAGCCGGAGCGCCTTGAGCAGCGACATCCCGCCGATGCCGCCCACGATCGCGACCCCGACATCGATCGCCGCAGCCAGCACGCCGCCCCCGATTCCGGCGACGAACCACGCCAGCAACGACGATTCCGCGGTCGACGGCGGCGGTCGCGGGTCGGGGCTCGGGGTCGGCGGCTCGGCCGTCATCCGGCGTCCCCGGCGAACGTGCCCCCCGCACGCGCCCGGGCCGCTCTTGCCAGGCCGGCGTGCGCGGGCTCGGAAAGCCCCGGATCCGCTCGCCACAATGCCTCCGCCTCGACGCGCGCGACGCCGATCAGCTCGCCGAGCTGGACCACGTCGTCGAGAGCATCGTCACCTGTGGTCCCACTCTGCGCGGTGCCGAGCACGTCGCCGAACCCGCGCGCCGCGAGGTCCAGCTCCGCCAGCCGGAAGCCGTCGTCGGTCCGGCTCACGAGCTCGAGCCGTTCCGCGCCACCCGCAGCCGCGTCGCCCTGGCTCGCGCACAGGAAACAGATCCCCGGGATCGCGCCCCGCCCCACCCGCCCCCGCAGCTGGTGCAGCTGCGCGAGCCCGAACCGGTCGGCGTCCTCGACGATCATGACCGTGGCGGCCGGGACGTCGATGCCGAGCTCGACGATGGTGGTCGCCACCAGCACGTCGAGGTCGCCGGCCGCGAACCGCCGCAGCACCGCGTCCTTGTCGGCGCTGGCGAGCGCGCCGTGCAGGAGCCCGACCCGCGCCGGCGCCAGCTCGCGCCGCAACCGCGCGTGGTGCGCAATCGCCGTCACCGCACCCGGGCGCTGCGCGCGCTCGCGCACCGGGCACACGACGAACACCTGCTGCCCCGCAGCCACCGCATCGCGCAGGCGGGCGTACGCGGCGCCGCGCTCGGCCGCCGTCGTGCACGCGACCGCCGCCGGCGCCACGCGACCAGCCGGCCGCTCGACCAAAAACGAGGCGTCGAGATCACCGTGGCGCACGAGCGCCAGGCTGCGCGGGATCGGGGTCGCCGACATCGCCAACAGGTGCGGCGCACCTGCGTCCTTGTGGCGCCCGAGGGCCGCACGCGCCGCCACCCCGAACCGGTGCTGCTCGTCGACGACGACCAGCCCGAGCCGCGGCAGCTCCACATCGGGCGACAGCAGCGCCTGCGTCCCGATCAGCAGATCGATCTGCCCGCGCGCGGCGGTGTCGAGGATGGCCTTTCGCGCGCGCCCGCGCACGCTGCCCGTGAGCGCCGCAATCCGCATCCCTAGCCGCGAGGCCACCGGCGCCAGCGCCCGCAACTGCTGCTCGGCCAGCACCTCGGTGGGCACCATCATGAGCGTGGTCCCGCCCGCCGGCGCCACCGCGGCCGCCGCCCCCAGCGCGACGATCGTCTTGCCCGTGCCGACATCCCCAACCAGCAGCCGCTGCATGGGCTCTGGCCGCTGCATATCCTCGGCGATCGCGTCCAGCGCCCGCGCCTGCGACGCCGTCAGTGGCCACTCGAGCGCCCGCTCGAGGGCCGCCCGGGCGCCCGCAGCGATTCCGCCCTCGACCCGAACCGCGGTCGCCCCCATCTCCGAGCGTCGGAACAAGAACGCGAGCTGCCCTGTCATCAAGCTCTCGAGCATGACCCGCCGCCGCGCCACCGCCACGGCCCTGGCCGCGCCATCGAGATCCGATGGCGCGTGCGCACGCAGCAACGCCTCGCCCAGCCCCGGCAGCGAGAGCCTCGCGAGGGTCGCCTCTGGCAACGACTCCTCGATGACCGCTGGCAGCCGCGCCAGCGCTGCCGCATAGATCCGCTCGAGCGTCCGCCCGGGCACGCCCTCGATCGCCGGGTAACGCGGCCTGACCCCGAGCCCGGCATCGCCCTCCGCTGCGAGCGCCGCCGTGACGACCCGCGGGTGGACGAGCTCGCGCGTCCCATCGGCCGCCGTTCGCAGGGGACCGGCGAGCGCGACCGGCCCTCCCTTCACGAATCCTTTCGCCATCGCCGCCCGCGCGCGAAACCACCGCGCCCGCACCGTCGCCGCGCCGGCGTCGTCGCCCTCCGCGACGACCACGTCGAGAAACCGCCGCGGAAACACGTGTACCCGCCGCACGACGCCACGCACGAGCACCACCGTGCCATCGGTCAGCGCCGCCAACTCGCCGATCGGCGTCAGCTTCCGAAGGTCGTCGTACCCGCGCGGCAATCGCAGCAGCAGATCGCGTACCGTCGCGATCCCGCTCGCCCCGAGCCGCGCCGCCGTCACCGGCCCCGCGCCCCGGAGGGTCGACGCTGGTTCAGCGCTTGTAGGTAAACCGGAGCTCGTAGTCACAGAGGTGGAACACGTCGCCTTCGTCGATGCGCTTGTTGTCGATGCGCATGCCCTTGAAGTCGATGCCGTTGGTCGACCCGAGGTCCTTGATGAAGTAGGTCCCGTTGCGCCGTACGACCGCCGCGTGCTTACGCGAGATGTTGCCGTCCTTGATCGGCAGGTCGGACGACTTGGCGCCGCGGCCGATGATGAACTGGTCCTTGTCGATGCGGTACTTCTGGCTGTCGAACACGAGGTAGAGCGGCGGCGCCGGCACCCCAGGCGTCCCGTCGGCCGACGTGATGTACGACGGCGACAGCGGCGGCGGCGTCGGTCCGGGCTGGAACATGCCGAAGGCGGCCTCGGGCGCGGGCATCCCGCGACCGAACCGGCTACCACCACCCGACGAAGGCGGCGGAGGTGGAGGTGGTGGCGCGGGGGGTGGCGGCGCGCGGTGCGCGAGCCGCTCCATGGGCGGCGGCGTGCTCGACCCGTCGTCGGTTCCGTGCTGCGGTCCCTGACGAAACTGCGGGAGCGGATCGGCGTCGATGCCGGTCTGGTAGCCGGCGAGCTGCGCGTACGACTCGAGCGCGTCGTTGATCAGCTCGTCGACGCCCTTCTCCTGATCGGCGGACATGCGCCGGTAGGTCTCCCACAACGCATCGCCGCACTGGAACTGACGGGGACTCTTGCGGCCGCGGCCTGCCATCTCAGGATCTCTTCCTAGCAGCTTCTGCAGCACGCGCGGCTTCCTTTCCGACCGTGTCGCCGACGGGGAACCCCTTCACCGTCGCGCTGTCGGCCGTCAGTTTGTCCAGCGCGGCCGCGTCGGGCGCGTGCCCGATCTCGGCCAACGCCATCGCCGCGGCCGCGCGCGCGAGCGGCGCGCGCGAGGCGAGCGCCTTGATCAAGTGCGGGCGCGCGGGCGCGCCCAGCTTCTCGATCAGCTTCACCATCAGATCGTCGACGTCGACCTTCTTGTAGGTCGCGCTGGCCGGGAACGCCTCCAGCGCCGCCACGATGCCGTCGGCCTTGCGCGCCGCCAGCACCGACTCGAACGCCCGGTAGCGAACGATCTCGTCGCGGTCGGAGGAGATGATCCCGAGCAGCCCCTTCTCGGCCTCGAGCCCGCCGATCGCCTCGATGACACCGAACATCTCGTCCCGCAGCGCCTTGTCCATCTTCGAATCGCCCGCCACCTTGAGCGCGAACGCGAGCACCGCCGGATCGCGGCGCGACCCCAGCCCGCGGGTCGCCATCAGCGCGTCGTCCTTGTCGGCGCCCGACGCGCGCTCCTCGAGGAGCTTCACCGCCGACGGCCCGCCCAGCCCGCCCAGCGCCTGGTAGACCTCGGCCGACGGCCGCTTATCGGCTCCGCGAGTCGTTGCTAGCAGCTTGGGCGCGCGCGCCACCAGCGCCGCGCCACACTTCTCGCGCGCCGCCTCGTCGCCGATCTTCGACAGCAGCTGGGCGGGCTGCGCGTAGGCCACGTCGGCGTCGGCGCACAACTTGGCGAGCATCGCGCTCGCCTCCGGCCCCATCGAGGTAGTGCCGCCCTTGTCGCAGCTTTTTCGCCCGCAGCGACGCATCGACCGCCGGCAACAACGCCGCGTCGATTCGCTTCTGATCTTCCGGCCCCGCGACCAACCGGAAAGAGTAAAGCGCGTCGCGCGCGCCCAGCGCGCGCTCGGGCGCCGGATCTTTCATCGCCACCTCGTAAGCGGGGACCAGCGTCTTGCCGATCTCAGCCTTGTCGTCGGCGGACATCGTCGCCAGCACTTGGTCGACCTCCTCGGCGTGCCCGGTGTCGACCATCGCCACGGCCGCCTCTGCACGCAGCCGCGGCTCGACGCCGCGGTCGGCGAGCGTCTCGCGCAGGCGCTCGGGACCCTTCTCGGTCGTCTTCCAAAGCTGGATGTTCTCCGAGCTCGGACGGCTGCAACCTCCGAGGGCCGCGGCAAGGGCCAGGCCCATCGCCCAGCCGAGCCTGGTCGGGGAACGAGCCATGTGACGGCGATGTTAGCCACGTGCGGATCGGAGCGTCAAGCAATTGCCCCGTGGGGGTGGTTCGGATAACGTCGCGCCACCTCATGGATTTCGAGCACGACCGCGGGCGCGTGCGACCCCGGCGGGCGGCGTCCAACGCGCTCGCTTCCGTGACCGCCGCGGTGATTTGCGGCGTCACGCAGCTCACATTTGCAGCACCGCTGGACGAGCCCATGGCCGGCGGGCTCACCTTCAGCGGCCCGACCTCGGGCGACATGGCGTCGGTCTACTGGAACCCCGCGGCGCTCGGCACGAGACGCGGGTTCCAGCTGATGGTGTCGGGGACGCTGCGCTGGACCACGATCGGGGTTTCGCGCACGCCCCCCGAGGCCGCGGGCGCGGGCTCGGGCGCCGCCGAGCCCGCAACCGCGCGCGACTTCTCGCACCCGCTATCGTTTCCGCTCGGGCCGGGCGGGTTCATCGGGCTCGCGTCCGATCTCGGCGGCGACCGGTTCGCGATCGGGTTCGCGACTTACATGCCCTCGGTGCAGCGCGTGAACTACGACCTCTCGCCCGCCGGCGACGAGCCCACGCGCTACCACGCCCTCAGCCTCGACCTGCGCAACCTCGCGCTCGTGCCCGCGCTATCGATCCGCTTCGGCAACGACCTGCGCGTCGGCATCGCGCCGGGTTTTCTGTTTTCGACCGGGCACCTCGCATTCGCGGAGGACACCGCACCCGACGGCACCGAAAACCCCGCGGCCGCGGCCCGCTATGACATCGCGTCGGGCCACGGCCTCGGCGACGCCAAGTTCTCGCTCACGCTCGGCGGCGGCATCTACTATCGACGCCGGTCGCTGGAGATCGGCCTCACGTATCAGAGCCGACCGATCGGCAGCGACGTGCCCGGCGTCGAGGTCGCGGCCGCGCGCACCACCGTCTACCAGCCGCCTGGCGCCGCGGGCGGCGTCGGCGCGCCGGTGCAGTGCGCGGGCCAGTCCGCACGCTGCGTGTTCGGCGACATTTCCTACAAGCTGCCCGACGCGTTCATCGCGGGCGCGAGCTGGCGCGTCGGTCCCGGGCTCGAGGTGAGCGCGACGCTGCGCTGGCTTTGGCTGCACGTGCACGATCGCATCGACGTGCGGCTGCTCGGGCCATCGCTGGACGCGACCGGGCTGCCCCAGCACATCGTGCTCTACCGCGGGTTCAAGGACGTGTGGGACGCGCGCGTGCGGGTGGCGTACTGGTGGCACGAGCTGGCGCGCGTGGGCGCGGCGCTGCGGGTCGAAACCAGCGCGGTGGACGCGAACGCGGTCAATCCGGCGGCGGTGGACGGATTCAAGTTGCAGCCCATGGTGCTGGCAGAGGTCCGCATCGCGCGCCGGTTCTGGCTGGGCGGCGGCTACGGGTTCACGTACATGCCCGCGGTGACGGCGACGGGGTCCGTGTTCGATTCGGGCTACGCGGTCGCGTGCGCGAAAGCGGGCGGCAACCTCGCCGATCCCGGGTGCCGCGCGCGCCTCGAAGGCCGCGCCCGACCCTCCGCCAACGGCCGCTACACCTCGGTCACCCACGATCTCGGCATGACGTTGACCTTGAGGCTCTAACCTCCGCGATGTATGGCAGAACGTTGCCCATGACTTTATCGCTCCTCGCTTGCGCCGCGACCGGCCGCGGTGGCGGCGGCGGCGGTAACGCGGTCTCGTCGGGTCGGCCAGCGCCGGAACCGCCGCTGGCGGCGCCGGTCGAGATCGGGCGGGCAAGCCTGGGCCCACTCACCGCGGTGAAGTGGCGGCTCGGAAACGGGCTCGACGTCGTGATGTTGCCCGATCCGTCCGCAACCGCGGTGAGCTACACGACCTGGTTCCGCGTCGGCTCGCGGCACGAGGACGAGGCCGCGGGCGAGACCGGGCTCGCGCACCTGTTCGAGCACCTCATGTTCACCCAGACCCGCGGCGGCGCCGACGGCGCGTTCGACCGCGCGATCGAGGAGGTCGGGGGCGGCGCCAACGCGATGACTTACTACGACTTCACCGCCTACACCGACGATCTGTCCCCCGAAGCGCTGCCGCTCGCGGTGAAGCTGGAGGCCGATCGCATGCTCAACCTCGACCTGCGCGGCAAGCAGGTCGAGACCGAGCGCGAGGTCGTGATCGAGGAGCGGCTCGGCTCGGTCGAAGACAGCGTCGACGGCATGCTCGACGAGATGGTCTACGGACAGGCGTTCAAGCGGCATCCCTACCGATGGCCGGTGATCGGGCGAATGAAAGACATCAAGGCGGTCACCCGCGACAAGGCGGTCGCGTTCTACCGCCGCCACTACGCGCCCAACAACGCCGTGCTCGTGATCGCGGGTAAGCTGGATCCCGACGCGACGCTCGCGCTCGTGAACCGCGCGTATGGTCCGCTCCCCGCGGCGCAACCCGACGACGCCGCGGCGCGCGGCGAAGCTGCGCCCGAGCGCGCCCCCACCGCGGTGGTGCGCGCGTCGCTCCCCCGCCCGGTCGCAGCCGATCGACTGGTCATCGGCCTGCCCGCCCCCGCGCTCGGCGACGCCGATCGCGCCGCGTATGACGTCGTCGCCGAGATGCTCACCGGCGGGCCGTCGTCGCGGCTCGCGCGCGCGCTGATCGTCGATCGCCCGTGGGCGTCGTCTGTGCACGGCGAGGTCGCCCCCACCCGCGACCCAGGGCTCTACGCAGTCTGGGTGCAGATGACGAAGGGCCATGCCGCCGAGGACGCCGAGAAGCTGATTGTCGACGCGATCGCCGACCTCGCCGCCCGTCCGCCCGCGGCCGGCGAGCTCGCCGCCGCCGCCACCCGGCTCGAGACCGGGTTCTGGCGCACGCTCGAATCCAGCCATGGCCGCAGCGACGCGCTCGGCCAGTTCGAGATCACGACCGGCGACTTCCGGCGGCTGTTCGCGCGCGCCGCCGAATACGCGCGCGTCACCCCGACCGACGTGCGCGCGGTGGCCGAGAAGTACCTCGGCTCGGGCGCGCGTTCGGTGGTCGTGGCGCGCCCCAAGCAAGCGCGTGACCGGGAATGATCCTGGCGACGCTGGTATCGGCGACCGTGATAGCGGCGGCCCCGGGGCCCGCCGTCGCCGCCGGCGCCACGCGCCGCGCGGGCCCAGCCGGCAGCACGCTGATCCTCGAGTCGAACCGCACCGTTCCCCTGGTGCGCGTCATCATCGCATCGCGCTCGGGCTCCGCCGCGGATCCCCGGCATCGCGAGGGCCTCACCAACATGGCGGCCGAGTGGGCTCGCCGCGGCGCCGGCGGACGTTCGCGCGAGGCGACCGACGCCGCAATCGACGCGCTCGGGGCGACCCTGGAAGTGACCACCGAGCCGGACTCGACGCGCTTCGAGGCCGAGGTGTTGACGCGCAACCTCGATCCGCTGTTGGCGCTGCTGGCCGACGTCGTCGTCCGCCCCAGTTTCCTGCCCGCCGAGTTCGCGCGGACGCGTAACGAGATCGAGGGCCAGATCGACGAGGAGCGCAACGACGACCGCGCGCTCGCGACCCGGTTTTTCAGCCACAACCTCTACGCCGACCACCCCTACGGCCACCCCGCCGACGGCACCCACGCCGCGCTCGAAGCGAGCAAGCCCGACGAGGCGATGGCGCACTTCCGTCGCCACTTCGGCGGCAAGAACCTGGTGTTCGCGGTCGCGGGCGATGTCGACCCGGACACGTTTCCCGCCACGCTCGCGCGCGCGTTTCGCGGCCTCGACCCCGCCCCACCGCCGCCGCCCAACCCGCTCGAGCTGCGCGACCCGGTGGCACCCAAGGGCTGGCGCATCCAGCTGGTCGATAAGCCCGACCGTCAGCAGACCCAACTCCTGTTCGGGCATCCCGCGGTGCGCGCCACCGACCCCGACCACTTGCCGCTCTTGGTTGCGCTGGCCGCGTTCGGCGGCCACGGCATGAACGCGACGCTGATGGACGAGGTGCGCCGCAAGCGCGGCCTCGCCTACGGCGCTTACCTCGGCCTGCGCGATCGCCGCGGCGTCGGCGACGTCACCGGGTGGGTGTTCTCGTCCGCCGACAAGACGGTCGCGACGCTGAAACTGGTGCTCAAGCTCTACGTGACGTTCATGGAGAAAGGCCTCGATCCGGCTACGGTTTCCTTCTTCACTCGCTTCCTTGCCGGCAGCTACGCCGCCGAGATGGACGTCCCCGCGCACCGCCTGGACGCGCGCGTGACCGCGGAGATCGTCGGCCTGCCGGTCGACCACGTCGACACGTTCGCGGCGCGCGTGCGCGAGATCCGCGCCGCGAAGGTCAACGCCGCCATCAAGCGCCACGTCCACGCCCGCGACCTCGCCATCACCATGGTCGGCACCGCGGCCGCCCTCAAACCGCGGCTGCTCGAATCGAAGGTCCAGCCCTCCGCCATCGACGTCGTGCCCTATGATGGCTATTGATGGCGACTGCTAGCCGCTCTCGCGCGAAGCGCGAGTGTGCGGCTACTTACTGCAACAATCCCCTAGATGAAGAAGCCCGTCGTCGATAGCCGGCCCGCACGCGTGATTGGTCAAGGCCGTTTCCTCACCCTGGTCGAGGAGGCGGGCTGGGAATACGTCATCCGCCCCCATGTCCGGGGCATCGTGGTGATGGTGCCGATCACGCCCGACGGCGAGCTGGTCCTAGTGGAACAGGCGCGCGTCGCGGTCCACCGCCGCGTGGTCGAGCTGCCGGCCGGCATGGTCGGCGACCGCGACGGCGACGAGCACGAGAGCTTCGCCGACGCCGCCCACCGTGAGCTGGTCGAGGAGACTGGGTTCCAAGCGCGCGAGATGGTCCCCCTCGCCGAGGGCCCGATCGCGGTCGGGGTCAGCGATGAGGCGATCTCGTTCTTTCACGCGCGCGACCTCACCCGCGTCGGGCCCGGCGGCGGCGACGCCAGCGAAGACATCACCGTCCACGTCGTCCCGCTCCCTGACCTGCGCCGATTCCTGCGCGACAAGGCGGACGAGGGTTACGCCGTCGATTCCAAGATCTACGCGGGGCTGTTTCTCGCCGGCGTGGCGCTGACCTGACCCCGCTCATCCGAGCGCCGCCAGCGCGCGCGCCGGATCGTTCGTGATTACCGCGTCGACGCCCATGTCGCGGCACGCGCGTAGGGCGGCGGCCTCGTCGACGGTCCACACCGCCACGAAGTAGCCGCGCCGACGCCAGCCGGCGACCCGCTCGGGCCGCGCGAGCACCAGCTCGGGGTGCAGCCCGAACGGGCGCAGCAGCGGCGCCGCCCACGCCCGCCGCAGCGGCAGCGCCGCGCCGCGCTCGAACAGCAGCCCCGCGGGCACCACCGGCGAGCGCCGCATCCACGCCGCGACCGCCCACGGATTGAACGATGACACCAACACGCGCGGTCCCGTCCCCGTGCGCGCGAGGACGTCCGCCACCCCATCGACGAGCGCGCCCACGCCCCCCGGCCCCACCCCGGCGGTCTTGAGCTCGACATTCACGAGCAGGTTGGGGCCACACGCCTCGAACGCCTCCTCGAGCGTCGGGATCCGGTGACCCGAGCCGAGCGCGACCGCCCGCAGCACGTCGAACGCCGTGGCATCGATACGCTCGGGCCGCCCCGCAAGCCGCGTCAGATCATCGTCGTGAAACACGACCACTTCTCCCGTCCCACACACGAGCACGTCCAGCTCGACCCCGTCCGCCCCCTCCTCGCGCGCGCGGGCGAACGCCGCCGCTGTGTTTTCCAGCTCGACGGCGCTCGCGCCCCGATGGCCGAGCACCAGGGGCCGGGGTTTGCCCTGTCGGCCCACGTCCGCCCGTCGCTGCCTCCACATACGAAAACCGTACCATCGGGGCCGCGCCGAACTAAACTTGTGATCCATGGTGACGACCGCCCGGACACGGGCAAAGCGCGCGCCGCCGGCTGCGGCTTTTACGGCTGCGGCTCTTGCGGCGGCGGCTCTCGCGGCTGCGGCTCTCGCGGCGACGGGTTCTCTGGCCGGTTGTGCCCACTCGAGCGGGCCCGCGCCGCTCGGCCCCGGGCGCGCCCTCGCCTCGGAGGCGGGCCGCATCGGCAGCGTCGCCTACGAGGACGACTTCCTCGAGGCGCGCCTCATCTTCCAGGCGCTGGCCCCGGGCGCGCCCGAACGCGGCCCGCTGCGCGCCAAGCTCCTGCGCTATCTCCTGAATCCGCTGCTCGCGCTCGACGCCGAAAAGCTGAAGCGGGACGCGCGCGAGCTCGAAAGCGACGACGTGTTCGAGATGGTGTTCGAGTCGTTCCGGGACGCGCTCGGCCTCTACGACCCGATCGAGCTTTGGAGTCAGCCCCCCCGGATCTCCGCCGAGGAGCAGCGTCTCCTGCGCCCGGCCGCCAACCTGGTGATCGCGGCGTTCTCGCCGCGTGGCGCCGACGCGCAGGTCGTGCTCGCGCTGGCCGCGCTCGCCACCATGGCGCCCGACGTTCGGGAGACCCAGGACCGCCTCGAACAGGTCCTGCGATGGACCGAAGAGGCGGGCTCGTCCGGCAGCGAGCGCGGCGGGTTGCGCCGCGGCGCGAACGCGGTCGACGCGCTCGAAAACGCGCTCGGCGACTGGCCCGCGCCGGTCGTGGTGCGCCGCCTCGACGGCCTGTACGCCGAGCGGCAGCAGCGGTTTTCGTCGGTGCTGCGGCGTCCGATCGGCAGCGACGCCAGCCGGCGGGCGCTCGGCGACTTGCTGCTCGCGCACGGCGAGGAGATGCAGCGCGCGGTCACCAGCATGGCGGGCGCGTACTTGCGCGCCGGCATGATCGGAGAGGCGGCGACCCGCACCGCCCGGATGGCCGGCAACGCCGGCGACGATCCCGAGCTGCGCGCGCTCCTGACCGCCGCATCCAAGCCTGACGCCTCCGCGCCCGACGCGCTGGCGCTGGCGCGCCGGTTCCTTCCCCGCATCGAGCTCTTGGGCGGCACCGCCACCGACGCGCCCGACCCGCTGGTCGCCTTCCGCGTGCTCGAAGCCGGGATCGTCCGTCACCCCTCCGATCCCGAGCTCTTGATCCTGTCGAGCCGCGTCTCGCGCCTGTTGTCGTCGTATTTCCTCGCCATCCGGCGGCTCGAGGAGGCGCAGGCGGTGCTCGAGCGGACGCCCACGAGTCCCGAGATCCAGGGACGCATCTCCGCCGAGCTGCTCGAGCTCTACTTCCTGCGGTTGCGCCTGCGGCTCGATCCCGAGCGGGACACCCCGGCCTACGGTGAGGCCGACTTCCTCCGGCGCCGGTTCGCCGAGACGCGCCAGCGGTTTTCGGGCGCCGAGATCAAGGTTCAGGACGCCGACATCGACTTCGAGCTCGGACGCAGCTACGTCAACGCCGGCCTCATCGATCGCGCCGAGCCGCTGTTCGTGCGCGCGCGCGGTGTCGCGGAGCCGAGGGCCGAGGTCAGCATCGAGCTCGCGAACCTCGCGTCCAAGCGCGGCGATCCGCGGCGCGCGATCCAGATCCTGCGCGACGGGCTCGACGGGCTTCGCGCGCAGGGCTCCGCGCACGACACCATCGGATCGGTGGAGGGCCGCGCGCGGCTCGAGCGCTTGCTCGGCGACGGCTACGAGGCGATCGGCGAGCGCGAGCCTGCGGCGGCGGCATGGCGCAGCGCGCTCATCGGGTGGGAGCGGCTGATGGTCGAGTACCTGCGGCGCAAGAACCTGACCGAGTCGGCGGAGGCGGCGATCGAAATCGGGCGCCTCACGTATTCGCTCGGCCGGCCCACCGAGGCGCTGGCGAAGTTCGACGAGGCGATCGAGCAGGACCCCGACCGCGATCAGTCGTACATCGACCTCTGCGCGTTCCTGGTCCAGCACGGCGAGACCGAGGCCGCGCTGCGCATCCATCATCAAGCGCTGGCGCGTCCCGGGCGCGCGGTGTCCGAATACGTCAAGGTCTACACCTCGCTCTGGGTGCTGGACCTGTCGCGGCGCACGACCAAGGTCGCGGATCCCAAGGCCGAGGCGTACCTCGCCACGCTCGACCAGCGCCACGGAGATCTGCGCCCGCACCGCGGCGCGCCCTGGGCGCACCTGCTCGCCCGCTACGCGATCGGAAAGGTCACGTATCCGCAGGCACTGGCCGCCGCCGACACGGCCGGCAAGCGCGCCGAGATCTACTTCTACGAGGGAATGCGCCGGCTCGCCGACGGCAAGTCGGACGATGCGCACCAGCTTTGGCAGAAGGTGATCGAAACCCGCATGTTCTCGTTCTTCGAGTTCGACATGGCGTCGCGCTACCTGCGTCTCGGCGCGCCCACCTCACCAGCGCAGCGAACAAGCACCACCGAGACGATTTAGTGTCGATCTAGGTCCATGCCGTTCACTTAGACCGACGCCCCGCGCGCCGCCATCGCGCGGAAGGTTGGCTCGGCTCGTGGGGTTGGCTTCGATCCGCGCGAAACAGGGTGAGGTGCGCCCCGGAGATCGTCAGTGAGCGCGCGACCCCCGCTACGCG
>WNGA01003316.1_pt1 | contig 24161 bp, 19 predicted proteins | sample 5400061 | NCBI WGS metagenome assembly WNGA01 (sample SAMN13153366, study PRJNA577476) | soil metagenome | isolation source: 100 cm soil or saprolite under grassland replicate 2 | place: USA:California | collected 2016-06-15
GGTCAGGTTGCCGACTTCAACGCCTGGAGCCTGGCCGATCCCCGGGAGAAGTTCTGGTCCGCTCGCACCCGCATCATGCAGCGCGCGCATCTGTCGACCGGCGACCGTCTCTGGTCATCGCCGAACATGGCGGTCATGTTCACCATCACCGCCGACACGGTGAAACCGAAGCCTTCCGCGCGAGATGGCAAATCCCACGATCTCCTGTGGGCTCGATGCAGTTCCCGCCTGTGGGAGTTTCGCGACGGCCTGGCAAACATCGCTAACTGCCAGGATAATCTCGCTCAGGCGATCGAGCCGCACGGCCTGAGCGTGCATGACGTACACGATGCGTTCAACATCTTCATGAAGACTGGCTTGGACGCCGACGACCACCTGTTCCAGGAGGAGCCGGAGTCCGAGCCGGGGGACTACCTGGAGCTGAGGGCCGAGATCGACTGCCTGGTGGCGGTGTCCTCCTGTCCGGGGCGGGCGAACCGCGCGCCCGGCTGGCGCAGCCGACCGCTGCTGCTCCAGGTCCTTGGATAGCTGGGGAGGGACGCATGGCGCGCACGCTCATACGGGCTCACACCCTCCTGACCCAGTCGGCGATCCAGCCGGTGGTGCGCTCAGGCGGGATCACGATCGAAGACGGCGTCATCCGAGAAGTCGGGCCGCTGGCCGAGCTCGAACGAAAGGGTCCCTACGACACGGTGCTGGGTGATCAGGAGCGCCACTTGGCCCTGCCGGGTTTCATCAACGGCCACCACCACAGCCTCCGGCCGGCGCGGATCGGCCTTCGTTCATCGCCGCTGGAGAGCTGGCTGGCCCGCTCCCGCGAACGGCAGCTACCGGCGCTCTCGCCCGACCAGGTGTATGACCATACGCTGTGGGGGACCCTGCAGTTCCTGAAGTCGGGCGTCACCGCGGTGGTCGACCATTATCCGTTCGACCCTCGGCTAGAGGACCTGGGCGTGCCGGCCAGTATCCAGGCTTATCTGGACGCGGGCGTACGCGCGGCCGTCTGCGTTGCGTGCTCCGATCAACAGCGTTACGTCTACGAAGACGACGAGGCCTTTCTCGCCAGACTGCCCACCGATCTCGGCGAGGCTCTCCGCGTGAAGCTCCGCCCGTTCGACCGGGACGCGTTCCTGTCACTGTGGGAACGACTCGCGGCCCGGTTCGATGGCCAGGACGGGCGAATCCGGCTGGGCTTCGGCCCGGGCGGTCCCCAGTGGTGCTCCGACGAGCTTCTGCGTCGGCTGGGTTCGACAGCCAATGAGCACGACCATGCCCCCGTCCAGATCCACTTGTTGGAATCGCGCTTCCAGGCGCTGTACGGGTACCGCCGGTACGGTAAAAGCATCGTCGAGCACCTGGCCGATCTCCAATTCTTTGGACCAGCCACGTCGTGCGCCCACTGCGTCTGGGTCAGCCGAAGGGACATCGAGCTGCTGGCGGAAGCCGGGTCGGTCGCCGTCCACAACCCGAGCTCGAATCTGATCTTGTTCAACGGCATCGCCCCGATCGCGGACCTGTTGGACGGCGGCGCGCGCGTCGGGTTTGGGCTGGACGCCGCCGGCCTGAACGACACGATGGACATGCTGACGGACTTGCGGCTCGGCCTGCTCCTTCAGCGGCGGCCCGGCTGGGACGGGCGGCAGGTCAGCGCGGCCGACATGCTTTCGATAGCGACCCATGGTGGGGCGGCAGCGCTCGGGATGGGCACTTCGCTCGGCCGGCTCGAAGCGGGCTATCTTGCCGACGTCGTCTTGGTCGACCGCACTCGGCTGTACGCCTCGCCTTACGTCAGCCCACTTGCGCCGGCCGACGAGGTGCTCCTGCGGCGAGCCAGCGCGGATGACGTCGATCTCGTCGTGGTGGGAGGGCGACTGGTGGTCGAGCACGGGAAGGCCCTCGGTATCGACGAGGCCGCTCTCGAGCGCCGCGTCGCCGCGTCGCTGGCTCGCACCTACGAGCTGCTCGAGTCGGCGGACGCGTCCTTCGAACGCTTGGAGCCGTACATCTCGAGCTTCTACCGAGCGTGGGAAGCGGAGGCCGAAGAAATGCTTCGGCCGAACTATCAATACAACACCCGCTAGGTGATGGTCGCCCTCCCTGGCTCGGCGGCGTGTGGGGCCGGGCGGCAAAGGTCGAGCGCGGCGAGCGCATAGACGCGGGCGGCATTCACGAGATTCTGAACGCCGAGCACTTCGTCTTGTCGCTGGCCTGGGTCATAGACGGCGAACTGACCGGTGGTTGAGACGCCGCCGGGTCCGAAGCAAAGGGCCCGGATACCGTACTCGAACATCGGGCCGGCGTCGCTCGAGACCGCGTACCGGCTGGGCGCAGCATAGCCAACCGGCTGGCCGACGGCGGCAAGGTGGGCCCGTTCAACCGCCTGAACGACGGGCTCATCAGGCTCGAGCTGATAGCCATTCCCGGTCAGGTAGAACTCGGTTGAGGTGCGCAGCTCGGGATCCTCTCGCTTCAGTTCGTCCAGCACGACTTCAAGCTCGCGCCTGGTCTCGTTGAAAATCTGGCCGGGCATCACGCGAATGTCAACGTACAGGCTGCAGGACGGGGCCGGGCACTTGCTGGGCTTGTATGGGAAGCCGCCCTGGATGGCGCCGATGCCGATGCGGGCCTCCATCAAGGGATGAGGATGCCGCTGCTGATAGACGGGCTCCCAGGCCTTCAGCGCAGCAAAGACGCGCATCATTTTCTCGATCGGATCGATGCCGAACTCCTTGCACCAGGTGTGCTGCGACCGTCCGTAGACCGTTATCTTCGCGAAGCAGTACCCGGCCTCTCCGATTTGCAGGCGCATCCCGGTTGGCTCGCCGATGATGGCGAAGTCTGCGGTGAGGCCGTGGGTGACGAGATAGCGTGAGCCGACTTTACCGCCTCGAAACTCGGCCCCCTGGTACTGATCCACGGGCGCTTTCTCGGTCTCCCCGACGACCCCTGCCACCAGCACGTCACCGCCGAGCTGCACGCCGGCCCGCTTGAGCGCACGCAACGCCCCCCAGTACGCTGCGAAGGCCCCCTTCATATTTGAGACGCCGAGCCCGTGGATCCAGCCGTTCTCGATGCTGGCCCGGGCCTGGCCGCCACCGACCGCCTCGGCCAGAACCGCGCCCCAGGTCTCCCGACCGGTCGTGCTCGTATCCAAGTGTCCGCTGAACAGCAGCGTGGGGCCGCCACCGCTCCCCGGCATCCTGGCCAGTACGTTGTTTCGCCCCGCCTCGACTTCCTGGAGCATGAGTTCCAGCTCGAGCTCGGCCAGGCGTCCGGCCAGGTAGTCGGCGGCCGGCCCTTCCTCGCCGGTCGGGCTGGGGACGTTGACCAAGTCCACGGCCATGCTGACGAGATCGTCTTCGCCGATTTCGGCCAGCACTCGTCGCTGCAGTTCGTCCATGTTCTTGCGTGGGATAGACGCGTTCAGCTTAGCCGACCTCGTGCACGACCGTGCCATCGACCACTGTCACGTCGACGGTGAGGTGGCGGATCTCTTCAGTCGGCGTCGCGAGAATGTCTCGCGAGAGGACGGCCAGATCCGCCAGCTTGCCTTCTTCGATCGAGCCCTTCGACCGCTCCTCGAAGTGGGCGTAGGCCCCGTTGTAGGTGTAGACCCGAATGGCCTCGGGCACAGACAGACGCTCGCCCTCGTTCAGCACGCGGCCGCTCGGACCAGGGTCGAGGCGGCGGTTGACCAGGCAGTCGACCCCCAGCAGCGGGTCGGACGTGACGATGGGCATATCCGACCCGCCGGAGCAGACGACGCCGCGCTCGAGCAGCGAGCGGAATGGGAAGGCAAACTGGGATCGCGCTTCCCCCCAGGGCTCGATGGTGCCGGCCTCGCCGAGCACCTCGAGGATCGGCGGCTGGCCATTGTAGATGATCTTCAGGCGGGCGGCCCTCTCGATCGTCTCGGCGTTCCAGAGGTAGGCGTGCTCCAGGCGGTGGCGAGGATCTGGGCGCGGATAGGCGCGCATGGCCTTCTCGATTGCGTCCAGAGTGATAGCGATCGCATGATCGCCGTGCGGGATGGCGGCAATCTGGTAGCCGGCCCTGTGCGCCTCAAGACAGAACTCGTCCGCCATCTCGGGGCTGACGCGGAAGCTTCCCCGGAACTTCTCCTCGGGATCGTTTGAGTAGGGCTCGAAGAGCGCCGCGGTCTGGCCTTGGACGCCACCGTCGACGCCTATGACGGCCGGCCCGAGCCGCAGCCAGTCGTCGCCGAATCCGGTCCGCAGGCCGGAGCGAAAGAGCTCGTAGGCAGCAGTGTCGGTTTCCCAGCCGGAGCCGTAGACGGGATAGATGTTCAGGTAGAGGCGGGTCGTCAGCCCGCCGCTGTCGTGCAGGATCTGCCAGGCCTGGAGCTCGTCGGCATGGCGAATCGCGGCCTCGTCGGCACTGCCAATCCCGAGCCGATTCAAGTACTGGCAGACCCAGCGGTAGCCCTCCACTTGCTGCTCGATGGTTGGCCTCGGGATGGCCGGGAAGATGTAGACGACGCGGCAGTTGTCCCACATTGGCCCCAGCGGCGCGCCGTGCTCGTCGCGCAACATCGGGCCACCCGGCGGATCGGGCGTGTCGTCCTGTACGCCCATCTTGCGAAGGGCGACCGTGTTGCAGGTCCAGCTCATGGACTCCCGATGTCGTAAGGCGACCGGATGAGTGGGCGAGACCGGGTCGAGATCGTGCCGGGTCGGATAGCGGCGCTCCTTCAGGCGGTGGTGGTCGAAGCCCCACCCGAGCACCCATTCGCCGAGGGGTGTCTTGTTGACCCGCTCCGCGACGCGGGCCACCAGTTCTTCGATCGACGACACGGCTTCGGGGCTGCACTCGACCCAATGGCGGTTCTCAGCCGCATTGGGGATATGCATATGGTTTTCGACGAAGGCAGGCGTCAGAGCCCGACCTGCAAGGTCGATCACCCGGGTACGGTTGCCGACTAGCTCTCGCACCGCCTGGTCGGAGCCCACGCGAACGATGCGGTTGCCGGCGAGTGCGACCGCCTCGGCGATGTCGTCGCGCGAGTTCACAGTAATGACGCGCCCGTTGACAAACACGAGGTCCGCGTCCCGCCAGTCGGCTGTGATTGCCATGCCTCACTCCTGCGCCCGGTTCGGCTGGCCCATTGTGTGGCAGGCCGAGGGAATTATCAAGCGGGGCGAATCCTTGACACGGTGTTTTCCCGGCTCTATCCTCGCAACAGTCCGGCGATCGGTGCCTGCCGGGGTCGTTCGAGCGAGTCGAGCTGTCTAGACGACTCGAGAGGAGTAGCGAGGCAGATGAAGAATGTGACCAACGTCCAATCCTTGACCCGCCGAAGCTTCCTGCGGGTCGCAGTGAGAGGAGCCGGGCTCATGCTCCTCGCGGCCTGTGCGCCACCGCCACCCACCACTAAACCAGTCGCCCCGGTGGAAACGGCAGCCCCGACCGCCAAGCCCGCCGCACCCGCCGCGGCCCCGACGAGCGCCCCGGCCGAAAAGCCCGCGGCGCCGGCGCCAACCCAAGCCCCAGCGGCGAAGGCCGCGGCCAAACCGGGGGGGATCCTGCGCATCGGCGGCGAGCGGGACCAGGACGATCTCGATCCTCACACTGTCCGCTTCGGCTGGGGCATCAACATGATGCAAAACGTGTACTCCGGGCTAGTTCGAGCCGGTGAGGACTTGCTGCCCAAGCCGGATCTGGCCAACAAGTGGGAGTACAAGGGTCCCCAGACGCTGGAGTTCACGTTACGCCAGGGCGCAAAGTTCCACAACGGACGTGAGGTGACCGCCGACGATATTAAGTATTCGCTTGATCGGATCCGGGATCCGAACGTCCCAGCCGGCTACGCCAGCTACATTGAGTCGATCGAATCGGTCGAGGCTCCTGAGAAATACCGGGTCGTGCTCAATTTGAAGCGCCCGGACGCGGGTCTTTTGAACAACCTCGCAATGCCGGCCATGGCCATGGTTGCCAAGGAGGCCGTTGAGCCGCAGCCGGTCGGGCTGAAAAAGACCATGATGGGCAGCGGCCCGTTCAAATTCAAGGAGTACATTCCCGACCAGAAGCTGGTCCTGGCGAAGAACGTCGACTATTTCATGCCCGGGCAGCCGTTGGTTGACGAGCTTCACTTCATCCCGTTGAAGGACGAGACTGCCCGAACGAATGCGCTCCGCAGCGGTGAGGTTGAGTACATCGAGCCGGTCGCCCCGAAGGACATCAACGCGCTTCGAAGCGACCAATCGATCACGGTCACCGGCGGCCCTAACCTGAGCTTCGTCGGCATCTCGCTGAACACATCCCAGAAGCCGTACGACGAGGCGCGCGTCCGTCAGGCTCTTGCGTATGCCATCAACCGTGACGAAATGGTCCAGAAGGGCTTCGATGGCTTTGCTCAGCCGCTCTGGGGACCGCCGCTGATTCCGCCGTACTGGGCCGGCAACACCGACCGCTACTACACCTACGACCCGAACAAGGCGAAGCAGTTGCTGAGCGAAGCCGGGTACCCCAACGGCTTCAAGACAAACATCACAATCGGAACCGGCACCTCGTATCACCCGCCGTTCGCCGCGGTCGTGCAATCGGAGCTCAAGAAGGTCGGGATCGAGGTCGAGATCAACGCCATGGACGGCGCAACGGCCAACAAGAATTGGATCGGCGGAAACTTCGAGATGTATCCGATCCGCTGGTGGGGCTCGGACTTCATCGATCCCGACGGAGCCTTCCGTTCGATCTTCACCTGCAAAGGCAGTTACAACAACAGCCGGTTCTGCAACGAGAAGGTCGACGAGCTGATCTTGAAGGGTCTGACGGTGACCTCGCTCGAGGAGCGGAAGGCGGTCTACAGGGATGCGATGAAGGCCCTCGCTGAGCAGCAACCCTGGGTATTCTTGGTCTCGTTCGACCGCTTCGAGGCCATGAAGAGCTACGTCAAAGGGTATACGGCCTACCCCAACGCGAGCCAGTACGGCCTGCGCGAGGTGTGGCTGGATAAGTAACGCCGCTCCACGATCCGATTGCTGGTGTGGATGCCAGTAGCAACCCAGGTGGCTCGACTCAGAAGGTGAGCAGAACATGCCACAAGCCCGATGAGGAGCCGGCGTGACTCACTACATCGTTCAACGAGTCCTGGCTCTGGTGGCCGTCCAGTTCGGCATTACTCTGATCGTGTTCTTCCTGATTCGCCTGGTACCTGGCGACCTGGTCGACTTCATCTTCGCTCAGTACATGAGCTCAGGGCGCATGAACGAGATTCGCGCCCTGTGGGGCCTTGACCGTCCGGTCATCGATCAGTACCTGGACTGGCTCGGGCGTTTGATGCAAGGCGACTTTGGCCGTTCAATGCTCAGCGGGCGGCCGATCACCAGTGACATTCTGATGCGCTTTCCGGTAACCGTACAGCTCTCGGCGATGGCCGCGGCTTGGAGTGTCGTAGTCGGAATCTCCCTGGGCGTCGTGGCAGCTCGTCGCCCGAATGGGAAGATTGATGGCCTGGTCACCAGTCTGACCCTGCTAGGACTGGCAACCCCGCATTTCTGGCTAGCGACGCTGTTGATCTACCTTTTTGCTGTTCAGCTCGGCTGGTTTCCCGCGGTGGGTTACGTTTCCTTCCGGGAAGACCCGCTGCGCAGCTTGCAGTCCCTGGTACTCCCGGCTCTCGCCCTCGGAACAACAATGGCTGCCGCGGTCATGCGCATGACGCGCTCGGCGATGCTTGAAGTCCTGTCCCAAGACTACATCCGTACGGCACGAGCGAAAGGTAATCCCGAACGAAGCGTCCTTTCCCGGCACGCTCTGAAGAACGCCATGATACCGGTGTTGACCCTGGTGGGCACCGAAACAGGCAAGCTGCTGGGCGGCTCGCTCATCATCGAGCAGATCTTCGCCATCCCAGGTCTCGGTCAGTACGCCGTGAACTCCATCTTTACTAGGGACTACCCGGTGTTGCAGGCGGCAGTGCTCGTGGTGGCCAGCAGCTACGTGATGATCAATACGCTAGTTGATATCGGGTACGCGGTGGTCGACCCACGCGTGAAATACAGCTAGCGCCCTTCGGCGCGATCGCCTTGCTGGGACGATGAGCCGGTGACAGCCGCAAGCTCCGCAGTCAGCGCTCCTTGGAAAACCAGCGTAAGTCCGGGCCGTGGGGGTGGGATTCCTCGCCCAGCCCGCCGGTTTCTTCGTCACCGACCGGCGGTGCTGGCCGCCATGGTTATTTGTCTGTACGTCGTGGCAGCGGCGCTCGCTCCGCTTATCGCGCCCTATGACCCGCTCGACATGTCGGCCGGGCCCAGACTGTATCCGCCAAATGTCGTCAACTGGTTCGGGACAGACGAGTTCGGCCGCGACATTTTCAGCCGGGCGCTCTACGGCGCTCGGATCGCCTTCACGGTGGGGATAGGCGCGGCGCTGGCTGCCTCGATCGTGGGCTCGATCATCGGCATGCTTGGCGGCTACTTCGGTGGGTTAGTCGACCGTGTGGTCAGCATGTTGGTCGATCTCGTATTTGCCTTTCCGACCATCCTGCTGGCCATCGCTCTGGCCGTCTTCCTCAGTCCGAAAATGGAGACGGTCATCTTGGCGATCGCGTTCGTTCAGTCGCCGCATTTTGCCCGCGTGGTGCGCGGCACAACCCTGGCAGTCAAAGAGCAGCCGTACGTCGAGGCGGCCCGCGTCGTGGGGGCACAGGATTACCGAATCCTTCGCCTTCACATTCTGCCGGGCGTCATTGCACCGTTGATCGTACAGTTTGCGCTTTCCTTCTCTTATTCCGTGTTAGCCGAGTCCTCGTTGAGTTTTCTCGGCGTCGGCAATCCGCCACCGGCCCCGTCCTGGGGTGCGATGTTGACTGGCGCCTACGGCTACGTCGAGCAGGCACCCTGGGCGCCATTGTTCCCCGGGCTGGCCATCACCCTCCTGATCCTCGGCTTCAACATCATGGGCGACGGGCTGCGGGATCTGCTCGACCCCACCCGGCGATGACGCGAGCAAGGGCGGTTGTGAGGAGTCAAGCATGGCGGAACCATCGGTAGAGTTTCCCACCCCGAGTGCGGATATCGCGTTTGTCAACGGCAAGGTGGTTACCGTCAATTCCCGTGACGAGGTCACTGAAGCCCTCTCGCTCGTTGGCAACCGCATCCTGCGCGTGGGCAGCCGTGCGTATGTGCAGCAGACGATCGGGCGGCCTACGCGCGTCGTCGACCTGCGCGGCCGAGCGGTCGTCCCGGGCTTCACGGACAACCACATCCACATGACCAACTCGCCCCAACGCCGCTGGGCCGACTGCAGTTACATTGCCTGCCGCTCAATCCCGGACATCTCCCAACAGATCGCCGCCCAGGCACGCGTCGCGCCAGTCGGGGACTGGATCCTGGGACGTGGCTTCCAGGCGAGCCGGCTGGCGGAACGTCGCAACCCCAACCGCCACGACCTCGACCCGGTCTCGCCGAACCATCCGGTCGGAATCGCCAACCGCGAGGGGATGGGCTGGACGTTCAACACGCTCGGGCTGCGCCGCGTTGGCGTCCACGACGATACGCCGGACCCGCCGGGCGGACCGATGGAACGCGACGCGGACGGCCGCCCGCTCGGCCCGATGTGGGACAACACGCGGACGGTCTTCATCAACCCCAACTTGCCCACACAGACGCTCGACGATCTGATCGACGGCTATCGCTGGATCTCAGGCGAGCTGAACCGGCACGGCGTGACGGCTGCCTTCGAGGCGGCTATCCGCAACCGTATGGAAACCGTGGCCTGGCAGCGTCTGCGCCAAGCAGCGCCGTTGACGATGCGCGTGGTACTTGGGCCCTACCCGCTGCACGGGGAGCGCTGGGACCCGGACGGCACCGCTGGCAAGATCTTCGACACCGGCTTTGCGACGGGCTTCGGTGACGCCTGGCTGAGACTGGGCGCGCTGCAGATGGGCATCGACGGCGGAGTCATCGGCCAGACGGCGGCGCTCTTCGAGCCGTACAGCAATGACCCCACCCGCACCCGACGCGGCAGCTTCCGAGTGAGCCAGGAGGTGGCCAACGACTTCATGGTCCGCGCACAGGCGAGCAGCTGGCAGGCCGGCCTCATCTGCCATGGCGACTGGGGCATCTCGCGCGCCCTCGAAGCCGTTGCGCACGGGCGCCGACAGGCGCCTGGGCCTGAGCTGCGGCATCGCCTCGAGCACGCCTACCTCTGGAATCCCCAGACGATAGATCGGATGGCCGAGCTTGGGCTGATCTGGAACACTCAGCCCCCGATCCTGGAGGTGCTGGGCCGCGAGGGGGTCTACGGGCAATGGGGCGAGCGCACGCGCTTTGCCTTCCCGTTCAGATCGCTCGCGGACCGAGGCGTCATCATCTCGGGCGGCTCGGACTGGGGGGTCGGCGTTTACAACCCGTTCATCGGGCTGGACATCCTCGTCAACCATCGCTTCGGTCCGGAAGAGGGAGGTCAGGTGTTGAACCCCGACGAGTGCCTGAGCGTCCTCCAGGCGATCCGGGTCTACACGTATAACGGCGCCTACACGGCGTTCGATGAGCGCGAACGGGGCTCGCTGGAAGAAGGCAAGCTTGCCGATCTGGCGCTCCTGTCGGATGACATCCTGTCGATACCGCCGACCAGGATCCGAGACCTGCAGGTAGACCAGACTTACGTGGACGGGCAGCTCGTGTATGAGCGGGCCTCGGCCGGCTAGGCCGACGGACCATGCGCCATGGTCATCCTGTGATCTGACGCGTCGGAGAGAGCAATGCAGAGCCCGATTGGCTATTCGGCCCTCATTGACCGCCCGCCCTTGCGGTGGCCTGACCGTGCCCGCGTTGCCCTCTGGGTGCAGGTCAACCTCGAGCACTTCACCTTCGATGAGCCCGGCATCGGCCTGCCGCCAACTCGTACTAACCCGCCAATTCCCGACGTGAACAATGCGGGCTGGCGCGATTATGGCGCGCGAGTTGGGATTTGGCGCCTGATGGACGTGCTCGACAAGCACAAGCTGCGGTCCTCGACGCCGACGAACGCCGGCGTGTGCGTTCATTACCCCGAGATCATCCGCGAGGCCGAACGGCGGAACTGGGAGTTCATGGGTCATGGGATAACGAACTCGCGTACCCTGAGCGAGTTGGAGGAGGCTGAGGAGCGGGCGGTGATCCGCTCCAGCCTGGATGCCCTCACCTCGGCAACCGGGACGCCGCCGAAGGGGTGGCTCGGGCCTGGCCTGGCGGAGACGTTTGAGACGCTCGATCTCCTGGCCGAAGCCGGGATCGAGTACGTCTCGGACTGGTGCAACGACGACCAGCCCTATCCGATCGAGGTCCGCGCGGGCCGACTGATCGGTGTGCCGTACTGCAAAGACATCGGCGACATTCCGGCCTTCGTCGGGGCCGGGCTGCCGGCCGAGCGCTTCTGTCAGATGCTGTGCGATCAGTTCGACGTACTGTACGAAGAGGGCGCGCGGACCGGCCGGATCTTCGGCGTCGCCGTACACCCCTTCATCGCCGGCCAGGCGTTTCGCGCCAAGTGGCTCGACAGGGCGCTTGAGTACATCCTGGGCCACGAGCAGGTCTGGGTCACGACAGCCGGCGAGATCGCCGACTGGTATTACCAGCACTACTACGATGAGGCGCTTGCTCAGCTCCGCCGGCGCGCGGGACGGGTAAGCGCCGGTGGCGAGTAGCCTCCGCGCAGGCTCTGTTGAGCACGCTCGCGTTTCGTCGGTGCCAGATTGCTGAACGGGAACGCTCCTGGCGTCGCTTATGCGGGAGCGCGGGGTGTTCCTGGTATCGACGTTCAGCATGCACTTCAGCGAGCCTGAGGCCGACGGGCATGGCGAGCCGCCGCCTGATGTGCGCGGCGTCCCGTCTCGCCCGTGAGACGGCCGGCCCTTCTGGTGTTATTCGGCGCGACGCTGGCGCTCAATGCGAGCTTCTTCATGCTCATCCCGATCTTTCCCGTCTACGTCACGGGCACGCTCGGGCTGAGCGCCGCGGCGGCCGGCTTCGTCCTCGCGGTGCGCCAGTTCTCACAGAACGTTCCGATGGTGCTGGGCGGCGCTGTGGCCGACCGCTTCAGCCACCGATTGACGATGGTGGCCGGCCTCGTGGCGCGCGCCGTGGGCTTCATCGGCCTGGGCTATGCGACCGACCTCAGCACGCTAACCCTCGCCGCGATCGTTGCCGCGCTTGGCGGCTGCTGCTTCGACGCCGCCAGCAGAGCGGCCGTTGCCCGGCTGGTCCCAGCGGACGAGCGCCTGAAGGCGTTTGCCATCCTGTCAACTGTCTTCGTGATCGGCTCTACTGTCGGCCCGCTCGCCGGCGTGGCCGCGCTTGGGCAGGGCTTCACGTTTGTCTGCCTGCTCGGGGCCGGATGGCTGCTGGCTGCCGCTGTCACGATCGTCCTGTTCGTGCCTGGGACAGCCGATGCGCCTCAAGGGGGGGCCTCGATCCGTCAGAGTCTTGTAACGGCACTTGCGGATCGTGCCTTTCTGCGCTTCTCCGTGTTGTGTACCGGCCAGTGGCTGCTCGGCAGCGTGCTTTACGTCGCCCTTCCTCTACACGTCGCGGCCCTCACAGGCGGGCCGGAGGCCGTCGGTCTCCTGTTCAGCATGTACGCTGGCATCTTGCTAGTCCTACAGTACCCGGTTGCCAGCTTCACGGCGCGACGGATGACGCCGCGAGCACGCCTCGCGAGCGGGCTGGCGGCCTCGAGCATCGGCTTCACGTTGATCGGCTTGATGGGAGGGCTGCCCGGCTTGATCGCTTGTCTGGCCATCATCGCCGTCGGCCGCATGCTCACTGATCCCACCTTCAATGAGATGGTGACCCACCTCGCGCCGCCCGGGAGCGTCGCGACCTATGTCGGCCTCGGTTACCTCGGGCTTGGCATCGGGGGCGCGATTGGAAACCTCACCGCCGGCGTTCTCTTTGACCTGGCAGCTGAATTCAAGCTTCTCTGGGCACCCTGGCTCATCTACGGCCTGGTGGGGCTCATCCTGGCCGTACTGTTTCGCCGACTCACCTTCGCCGTGCCGTCATAGCCTGACTGATGGAGGCTGTCCTAACGGGGTGCCGACTTGGGGCCGAACGGCTCCGGCTGGAAGGGGCCGTCACGAGCCTCCAGAAACGCCCGCAGCCCCCCGCTCCGCATGGCTTCTAGCAGGCCCGCCCGGTAGCTGTTGTGGGAGCTGTGCGCCAGAGCTGACAGCGGGCCGTTCATCAGCATCCCGGCCCCCACCCCCATCGCCAACAGGCCGAAACAGGTCACCGCCTTATTGAGCCGTACCGAAGGCTCGGGCACGCGGGCGATGCGCTCCGCCAGCGCGCGAGCTCGCGGCAGGAGCTGGTCCGCGGGTACGACCTCGTTCACCACACCGAGCCTATAAGCCTCTGCGGCATCGAAGTGATCGCCCGTCAGGGCGTAGCGGTGGGCTGCCTTCCAGCCGGCCAGGGCCGCGAAGAGGAAGGTCGTATTGGAGACGTGGCGCACCTCAGGCTGGCCGAAGACGGCGTTGTCGGCCGCGAGCGTAATGTCGCAGGCCAGCGCGTACCAGAATCCGCCACCCAGCGCCCACCCGTTGACGGCCGCGATGATCGGCTTGGACAAGTACCAGAGGTGCAGCAGGTTCTGTGGCCCGTCACGGTCTCTCAGCCACCAGTGCTTGATGAAGTCAGCTATCTCGACGCCGTCGGGGTCCAGAGGCCTCCTCTGCCCCTCAGTTCGGCCGCGAGCGACGTCATAGCCGGCCGAGAAGGCGCGACCGGCGCCGGTCAGGATGATCGCTCTGATCTCGGCGTCGGCCTCGGCCTCGTCAAGGGCGTCGTGCAGCTCGGCTTCCATCTGAGGGTGGATCGCGTTGAGGCTTTCTGGCCGGTTCAGGGTGACCGTCGCGATCGGGCCATCCTTCTCGTAGAGGATCATCTCGTAGGGCATCTCGCCGCCTCCCGCAGAGTCCTTTCCTGCTCGCCAGTTGTTGCCATCAGGCTCTCACTCAGCCAATTCGACCAGCCAGTCTATCGCCACCACCCCGCTTCCTTGCGGTAACACCAGCAGCGGGTTGATGTCGAGCGCGCGCAGGCTGTCGCGGTGCGCGGAGGCGAGCGCCGCCAGCCTGACGACCGCGTTCGCCAGGGCCCTGACGTCGGCCGGAGCATGGCCCCGGACGCCGCGCAACAGCGCGCTGCCGCGCACCTCGGAGATCATCTCGAGCGCATCGTCGGCACTGATCGGGGGAACGCGGATCGAGACGTCTCCGAGCACCTCCACGAAGATGCCCCCAAGCCCAAACACGATCGCCGGCCCGAACAGCGGATCGATCTGCACGCCCAGAATCGTCTCGACGCCTCCAGCCGCCATCGGCTGAACGACCGCCCCATCGATGCGCGCAGCCGGCAGGTGGCGGTGGACCTCGTCGAGCATCTGCTCGAACGCGTCGCGCACCGACCTGGCGTCAGCGCAGCCAAGACGCACACCGCCGACGTCACTCTTGTGCGCGACGTCCGGCGAGTCGATCTTCAGCGCGACCGGATAGCCGAGTCGCTCCGCGGCCGCGACGGCCTGCTCGGCGTCCGCGGCGGCGAGTGTCTCGACCACCGGGATACCGAACTCGGCGAGCAGGCCCCTCGCCTCCATCGTGCTGAGCGCGCCGCGGCGGCCCTGCCATGAGCCTCGGCCATCGCTTCGCGGCGGCGTGCCGATGCTGGCATGGGCGCGGCGTTGGAGGTGAAGGCGGTACCGGCGCAGGCTCGTGATGGTCTGCATGGCGGTCTCCGTCCCCTGCAGGTAGGGGACACCCGCCTCGGCGAGCGTCTCGAGCGTCTCGCCGTCGAGGGCTCCGCCAATGGCCGAGCTGAAGCACAGGACCAGGCGATCGCTACCGTTCGCCAGCTCTGCGCTCAGCGCTCGGCTGAAGCCCCGCGCCGGCGCTCGCCCGTTTGGCCTGGGCGGATCGGCGTTGAGATTGACGGCCAGAATGTCGAATCCATCAGCCTCGAGCAGCGTGCGGACCATGTACGGGAAGAGCTCCGCGTTTTCGTACATCGCGCCCGTGCCATCCAGCGGGTTCCTGGGGTTGGCGAAATCCGGCAGCGCCCTTTTGAGCTTCTGGATCGTCGATGTCGAGAGCGGGGGCAGCTCGATGCCAGCCTGATCCGCGGCGTCCGCCGCGTGCCCGCATTCGCCACCCGAGCCGGTCGTGACCACGACCCGCCAGCCGCCGTCATAGTCCTTTGCCGCGGACATCAGGGCGAGCGTCTCGACCATCTCGTTCAGCCTGGAGACCTGGACGATGCCGAGCTGCTTGAGCGTCGCCTCGATGATCTGGGGCGTGCCGGCCAGCACGCCGGTGTGCGACAGGGTGGCCTGGCGTGCGTTCTCCGAGCGGCCCACTTTCATGACGACCAACGGTTTGCGCTTGGCCGCCGCCCGAGCCGCCACCTCGCGCAGCTTGTCGGGCTGCTTGAACCCCTCGACGAACGCCCCGATCACCTGGGTATCCTGGTCGTCAACCAGGTATTCCATGTAGTCCTCGACGGTGAGCCCGGCCTGGTTGCCGCACGAGATCAGGTAGCTGAAGCCGACGCCCCGTTGGGGCATCAGACGCTCGGCGATCATGGTGCTAAACCCGCCGCTCTGTGAGATCAGGGCGACGTCGCCCGCGAGCAGCGGCTCCGGCATGTCGCCGCTAAAGGTCGCCGACCGCAGCCTGATGTTGAACGCGCCGTAGCAGTTTGGCCCGCAGATGAGCAGCCCGCGTTCCTTCGCCAGGCGCTCGAGCGCGGCCTGGCGCTCGCGCCCGGCCGGCCCAGCCTCAGCAAAACCGCTCGAAAGCACGACGGCGGCCCGAACGCCGGCCTCGGCCGCCTCCTCCAGCGCGGCCGGAATGTGCTCGGCCGGGATGGCCACCACGACCGAGTCGGCGGGTTGTGGCGTCGAGGCGAGATCGGGATAGCATTTCAGCCCCAGCACCTCGTCGTACTTGGGATTGACCGGAAAGATCGGGCCAGCGTAGCCGAAGCGCTGAAGATTGGCGACCACGCGCGTCGCGCGATTCATCCGCTGCGAAGCCCCCAGCACCGCGACGCTGCTGGGCTTCAGCAGCGGCGCCAGGTCGAGCTGGCCGACAAGCACCGGGGTAGCGCCGGACCTGGACCGAGCGTGCGCCATCCTTACAACGACCTTCCTTCACACGGGGGTGGTGAAGTCTGCGATCTCGATCCGCCCTGTTTGCGCACCGCCTCGCCCTGTCGAAGGCTGAGAGGACCCACAAGCCGAGGGCTGGGTCCGAATGGGTAGCAGCAAAGCGATCATAGCAGCGCGTCCTGGACGAAGCACCGGCGGTCCGCGGCGGTCGAATCGTGGCCGCGGGGACCAATGGCGAGGTCGATGCGCTGGCCGGGCCGCACACCGAAGGCGTCGACCTTCTAAGGACGTACGGCGTTACCGGGCTTGGCCGATGTTCACCTGGCGAGCGATGCCGGGCAGGCCTGTGCCGTCGAAGTGCGCGACTTTTCCGATCCAGCTATCGGATCTGTAGCCGACATACAGGCCCTACTCCACGAGCGGGCCGCCCAGACGCCGCCAGGGCAGTGGATCGTCGCCCGAGGCAGTTCATGCAGGACTTTCGCCTGGCCGGGCGACGATTCCCGAGCAAAGCGGAGCTCGACGCAGCGGGCTATGAGATAATAAAGTTGTTGACTGATTTCGCGCTGTCGCAGAACCAGTGCTTGACCGACTTCCGCAAGGGGACCCGGTTGTACACGAGCATGCGTTTCAGGCAGCCATGATCGTGAGCATTCGGCCTGTTCGTTCCACTGCAAAGGCATCGTGATGAAGGTAGGCCTGGTCCAATTCTCCGGCCAGCTTGACAAGCAGGCGAACATCGCCAAGGCGAGCGAGCTAGTGAAACAGGCGGCCGCGCGAGGCGCGCAGATCGTCTGCCTCCACGAGCTGGTTACCTCAATCTACTTCCCGTTCGAGGAGAACGACCGCAACTTCGACTGGGCGGAGCCGGTGCCCGGAGCCAGCGTCGAGCACTTCGCCGCCGTCGCAAGGGAGCACGGCATCGTTCTGGTGCTGCCGATCTTCGAGCGGGTAACGTCGGCGGACTACTTCAATTCGGCGGTGGTCATCGGTCCTGATGGCGCCGTGCTGGGGGTCTATCGCAAGAGCAGCATTCCCCACGTCCGGATGAACGGGCGGGCCGGCACCGCGTTCGAGAAGTACTACTTCCGGCCCGGCGACCGCGGCTTCCCGGCGTTCCCGACGCCGCTCGGCATCAACATCGGGGTGCTGATCTGCTTCGACCGCCACTATCCGGAGCACTTCCGGGCGGTTGCCCTAAACGGCGCCCAGCTCATCTGCGTGCCCACCACAGCTCCACGCGCGGGCGAGCCGGCCTGGCTGTTCGAGCTGCAGGCCGCGGCCTTCAACAACGGCTGCTGGGTCGCCGGCGTCAACCGCGTCGGCTACGACGAGGGCGGCAGCGCCGAGGACTGGTTCGGGCGCAGCGTCCTGGTCAACCCCAGGGGCGAGATCGTTGCCGAGGCGAACGACCGCGAGGAGGAAGTGGTAGTGGCGGACTTCGACCCGGCCGTGGCCGCCGAAGTCCGTGCCGCCTGGGGGTTCTTCCGCGACCGCCGCCCCGAAGCGTACGGGCGGCTTGTCGAATAGCAAGCGGTAGGCCGGACGGCCGGCGCTCTACGCCCGCTAGAGCGTCGCTAGGAACTCCTCGATCCGCTGCCAGAACTCCTCGGGCGCGCTCATGAAGAAGCCGTGGCCACGCCCCTCGAAGTAATGCAGCCGCGACCCGGGCACCCGCTCGTGGATGAACCTGCCCTGCTCCCGACCCTGGTGTGGGCCGTGAGTGCTCTGCAGGATCAGCGTCGGCACGTGGATTCGGCGCAGGTACTCTTCGCGGTCGTGCTCGTCCAGGTCCCTCATACGGACCTCGACCACGACCTCGGCGGGCGTGTACCGGCAGAGGTTCGCGAGCCGCTTCTTAAGCGCATCCGAGACGCCCGGTTCCGGGAACCAGGAGTCCACGAGCCTCCGCGCCCCGTGCTCTTTCCAGTCGGCCGCGAGTGACGCAAGGAGGGCCTGGGTCTGTTCCGGCGTGTCCGCCCAGGGCGCCGCCTCCGTATTCCTGGCCGCCGCGACGTAGTCGACGAGGACGAGGGCCTTGACTCGGTTGGGGTGGTCGACGGCCACCCGGTTCGCGATGCCACCGCCACGCGAGGCGCCGACCATGACCGCCGGCGCGAGTCTCAGCTGGTCGATGACAGCGACCAGGTCGTCCCGGAAAGTGTCTGCAGTGTAGGACGGCGCGGGGTCCGACTTCCCGTGCCCGCGCAGGTCCACGGCAACAACTCGATGGCGGGGAGCGAAGTGGTCGAGATGCTCATTCCAGGTGGAGTGATCGACCCCACCGCCGTGGACGAACAGGAGGCACGGCTCGCCGCTGCCCTCTGCGCGGCAATACAGGCGTGCCCCATTTCGGGTGACGAACATCTCTTCGCCCGACGCCTACTTCGAAGGAATGGCCGCGATCGCGTCGATCTCGAACACCAGGGCAGGGTCCGATAGGGAGGACACCACGACCCCGGTGCTGGCCGGTAGGGGAGGCTCGAGGTACTGGCGCCGGACCTCGGCAATGGGCACCCGGTACTTGAGATCAGTCACGTAGGTGGTTACTTTGACGACGTCACGAAAACCGCAGCCGGCCTCGGCCAGTATCCGCCTCAGCTTCTCGAAACAGTAGCGCGCCTGCTCGGCCGGGTCGCCGGGCGCGTGCACGCTGCCATCCGGCTCACGCGCGGACATGCCGGAGCAGAAGAGCAAGCTCCCCACGCGGACGGCGTGCGAATAGAGCTCCGCGCCGAACATGCTCGGAACATCGACGTGCTGAACTTCCACCGCTTTGCGTCCGGTCTGGCCAGTCCTGTGCGTGCCCACCATCGCAGCGGGCGAGTCTCGGCCGAGCCCCGTCGGTGACCGGCCACATCCTATCGGGGCGCGGTGCGCCCGTCAACCGTCCGGCGCGACCCGGGACCCGGCTAGCGTGTCGGCGGGTACCGCTCCAGCCACCATCGCGCGACGTCGTCGCGTCCGGCGAACCAGACGTTCGGGTGGCCCTTGGCGTACTGGATGAAGCGGGTCACGGCGGCAGCCCGACCGGGGCGCCCGGATACGCGCGAGTGCAGCCCCACGGACAGCATCTTCGGGTGCGTTGCGCCCTCTTCGTAGAGCACGTCGAAGCTGTCTCTCAGGTACTGGAAAAAACTGTCACTCGTATTCCAGCCATTCTTCCAGTATTTACCATCGTTGCTGTCGAGGGCATAAGGCACGACGAGCCAGGGCTCGCCGTTAGCCTGGCTGTAATAGGGCAGATCGTCGTTCACCGCGTCGCAGTCGTATAGGAAGCCCTCCTCGGCCAAGAGGTCGCGCGTATTGAAGCTGGGCCCGGCCTTGGTCCACCAGCCGAGAGGTCGACGGCCCGTTATCTTCTCGATCGTAACGACCGCTCTGTGGATGTCTTCCTTCTCGGCCTCGCGGTCGAGGTGCCACTGCTCCACCCAGCGATAGCCATGGCCGGAGATATCGTGGCCCTGAGCGGCGATCGCCGGTCCGAGCGGCGGGTTGTGATCCAGGGCGAGCGCCGAGATGAAGAAGGTCGCCTTGACTTGCCCCTGTTCGAGGACGCGCAGCAGGCGCCACACCCCGGCCCGAGCACCGTACTCCCATTGGGTCTCGACCATGAGATTGCGCATCTCTGGCCGCCTAGGACTTTCCAGCTCGGCGTAGGTTTCGTGTCGCTCGTCCCCATGTAACGGCGAAAGCTCGGAGCCCTCCTCGTAGTTCACGACCAAGGAGATGGCGATGCGAGCGGCGCCGGGCCATTCGACCCGCGGCGAGTTCTGCCCGTAGCCAACGAGATCGCGTTGCACTGCTCCACCTCCTGCTGCGCGCGATCGGGTCCTGTCCAGGCACCGACAGTGTAGTGCCTCGACGCTCGGAGGGGGATAAGAAAGGCCGAGGCCCAAGCCCGGTACCGCCCCGGGTCAGGCCCGTTCGGCGAGAGTCTGGCGTCGATTACGGAACGGGTATGTTCAAGAGGTCGGCAAGGGTGCGGCCGAGGATCGCCTCTTTCTGCGCCGCCGTCAGGCCGGCCCGTTCGACGGTTGCCAGGTTCGTCGCGTGCCCCAATTCCACGAGCGGCGCCGGCTCCTTGATGCTACGCCAGGCCCAATCCGAGCCCCAGATCATCCGGTCAGCTCCCACCTCCGCGACCGCCCTGGCGATGTTCTCGGCCGGGGCGTTCGCCGTAGTGAGGTAGACGTTCCTGTGTCGGTGGGCGAGCATCAGCGCAGCTTCGAACTGTCGGAGGTACGGGCCCCCGATGTGCCCGACCAGGATCGGGACGTCGGGGTACTCGAGCGCGACGTCGTCCAGGTAGATCGGGTCGCGGTACTTCAGCGGCGCGGGGAGGTAGCTCCAGGAGCTGCCCTCGGCGCCGTCCCGCTTGATACGGAACGTCACTCGGTCGTAGCCGGTGTGCACGTAGACCGGCGCGCGATGCCTCCTGGCGACATCCATGATCGGCCGAAGCTCGACGTACAGCTCTTCGGGGCAGGCGGGGCCGAAGCGCTCGAGCGTCAGCTCGCCGATGCCGGTGAACCCTAGATCCGTTAACCCCCGCTCCAGCGCGGCGACCGCCCGAGCGGTTGTGGCGGCGTCGCGAGAGCTGGGCTGGTAGTGCTCGTAGCCGGCAAAGCCGATGAGGCGGTCCGGGTACTGGGCAACCGCAGCTGCCAGGTTGTCGTTGGTGACCTGGATGCCGCCACACATGACGACCGACTTGCTGATCCCGTGTCCATCCATGGCGGCGATCAATTCGTCGACGTACCAGTCGCGAGGGCCCATGGCGGGGCCGCCGTACGGGCTCGGCAACGGCGCGAGCGTCGGCGTCGGGAAGACCTCGGGCTCCGCCGGCCGATAGCCGTCGACGTCCATCATGCCGATCGGGTGGGTCTGGGCGTCCAGGATGAACATGCTAGTGGACGAAATACGAACGACCAATGACTTTTCGTCCTTGGTCCTTCCCGCGTCGTCCTCACCTGACGCGAATATCGTTGGCGAAGAGGCGGTCGTCGGGTCGCTGGGGGAACTCGACGCTCCTGGCCATACCCGTCAGAATCTTGTGGCGCCACATGAAGTGGGCCGGCGCCTCCTCGGTGAGGAGGTTCGTCAGTTCGAAGATTGTCTTCTGGCGCTCCTCGGGGTCGAACGTGGAGCGCTGCTTCCGCAAGAGCTCATCGAATTTTGGATTGGAGTACCCGATCCGGGGCGTTACGCCGGTCTCGAAATACGTTCGCAGATCATCCGGGTCAAAGATGAGCCTACCCATGTAGTAGAAGGGCACTCTCCCCTTCATGACGTTGTCCCAAAGCGTCGCCCACTCCGGGGTAACCAGTTTCGTGCGAATGCCAACCGTGGTCAACATGTGGGCGGCGGCTTCCGAGATCTGCTTGTCCTGGGTGTACCGACCGACCGGAGTGGAGAGCTCGACATCGACCCCGTTCGGATAGCCCGCCTGGGTCAGGAGCTGCTTGGCCTTCTCCGGGTCATAGGTGTACTTCGGCCGCAGATCTGGGTTGTAGCCATATCGGCTCTGACCAATCGGCCCATCAAGGCGTTCCGCATATCCTTGAAGGACATTCTTGATGATCGCGTCGCGGTCTACAGCGTATGCGACCGCCTGGCGCACGAGCTTGTTGTCGAACGGCGGCGAGTCGGGGCGCATCGCCAGGAACATCCCCTCGATCGCGTCGAAGGGCACAATCCTGGTGGTCGAGTTGCTAGTGACCCGCTCGGCCATGTGGGGCGGGATGTATTGGGCGATCTGGACCTCGTTGTTGAGCAGCGCCGCGACACGCACCTCGGTCTCGCGCATGACCCGAAACACCACCTCATCCGGCCCCTGGACTGGTCCGGCCCACCAGTTCGGGTTCTTGACGATGGTGACGTGCTGGTCGGGCACCAGTTCCTTGAACATGTACGGCCCTGCGCCCACCGGCTTGTCCTTGTAGACGTTGTCGCCGTACTGGCCGTACAGCGCCTTATTGGTAATAGCGATGTCTTTGATGAAGTTCAGCAGCGTGGCGGTCGGCTCTTTGGTGATGATCTTGAAGGTCTCGTCGCCGACTGCCTCGACCCTGGCGATCGGCTGGATGAGCTGCTTCTGCGGCGTTGCCGGGTCGTTCATGATGCGTTCGAAGGAATGGACGACGTCGCCAGCGGTGAGCGGCGAGCCATCCTGCCATTTGACACCTTTGCGCAGGCTGAAGGCCCAGGTGGTGGGGTTCTCGACCTTCCAGCTCTCCGCCAGTTGTCCGCCGTAGCCGCCCTTCTCCCAGTCCTGCCGGATCAGGCATCCATATACCTCGCACCAGATCCCGAACTTGACCGGATCGATGTGTGCGTACGGGCTAGGCGACTCAATCGTCTCAGTCGCGCCGATCACCACCCGCGTCGGACTGACGCCCTGGGCGGCGGGCTGCTTGGCCGCCGGTGCCGCTGTCGGGGCGTCTTTCGCCGGCGCGGGGCCGGGCTGGGCCGGCTGGCAGGCCAGCGTGAAGATGGCCAGCGCTCCGAAGAGATTCCTCAACCCCAATCCGCGTCGCATGTCGCTTTGCCCCCTTCTCATCTTCGCCAGCGCCGCGCCCACTGAGAACCAGGCGATGTCGGGCGCTCGCGGCTGACGTGAAACCCGCTGCCTGGTCCACACCAGTATGCGAGGGCCGGATCAACGCGTCAAGCGTGCTCCTGTCCTCCCGGAACCGTAGGCGATCGAGATAGACTGAGGGCTCGACGCAGCCATTGGTAGGCGCTGCGTAGGGAAGCAACCTTCCGATCGACCATGACGACCTCCCGGATGGGGGCGACTCGCGGTCTCGTTCGCTCGCGGCTGGCTAATTGGCCGTCTCGAGCAGGGATCCTAGCCCGAAGCGCTCGGCGACCTCCGAGATCTTTGCCCAGGTGTCGTCCTCGATCGGGATGCCGTCCCGGCGGCGCTGCTGCTCGGTGCGGTGCTCCTTCTCGCCGGGATAGAGCACCTCGTCGACCCCGTCGGCCGGCGGAGTCTCCTTCAGATAGTGGACGAAGGCCTCGACCTGGCCCTTGAAGTCGGCCAGCGGCATGAAGGCGCCCGGGTTTATCGCCAGCATGAACGAGCCGTCGTTGTGCCGACCCTGCGGATCGATCCCGAAGCCCAGGCCCGGGAGGAGCGCCGCCAGCGTTTCGACGGCGAACGACAGTCCGTAGCCCTTGTGGCCCTCGGGCCCGCCGAGCGGCAGCATCACCCCGCCGTCGTAGTAATCGTTCGGGTCCGTGGTCGGCCGGCCCGCCTTGTCGAGCACCCAGCCGAGCGGGATCGGCTGCCTTCGGGCGCGGGCCACCACCAGCTTGCCGGCCGCCACCCCGCTGGTGGCCATGTCGATGAAGACCGGGCCGGGCAGGTCGGTCGGGAAGGCGATGCACAGCGGGTTCGTGCCGAGCCTGGCCTGGCGCCCGCCGTAGGGCGCCACCTGCTTCGGCGCCTGGCCGGAGTCGCACATCATGATCCCGATGAAGCCGGCCCGCGCCGCCATCAGCGGGTAGTCGGCCAGGCGGCCGACGTGGCTCTGCTCGCGGACCGTGGCCACCGCCACCCGCGCCTCGCGCGCCTTGGCGACGCAGCGCTCCATCGTCCACTCGGAGACGACCGGCCCGAACCCCCACCGCCCGTTGACCGCCAGCGTGGTCGGCGTGTCGCTGATCACTTCTGGCCGGGCGGTCGGCACGATGTGCCCGCGGTCGATCCGCTGGACGTACGTCGGTAGCAGCACCACCCCGTGCGAGTCGTGCCCGGCCAGGTTGGCCCCCACCTGGTGGGCGACGACGATCCGCGCGTGCTCGGGCGGCGTGCCGGCCGCCTCGTAGATGGCCGTGGCCAGCGCAACCAGATCCGCGTCGTTGACGACGGGCATGACTCCTCCCTTCAACGGCTTTGAGCGTAGCACGCATCGCGCGACGTGGGCTACGAGGCCAGACGGCGCATCCGCTTGATCGCCTGCGCAGACACCGCGACCGGTGCCCGAGAGGACACGGTGGCCATCAAACGTTTGGCCGGCTCCCGCATCAGGGGGTCTCCCCTCTCC
>WNGA01003319.1_pt1 | contig 24152 bp, 22 predicted proteins | sample 5400061 | NCBI WGS metagenome assembly WNGA01 (sample SAMN13153366, study PRJNA577476) | soil metagenome | isolation source: 100 cm soil or saprolite under grassland replicate 2 | place: USA:California | collected 2016-06-15
GTGATGGACACCCCGGCGACGGCTCGAGCCGCCGCCAGCTGGGCGGTCGAGCCCGCCCGCGACGGCGACATGTGGAGCGCGAGGCCGAGCCCGAGGCCGACCATCAGGAGCGCGAGGGCGAGCCGAGGCGCTCGGCTCACGGGGCGTATCCGCAACGGAAGATGCAACGTCGGGCGTTGTCGTGATGGAGCTTCGCGCAGAGCACCGGGCGCAGCGAGAGACGCAGGCGCAGCTCCGCGGCCAGGAGCATCCCGATCAGGGGCGCGGTCACGTAGATCCAGAACGCCGTCCAGAGATGGGCCGGGAGCGCCGAGGCGAAGCTGCGCGCCGGATTCATGCTCATCCCGGAGATGGGCGCCTCGAAGGTGATGAACCCGGCGACCAGAAAACCGGCGCAGACGCCCGTGTACCGCGCGACGCGCGGTGCGTTGGAGACGGCGAGCACCACGGACATGAGCCCGAGGGAGATCCCCAGCTCGGCCAGAAACGCCGCGGGCTCACCGGCGGCGCCGGGGACGGTGGCGACGTAGTTGACGGCGGGGTCCGCGACGAGCCCCCGCGAGACGAGCGCGACGAGCAGGATGCCCGAAGCGCCTCCAACGAACTGCGCCACGACGTAGAAGAGCGCGTCGGGCGCCGCGACCCTACCGAGGCGGAGGAAGGTCAAGGTGACGGCGGGGTTGAAGTGCGCGCCCGACTGCTTGCCCCAGGGCGAGTAGATCAGGCTTGCGGCAGTGAGCCCCATCGCGCATCCCATCAACAAGCGCCGCAGGACCGGTTGCACGAGCGCCTGCGCCACGGGCGACGCGGGATGGTAGAGCGCGATCGCGAAACCAGCGGCCGACATCATGAAGAGGCCGAGGCCGGCGGCCTCCATCAAGTATTCGGGCCAGTGTCTGCCGAGAGCGTCCTTCATGGTCCTGGCCGTGAGACACGGCGAGGACGGTCCGCGGTTCTGCGGCGGCCCCGCAGCTCATGCCGCACGCCGCAGCGTTTCCGACCCTCGAGCGCGCCCGGTCCTGATGAGCAGATCGTAGCCGGCGGGCGCGCGCTCGGTGACGTCTCGCCAAACGGTCTCGGCGAGTTCGTCGTAGCCCGCGGGCGTGGAGAGAATGACGCGTCCGGGATGCCAGAGAGTTTTCGGGACGACTTCGACTGTCACCAGAGACTCGCCGTGGAGCCGTCGGTTGATGGCGCTCCGGAGGTCGGCGCGCACGAGGTCGGCTCTGTCGCGCCGCCGGTCGGCGCGGATCCGCCAGGCGAGCGGTATTGCGACCAGGGCGACGAGCAGGATCGTCGGCATAATGAATGTCAGCATGGTGATCGCCTCCACCGTTGCGACGATCGATTGGCCCTGCGGGATTCTCTGAATCGGAGACGCCGCCGGCTGACTCTAAAGAGCTTGGCGGCCGGCGCGCTCCGGCGTGACGGCGGGAATCCTCCGAGCGCCCACCGCGACCAGAGCGCAGGCCGCGCAGACGATCCCCAGCGCCGCGCGCAGGCTCACGTGCTCGGCGGCGAGACCGATCAGCGGAGGGCCGGAGAGAAACCCGAGGTAGCCGGGCGTCGCGACTGCCGCCAGAGCCGAGCCCGCGGCGACCTCGCCGACCCTTCCGGCCGAGCTGAAGAGGACCGGGATGATGTTCGAGATCCCGAGGCCCACCAGGGCAAAGCCCACGATCGCCGCAGACGGCGCGTCGATCAGCAGGGCCGCGCCGAGACCCGCGCCCGCGAGGGCGCCCGACGCGCGGAGAGCCGGGCCGGCTCCCAGGCGGCCCACGATCCGGTCTCCGGCCAGACGTCCTGCTGTCATCGCGAGCGAGAATGCCGCGAATCCGGTGGCGGCAACGGCAGGGCTCGCCGCGAGCGAGTCGTGCAGGTAAACGGCGCTCCAGTCGGCCATCGCCCCTTCGGCCAAGAGGCCGGCGAAGGCCAGGAGACCCAGGAAGAGCACGGCGCGAGTCGGCCAGCCGAAGACCACCGCGGGACGATCGGCCTCCGCGCCGGCGGGCAAGAGCCAGCGCAGCGCTGCGATCACCGCGACGACGGAGATCCCCGCGGCGCCCCAGACGTGAGCCGTGTCCCCGATACCGAGCCACATCGCCACCCCGGCGAGAGTGGCCCCCACGGCGCCGCCGAGGCTGAAGAAGGCGTGAAACGAAGACATGATAGCGTGCCGGTAGAGACGCTCGACCGAGAGCGCGTGGGCATTCATCGAAACGTCGAGCACTCCGTTCGAGGCGCCCAGCAGGGCCAGGGAAAGCGAGAGCAGGGCCACGCTTCCGCTCAAGACCGGCATGGGAAGGGCGAGGCAGAGCGCGACACCCGCGGTCGCTGTCATCGCGCGGCTTCCAAGGCGTCCCACGAGCCAGCCCGCGGCCGGCAGTGACAGCACCGAGCCGGCGGCCATCGCCAGCAGAACGAGGCCCGGCTCGCCGTCACCGAGTGCGTGACGCCCCTTGATCGCTGGAATGTGCGGAACCCAGCTCGCGATCACGAGGCCGTTGACGAAGAAGACGGTCGCGATCGCCCAGCGCGCGCGCCGAATCATGCCTCCATTGGAAACGTCGAACGCTTCGGAGGATTCGTGACCCTCACCCGAATCGTAGCTGCCCGCGCTCGTGTCTCAAGGCCGCAAGATCACGCGAGGAAGGAGCACACAGCATGGACCATCAGCCACTGAGAGGACAGCGGGCCCTCGTCACCGGCGCCAGTTCGGGCATCGGCGAAGGGGTCGCCCGGGCGCTCGGCGCCGCCGGAGCCTCGGTCGCCGTCAACTTCGTCTCGAAGCCGGACATCGCGGCGAAGATCGTCGACGAGATCAAGACCAGCGGCGTGGACGCCCTGGCGCTCCACGCCGACGTCTCGAAGGAAGCCGAGGTCGAGGCGATGTTCTCCGCGATGCTCTCGGCGTGGGGCGAGATCGACATCCTCGTCAACAACGCGGGGCTCCAGCGCGACGCGCCCTTCGTCGAGCTGACGCTCGAGCAGTGGAATACGGTGCTCGGCGTCAACCTTACCGGCATGTTCCTGTGCGCACGCGCCGCGGCGCGCTCGATGATCCGCCGCGGCGTCCGGCCGGAGATCTCGCGCGCCGCGGGCAAGATCATCTGCATTTCGTCCGTGCACGAGGTCATTCCCTGGGCCGGTCACGTCAACTACGCGGCGTCGAAGGGCGGGGTCGGCATGTTCATGAAGTCACTCGCGCAGGAACTGGCGCCCCACCGGATCCGGGTCAATTCGATCGCGCCCGGGGCGATCATGACGCCGATCAATCGAGCGGCCTGGGAGACGCCGGAGGCGCTCCGGTCGTTGCTGACGCTGATTCCCTACGGCCGGGTCGGCACCCCCGAGGACATCGGCCGGGCGGTCGCGTGGCTCGCCTCGGACGACGCCGACTACATCCACGGCCAGACCATCTACGTGGACGGCGGGATGACACTCTATCCCGAGTTCGCGCAGGGAGGCTAGGCATGACGACCCGCTACGACGTCGCGATCATCGGGACCGGCGCGGGCGGCGGCACGCTTGCCTGGGCGCTGGCCGGCACGGGCAAGCGGATCCTGATCCTCGAACGCGGGGACTACGTGCCCCGCGAGAAGGACAACTGGAGCACGCGCGCTGTCAACCTCGAAGGCAAGTACAACACCAAGGAAGTCTGGCGCGACCCGGACGGCGGGGAGCTGCACCCGCACACCAATTACTACGTCGGCGGCAACACCAAATTCTACGGCGCGGCGCTCTTCCGCCTGCGCCGGGAAGACTTCAGCGAGATCAAGCACTACGGCGGTATCTCGCCCGCCTGGCCCATCTCCTACGAGGACCTGGAGCCGTACTACACCCGGGCCGAGCAGCTCTACCAGGTGCACGGAGAGCGCGGCGTCGACCCCACCGACCCGCCGGCCGGCTCGCCGTATCCGCATCCGCCGGTGAGCCACGAGCCGCGCATCCAGCAGCTCGCCGATGATCTGGGGCGCCTGGGCTGCCGTCCGTTCCACGTCCCGCTCGGCGTGATGCTGGACGAGCGGAACCCCGGGAAGAGCCGGTGCATCCGCTGCGAAACCTGCGACGGTCATCCCTGTCTCGTCTCCGCCAAGTCCGACGCGCAGGTCGTCTGCGTCGATCCGGCCCTGGAGCACCCCAACGTGACGCTCCTGACGGGCGCACGGGTCGAGCGCCTGGAGACCAGCGCCTCCGGCCGGGAGGTGACGCGGATCGTCGTTGAGCGCGGGGACGCCGTCGAGACGTACGCGGCCGACATCGTGGTCGTCGCCTGCGGCGCGATCAACTCTGCGGCGCTGCTCCTGCGCTCGGCCAGCGACCGGCACCCGCGCGGCCTGGCCAACGGCTCCGACGTCGTCGGCCGACACTACATGGGCCACGTCAACTCGGTGCTCATGGCCGTCTCCAAGTGCCCCAATCCGACCGTCTTCCAGAAGACGCTCGGTTTGAACGACTTCTACTTCGGCTCGGACGAGTGGAATTACCCGATGGGGCACATCTCGTTCGTCGGCAAGCTCGACGGCGACACGCTGAAGGCCGGGGCGCCGGCGATCGCGCCGGGCTGGACGCTCGACCTGATGGCGCGGCACTCGCTGGATTTCTGGCTCACGTCCGAGGACCTGCCGGCTCCGGACAACCGCGTGACGCTCGACCGTGACGGCGCGATCGTGCTCTCGTACCGGCCGAACAACGAGGAGGCTCACCAGCGTCTGATTGCGAAGCTCAAGAGCCTCATGAAGCAGCAGACGAGATGCCAGGTCCACGGCCACGAGTGCCACGAGGGCCTCTTCGCGCGCAACCTCTTCCTGGGACAGCGCATCCCGCTCGCCGGCGTGGCGCACCAGAACGGGACGATCCGGTTCGGCCGCGACCCGAAGACGTCCGCACTGGACGTGAGCTGCAAGGCCCACGAGGTGGATAATCTTTACGTCGTGGACGCGAGCTTCTTTCCGTCGAGCGCCGCGGTGAACCCCGCGCTCACCATCATGGCCAACGCGCTCCGCGTCGGCGAGCACCTCAAGAGCCGGCTCGCATGATCGGCTGGGGGCGGGAGATCAGCGGGGATCTCCCGGCCGCGGAGCGGCGGGAGTGGCTCTGTACCAATGGCATCGGCGGCTTCGCGTCGGGAACCGTCGCGGGCTCCCTGACGCGTCGCTACCATGGCCTGCTCGTCGCAGCGCTCGAACCGCCCCTCGGCCGCACGCTCCTCGTCGCCACGGTGGACGACATCGTCGCGTACGACGGGGCCGGGGCTTCGCTCGCGACCAATCGCTGGGCCGGGGGCGCGATCGATCCGCATGGCTACCGCGCGATCGAGCGCTTCGTCCTGGACGGGTCGACCCCGGTGTGGACGTACGCGGTCGCCGACGCGCTCGTCGAGAAGCGCATCTGGATGGAGCCGGGCGCCAACACGACGTACATCCGATACCGCGTGCTGCGCGCGCGGGGGCCCCTCGCGCTCCAGCTGCGGATCCTCGTCGACTACCGTGACTACCACGCAACCACCCGAGGCGGCGAGTGGCGGATGGACATCGCGCCGGTCACGCGCGGGCTTCGCGTGATCGCCTTCGCAGGCGCCAGGCCGCTGCTCCTCCTGGCCGACCGTGGCGAAGCCCGGATCGCGCACACCTGGTATCAGCGCTTCGAGCTGCCGCGCGAGCGTGAGCGCGGTCTCGACGCCTGGGAAGATCACCTCCACGCCGGAACGTTCGAGGCTTCGCTCGAGCCCGGTGCCGCGCTGACCCTCGTGTTGTCCGCCGAGACCGCGCCGTCGCTCGACGGCGAGCGGGCCTGGCGCCGCCGCGCTGGACACGAGGCGGACGTTCTCACGGCCTGGCGACGCGCCCGGCCGGCGGCGGAGCAGGCGCCCGCCTGGATCGGCCAGCTCGTGCTCGCCGCCGACCAGTTCGTCGCCCGGCGTCCGCTCGCCGACGATCCCGAGGGCATGACGGTGATCGCGGGCTATCACTGGTTCGGGGATTGGGGACGCGACACCATGATCGCGCTTCCCGGTCTTACGCTGACGACCGGTCGTCCGGAGGTCGCGCGCCGGATTCTCAAGACGTTCGCCCGCTTCGTGGACCGGGGGATGTTGCCGAACCGGTTCCCCGATGCGGGCGAGGCGCCCGAATACAACACCGTCGACGCGACGCTCTGGTACTTCGAGGCGCTTCGCGCGTATCACGCAGCCACGCGTGACGACGGGCTGCTCAAGGAGCTCTACCCGGTGCTCGAGGAGATCGTCCGTTTTCACCGGGCGGGCACGCGGTACGGCATCAAGGAGGATGCCGGCGACGGGCTGCTCGCGTCCGGCGAGCCGGGTGTGCAACTCACCTGGATGGACGCGAAGGTGGGCGACTGGGTCGTCACGCCGCGCACGGGCAAGGCGGTCGAGATCAACGCCCTCTGGTACAACGCGCTGCGTACGATGGCGGGCTTTGCCCGGCACCTGGGCCGCCCCGCCGGCCCGTGGGAGATTCTTGCCGATCGCGTGAGAACGGGATTCGAGCGGTTCTGGAGCGAGAGCGCCGGCCATTGCTACGACGTGCTCGACTCGCCCGGGGGGCACGACGAGACGCTCAGGCCCAACCAGATCTTCGCCGTCTCTCTCCACGAGAGCCCGCTGTCGCCCGAGCGCCAGAAAAGGGTCGTGGACGCCTGCGCCCGCTACCTCCTGACGTCGTTCGGGCTGAGGAGCCTGGCGCCCGGCCATCCTGACTATCGGGGTCACTATGGCGGCGATCAGTGGGAGCGTGACGGCGCCTACCATCAGGGCACGGTGTGGGCCTGGCTCCTCGGACCGTTCGCCCTGGCACACTTCAAGGCGTATGGCGACGCCGCGACGGCCCGCTCGTTCCTGGCGCCGCTCGCCGACCACCTCGGCGACCATGGCGTCGGCTCCATCGCCGAGATCTTCGACGGCGACCCGCCCTTCGCGCCAGGTGGGTGCATCGCCCAGGCCTGGAGCGTCGCGGAGACGCTCCGGGCGTGGCACGAGCTCGCCGGTGCCTGAGGCCCCGGTCGACCGAACCCCGCGTCCGACCATCCGTGTCCCATAAGGCTGACGCCCGGCTCGAGATCATTGCGGGCCCGATCGGGACGGGCGACGGTCTTCCGGTATCCGCGCCGGATCAATCACCGGGCCCGCAGCGAAAGGGAGATCAGACGTGAAGAAGTCCAATCTCTTCATCGCCTCCGCCGTGGCCGCCGCCATCGCGCTGCCCCTCGTCTCGACCGCGCAGGGTGGCCCGGCGCCCAAGCCGAAGTTCGAGGCCGAGAAGTGCTACGGCGTCGCGAAGGCCGGGAAGAACGATTGTCAGACAGCGAACTCGTCCTGCGCCGGCACCTCGAAGCGCGCCGGCCAGGGCGACGCGTGGATCTACATGCCCGCCGGCGCCTGCGAGAAGCTGGTCGGTGGCAGCCTCCAGCCCAAGCGGACCTGACCTGCTCGATGGACGGGCTGGGTGCCATGATCGCGCGCGCCGGTCGCGCCCGGGGCCTTCCGGCGCACGCCGGGGTCGGGCTGCGAGCGCCGCACGTCGCCGAGGTCATGGCGACCCGGCCGGCCGTCGCGTTCCTCGAGGTTCATCCCGAGAACTACATGGGCGGTGGGTCGGCCCTGGCCGACCTCGAACGCCTGCGCCGCGACCACGTAGTCTCGCTCCACGGCGTGGGGCTCTCGCTGGGCGGCGCCGAAGCGCTGGACCAGCGACACCTGCAGCGTCTCAAGGCGTTAGTAGGGCGGCTCCAGCCCGCGGTCGTGTCGGAGCACCTCGCGTGGAGCGTCGGCCGCGGCACGTACCTCAACCATTTGCTGCCGCTGCCGTACGACGACGAGCGCCTCGGCGCGACGTGCCGGCGGATCGTGGCCGTGCAGGAGACGCTCGGCCGCACGATCCTGGTCGAGAACCCATCGCGCTATCTCCGCTTCCGACACTCGCCGATCCCCGAGCCCGAGTTCCTGGGCGAGCTCGTCCGCCGAACGGGTTGCGGCATCCTGCTGGACGTCAACAACGTGTTTGTGAGCAGCCGCAACTTCGACGAGGATCCGATCCAGTACCTGGAGGCACTGCCGGCCCCGGCGATCGGCGAGATTCATCTCGCCGGTCACGCCATCAACCACGCCGAGGGGAGGACGATCCTGATCGACGATCACGGCTCGCGGGTTGCCGCGCCGGTGTGGGAGCTCTATCGACAGGCGCTCGCCCGGCTCGGGCCTATTCCGACGCTCGTTGAATGGGACACGAACCTGCCGGAGCTCGCCGTGCTGCTCGACGAGGCGGCGCAGGCCGAGCGGATCTTGCGGGCGACCGGCCGCCGAGAACGCGATGCCGTCGCCGCGTGAGCTCGAGCGCAACTTCGCGGCCGCCCTGCTCGGAGGTTCGGACGAGGCGATCCTCGCCGAGATCCTCGGTGACGGTCTTGCTCCGGCTGAGCGACTGGCGATCTATCGCAACCACGTCTTCGTCACCCTGACAGAGGCGCTCCGGGCAACCTATCCCGTCGTCGTGCGGCTCGTCGACGAGCGGTTCTTCGCGTACGCGGCCGACCGGTACATTCGGGCTCATCCGCCCGCTGGGCCCTGCCTCTTCGAGTACGGCGGATTGCTTCCGGACTTCCTCGCGACGTTCCCGGCCTGCCGGCACCTGGCGTACCTCCCCGATGTCGCGCGGCTCGAGTGGGCGATCAACCGCGCTCTTCACGCCGAGGACGCCGTCGCGCTGGACCCGAGGTGGCTGGCCGCTGTCCCCCCGGACGAGACCGGACGGTTGAGGCTTAGGCTGCACCCGGCGGTCTCGCTGCTCGAGTCGCCGTGGCCGCTCGATCTCGTCTGGCGGGCCAACCAGCCCGGCGCCGAACTGGAGGCGACGGTGAGCCTCGACGCCGGCGGCGTGCGGCTTCAGGTCTACCGGCTCGACGACGACGTGTTGTTCAGCCGGCTCGCGGCCGGGACGTTTGCCTTTCGGGCGGCGCTCTCGGGCGGTCATGACCTCGAGCGCGCGGTGGAGGCCGCGCACTCCGTCGACCCCGAGTTCGATGTCACGCGCGCGCTGCGCGAGCTTCTCGACGACGGATTCGTCGTCGGCGCAAGCGCGCCACCCCCACGGCACGGAGGCCTACGGTGCGAACCAATACAGCGTCCATGATGACCCTCTCGCGCGGCCGGAGCCGGGTCGCCGCAGTCACCGATTTCCTCGGTCGCTTCCCGATCGCGATCGTTCAACTCCTGTTCCGGCTGGCCATTGCGAGCGTCTTCCTGAAGGCCGGCCTCAACAAGATCGCGAGCTGGGAGTTGACGGTCCAGCTCTTCGCCGACGAGTACAAGGTCCCGGTGCTCCAGCCCGAGATCGCAGCGAGGATGGCGGCGACGTTCGAGATCGGCTGCTCGCTGCTGCTGATCGCCGGCCTCGCCACGCGGCTGGCGACGCTGCCGATGCTCGGCATGCTCCTGACCATTCAGCTCTTCGTGTACCCGCATGCGTACTCGGAGCATTTGACCTGGGCCTCGATCCTGGTCTTCCTGCTCACGCGGGGCGGTGGGCTGTGGTCGCTGGACGAGTTGCTCGGTCTCGAGTACGGTGCCACCGGACGAGCGTGACGCGACAGGCGCCGGGGCTGCGAGCGGCGCGCCGAGGGATCTGACGCCGCCGGCGCTGCGGCCCTGGCAGCGCCTGGGCGTCAAGCTCGCAGCGGCCTTCGCGCTCCTGACGCTGCTCACGGTCGGGCTGGTCGGTGGGCTCGTTCACGAGCGGCAGAAGCGCGAGGTCGAGGATACGCTCGGCACCCAGCTCCTCAACATCGCGCGGACCGCCGTCCTCCTCGTCGATCCCACGCTCCACGCCGAGGTCCAGGCGACGCTGTCGCGCGAGTCGACGGCCTATCAGCGCCTCCGGAAGTCGCTGGCCGCGGTCCAGACCGAAACGCTCCTGACCACCCCTATCCGGACGCTCGCCGACTTCGACCCGGTGAAGCGCAGCGCGAGGCTCGTCGTGGACGGCGACGGATCCGGCCGTCCCGGCGAGCCGGTGGCGCTGGCGCCGGAGCTGATCGAGCCCCTCGGCTGGACGCTCGAGGATGGGGTGGCGCGGTACACGCGCATCTACCGGAACGCGACCGGCACGTGGATCACCGCGCTCGCGCCGATCGTCGACGCCCGAGGGCGGGCGATCGCCGTGCTCAGCATGGACTACGCGGTGGACCTCTATTTCGATCGGCTCCGCGAGCTCCGGATCACGATCGTGCAGGCTTCCGTGGCAGGCGCCCTCGCGGCGTTGCTCCTCGGCCTGCTCGCCGCGCGTCGTCTCACCCGGCCGATCGGCGCGCTCACGGAGGGTGTCGCGCGCGTCGCCGCCGGAGATCTCTCGAAGGAGCTGCCGGTACGCTCGCGCGACGAGATCGGCCAGCTGACCCGCGCCTTCAACGAGATGGTCGCGGGGCTCCGCCAGCGCGACTTCATCCGCAACGCATTCGGCCGCTACGTCTCGCCGGAGGTGGCGAAGACGCTGCTGGAGTCGCCGGAGGGTCTCCGGCTCGGCGGCCACAAGCGCGAGGTCACGGTGCTCATGTCCGACCTGCGCGGGTACACGCGCTTCGCCGAGCAGGGCGACCCGGCGCGCGTCATGGAGGTGCTGAACGGCTACCTCGCGCGCATGGCCGACATCGTCATCGCGCACGGGGGGACGATCAACGAATTCATCGGCGACGCGATCTTCGCGGTCTTCGGCGCCCCGCTCGACCACGCGGACCACGCCGAGCGCGCCGCCGCCGCGGCGCTCGCGATGCAGGCGGCGATGGACGGCCTCAACCAGGAGAACGCCGACCGCGGCTGGCCTCGCTTCGAGATGGGAATCGGCGTGAACACGGGCGAGGCCGTCGTCGGGAACATCGGGTCAGAGCAGCGTGCGAAGTATGCGGTGGTCGGCGCCGCCGTGAACCTCGCTGCGCGCGTGGAGGGGTGCACGGTCGGCGGCCAGATCTTCATAACCACTGGGACGCTCGAGCGCATCCGCGAGCTCGCGGAGGTCGCCGAGCCCGTGCGCGTCGAGCTCAAGGGCATCCTCGAGCCCGTGGTGCTCCACGAGCTCCGGGGAATCCGCGGACGCTTCGCGCAGCGCCTGCCGGCGGCTGACGCTGGCGACGATCCGCACATCGAGGTCACGCTGCCGCTCCGCGGCTGGGTGCTGGACGGCAAGCGCCTGGCCGGCGAGTTCTCAGGCGTCGTCACCCGCCTCGGAAGGCGCTCGCTCGAGGCCCGCCTCGACAGGGAGCTCGCCCCTCTGGCCAACGTCCGGCTCCGGCTCAGCTACACGGACCTCGGTCAGACCTCAGGCGACCTCTACGGCAAGGCTGTCGGCGCGGGATCGGAGGCCGGCGGTCTGGCTAGCATCCGGATGACCTCGGTGGACGCGGCCGACCAGAGGCTCATCGAGATGCTTCTCACCCGCTAAGCTAGATGCCCTTCATCCGGGCGATATGGAGGACGGCGATGATCGTCATGCTGTCGACGATCTCGCCCGACAGCACGAGCCCCAGGACTTCTCGAAACGTGAACGGGCGGATTTCGATGAATTCCGTCTCGTCCGCGGGAAGCGTGAGCTTCGCCATCTCCTCGCCCAGAAAGAGGTGAGCGGTCTCGTCCATGACGCTCTTGCTCGTGTGGTAGGTGCACACGCGGGTTAGCCGACCGGCGCGGTAGCCGATCTCCTCGGCAAGCTCGCGCTGGGCCGCTTCCTCGACCAGCTCCCCGGCATGGACCCCGCCCGTCGGCATCTCCCACGTCGTCCGGCCGGCCACGTACCGGTACTGCCGGACCAGGAGGACGGTGTTAGGGTCGAGGAACGGGAGGACGCCGACACACTCTCCGCAGCTCACGACGCCGTAGATGGTGGTGCATCCGTTGGGTAGCTCCACGAGGTCCTCCCGGAGGGAGAGCCACCGATTCTGGTAGATGGGCTTCGTGGACGTCGTCTTCCAGGGGATTTCCGAGAGCCGTTTCGTCGAGCGCTCTAGCAAGACTCCACGGGTGTGCCAAGGGTGGTCGCCGTCCGATGCCGCCAGCGCGGACCGCAGTCGGGCGAGATCTTCGGGAGTGTCGATGTCGTACCACGACGGAAGGCATGCAACTCGGAGCCCGCGGGCCTCCGCGCGCCGGATGGTCTCCCCAAGGACCTGACTTGTGCTCCATGCCATCGCCTCGAATAGCTCACGGTGCACCGTCCGGAGCCCGATCAGGTAGTAGCCGCCATCCTCGGTGGGGCCGAGCACCACATCGATCTCCGGCCTCATGACGAGGTCGAGCGCCTGCTGCAAGAATCCGAGCGGTAGCGTCGGCGTGTCGCTGTCGATCGCCAACGCACCTCGGTGGCCCCGGTCCAAGAGCTCGCCGAGGCTGTTCGCGAGCCGCTCGCCGAGGTCGGCGCCCCGCTGCGGGACGAGGACGAAGTCCGGGGCGACCTCCTCGAAGAAGGCCCTTGCCCCGGCGGGTGTGTAGGCGATCGCCGGGCGGGCCGTCCTGAGCGATCGGACCTGCTCGATCTTGTCGAGCAGGAAGCGACGATAGAGCTCCGCCGCATCCGCGAGGGACAGCGGAGGACAGAGCCGAGTCTTCGCCTCGCCCGCGCGAGGCTCCTTCGCCATGATCGCGACGGCGATGGGCTCCATCGGACGGTCTCCCCCGGCCATTCTAACGGAGGACGCGCGGTGGCTTCGGCTCATGGGGAAGCTCAGGACTTGAGGCTCCACCGACGCCGCTCACATCGTCCTCGGTCCATAGCTGCGCCTCGGCGCCAGCGCCGACGGGACGCGCTGCGCGAGCGCGCGCCAGCCGGAGTGGAGGAGAAGCGCGTAGAGAGGACCGTACTCGGCGAGCCACACCCACCAAGGGAGGGGCGCCGGCTGCACCACATAGCTCAGGTACGACAGTGCGACGGCACCGCTGAAGTAGAGCCAGGGTAGCCAAGGCTGGAAGCAGAGGAACGGCACGATCCAGAGCACGTACCAGGGGTGCATGCTGGTCGGTACCAGGAGCAGGTAGGCCCCGACGGCGAGGGTGCCCGCGCGCGTCATCCCCTCGGCGTCGCCCCGGTTGGCCCGACCGATCCAGACGACGACCCCTCCCATCAACGCGAAGAGAAGGGCTATCGCGACGGCCCGAGCCAGCTCGCTGGTGAGGCCGAGCGGGTAGGTCAAGAGTGCTCGTAGGCCGATGTTGTGATCCTCGGCCCGGCCCAGGTACTCCGGGAGGAACCCTAGGGCGCCCAGACCCACGGTGGCGGCGTGGGGGAGGTACCCGATCGCGACCGTGGCGGCGACCGCCGCGGGGAAGCGCCAGTCGCGCGGCCGCCACCAGGCGGGAAGAAGGACGAGGGGATAGAGCTTCACGAGCACTGCGGCGCCGAGGGCGATCCCCGCGCGCACGGAGGATCCGCTTTGGCGCCAGACGAGCGCCGCCAGCACCAGGGGGATCACGGCGAGGTCGACGTGGCCCGCCTGAACGCCCTCGAAGACTACGAGCGGCGACCAGGCGTAGACGATCACCGCCGATCGGGTCACCCTCGCCCGCCGAAGCAGGACGAGCAGGATCCCCACCGCGATGACCTCAATCGCAAGCAGGAACGCTCGCCATGCCAAAAGGCTGTTGGGCGCGACCAGCGCCACGAGCGCAAAGAGGATCTGGGCGCCCGCCGGATAGACGGTAGGCTTCGTAGGTCGGTTGATGTTGGGATGGATCGTCTCATCACGGAGCGGCACCAGCTCGGCGGCGGCCGGCGGGTAGCGGTACGGGCTGATCCCGGCCCACTGCACCCGACCGTCCCAGAGATAGCGATAGAGATCGGACGAGAGCACCACCGGGCTTGCGAGCAGGCTCACGCGAAAGAGGAGAGCGAAGGAGAGCACCAGACCGAGGAGGATGCGATCGTCCCCGCGTTGACGGAGAACCACCCAGATGGCGAGCACGTAGAGGAGGAACAGGCCACCGAAGAGGCCGATGTAGGAAACGAAAATTCGCAGGTCGCCCGAGGCGAGCAGCGGCAGTCTCAGCCCGTAGCCGAACAGGCTCGCGGCCCCCAGGCCGCCGACGACGATGCGCGAGACTCCGAGCGTCACACGGCGTACTGCAGCACCCGCGCCCACGCGCGCCCGGCCGCCGCCCGGCGGCGCAGCGCTGGTTCGAGGAGGCGGTCGAAGCCGAGGATGCGCCCGGCGCCGGTGAAGGCGAAGCAGAAGAGTGGCAACGAGAGCAGCGGCCAGATCCAGTACCACTCGCCCGGCACGTTGAACGCTCCGAGCGCGATGTTCACCTGCCAGAGGAAGCCGCCGCCGCCGGCGAGACGCGTGAGGATGCCGAAGAGCAGAGCCACGCCCAGCGAGAACTCAATCACGAAGGTCTGCAAGCCGAAGAGGCGGAAGTTCGGCACGACAACGTGCTGGAGGAACGCCGCGTACCAGCCGAACGTCGGGTGGGCGATTTCCTGCTGGATGAAGCCCTCGAGCCATCCGTAGTTGATCCAGGGCGCCTTCTGAAGCGCCATGTCGAGGAAGAGCAGGCCGTAGGCGATCCGAAACAGGGCAAGTGGCCAGCCGGCAACGACTCTCTCACGCCCAGCGGGTCGGACGACACGGCTAGATGCTCCACAGGAGCCCGCAGCCGCGGCATGGGTCGGGCGGCGTCTCGCTCTCGAAGTCGATTCGGAAGCGACGGTACCGCTCGCCATTCCAGATGTCGGCGAAGGGCTCGGCGAAGGCGTTACCCAGAATCAGGGCTTGATAGTCCCGGACCACCCACGGCGAGATGCAGCAGGGGAGCACGTTGCCGTTCGCGGTCACGTAGCTCAAGGTCCACGGCCGCTGGCAGCCGCTCCAGGGCCGCGGGTTTGACGTCTCCCCTTTCAGGCTTGCGAGCGGCGTGGTCAGCCCCGAGGCGCGGAGCGCCAGGCCGAGCCCGCGCGCCAGCTCCTGCGCCTGATCGAGCACGTCCTGCTCTTGTCGCTGCAGCCGGCCGTGCAGCGCGTTCTCGGCGGTAGCGAGCCCGAGCCCGTTGAAGACGAGCCGCTGAACGTAGACTTCATCGACGCCGAGGTCGGCGGCCAGATGCACGAACGCCGGCAGCTCGTCGAGGTTCGCCCGCGAGGCCGTGAACCAGAGCGACACACGCGGTGCTGATCGGCTCCGCTCGCGCTCGAGCTGGACGAGCCGCCGCACGTTGGCCACCACGCGCTCGAACTGGTCGACACCGCGGAGCTTCCGGTAGGTCGGCCGCGCCGCCGCGTCCAGCGAGACCCGATACTCGTCGAGCCCGCTCTCGATCAGTCTGCGCGCGCGCTTGGCCGTAAGGCTGATCGCGTCCGAGTTGAAGAGCACGGTCACCGCGCGCGACTTCAGATACGCGACGATCTCGAAGATCTCCATGTTGAGGAGCGGCTCGCCGATGCCGTGCAGGACCACCCGGTCGAGAACGGGGAACTGCTCCGCGATCGCTTTGACCTGCGCCAGCGTGAGGTCGGCCGGGGGCTCGAGGCTCCGGAACGTGCGGATGCACGTCTGGCATTTCGAATCGCAACGGTTCGTCGTCTCGAGATACAGCGATGTCGGTAGTGTGGCGACCACGGGCAGGCGGTGGGTGGTGGCCATGGTCGGTTGCTCAGCGCGCCGAGACCAGCGTGGTGCAGGCGCTCGCCATCTTCGGGAGATCCTCGCGTTTTGTTCGCTCCCAGTCGAACACGATCCGTTCGCCGCGGGCGAACGGGCAGTACGGGTCAGGGGCATCGAGCCCGCCCGCCAGCGCCCGTCGGCCGGCGCAGCCGCCGCGGCAGGGACAGCCCCGGCACGCCGCCGGTACCCGTCGCGCCTCGACGAACTCAGCGGTCTCAATAATGGCCTCGCCGAGGCGGGCCAGATCCGTGAGAGTGAGACGACTGTCGGGCCAGTACGTGCAGGGCAGCACTCGGCCGTCGGGTGCCACACGGACGGTGGAGCGCCCGCAACCGGGTCCTGTGAAGTCTGGCATCTCTAAAACGGCTGCCAGCACCGGCTCGGTGGTGGCGACGAGGCGCGTCGCTGCCGACAGGAGACGGAAGCCTCGCCAGAACTGCTCGTAGGTCAGCGTGAAGCGGTCGGTCTTCGCCGGCTGATAGACGTTGACGCGGAGGTGGGCGCCGAAGCCCGCGGCCAGACGCGCCAGGTCGGCCAGCCGATCGTAGTTGATGCTCATCATGACGGACGTCACCGTCACCGGCACGCCGAGCCCCACGCAGCGCTCGAGAGCGCCCATGACCGTCCGCCAGTTCCCGACGCCCCGAAAGGCGTCGTGGTCGCGCTCGGTGGGGAAGTCCAGCGAGCACTCGACACTGTGGAAGCGCTTGAGCGCCGCGTCGTCGAGTGTCTGGATGCTCAGACCGTTGGAGGTGATGCTCGTCCTGAGCGCCCGCGTGCCCAGATAGTCGAGGATCGCCGCGTACTCGGCGTGGAGCCCGTTCTCGCCGACGCCGAGGTTCACCGAGCGCGCCGGGATGCTCTCACAAACCTGCTGGACGTCTCGAAGTGTCAGCCGCTGCGCGACCATATCTGGCCGATAGCAGTGAGGGCATCTGAGATTGCACTCGTTGGTGAGACCGAGGCCGATGGAAAAGACCATTGGCGCTAACGCCTCCAGGCGTACCGCACGGTCGTGAGGAGCAGATGGTAGCCCGCGAGCAGGCTGCCTTTGAGCGTTCCAGCGACCTTCGAGCGGCCCAGGCGCTGGCGACAGCTCACTGGCACCTCGACGATCCGGTACCCGCGCCGCGCTGCCTTGACCACCATCTCCACGGGCCAGCCGTAGGTCTTGTGCTCCATGCCGAGGTCCCGGAGCACGCGGGCGGGGATCGCCCGGAACGGCCCGATGTCGGTAAGCTTGAGGCCATAGAGCACGCGCACCAGCGCCGTCACCAGGCGGTTGCCCATCCGCTGCTGGGGTGTGAGCGCGCGCCGGGAGACGCCGTTACGCACGCGTGAGCCCAGGACGAGATCGGCCTCGCCCGCCAGTACTGGACCTAGCACCACCGGCAGTTCGGCCGGATCCTCGTTGCGATCTCCGTCGAGGAAGACGAGGACGTCCGCGTCACCGGCGGCTAGCGCGCCGGCCAGGCAAGCGGCCCCATAGCCCCGTGTCGGCTCCCGGACCACCCGGGCTCCAGCGGCGGCGGCGAACTCCGCGGTGCGGTCCGTGCTTCCGTTGTCAACGACGATGATCTCGTGGACGAGGTCGCGCGGTACCTCGCGGACGACGCCGCCGATGGCCGCCTCCTCGTTCAACGCCGGGATCACCACGCTGATCCGCAAAGTCGCCCTCCACGTGGCCCGAGTATGCCCCCGCGGCGGGAGGCTCGGTTGTCACAACCGTGTGAAAATCATCGGGCGGCCCTGACCGCGTCCGAGGACCGAGGGTCAATCCATACGACGACCTCGGCCGAATATCAAGGCAGTTGACACGGCCAGCTGGCGTCGATAGTCGGGCTGACAGACCTTCGCGGGCCGAACCCAGCGTCCCGCGAGCCGTGTCCAATCGACAGCAAGCACGTTCGGCTCGCCATTGCATCTTTCGGTGCAAGCACGGCGCCCGCGCCCACTGAAGCGCGAGGCTTGGAGGAAGGTAATGCCGACGGCACAAGAGACCCAAACGGTCATGACTGGGTCCCCTCGAAACGCTCGGGAGACGTCGAAAGAGGAGCAGCCCCGGACGGGCTGGCTCCGAGCGATCGCGCCGCTCTGGCCTCTCGGGCTGGCGCGGATCCTCTACGGCTACCTCTGGTGGCAGCAGTCGGGCTGGAAGGTGCCATCGGACGACTTCGGCCGGAAGTCCGGTGGCGGTCTCTGGTACTGGGTCCAGCAGCAGATTCAATATCCTACCGTGGCTGCCCACAAGGACTTCCTGGTCAACGTCATGATCCCGCACTGGACCTTTTTCGGTTGGATGGCACTGATCACCGAGACATTCATCGGCGCGACGCTGATCCTCGGGCTCGGCACACGGCTCGGATCGCTGGTGGCGATCGGCATGGCTGCCAACATCACGATCGGCATCCTGAGCGTGCCGCACGAATGGGGATGGACCTATACGATGCTGATCATGTTCCCGGTCCTGTTCCTATTGATGGACGCCGGCCGCAGCTTCGGTGTGGATGCGTTCCTCGCGCCTCCGCTCGAGCGGGCGGCTGCAGGCGGCAGCCGTCTCGCGCGGCTGATCCGCTGGCTCGTCTGATTGGTCGCGCCGCTCTCGGCTGTTCAACCCGCTTCCTCCATGCGAAGCGCCGCTGCCCCGGCGGGGCGATCGTAGCGCTCTCCGGGCTCACGGCTGCCGGCATGGCTTGATGGCCTCTACCGGAGGAAGCTGGGCGGGCGGCACGAAGACGGCGAGGTAGCCGTCAGCCGGAGCGAGAGACACGAAGTCGACCTCGCGGTAACCAACCGCTGCGAGCTCGCAACGCAGGAGCGCAGGTGGTGTACCGTGGTCCTGGGTCGGGCGATCCAGATCCACGATTCCCACGCGGGCTCCGCGCGCGAGTGCGGGCCGCAACCGGTACATGAACTCGAATGGATTTTCAATCTCGTGGTACATGTACGCGAGGATCGCCACGTCGACCGAGTCGCGCGGCAGCTTGGCGTTACGCGGTTCCCCCAGCACGAGTCGTACGCCTTTGATTCTCTCTCGGTCGAGTCGGGCCTCGAGCTGTTTCAGGTACTCGGGCTTGATGTCCTCGGCATAGATCGTCGCGCCCGGGCCGAGTCGGCGCGCAAGCCGAACGGTATAGTATCCGGTCCCCGCTCCGATGTCCGCGACCCGCACTCCTGGCTTGATCCCGAGTCGATCCATCACGCGTTGGGCTTCGCGATTGCGGTCTCGGATAGCTTCTTCCGAGTAGAGCGGCGAGATGATGCCGGCGACAGGGCGGTCCGGGGCCGGAAATATTTCGGTTGCCGCAGCAAATGCGAACGCAAGCGCAACGACAAGCCAGACCGGCACTATGGCATCCGATCTTACCTGCCTCTTGGGCACCTTCGACAGCCGCTCGCGCGGCACCGCGCGAGCCGTGAAGGTTCCTAGTGTCCCGTCCGCGAAGTTCTGTTAACGATCACGCTTCACCAAGAGGCGGCGGGCGGGTGCGGTAGGGGCGCCGGGATCCGTTCCCGCCTCGCCCGATGCGGACGCGATGCGCCCGGATGGAGCCCAGCCGCAACCGAGCAGCGAGCGCCTGCCGCGTGGTCCCGGCGCCCCTACCGCACCCGCCCGTCGCCTCCGCTCGCGGCGAGGTCTTAACATGAGTTCCGGGACGGGACACTAGGGGTATCGCCGCCCCTCCGCTCCACCTCCCGGAGGGATCGTCGTAGAATGAACGGCCGGGAGCCGACCAGCCCTCATGGACAGCCACCAGCCGCCGGAATCGAACGCCGCCTCAGAGCACTATCGGACGCTGCTCGAGATCAACAACGCCGTGATCTCGAGCCTGACGCGGGAAGCTCTCTTCCACGCGATCGCCGGCGCGCTGCGCCGCATCACCCCGTTCGACCGCACCGCGATCTTCCTTCACGACGCGGACAAGGACGTGCTCCGCCTCTTCATCCTCGAGTCATCGCTACCGACGTCCTACTTCACCGTCGGCATGGAGATGCCCCAGGGAGAAAGCCACGTCGGCTGGGCGTTCGCGCAGCAGCGCTACCGCCTGTGCCGCGACCTGAGCACCGAGAAGCGGTATCCCATGGAAGAGCGCGCGTATCAGGACGGCGTCCGCTCGTACGTGATCGTGCCGCTCGTCGCCAGGGGCAGGAGCATCGGTGTCCTGGCCGTCGCCAGCACGATCCCCGGCCAATATTCCGACGCCGACGCCGTCTTTCTCCAGGAGGCGGCGAACCAGATCGGCCTGGCCGTCGAGAACATGAAGGCGTACGAGGCGATCACAACGCTCAACCGCGAGGTTCGTGCGGAGGCCACTCGCCGCCGCGAGGTCGAAGAGACGCTCCGCGAAGTCGTCGAGGGGACCGCCTCGATGACCGGGAGCGACTTCTTCTACTCGCTGGTCCAGCACCTCGCCTCGGCCCTGCGCGTCCGTTACGCCTTTGTCGCCGAGTGTGTCGAGGGGACGGGCGACCGGGTTCGCACGCGTGCCTTCTGGAAGGGCGAGGGCATCGGCGAGAATTTCGAGTACGACGTGGCCGGCACGCCGTGCATGAGAGTCCTCGAGGGCGAGGTCGGTTACTACGAGAAGGACGTGCAACGGCTCTTCCCGGACGACCCGGGCTTGGTCGGGCTCGGCGCGGAGAGCTACCTGGGAATTCCCGTCCTGGACCCCTCGGGACCGCTGATCGGCCACCTGGTGATCCTGGATGACCAGCCGATGGTAGATCCTTCCCACGCGCTCGCGATCTTGCGCGTATTCGCCGCGAGGGCGGGCGCCGAGCTGGCTCGCCTGCGGGCTGACGAGCGCCTCCGGGCGGCGCTTGCCGAGGTCGAGATGCTGAGGAACCGTCTCCAGGCCGAGAACGTGTATCTTCAGGACGAGATCCACACCGAGCACAACTTCGACGATATGGTCGGCTCGAGCCCGGCGCTCCTCGAGGTGCTTCGCAAGACCGAGCAGGTGGCTCCCACGGACTCGACGGTGCTCGTGTACGGCGAGACCGGCACCGGCAAGGAGCTCATCGCGCGCGCGATCCACAAGCGCAGCCCGCGCCGCGAGCGTCCCCTCGTGAAGGTGAACTCCAGCGCGATCTCGGCCGGTCTGGTGGAGAGCGAGCTCTTCGGTCACGTGAAAGGCGCGTTCACCGGCGCCATCGAGAAGCACATCGGTCGCTTCGCGCTCGCCGATCACGGCACGATCTTCCTCGACGAGGTCGGCGAGCTGCCGCTCGAAACGCAGGTCAAGCTGCTGCGCGTCCTCCAGGAGCAGGAGTTCGAGCCGGTGGGCAGCAACCAGACGGTCCGCGTTGACGTGCGCGTGATCGCGGCGACGAACCGCGACCTGGCGGAGGCCGTGCGCACCGGGCGGTTCCGCGCTGACCTCTTCTACCGTCTGAACGTGTTCCCACTCCGGGTTCCGCCGCTGCGCGAACGGGCGTCGGACATCCCGCAGCTCGCGATGTACTTTGTCTCTCGCTTCGCGAAGCGGTTCGGCCGCCAGGTCGACACGATCTCCGCGGAAACGATGGATCGGCTCGTGAGCTACCCATGGCCGGGCAACATCCGGGAGCTGCAGAACGTCATCGAGCGGGCCGTCGTGCTCTCGCGGGGTCCTGCGCTGGAGCTGGACAGCGATCTCCTTCCCGCCCCAGCGCGCCTCGGGCCCGGGACGGGCGCCGAGCGCCACGCGGAGGCCGGCCGGTCCGGCGCCAAATCCGCCGCTTCGGGGCTCGCCGCCGCCCTGGAGGAGACCGAGCGGGCTCACATCGTCGCCGCGCTGGAGAGGGCCGACGGGGTCATCGAAGGACCCAGAGGGGCGGGCAAGATCCTCGATATGCATCCCAACACCCTGCGCAGCCGGATGGAGAAGCTCGGGATCAAGCGCTCGGGCCCCCGAGCCTCGTAGTCGCCCCCTCTCGTTCGTGGCGCCCACGGATCTTCGTGGTGCGCCCGGTCTCCCTGTTCTCGTCGATCCGGCGAAGACCGTGGAATGTCGGCAAGTTCTACGCGAACCCGACGTGCTCCGGCCTAGCACGCTCCTTGCTCCTTATGACGGCGTGCTCAGGATCCAGCTCCTCGACCAGCAGGACGGCACCGCGACTCTCGAGCTCGCCGGCCGGGTCGTCGGCCCATGGGTGGACGAGCTGAGCCGGTCCTGTGAGCGGATCCTTGGTATCGGCGGCACGTTGAGCGTCGATCTCGGTGAGGTCTCGTTCGTCGACCGCGACGGCGTGGAATTCCTGCAGCGCCTGAGAGCGCGGGACGTGGCGCTCGTCAACTGCTCGCCGTTCGTGGCCGAGCAGCTCAAGGGTTGACGATGAGCCAGGCGATCGACTCGGCCACCGCGGATTTCGATCTCCTCGCCTCGTTGCGCCGCGGCGAGATGGGAGCCCTCGAGGCGCTCGCGGAGCGCTACGGCTCGAAGATCTACCGGCTGGCGTTCGGCGTCACGCGGAATCAGGCCGACGCCGAGGAGGTTCTGCAGGACGTGCTTCTCACGCTGGCCCGCAAGGGCGGATCGTTCGAAGGGCGGTCAGCCCTGGGGAGCTGGCTCTACCGCATCACCACCAACGCGGCGCTCAACAAGCGCCGCGGCAAGCGCCTGGAGCTCGAGACGCCCCTCGAAGACCTCCTGCCCACCTTCAAGGCGGACGGGCACCGCGCCGGCGATCGCACGTTCATCCTCGCCGACTGGTCGCAGAACCCCGAGGAAGAGCTCCTCTCCGGCGAGCGGCGCCGCGTGCTCGAGCGGGCGATCGACAGTCTGCCGGACCACTATCGCGCGGTGCTCGTCTTGCGGGACGTCGAGGGCCTCTCCAACGAGAGCGTGGCCGAGGTTCTCGACGAGTCAGTCCCGTCGGTGAAATCGAGGTTGCACCGCGCCCGCATGGTCCTCCGCGAGCAACTCACGCAGGCGTTCGCCTGATTCACCCGCGCGCGGGCGCCGATCGAATCTCCGCGCGCCCGGCGGGTGTCCTAGAGGCGGGAGGAATCGAGGAGGGAGCGACATGGCAACTGACCGGCCCACGCGAATCGTGATCGTCGGCGGCGGATTCGGCGGCGTCTACACGGCCCTTACCCTCGAGAAGCTCCTCGGCCACGACCGGGACGTCGAGATCGCGCTGATCAGCAAAGAGAACTACCTCACCTTCCAGCCCATGCTGCCGGAGGTGATCTCCGGCAGCATCGGCCTCCTGGACACGATCACCCCGATCCGGAGACTCTGCTCCAGCACGCACCTCTACACGCGCGCCGCCGAGAAGATCGACCTCGAGCGCAAACGGGTCATGGCCACAGCGGGGTTCGGCTCCCGCCAGTTCGAACTCGATTACGACCACCTCGTCATCGCGCTCGGCAACGTGACGAGCTTCGCCGGCCAGCCCGGCCTCGCGGAGCACGCGCTGCCGTTCAAGTACCTGGGCGACGCGCTCGCGCTGCGCAACCGCGTCATCCAGACGCTCGAGGAGGCGGACACCGAGGAGGATCCCGAGATCCGCCGGACGCTGCTGACGTTCGTCGTGGCCGGCGGCGGGTTCTCCGGTGTCGAAGCAGTCGCCGAGCTGAACGATTTCGTCCGGGCCGCCACGAAGAGCTTCCGGCACATCAAGCCCGAGGAGATTCGGGTCATCCTCCTCCATGCGCAAGGCCTCATTCTCCCGGAACTGCCCAAATCGCTTGCCGAGTTCGCGCAGCGGCTCCTCATGAAGCGCGGCGTCGAGATCCGGCTCAACACCCGACTGCACGGCGCGACGATGGACGCGGCCCTCCTCGCCGGTGGTGACCGCATCGCCGCTCGCACCGTCGTGAGCACCGTGCCATCGGCCCCGAATCCACTGGTCGCGGCGTTGCCCTGCAAGAAGGAGAAGGGACGCGTCGTCGTCGACCGGCACCTCGAGCTTCCCGACTATCCGGGCGTCTGGGCGGTGGGCGATTGCGCCTGGATCCTCGACGCGAAAACCGGCGAGCCGTGCCCCCCGACGGCGCAGCACGCGATCCGGGAGGCGAAGTGCCTGGCCGGGAACATCGTCGCAAGCCTCCGGGGCCAGGAGAGGAAGGCGTTCTCGTTCAGCGCGCTCGGCAAGATGGGCTCGCTCGGCCACCGGTCGGCCGTCGCCGAGGTCTTCGGCCTGAAGATCTCCGGGTTCCTGGCGTGGTGGCTCTGGCGGACCGTGTACCTCATGAAGCTCCGCGGCCTGGACCGGAAGATCCGCGTCGCGACGGACTGGACCCTGGACCTGCTCCTGCCCCCCGACATCGTCCAGCTCAAGACCGACAAGTCCTTTACGATCCGCCGGGAGCACTTCGAGCCCGACGAGATCATCTTCCGTGAGGGCGATCGCGGCGACTGGCTCTACGTCGTGGTCGACGGCCAGGTCGACGTGATGCGGAGCGTTCCCGGCCAGGGGGACGTCACGCTGCGCACCCTCGGCCCGGGCGAGTGCTTCGGCGAGATCGCGCTCGTCAGCGACAGCGCGCGCACGGCGACGGTGCGGAGCCG
>WNGA01003320.1_pt1 | contig 24152 bp, 32 predicted proteins | sample 5400061 | NCBI WGS metagenome assembly WNGA01 (sample SAMN13153366, study PRJNA577476) | soil metagenome | isolation source: 100 cm soil or saprolite under grassland replicate 2 | place: USA:California | collected 2016-06-15
CGCGAAGCAATTGCCGAAGACACCGCCGTCCCGTTCCGGCGCATCCGATGTCCAGCGACACTGAGAAAAAACTCCCGGCCAGCACCTTGTTCCACCGGGCGCTTCTTGCACTCATTCCCGCGGCAAGCTTGACGATCGCCGCCTACCACTCCGGGTTCGCGTGGTACTTCATGGTCCCGGCGGTTTTATTTTGGGGTGTCGGGATCTGGTATTTGAAGCGCGGCTCGGATCGCTGGAACGAACAACAGCGCTGAGTCCGCGATGATTTGATTCACCGGTAGTGGATAAACACTCCCTCGATCTGTTCGTACGTCGCCGGCGGGATGCGCGTCATCCTGCCCTGGATCATGACCCACTGCTCCGGCCGGGTCCATGGCTCGCGGCGCTGTACCCATATTGCGTCCGCCCCGTGGCGCGCGGCCTCCTTGTAGAGGGAACAATAGGGCTGCGACAGCGGGCACAATGAAGTCTCCGCCCCCCGAAACCTTGCGATGACCGTGTAGGGCCGAGTCGGCTCGCCGGCCAACCAAGCAACGTCCTCGGTGACCGGATAGACTTCCGAGGACAACTTCTCGTAGTGGAAACCGCTGCCGCATCCGGCCACGAGAAGGAGCAACGCAGCCATCCCCATCCAGCCCCGAGCTGAGCTAACAGTGAAAGGCAAGGCTCAAAACTCCAATTTTTAACCCCTTCATTGTTTCCTCCTTCTTAACATTACGCTGCTACCACCTTAGTGCAAAAATTGATGTGCTTCCAGTTCCCGGATCGCGTTCTGAGCCGATCGAGGGGTTACGGGCATAAACTTATTGCCAGATCCGGTGATATACGAGGGAAACCCCGTGCCCAAAGACTGGGGCCGGCGCCGGCAAAGAATGGCCCGCCGCGGCGCAGGGGGATAGAATGAAGGGCGAACTCATGCGGGTGCCGGCAAGTGAGCTCCCTTGGGAGAGATTCAAATGGAAAAGTCCACCGTAGAAAGGCTCGACGTCGATGAACTGCTGCAGCTCGCGCTGCAGGCGTCGAAGGAAAATCGCAACGAGCAGTCGATCACGTATCTGAAGCGGGCTCTCGACTTGAAGCCGCGCGAAGGACGCCTGCATTACATGCTCGCCGCCGAGCACGCGCAGATGGGCCTCTATGATCGCGCGGCGGAGGAGATGGCGAAGGCGGTCGAGCTGGATCCGTCGCTCGTGACGGCCTATTTCCAGCTCGGGCTCCTCCATCTCACCAGCGGCCGGGTCGCGCAGGCCGAGTCGGCTTGGCGGCCTCTCGACAAGCTCGGGCCCGATCACTTCCTGCATCTGTTCAAGACCGGGATGCTGCATCTGGCGCGCGACGAATTCAAGGAATGCAAGAGCTGCCTCGAGCGGGGCATCAAGGCGAACAACTTCAACGAGGCGCTCAACGTCGATATGCGCAGGGTTCTGCACGACGTGCAGGAGCGCCTGGGCAAGCAGGAGCCCGGCGCCGCCGCCGGCGCCGAACCCGTTATCCGGCCGTCGATCCGGCCTTCCGGCCGGGCAGTCCTCTCCGCGTACCGCGAGAACCGCGGGGACGACGAGGGCGACAAAAAGAAGAAGAAGTAGGACTCTGGCCGACCAAGAGAGTCATGACCGACCCGATCAGCAGGCTCAACCCGGCGCTCGAGCTGCTGCGGCAGAGGCTCGCGGAGCAGGCGCAGCGCCTGGATTCTCCCGCGAAGGGAGTTTCCGCGCGGGCGGGCAGCGCGCCGACCGGGCAGGCCGATCGGTCCGGCACGCTCAAGCAGCGGCTCAGCGAGCGCCTCGCGGCAGTCGACGCGGCGGACCCGCAGCGCGATCGCAAGCGGCGGCGCGTTTTCATCGAGTCCGTGCTGGCATCGGAACTCGGCGAGGCGCTGCAGAACGATCCGAAAGCGCTGGAGCTCGTCGAGCGCATCGAGGAGGCCATCCGGGAGCACCCCGAGCTCGAGCGGCAATTCCGCGCCGTCCTGTCCAACTACGCCGGCAACTGACCGGTCTCACAAGCTCAAATCGAACCGGTCGATGGACCGCAGGCCTTCGCGAATCAGCTTCAACGCGCGGGCGTGCAGCTGGGAGATGCGTCCCTTCGAGAGGCGAAACGCGAGCCCGATCAGCTTGAAATCCATGTGCTCGAAATAATGCCACTTCACGATCTGCTTCTCGCGCTCGGGCAGCGCCTCGACGATGAGCAGCAGCCGCTCCCGCAGGCGCTTCAGCTCCAGCACGCGATAGGGGTCGAAGGTCTCGGGTTCGGAGCTCAGCCCGGAGTCTTCCAACGCGAAGCCCAACGCGAGTCCGACGGTGACCTCGACCAGCTCCTCGAGCGCCTCGGACGCGCCGCGCGCGCCTCCGATGACCGACTCGACGCGCTCTTTTTCAATCTGCTTCCGGCGGGCATGCTGGGCGGCCTGCTCGGTCGCGCGCTCCAGACCGTTTAGGATCGCGCCGCGGATGCGATACCCGGCAAAGGTGACGAAGGAAGCTTCGCGCTTCGGATCGTAGCGGTCGAAGGCCTCGATCATGCCCAGGCGCGCCCATTGGAGATAATCGGCGAACTCCGGCGCCTGCGGCCCGCGCCTGGAGTACGCGTACGCGGCGAGCTTCTGGGCCGTGGGAAGGTAGCGCTCGATCAGCTTCGCGCGCAGGACGGGATCGCGGTCGGCAACGTAGCGCTGCCAGAGCGCGGCCTCTTCCTCGAGATCCGGCGAGGGCCTTTGTTCCATGCCCGTCTGGATGCGGCTAGTGGAAGCTTCCGAGCAGCGCCTTCACCACCAGGTTCCAGCCGTCGATCAGCACGAACAGGAGCAGCTTGAGCGGCAGCGAGATCATCATCGGCGGGACCATGAGCATCCCCATGGACATGAGAACGCTGGAGACCACGATGTCGAGCAGCAGAAAAGGCAGGAAGATGACGAAGCCGATCTGGAACGCGGTCTTCAGCTCGCTCAGCATGAAGGCGGGGATGAGATGAACGGTGCGCACTTGCTCCGCGTCCTCGGGGGGCTCCGTCTTGGATACATCGAGCATCAGCATCAGGTCCTGCTCGCGCGTCTGCCGGATCATGAACTCGCGCACCGGCTGAATCGCGATCTCGGTCGCCCGCTCGAAACCGATGCTGCCTTTCAGGTACGGCTGGAACGCGTTGCTGTCGATCTGCGACAGCACGGGCTGCATCGTGAACAGCGTCAGGAACAGCGCGAGGCTGACGAGGACCGTGTTCGGCGGCGTTTCCTGGATGCCCAGGGCGTGCCGCAGCAGCGCCAGCACGACGATGATGCGCGTGAACGCCGTCATGACCATGAGGATCGCCGGCGCGAGGCTCAACACCGTAAGGACTGCCAGGATCTTCAGCGCGGTGGCCACCTCGGCGGGGCGGGCGGCGCCTCCGTCGATGCGGATTTCGAGTCCCGGGACGGTGAGCGACTGCGCCGCGGCGATTTCCGGCGCGAGCAGCAGTACGCCGCACAGCGCCGGATAGGCGGCGCGCGCGAGCGTCTCACCGATCTTCGGCGGTCGCATCCGGGTGGCCTTTTTCGCTTCCGCGGGCATCGGAAAGACGCAGCGGCCGCACGCGATCCCCGCTCTGGGCGAGAAACACTCTCTGTCCATCGATCTCCAGCAGGAACAGCGTAAGGCGCGGCGTGACATGCCGGATCTCGAGGACGTTGATCCGCCCCTGTCCCCCCGCGGCACGGCCGAGCGATGCCGGCAGGAAGCGCTTGAGCGCATAGATCCCGGCAAAACCGACGGCGATCACCACGCCGAGCGCCAGGGCGGTGCGCAGCAGCAAGCCGAGCTCGAAGGAGTCCGCGTCCCGCTTGAACGGGATGGTTTCCTTTTCCGGACGGGCCGCTTCCTGCGAGAGCGCGAGCCCCTGCGGGGCGGACACGCTGCCCGCCAGGACGATCGCCAGGATTGCGCGTCGGACGGGCTCAGCGCGGAACGACTTCGGAAATCTGTACGCCAAAGCTGTCACCGACTGCCACCAGCATTCCGCGCGCGACGACCTTGCCGTCGAGCAGCACCTCGACGGCCTCGCGCGTCCCGCTGTCCAGCGTGAGGATCGAGTTCTCCTTGAGCTCGAACAATTCCTTCACCGTCAGCTCGCAGCGCCCCACCGCCACCGTGAGCTTGACCTTGACGTCCCGGATGAGATCGAAGTTCGCGTCCACGACCCTGCGGCCCTGCGCGTCTGCGGCTTCGAACTCGGTCAACCGGATCTCATGCACGGTTTTCGTAGTCTCTGCTGACATGTTTCCGTTTGCTCCTGAGTTGCCGTTCCATCCTCACGCGGGTCCCACGACCTGGACCGCTTTCTTTCCGCCCGCCGTCCCGAGGTGGATCTGGCCCACCGGCTCCCCGATGTCGAGCCGCAAAAGGAGGGGATCGTCGAGTTCGCGGTCCAGGACGATGACGTCGCCCGCCGCGAGCTGAGACAACTCGCCGAGCTCGACCTCGGCCTCCCCGACCACGGCCTCGACGATCACCGCGCAGGGCTCGACGGCCCTCCACGCGGCGACGAGCGGCTCGCGCGCGGTACTCTGTGCTTTGGGAAGCGATGCCGCTACCAGCTCCGGTGAAAGCGCAAGAACGAGCGGGAAACCCGGCGACAGCTCGCAGCTGTAGATCGCCGCACCTGCCCCGGGCCTCACCCACGTTTCGGGCGGCGCCTCGTCGCCCCACTGCGGCTTTGCCGGCGCCGCCCCGGAACAATAACGGAAGATCCCCACGGCGAGCCCTTTGAGCACCGCTTCGCCAACTTGCGCGGCAAGCTCCGGCACCCCCGTCGCGGCGGCTGCGTTCGGCGTTTGCGCGGTCAAAAGCGCGCCGACCTCGGCGATCCAGCCGCTCGGGCAGCCCAGCAACACGCGGCGTCGCTCGCCCGCGTCGGCGGCGAGCCAGCGCTCGGCCTGCGGCTGCGAAACCGGCGCCAGCCGGAATCCGGGAGTGTTCTTGGGAAGCCAGTCTTCGCGCCACGCCGCGAGCGCCGCATCGATTCGCTCCAGCAGAAAGCGTTGGTCGCTCGCCCCGAGCACGAGGTACGGTCGTACTTCCACGATCTCCCCTTAGCGTTTCTGGTCGATGTCGAGCAGCTGCTGGATCATCTCGTTGGCCACCGAGGCCACCTGGGAGCTCGCCTGGTAGCCGCGCTGCAGGATGATCAGATCGGTGAACTGCTCGGTCAGCTCGACATTCGACAGCTCCACGCGCCCGGCAGCAACGCGCCCCATGACGCCCTGGCCCGCCGTGCCGATCGTGGGCGTCTGACCCGTGTCGTTGACGAAGATGCTGTCGGCCGAGAGGCGCAGCGCCTGGAGATCGTCGAACCAGGCGAGCGCCAAGGAGGGCCCGGCGACCGTGCGCCCGTTCGAATAGGTCAGCTGCAGCGCTCCGCTCTCGTCGAACGTCGCCTTCGTAAGGGAGCCCGCCGCAACGCCGTTCTGACTCTGGACTTGCAGCTGGCTTTGCGCCGGGCCTGATAAGTTCGTGACGCCGGAGAAGCTTCCGGGGTCGCCGATGTTGAGCGTGATCGTGGTCGAAGGGGCGGGCGCCGGGGGAAAATCGAATTTTACCGTATTCGCTCCGGATTCCGGCGAGCCGTTGGCTTGGAAGCGCACATCGCCCGAACCGAGCAGCTGATTGTTCTCGTCGCGCACTTCGACGAACCAATGCGTGGGGACGCCCGGGTCGGCGGTGAAATGCAGGGAAAGCGCGTGCGAGTGCCCGGCCTGGTCGATAACAGTGACGTTGGTAAGGTCCGCCGTCGTGCTCCCGGCGGATAGATTGCCGGTGATGTGGATCTCCGTGGTGGCCTGCGGCGGATTGGTGCGCAAGCCGTCGATCGACATCTCCTGCATGTTGCCGTTCTGGAACACCATGACGTGGCCGCCGCTCACCTGATCGACGAGCAATCCGTCCTGGCCGAATTCCAGCTGACCGGCGCGGGTATAAACCTGCTCCGTGCCGCTCCCGCCCGTGTAGCCGTATAGCGACTGCTGCTGGGCGTTACGTCTCAGGATGAGGAACCCGTTGCCGTCGATCGCGACGTCGAGCGAGTTGCCGGTGTCGCGCAGCTCGCCCTCGCGGAAGCTGGTGCGCGTTCCCTTCGTGTCCAGGCCGTACCCCACCTGCGAGCGCAACCCGTCCGGCGTTCCGCCCTCGGCCGAGTAGCGGTAGAAGAGGTCACGGAAGGAGAGCGCGGAGCTCTTGTAGCCGGGGGTGTTCAGGTTGGCGATGTTGTTGCTGATGACGTCCAGGCCCTTGGAGAAGCCGAGCAGGCCGGACAGGGCCGTATAGATGGTCGAGAGCATCTTGGGTCTCCTTTATCAGCTGTTGTTTACCAAGGTCACCTGCGAAAGCCGGACGTCGGTGAGGAATTGACCGGCGCTCGTCTTGATGGTGAGCAGCGGCTCGCCATTCTGGAACCGGATCGCGGTCACCGTGCCGACTTGGTTTGCGCCGTCGGCGGCGACCTCGACGGTCCGGCTCATCAGCGAAAGCGACTGGCTCGCGGACTGGATGGTGAGAAGCGCCTTGATTTCCTCTCCCTGCTGCCGCGTGAACTCGAGCGACGAGAACTGCGCGAGCTGGGCGATGAACTCCTGATTGTCGATCGGCTTCAGCGGGTCCTGGAACTTCAACTGCGTGAGCAGGATTTTCAGAAAATCGTCCTGGCCCACCACTGCATTTGCCGGCGTCGACGTGGTAAGCGATGTCGCTCCGATGCTCTCTACCGCCATGATGATCTCCTTTGCGTTTGTCGCCCTTCGGTCGTATATCCCCGGCCGCGGAAGCCAGCCCCCGCGGTGAGCCAAAGCTCGTCCTGCTTTTGCTGCTCGAGCTGCTGCCGCTCTCGCTTATGCTCGCGTTGCTTGCTCTCCCGGTGCCGCTCCAACCCGCGCACCGCCTGTATCGAGCGCAGCAGGCCGTGCCGGGTTTGCTCGTGCATTTCTTCGGCCTTGGAAGCCAGGCGCGCCTTCTCCCGCAGCACCTCGCGGGCGTGCGCGAGATACAGCGACAGCGATTCGTGGTGCCGGGGATCGATCGAGGCCCCCGCTTTCAGCGCCTCGCGCAGCGCATTCTCGACGCCGGATACGGCCCTCACCGCGGACCGCGCTCCCTCGCTGTGGACGTTCAGCACCCGGCGGGCCTCGCGCTCCTGCGCTGCGGAGGCGTCCTTCTCCCACCGCCGCTGCTTCAGCAGCGGTTCGAGCGGATATCGGAAGCCGAGCGCGGTGCGCGGCATCAGCGTGAACCCTTTGTGCTGGCGAGGATGGCCCGAAGCTGTTGGAGCGCGTCCGAGCGCGCCGTGCGCGTGCCCGAATCCTGCGCGAGAAATTCCTCGAGTGCCGGGAGGAGCTTCAGCGCCGCGTCCAGCTCCGGGTTCGAGCCGGCCCGGTACGCGCCCACCTCGATCAGCTCGCGCGAAGCGGCGTGAACGCTCAACAGCTTCATGGTCTTTCTGACGAGCGAGCGCTCCTCCCCGCTCGCGAGGTCCATGAGCAACCGGCTCACGCTGTTGAAAAGATCGATCGCCGGATGACGGCCGCGGTTGGCGAGGTCCCGGTCGAGCGCGATGTGTCCGTCCACGATGGCGCGCACCGAATCCGAGATCGGATCGTCCAGGTCGTCCGCCTCGACCAGCACGGTGTAGAAGGCGGTGATCGATCCGCCCTCGGTCACGCCGCCCCGCTCGAGCAAGCGCGGCAGCGAGGCGAACACCATGGGCGTGTAACCGCGGGCGGTAGGCGGCTCGCCGATCGCCAGGCCGATTTCCCGCTGCGCCGCGGCGAAACGCGTGACCGAATCCATCGTCAGCACCACGTGCCGCCCGCGGGCGCGGGAATATTCCGCGATCGCGTGCGCGGCAAAGGCGGCCCGTCTGCGCACCAGGGCCGGCTGGTCGGAGGTCGCCACCACGACGACGGAGCGCTTCAGGCCCTCGGGGCCGAGGCTGTCCTCGATGAAATGCCGCACTTCGCGGCCGCGCTCGCCGACCAGCGCGATGACGTTTACGTCCGCATTCATGTTCCGCGCGATCATCCCCAGCAGCGTGCTTTTGCCGACGCCGCTGCCCGAAATCACCGCGACGCGCTGCCCCCGTCCGATCGTGAGCATCGTGTCGATCGCCCTGACCCCCGTCTCGAGCACCGTGTCGATGCGCGTCCGCGCAAGCGGATTGATCGGGTTCGGATAGAGCGGGTGTTCCGCCGAGAGCCGAAGCGGCGGGCCGCTGTCGAGCGGAGCGCCGAAGGCGTCCACGATCCGCCCGAGCAGAGCGTCTCCGACCTGCGCTCGCGCCGATTCACCCGTGGCGACCACTTCGGCTCCGTAGGTGATTCCTCGCAGATCCTCGTAGGGCATGAGCAGGACCCTGCCGTTGCGGATGCCGATCACCTCGGCGGACACCGTCCGCGCGGGTGCGCTCGAATGCACCTCGCAGAGCTCGCCGACAAAAACATCCGGCCCGACCGACTCGACGATCAGGCCGTGATACTCCGAGACGTGGCCCACCCGCGTAGTCAGGTCGGCGCGGCGCACGGCTTGGAGATAACGGTTCACAGGGTGCCGTCCTCGTTGATCTGCCGGGATCTGGCTTCGAGTAGAGTCCGGCGAAGGTTGGCGAGCTGCACTTCGAGGCGGCTGTCGAGGTTTCCCGACGGGGTTTCGAGCAGGCAGCCGCCGAGCTCGACCCGGTCGTCGGCAGCAATCTCCACATGGCCTGCCTCGAGCCCCTCCAGAATCTCGTCCCGATTCTGCCGGATCACGTCAAAATCGGCGGGACTCACCCGCACGATCAACCGGCTTCGGTCTCGCGCCCGCCGCACCGCCTCGCGCGCCGCGGCGATGACGCCCTCGCGTTCCGCCAAGGCCCGTCCGAGCACCTTGCACACCGCTTCGAAGACGATCTCCGCCCCGACGTCGGCCAGATCCTCGATGCCTTCTTCGAGACGGGTGCGCGACGAACGAACCACGGTCGCGAGCGCCTGCAATTGCGACGCGCGCTCGGACTGGGCTTTCGCGAGGCCCGTTTCCCGCCCCTCCCGCAACCCCGTCTCATGTGCGTCGTGCCGCTGGGCGTCCAGCTCGGCGGCGAAGCGCTGCTTGTATTCCTCGTAGGAGACCTCCACGACCGGCGGCGCGGCCGACGCGGGCACAGGCGCGAGGTGCTCCACGCCATGCGGCGCGAGGGCCGCAGAAAACGCCCCCGCAACACCGGATCGGCCCGCCCCGTTCCGGGGCAGCATCACCGGCTCCTTCAAAAGCTTGACCGAACGAATCACTGCCGCCATGCTTCGCTTCCTTCGTCTCGCGTCTTTTCATGGCGAGCCATGATGCCGGTCAACACTTCGTCGAACGCGGACCGCGGCTCCGGCGCCGGTGTCGAGCGATGCAGCTTCATCGCCAGCGCGACGACCGCTTCATCGCACATCCGAGGCTTTGCGGTCTCGCGAACACTACGCGCGATATCGCGGAGCCTCTCCACGCGCGCCGGCTCGAACTCGTTCAGGTAATCCCTGTCCCAGGGCCAGCGGCGTTTGGCGAGGATGAGCGCTACGAGCCAGTCCGGTTCATCTCGCAGCGCTCGCGCAACCTCTTCCGCGGATGCCGCTGCGACGGTCGACTCGGGAGTCGACGCTGAGTCCTCCGACGGGCTTTTCCGAGACGGGTCCACCTGGGCGCTGCTCTCCTCACGCTCGATCAGCTCGCCGATCCGCAACCGGTCCACCTCCGGAAGCCTCGCCAGAAGCCATTCCCGGTCGTCTTCCGCGAGCCCGGAAAGCCTGCGGGCCGCCCGTTCGTATCCGGAGTTCATGTCTTCGCCCCGTCCGCGCGAACGGGTTTCTCCTCGTGAAGCCATCCGTTGATTTCAGTCAGGAGCGCCTGGCGGCGCGACTCCTTTTCCTTGCCGGCACCGCCCGTACGCGCGCGGCTCCCTTTCCTCAGCATGAACGCAAGCGTCAAACCCAGAATGAGTCCAAAAACGGCCGTCCCGACGAGCGGCCCCCAGGTCTGCCACGTGCCGGCGAAGTCGAAAGGACCGGGTCCGGGCGTCGCGGCTGCCCGTTTCGAAACGATATCCGGGCCCGGCGATCCTTCGGGCGACGAAGCCGGAGAACGCGACTCGCTCGACAGGATTTGATCGAGGGTTTGCACGACGATGGCGTCGCCTCGTCGTTCGTCGAGCCCCGCCGCCATGGAGACGAGGCTCTCGATTCTCGCGGCGAGATCCTTGCCGACAGCGCGCGGGAGGACAACGCCGACGCTTACGCGCTGGACGCTGCCCGGAGAAGTGACGACCTGCTCGATGCGCCGGCTCACCTCGTAGTTGGTCTCCAGCGTCGAGTTGAACTGCCCGTCTTCCCTCCGCCCGTTGCTCGCTTCGCCGTCCACGGTGCGCAGCGTCGAAGGCCGGGATTGCCGCTGCACGACCTCGCGCTTATGCACCATGACCCCGGTGGGGTCCCGGCCCGAAGACCCCGCCGGGATCACGTCCTGAGTCGTGCGCCGAATCTCGTCGAAATTGAGGGCGACATCGATGCTCACGATCGCCTGCCCGGGACCGAAGGAACGATCGAGCACCTCTGTGACCTTGCGGGTCAGGTAGTCCTCGACCTCCTTCTTCATCCGCAAGTGTCCACCGGCCATCGCGTCCGGCACGCCGTCCGACACGTACGACAAGGTCACGCCTCGCTGATCGGCGACGGTGACCATCCCTGGTTCGAGACCCGGCGTGGAGGCGGCCACCAGCCGCTGCACGCCGAGGATCTGGTTCTCGGTGAGGCTGCCGCCCGGCGCCAGTACGACGCTCACCGACGCCTTGGGTCGGCTCTTGTCGCGTTTGAAAATGCTCGACTCGGGCAGCACGAGGTGCACGCGCACCAGCTTGACGCCTTCGATGGACATGATGGTGCGCGCGAGCTCCCCCTGGAGCGCGCGCTGGTAGTTGATCCGCTGCGTGTACTCCGTCGTCGAGAGATCGTGGTTGTCGAACAGCTCGAACCCGACGCCTCCGGAAAGCGGCACGCCCCGCCCCATGAGCGCCAGCCGCGTCTCATGGACCGTGTCCGCGGGCACGCGTAGGGTCGAGCCGTCGGCGTCGATTCGATACGGCACCTTGAGTCGTTTCAACTCGGCGACGACGGCCGCCGCATCACGCTGCGCCAGGTCCTTGAACAGGACCTGGTAGTCGCGTTGCAACGCCCACACCGCGAACACCGCCGCGATCACGAGGACCAGCGCGGCACCCCCGAGCACCGCCGCGCGACCGCGCCGGTCGAGGTCGGTCCAGAAAGAACGCAGGTTTTCAGTGAGCTCGGCCATGGTCATATCTGCATCCGCAAGAGGTCCTGGTACGCCTCGAGGAGCTTGTTGCGCACCTGGAGAACGAGCTCGAACTGCAGTTTGGCGCGCTCGAGCTGAACCATGACCTGGTGGAGATTCACCGGCTCGCCGACCGCCAGGCGCCGCACCGCATCGTCGGCCGCGGTGATGTCGTTATTGGTCGTGCGTATCTGCTCATCGAGCCAAGCCGGAAACGTTCGCGCCGGCGCGCTCGCGGGCAGGGACTGCGCATCCTGCGCGGAGGGCACGGGCGTCGGATCGATCGCGTAGACGTTCATCGCTCGTTCCCGATATCGAGCGCTTTCATCGCCATCGCCCGCGCCATGCTGAGCGCGCGCACGTTCGCCTCGTAGGCGCGCCCGATCTCGACCAGGCGCACCATCTCGGACACCGGGCTCACGTCCGGGTAGGCGACGAACCCGCGCGCGTCCGCGTCGGGATGGCCCGGATCGAAGACCAACCGCGGCGCCGTCGTGCTTTCCGCCACCGACACGTCCACGGGCCGCGGCAGGGCGCTCGCCAGATTCATGTCAAAGGAATCCATCGCCGTGGCTCTCGCCACGACCCGCAAGGGGCGATAGGCGTTCCCCCCCGCCGACGTGGTCTGCGCGTTGGCGAGGTTCGCCGCCGTGACTTCCAGGCGCATGCGCTCGAGGTTCATCCCCGCCGAGCTGATGTCGAACACCGATGAGAAATCCATTTAGTTCCTCCCTTCCCGAATCGCGAGTCTGATCAGCGCTCCGCTTTTCCCCAGCGCCGCGAGCAGCGCCTCGTAGCGGACCGCGTTCTCCATCATCAATGCCACTTCCCGATCCGCCTGGACCGGACGGTCCGTCGGGTCCGGACGCACCTGCGCTTCGAGCGAGTCGATCGCGCGCCTCGCCGCGGCGTCGTCTCTGCCGAGGAGCGCCGTGCGCGCCGCGGCGAGCTGGTCCTCGAACGACACTTGCAGGACGTGATAGCCCTCCACGGACGCGTTGGCGATGTTGGCGGCGTGCACGGCATGGCGTAATACGCCGGCGTCGAGCGCGCGCAAGACCAGCTCGGTGGTGGGGTTGTTCAGAATGCCGGAGATCTCGCCGCTCATTTTTGCTCGCCCCCCATGCCGGCTCGAACCAACACCGCGCCCAAGCCGAGGTCGAGCTTGTCTGCGAGTTGGTCCGCCAGAAGCTGGCTTATGACGGACTGCGCGGCGCCGCCGAATTCGCTTTTGTCGGCGCCTAGGGCCGTGGATGCGCCCAGATCGCCCAGCAGCATCCGCAAGATCAGCGCGTCGAACTCCTTCGCGAGACGCGCCGGGTCGCGGGCGAGCGTCCCCGGGTCGGCGCCGGTCTGCAGCGGAATCATCGAAATTCCAGTGACGTCCATTGGGAGCTCCTATTGAATGACCAATTCGGCGTGAAGCGCGCCCGCGCGCTTGATGCTCTGCAGGATCGCGATCACCTCGCGCGTGGTGCTCTTGACCTGCTTGAGCGCCGCGACCAGGTCGGACACCGTGGCGCCGGCCGGCATGGTCACGCTGCTCAGTCCTTCCTCGTTCGCGTCGATGCGGGTGCGCGGCACCACTTGTGTGCGTATGCCGGGCCCCGGGTTCACCAGCACGCCTCCTGGTTGGGAAACGAGGAAGTCCGTCACCACCGTCACCTTGAGATCGCCGTGGGCGACCGAGACGTTCGACAGGCGCACGCCTCCGCCCGAGACCACGGTGCCGGTGCGCTCGTTGATGACGACCCGCGCACGCAGGTCCGGCTGGACCGTCAGGCTCTCGAGCCGTGCAACGAAATCGACGAGCCGCTCGCGCTCGCCCTCCGGCACCCGGATCGCAACTCTCCCGGCGTCCATCGCGGCGGCGGAGGCCGACAGCTTCTCGTTCACCGCCGTGGCGATTCGACTGGCCGTGGTGTAGTCGGGATCGAAAAGGACCAGGCGCATCGTGCCATCGGGACTGAGGACCTGTGCGGTGAGATCGGCCTCCACTACGGCCCCCTCGGGGACGATTCCCGTAGTGGGATGATTCTTCTGCACGACGTTGGCGTTCAACTCGAACTTGTATCCCCCAACCGACACCGCTCCTTGCGCGAGAGCGTAGATCCGCCGGTCCGGCCCGTAGAGCGGGGTCATCAGGAGCGCGCCGCCGGTCAGGCTGCGCGCATCCCCCATCGAGGACACGATCACATCGAGCCTGTCCCCGGTGCGCGCGAACGCCGGGAGGGTCGCGGTCACCAGCACCGCGGCAACATTACGGCTCGCAAGTTGCGCCGGCGTTACATTCAGCCCGAATTCCCGCAGCGCGTTCGCTACCGACTGGAGCGTGGCCTGGCTGCGCGTGGAGTCGCCGGTTCCCGCGAGCCCCGACACGATGCCGTAGCCGGACACCATGTTCTCGCGCACGCCGTCCAGGCGGCCGAGCTCCTTGATCCGGACCCCGAAGTCCTGCGCCGGCGCAGACACCGCCGCGAGCAAGACCGCCGGCATCGCCGCCGCGACAAGGCTTTTCACGGTGAAACTCCTCACAGGATCCCCAGCCAGCTCAGGAAACGCGTCAGGATTCCGGGCTTTTGCTTCTCGGCGAGCAGCCCTTGGCCGATCATTTCAATCTTGGCCTGGCCCAGGCGCGTCGAGAGCACCGTGTTGTCGGTGAGGATGTCCTGCGGCCGCACGCTGCCTTCGACCGAAATCCGCTGCTTCTCCTCGTTGACGAAGATCTCCTGATCGCCCTTGACGCGGAGGTTTCCGTTCGCCTCGACCGACTGCACCGCCACGGTGATCCGTGCGAGCAGCTTCCCCGCACGCTCGATCTTCCCCCCGCCCTTGAAATCCTCGGTGAGCTCCAGCGCCCCCGTGAGCGAGCGGGCATACGGGTTCGTGCCGTTCGTGTTGCTGGTGGCGTTGAGCGACCCGCCCGCCGTGCCGTCCTTGTTGGTGGTGGTCGTCGCGGTCGTGGAGGCGGTCGCGCTTTCCGTGATCAACACCGTGAGATTGTCCCCGGGACGATACGCGCGCTGGTCGGCCACCAGCGGCCGATAGCCCTCGCGCTCCAGCAGCGTGTCGCTCCAGGCGGAAAACGGCGCAACGCAGGCGATACCGAGCAGCACGGTTGGCACGGTGTTCCTATGGTTCATGGCTTCCCCCTGATCAAGGCTTCGCGCTCGCCCGTGACCTCGGCGAAATAGCGTTCCGAGGTCCCGGGTTTCGTAACGGCGATGACGTCGCCGACCCGCCCTTCGTCACGGGCGATGCCCGTGGTCTCGATGGCGTACGCTTCGGACACCACGCTCACCCGAATTTCCTGTCCGCGCGCGACCTGCGGAGCGGGCTCCAGGTCGGAGCGCCGCAGCGCGGCGCCGGCGCGAATGAATCGCGTCATCCGCCAGCGCGCGCCTCCCACCCCTGGATCGGCGGTCAAGAGCAGTCCCGGAGATTCCGCCAAGTCGCGCTCTTCCACTGCGATGTCCGTCGGGTGAACTTGCTCGCCGGCGCGAAGTCCCCGGCGCGCCACCATCGCCGGTCCAAACGCTTTCACCGCCCACCACCAAGGCGCGCGCCGGTTTGCGCCGTCCTTGCCCGCCGTGATCGCCCAGATGCGAATGCGTTTCTCGAGCGCCACGTCGGCGGGGATCTCGAAACCGGACACGGACGGCGCCGCCGCGGATCGGCGGCGCGCCTCTGCGGATAGCGGCGCGAGCTCGAACCGCGTGATTTCCGGGTAGCGCGCCTGCAACGCTCCAGCGAGCGCGCTGCGCGCGACCTCGGGCGAGGCGGGCTCGCCCGACGCGGCGCATCCGCTCCAGAGCGCACCGAGCGCGCAGAGGGCGAGCCCCGGAATATGAGCGGTCCGGATCGGCTTCATCGACGCAGGTTGTTGGCGATGCTCAGGAGCTCGTCCGAAGCCTGGACCACCTTCGCGTTCAGCTCGTAGGCGCGCTGCGCGAGGACCAGCCCGAGCAGCTCGTCGATCAGGCGCACGTTCGAGCCCTCGAGGAATCCCTGGCGAACGGCGCCCAGTCCCGCCTGTCCCGGGGTGCCGAGGACCGCCGCGCCGGATTGCTCGGTGACGCCGTGGAGGTTGTCGCCCATGGCAGCGAGCCCGCCGGGGTTGGGGAACGTGGCGAGCTCGATGCGGCCCGATTCCGCTTCCTTCGCTTCGTCCGGCAGCTTTGCGAACACCGTGCCGTTCGCGTCGATGCGCACCTGGAGCGCGTCGGGCGGGATCTTCACCTGCGCGCTCAGCCGGTGGCCGTCCTGGGTGGCGAGAAATCCGTCGCTGTCGAGCCGGAACGCGCCGTTGCGCGTATAGGCGAGATTTCCGTCGGGCAGAACGATCTCGAAGAATCCCTGCCCGTCGACCGCGAGATCGAAGGACTCGTCGGTTTTCTTGATTTCGCCCGCGCTGAAGATCTTGGCGCTGCCCGCGACCGCCGTGCCCATTCCCATGCGTCCGATCGCCGGCCGATTGCCGATCGAGGACGGGGCGACCTGCACGGTGCGGTACAGAAGGTCCTCGAACGAGACCCGGCTGCGCTTGAAGCCGGAGGTGTTGACGTTGGCGAGGTTGTTCGCGACGGTGTCGATGTTGAGCTGCTGCGCGTTCATCCCGGTCGCGCCGATGTATAGCGAATCGATCATGTTCGTTCTCCTTAAGCTTCGCCGAGCAGACTGAACGCCCGGTCCATCATGTCGTCGTAGCTGCGCACCACGCGCTGGCTCGCCTCGAAATGCCGCATCGTTTCGATCAGGCGCACCATTTCGCGCATGGGAACGACGTTCGAGGCCTCGACGTAGCCTTGGCGCACGCGCGGCATTTCCACGTCCTGGAGGCTCGCTGCGTCCGACGCGTAGGCGCCGCCCCCCAGCGACACGAGCTGCGCGTCCGCGGGAAAGCGAACGACGCGCAGCGTATCGACGAGCTTGTCGCCCTCCCAGACGCCTCCGGCCTGGTCGATGCGAGGTTCCGCCTGGGAGAGCATGACCTCGCCCGATGCGCCGAGAACGGCGCTGCCGTTCGCCCCCATGAGCCGCCCCCGGGAATCCAGCTGGAAATTGCCCTGGCGCGAAAAAACGGCTCCGGCCTGCGACTGCAACACGAAATAGCCGTCGCCTTCCAACGCGACATCGAGCGGGTTGCCGCTGTATCGCAATGCGCCCGGCGTCCGGTCGATGTCGGTGACCGGCGTCGTCGAGACGCCCGCGCTGGCCTGATCCAGCTGGGTGTCGAACGGCCGAACCACCGCCACGTCGCGCCGAAATCCAAGGGTCGTCGCGTTGGCCAGATTGTGGCTGAGCACGCGCAGCCGCTCGACGTCGCTCAGGAGGCCGGCTTGTGTGATTGTCAATGCGTCCACTCTTCGCTCCTTTCCTCGCTGCGTTGCTCCAGGGAAAACACGTGCGCGAGCAGCGCCGCGACCAGCTCGAACAACTCGGGACCGATGGTCGCATCCATCGGCAATCGGTACAGTTGCGCCGCGAGCGCGCTGTCCTGCACCAAGGGGGGGCCCCCCGACGCGTCCCGGCGCCGCAGGATCTCTTCCGCCGCGGGCCCGCTGCCCTTGACCACGACCTGGGGCAGGCCCTCCCCCGGCTCGTACTTCAGTCCCACGACTTTCTTCGGCTCGGTCACGGCGCGGCGCTCCTCGTCAAACCCGTCGGTCGAGCGACCCCTGGGCGACCAGGTGATCGACGACGGCGCGATAGGCGGGATTCGCGTCCTCACCCGCCTTGGGCTCGTACGCGATCTCGTCGACCACCCACCCGAGCTGGGTGAGCTGCCGGCGCAGCTCCTCCTGCCGGCCCGCCAGCGAGTCGAGCGTGGCGTCGCGGTCGCTCGCGAACCGCACTCGCACGTGCGAGTTGACGAGCCGCGCGGACACCTCCACGCGGCCGAACCCTTCGGTGTTGAGCACGAACACGAGATGACGCGAGCGCTGCTCGCCCGGCTTCGCTTGCCTTGCGTCTTGTTCGAACAACGCGACGTCGACTTCGACGAGCCGGCCTGCGATCAAGAGCGGCAGCGTGCCCACGCGGTGAAACACGGAGCCGCCGGTCTGCGCGTTCAACACCCATTGCCCGAGCGTTCCGGAGTCCGCGCCCGGACCGCCGTTGTCCGGGGCCGGGCGGCCATCGGCGCCGGCGCTGGAGATATCGGCCGGAGTCGCCGGGTTCTCGGCGGCGCTCGCCGCTTCGCTCCCGGGCAGGGCCGTCTTGATCGCATCGCGCAGTTGCTGTGCGAGGCTCTGCCCGGCCGATATGACAAAAGCCCCTGACGATTCCGCTTGTGGCTCGGATGTCGACGGCTGCCTGCGCAGCAGACTGCGTACCGCCTCGAGGAGCGCCGGCTCCTGCGGCAATCCGAGCTTCGCGAGCGCGAGCGCCGCCAGGATCAGGCCTTGCGGGTCGCCCGCGCTTCGCAGGGCCCGAGCGAGCGCGGCTCGCGCCGACTCGTCCAGCTTGAGGCCGGCGCCCGCGAAAGCGGCGGTCAGCCCGTCGGCCGGTGACGCCGCCCCGGCGTCGGCGTTTTCTTGGACGATGCCGGAGGCAGTCCCCGCGGCGGCGCCTTCTTCGGCCAGAGGCTGGAGCTCGACGCGGTCTCCGATCGCCACGACGCGGCCGCGGATGATCTCGCCGGTCTGCAGGGGAACGCTGCTGTCGACGACGCGCTCGCGGCCTTCGAGCGACATGAGATAACGACCGCCCTCGTAGTGCCTGAGCACTCGACCCTTGATGATCTGCCCCAGACTCAGCTCGCCCCCCGGCGCGGGGCGATCGACCAGAGCAAGCCGTGAATAGGCAGGGGTCGCGACGGTAGCATTGGCAGGGGCGGCGCTCATAGGCTCACCATCCCGAAGGCCTTGAGATTCAAGTTGTTCGGCACCTCGGAGAGCGAAAGCACGGAAAGCTGAGGCATCAGCCGCTCGGTGAACCGGCGCACGTGCCGGCGCAGATTGGGTGCGCACAGGATGACCGGCATCAGCTCGCTCGACAGCATGCGGTCGGCTTCGGCAGTGAGCTTGCGCAGGAGTTGCTCGGCGAACCTCGGCTCGATCGCGAGCGCCGAGCGATCGTCCACCGACCGGATCGAGGCCGTCATCTGCTGCTCGACCACGGGGTCGAAAGTCAGGACGTAGAGCTCGCCCGAAGGATTCGCAAGCGTCTGGCAGATCGTCGCGCCAAGACGCTCCCGCACGAGCTCCGTCAATTGATCCGCCTCCTTCACCCGAGCCCCGTGGTCGGAAAGCACCTCGAGGATGGCCTCCATATTGCGGATCGGCACTTTCTCGCGCAGCAGACTCTGAAGCACCTTCTGCACTTCGCCGAGCGTCAGCACCTTGGGCACGAGGTCCTGCACCAGGCTCGGCTGTTGCTCGCGCACCCGAGCGATCAGCCGGTCGGTTTCGCCGCGGGTCAGCAAATTAGGCGCCTGCTGCTTGATCACCTCGGTGAAATGGGTTATCAGAACGGTGACCGGATCGACGACCGTGTATCCGGCTTCGCGAGCGCGGCCCTTCAGCTCATCGAGAATCCAGAACGCGGGGAGCCCGTAGGTCGGGTCTTTGGTCGCGATGCCGTCCAGCCGTTCGCGCTCCCCGCCCGGATTGATCGCCAGCGTGCGGTCGGCAACGACGTCGCCGTCGGCGACCTTCGTGCCGAAGATCCGAACTTCGTAGCGGTTGGGGCCGAGCTTCTTCTCGTCCTTGACTCTGACGCGCGGGAAGACGGCGCCCATGTCGAGCGCGAACTGCTTGCGGAAGGAGACGATTCGCTCGGTGAAGGAGCTGCCGGCGCCGACCAGCGGAATCAGATTCTGTCCGACCACTAGCTCGATCGGCTCCACGCTGAGCAGACCGTAGAGGTCCGCGGAGGCCGCTTCGCCCGCGCCCGCTTTCGTCTTTTCCTCCTCCGCGGCAAGGCTCTCACGGCGTCGCGCCACCAGGTAGATCCCGCCCGCGATCGCGGCGAGGCACAGGATCGCCAACAGGGGCATTCCCGGCAGGAACGCGAGCGCCGTCAGGGCGAGCATCACCAGCAGCACGGCTCGCGGGTAGGACAACACCTGCTTGGCGACCTCGTCGGCCAGGCGGGCGTCGGTCGCGGCGCGCGTGACGATGATGCCGGTGCCCGTGGCGATCACCAACGCGGGAACCTGGGTCACGATGCCGTCGCCGACGGTGAGGAGCGTGAAGGTCTGCAATGCCTCGCCCCAGCTCATCCCGCGCTGCGCGATCCCGATCGCGAGACCGCCGACGATGTTGATGATGATGATGATGATCCCGGCGATCGCGTCCCCCTTGACGAAGCGGCTCGCCCCGTCCATCGCCCCGTAGAAGTTCGCCTCGCGTTCGACGGTGCGGCGGCGCTCGCGCGCCTGCTCCTGGTCGATGAGACCCATGTTGAGATCGGCGTCGATGCTCATTTGCTTGCCCGGCATGCTGTCGAGCGTGAAGCGCGCGGAGACCTCGGCGACCCGCTGTGCGCCGTTGGTCACGACCACGTATTGCACGACGATCAGGATGAGGAAAACGACCAGCCCGACCACGTAGTTGCCCCCGACCACGTGAGCGCCGATCGCCGCAATCACGTCTCCCGCGTAGGCGTCGCTCAAGATGAGCCGGGTGGCCGACACGTTGAGGCCGAGGCGGAACAAGGTGGCGATCAGCAAGAGCGATGGGAAGGTCGAGAACTCGAGCGGCTTCGCCATGTAGACCGTGAGCAGCAGCAGCAACAGCGCAAACGAGAGGTTCGTGACGAGCAGGAGATCCAGCAGTCCCGCCGGGATCGGCGCGAAAAGAACGAGCAGGATCAAAATCAGCCCTGCGACCAGGAACAGGTCGCTTCGCCCGCCGAATACCTTGCGCAGCGCGCTGATCATCCCGATACCTCCAGGCGCGCCGGGGCCCGATGCGCCGACGAGTAGATTCCCGCGTACACCCGCGCCACGGGTTCGAAGAGGTCTTCGCTGATGGGCCTGTCGATGTCCGCTTCGATGAAGAGGCGTCGAGCAAGCGGCTTGTCCTCCACCGTGGGGATTCCGGCGCGCGCGGCGCGCGACTTGAGCTCCAACGCCAACTCCCCGGCGCCTTTTGCGATGACGGTCGGGGCGCGCATGCGCGTGCGGTCGTAGGCGAGGGCCACCGCAAAGTGCTGGGGATTGGTGATGAGGACGTCCGCCTCGGGCAGGCGCTTGAGCGATTTCGCGCGCTTCGCCGCTTCTCTTTGCAGCTCGCGGATCCGTGCGCGCACGTGCGGGTCGCCTTCGCGGCGCTTGATTTCGTCCTTGAGTTCGCGTCGGCTCATCATCATCTGCCTGGCGTAATCCCAGCGGCTGTACGCGAGGTCCAATAAGACGATGATGATGAAGACGAGCAGGAGCTTGAAAATGAGCGACGCGACATGGTTGATGAGCACGCCGAAATAGACTTTCGGCTCCATGTCCATCGCCGCGAGCAGCTTCGGCAGCACCGCGCTCAGCGCAAGGTAGGCGACGCCGGCGAAAAGAACGAGCTTCAGGATCGTCTTTCCCGTCTCGACCAGCACCTTGAGCGAGAACAAGCGCTTGAAACCCAGGGCCGGGTTCAGGCGCTGGAAATCCGGCTTGAGCGGGAAGGCGCTGAAGACGGCGCCGGTCTGAACGAGGTTGGCGATGACGGCGGCGAGAACGGCCGCTGCGAGAAAGGGCGCGACCAACGCCAGAGTCGCGAGCGAGATCTTGCCCAGCCACGCGGCGGCGACGGGGGGGGTAAACGCGAGCTCCGCGCCGCTCTCGAGCGCGCCGACCGAAAGCCGCAGGCCGAACCGGGCGAGGTCGTCCGCCCAGGCGTAGAGCGCCGCGAGGAAAGTGCTCAGCATGACCAGCGATATGAAGTCCAGGCTCTTCGAGACCTGGCCCCGCTGTTTCGCCTCTTCCAGCTTGAAAGGCGTCGCCGGTTCCGTTCTGTCCTTTTCCTGCTCAGCCATTTCGCATCAGCCCGCGAGCACGCTCGCCCACATGTCGAAGATCGTCTCGAAGCAGCGCCGCGCCACCGGACCCAGGTAGACGACGGACAACGCCAAGGTAAGGAGCCCCACGAGTATCTTGAGCGGGAGGCTCAGAAAGAAGATGTTCATCTGCGGCATCGTGCGCGCCATGACCGCGACGACCGCATCCACGAGGAGCAGAACCAGGACCACCGGCGCCGCGATCGCCATGGCGAACGTGAACATCGCCCCGAATTGGCCGACGACGGGGGCAAGCTCGAGGTCGGGCAGCGGCGTGCCCGGCGGAACGCTTTGCAGCGAGAGGGCAAGAGCGCGGATCAGCGCGTGATGCCCGTCGATCGCGAAGAACACCACGGCCGCGACCATCCAGAGCAGCGTCCCGAGGAGCGGTGCGTGGCCGCGCGTCGCGGGATCGATCAAAGTGGCGACGCCGAAGCCGAGCTGCAGATCGAGCAGCCTCCCCGCCAATTGAAAGGCGCCGAAGGCCGCCAGGATCCCGAACGCGAGCAGCGCGCCAAGCAGTGCTTCCCCCGCGGCCATGCCGGCAAACCCGGCGATGTCCCGGACGTCCCCAGCGGCGCTCGCCCCCATGCCCGCGCCGAGGAGCGCCGCGAGCGCGAACACGAAGAGCACCCGAAACGCGGCGGGGAGAGTCCCGAAGGCCAGGATCGGCGTGAGCGCAAGCGCCACACCGAACCGAAGTGCGACGAGGACCGTGGTGAGCAGCCACGTTATGTCGATTGAAAGTCGCATGACCCGCTCAGAAATACATCGGGATGTTCCCGATGAGACGTGTGGCGAACTGCACGACCACGTTCAGCATCCAGGGGCCGAACACGACCAAGGACAGCAGCGCCGCCGCGATCTTCGGGACGAAGGAGAGCGATGCTTCCTGAATCTGGGTGACGACCTGGAAGATGCTGATCAACAGACCGACGAACATGCTCAGGACGAGCACGGGAGCGCCGACCAGCAACGCCGTCCAAAGCGTATCGGACGCCAACGCAAGCGCGAGCTCGCGCCCAAGATCGCCCATGCCCCCCCCTGTTGCGGCCGGCAGCCCTAAACTCTAAACGCTGCGGCCGGATAATCTAATACGGTGGATTCTACGCACGAGGATCGCGTGCGTGTCAAGCGAAATAAAATGACAATGTCACGACAAAGCTTGAACTCATTGCGGCTACCGCTTGATTTCTATGGTTGAATGCTTAGCGGCTGCGAAAGATTTTAGAAAATATTGGAAATGGAAAAATTCAAAATTTATTTATTTTTGTCTTATTGAGAAGTTCAATTTGGTATCGGCTGTTGTTTTTACTTGAAAATCATGGAACGACACGTACGTTGCGGCGATACGGGATCGCCGAGCCGCGGCGATTTGTGGTAAGTCCTCGCTTTCGGGAAATCAAATGACTGAGGCTGGCTCTGTTTCAAAAGACGTTCGCGAGCTGCTGTCCTCGGCGGTAGCCCATGTCAAGGCCGGGAATTTGGATGGGGCGATGGCGGCACTCAAGGAACTGCTGGAACGGGACCCCAAAAACGAGATCGCATTGGGTCTGCTTGCGGCGATCTGGTGCGATCTCGGTTTGGTCCAGAAAGGGACCCAAGGATTCAAAGAGCTTCTCGCACGGGACCCCGGCAATCCTCTGGCGCGGATCCAGTTGGGGCTGACCCAGCGGGCAGACGGGAAGCCCGAGCTCGCGCTCGCTACCTGGGAGCAGGGAGTGGAGACGGGAGATATTGGCGCTCTTTACTGGAGCGCAGTAGTCAAATATGAGAACGGTGCCGCGGAGGAGGCGCTAAAGATGCTGACGCGCGCGGCCGCGCTCACCGGACCTGCCCACCCTCTGCATGAGGCGGTGCAGCAGCTCCTGATGCTGGTCGAAAGCTCCCGGCGCTCGTGAGCTCCGGGGACGGGCCTTCGGCCTCGATCCGGCGGCGACAAGGAAGCGCAGCGCATCGTCGCCGTACTCGACAAGGTGCGCCCGGCGCTCGACGAGGCGCGACCCGCGCGCAGCGTGCCGCTCTCGAAGGAAGAGCAGGCGGTGCTCAAGCCATTCTTCCTTTTGACGGCGAAGCCGGCGATGTACGTCGCCAACGTCTCCGAGCACGGCTTCGAGGGCAATCCGCTGCTCGCGAAGGTCGAGGAATACGCGAAGCGCGAAGGCGCGCCGGTCGTGCCTATCAGCGCTGCGCTCGAAGCGCAGATCGCCGATCTACCGGACGAGGACAAGCAGGTTTTTCTCGCCGACATGGGAATGAAAGAGCCCGGCCTCAATCGGTTGATTCGCGCCGGGTACACGCTGCTGGGCCTTCAGACTTACTTCACCGCAGGACCGAAGGAAGTACGCGCCTGGACCGTTCCCGTCGGCGCCACGGCGCCGCAGGCCGCGGGAGTGATCCACACCGACTTCGAGCGCGGCTTCATCCGCGCCGAAGTCATCGCCTACTCAGACTACGTCGCCCGCAAAGGCGAGCAGGGCGCGAAAGAAGCCGGAAAGATGCGGGTGGAAGGAAAGGACTACGTCGTTCGCGACGGGGACGTGATGCACTTTAGGTTTAACGTCTAAGTGCGTTTTAGTGCCCTGCAGTGGTCGCAGAAGGATCACGTAATGGCACGCGAAGCCCAGGACGCTTACGACGCGGCAGAGGCGCCACACTGGAACAACTTTACAAAGGCCCGGGATGCCGCGCTCGGCTCATACGTCGAGAACGTGAAGAGAGCTATGGCGAAGCTTGGTGATTTCAAGGTGCGGCCCAATGATCCTACTGAGTCTCCAGCACGGGAGATTTCATTTGCTTGCTGCGCCGGCATCATGAGCCGTGTGCGAAATATGG
>WNGA01007765.1_pt1 | contig 24144 bp, 29 predicted proteins | sample 5400061 | NCBI WGS metagenome assembly WNGA01 (sample SAMN13153366, study PRJNA577476) | soil metagenome | isolation source: 100 cm soil or saprolite under grassland replicate 2 | place: USA:California | collected 2016-06-15
GCCGCCCGGGTGCCGTACCACTGGCCCGGCGACTCCCCGTGCCCCGACAGGTACTCGCACCTGGACTCGGCAATCTGCCGGATCCAGTAGTCCTCCTGTCCTGCCTTCAACCCGGCCGCCGCCAGGACCACCCGCATCCTCCTCGATCGCCCCGGGCCCCTCGGGCGGCACCGTTGGTGCAGCCGTATTGTGCTTTGAGGTCCGGTGATCGGAGGGTACGCGGTGCTGCAATGAAAACGGCTCGGAGTGGCAGGTCAGAGTGCGGTGATTAGCTGTCGGAGCGCCCTATGGAGCGAGAGCTTCAGTCTGTGCGGAAGACGCAAGAGGTGAATGCCGAGCATTGGATGGTGGTTGCTCAGACTGAGCTGTAGCATGCTCGTGCAGCAGACGTCGGACCGGTTGGTAAGGCCTCTAACCTGTGAAGGAAGGCCCGACCACCCGTAGGCAGCCGGGCCTTCCTGGCGGGATCCTCCGACTCCCCCGCCCAACGAGCATAGCCGATTCCCTGGCAATGGATCGGGCAATGAACTAGGAGCGATTAGCGATGATACGGCGCTCACAGAGGGTCCATCTGTTACCAGCGATGCAGGTAGAAGAGCGGCGAGGAATTATCCCGGCTACTTCTAACCCGCGGGTCGGGGATCGAATCCCTCCGGGCGCGCGACCCGTACATTGCTCGAACACACCCTGGGCCAGAGAGGCCACCCCCCACTCCTGGGGTGTGCGACCACCAACGCGAGGTGGCGTGCCACCGAGTGGGGTAGGGGCCAGGACCCGGCAGCATCGAGCACCACGTGCCTGCTGCGGCAACCACGTTGGCTCCGGCGAATGTGTCTGGTCAGGGCTGCTTGGGCGGGGCAGAGTCCGGGCACAGCGGTTTTCGAGCGGCGATGACGTGGATGTCGGGCAGCCGGAACCACGGCAGCCGGTCGCAGCCGACCACCAGCAGTCCCTTGGCGGGCAGCACGGCGGCGAACTCGGCGGGGACACCGCTATGGCCACGACCCCTGCGTCGCAGCGCCGCGGCGGGCAGTCCTCGACGCTGATGGGTGGGGAACACGTCCGCTACGACGAGGGCCCCGCCCGGGATCAGCACGCGGTCGATCTGGGCGATGGCGGTTGCCGGGTCGGTCCAGTGACGCAGTGACATGGTCGCCATCACCAGGTCGAAGGTCCGGTCGGCAAACGGCAGTTGTTCCGCGGCGGCGCGGACGTGGTGGATCGCCAGCTCTGCGTTGGTGGTCGCGGCGGCGCTGGCCACCATGCCCCAGGCAGTGTCTATCCCGACCAGCAGGGCTTCTGGGTACTGGTGGCGTGCCTGGCGCAGCAGCCGTCCGGTGCCGCAGCCGACGTCAAGGAGCCGCTGGGGCCGGGGCATGAGCTGTCGGACGAGCTGCAGGGCGCGCTGCTGGGCGGGGACGTACAGGGTGGGCTGCAAGACGCTGTGCTCGTAGGTCGACGCCCACGCATCGAACCTGGTGGCAGTGTCTGGTCCGCTCATGGAGGTTCACCACCCGCCCTGGAGCGCCGCTGCCCCACCCACCGATACGGGCCAGTGTGGCTGGCAGGCTGGCCGCATGAGGGTCGACGGGAACGTGATCACGGCGTCCAGCAGCTCGTCCACCAGCGCCACCCGAGGCCGGCGCGCCACAATGGCGTCCAGGTCCATCTCGGGCGAGCAGCCGGCCCTGGTAGCGACGCGGCGCAGCGGCACCGCCTCCGATCCTTGCAAGCGCTCCAGGACCGGCGCGTGGCCGTGCAGCTCGACGAAGCCGACGACGATGTCCACGCCGAGCTTCCCCCGCTGCCGCTGGCCTTTGGCGAGCATGGCGCAGGTCTTGCCGACGTCGGCGGCGTAGCCGACGTAGATCCTCAGGGCTGGCTTCATCTCGTGGGCTGGCCGGTGGCGCGGAGGGTGTCGACCAGCCGCAGGATCTCCATCGGCAGCGGGAAGATCAGGGTGGAGTTGCGCTCGGCGGAGACCTCGGCCATGGTCGACAGCACCCGCAACTGCATCGCCGCCGGGTGCGCCTCCAGGATCTCGGCGGCGTTGCCGAGGGTCTCTGCGGCCTCGAACTCGCCGTGGGCGTGGATGACCTTGGCGCGCCGCTCCCGCTCGGCCTCGGCTTGCCGGGCCATGGCCCGGCGCATCGCCTCGGGCAGCTCGACGTCCTTGACCTCAACCAGGGTGACCTTGACGCCCCAGGGGTTGGTGACCTCGTCGATGATCTGCTGCAGGCGCGCGTTGATGTCTTCCCGCTTGATCAGCAGCTCGTCCAGGTCGACCTGGCCGAGCACGCTGCGCAGGGTGGTCTGGGAGATCTGCGAGGTGCCGACGAAATGGTTCTCGATGGCGATCACCGAGCGGACCGGGTCGGCGACGTTGAAGTAGGTGACCGCGTTGACCCGCACGGTGACGTTGTCCTTGGTGATCACATCCTGCGGCGGGATATCCATCGTCACGGTGCGCAGGCTGACCCTGCGCATCCGATCCACGATCGGGATCAGGAAGAACAGGCCCGGTCCCTTGGCGTCGATCACCCGGCCCAGCCGGAAGATCACCCCCCGCTCGTACTCCGGCACGATCCGTACCGAGGCCGCCAGCAGCAACAGCACCACGACGGTAGCGATGAGCAGTCCAACGATCATGACAGATCCTCCTCAGGGTTGATCGGCTCGACCTGGAGCACCACGCCGTCAACAGCCAGCACGACGACCGGCTGGTCCTTTTCCAACGGCGTGGTGTGGCTGCGGGCGGTCCACCAGGACCCGTCGAGCATGACCTGGCCGGTACGGTCGTCGACCAGCCGACGCACCAGCGCCTGACGGCCGACTAGCGTCTCCACCCCGCTGAGGGTTGGCGAGCGGCGCGCCCGCCATGCCAGCCGCCCGGCCAGCACTGCCGCGGCGCCGATCACCAGGGCGGTCGGCCACAGCACCAGTGGGGAGACCTGCACTGATCCCTCGAACAGCAGCAGCCCCGCCGCCGCCAGCGCGATCGCCCCGCCGGCGGCGAACACCCCAACCCCTGGAATGAGCACCTCGCCGACGAACAGCGCGGCGGCCAGCCCGAGCAGCAGCAGGCCGGCCAGGTTGACCGGCAGCACCGACAGGGCCACGAAGCCGAGCACGAGCATGATCGTGCCGAGCACCCCGCCGAGTCCCATGCCGGGGCTGGCCAGCTCGTAGATGAGTGCCAGCGTGCCGATGGACAGGAGCAGGAACGCCAGGTTCGGGTCGGCCAGGCGCTGCAGCAGCGACCGCAGCGGCCCCATGCCATGCTCGACCACATCGGCCTGGGCGGTGCGCAGCGTGACCGTGCGGTCCGGGCCCAGCTGGACCTGGCGGCCGTCGAGCGCGCGCAGCAGGCCGTCACGGTCGGGGGCGAGCAGGTCGACGACGCCCAGTTGCTGGGCCTGCTCGGCGGTGACCGAGCGGCCCTCGCGGACCGCCTGGACGGCGAACTGGCGGCTGCGGCCCCGCTGGGCGGCGACCGCCTCGGCAAACGAGGCCGCGTCGTTGACCACCTTGTCGGAGATCTCGCCACCTTGCAGGTCGACCGGGGTGGCGGCGCCGATGGTGGTCCCGGGCGCCATCGCGGCCACGTGCGCGGCCATGGTGATCAGCGCGCCCGCCGACGCCGCCCGTGCGCCGCTTGGGGTGACGTGGACCACGACCGGGACACGGGCGCCAAGGAATGCCTGGATGATCTCGCGCATGGCGGCGTCGAGCCCACCTGGGGTGTCCAGCTCGACGACGAACGCGGCGTGCCGTTCGCGCTCTGCGGTGTGGACGCCGTCGGCCAGGTGGTCGGCGACCACCGGGGTGATCGGACCGTCGATTCGGCTGACCAGCACGCTCGGATGCTGCTCCTGCGCTTTGGCGACGGCGTGGCCGAGCAGCGGGCCCAGCAGGGCAAGCGCGGCGGCGGCAAGGGCGGCAGCGGCGAGCGGGCGACCGGGGCGGCGCGGCCCTGCGCTGATCTGTCGAGGCCGATCGTGCCGGCGGACCTGGCTGGTGTGTGGGGTAGGCGTTGCCGGGCGCATGCCGGGCCTCCCAGGACGGGACCAGATTCAGCCGACCAGGCTTCCCGGCGCACCTGCGACCATTCTAGCGCGCATCCTCCGGGTTGGTCGGAGGACCCGAGCGACAGCCGGGTAGGCACCAGCCCACGGATGGGTGGAGGACCCCATATCGCCACGGTGACGGGCGACCATTTCTCGAGGGCGCCTGATAGGGTGTCTGCGGTGCGCCGGGAAGCCTGGTCGGCAAGCACGGACCCTATGACCAGGAGCTTGCCGTCCATGGCCAAGATTTCGCGCACCATCGTCTTCTCCCGAACGTCCCCGAGCCCGCCTGCCCACGTTGCTGGCGACGGCCACCGGGCGAGGTGAGCCGGAGATGCGCGCACGCCACCTTGCTCTCCCCCTTCCAGTCCTGTCGGCGGCCGCGCCGGCTGCTGAGGCGGCGCGGTTGCTGGCCAGCGAGCAGGTCGACGGTGTCCTGGTCGTCAATGAGCAGGATCGGCTGCTTGGCGTGGTGACCGACACGACCACGCTGGGATGGCTGCTGCCACGCTACGTCACCGAGGACCAGGCGCTCGCCCACGTGCTGGACGAGCACACCGCAGACGTGCTGTGGCGCCGGCTCCAGGACCGCACAGCCCAGGACTTGCTGCCCTCTGGAACCGCCCAGCCCTGCGAAGTCGACGCCGACGCGACTCTGATCGAGGTCGCCGCGGTCATGACGCAGACCGGGCTACCGCTGGTCGCGGTCCGCGACGCCGGCCAGCTTCTTGGTGGAATCACCAGCTCCCGGCTCCTCACCCAGCTCCTCACGCGGCCATGAGCGCGGCCGTTGCGGTCGGCGTGTTCGCGCTGGCCTACCTGCTGATCGCCACCGAGAAGGTCAACCGGGTCGCGGTCGCGCTCGGCGGCGCCGGGCTCATGCTGGCGCTGCGGCTGGTGTCCTCGGCCGACGCGTTCCACTCCGAGCGGCTGGGGATCGACTGGGACGTCATCTTCCTGCTGCTGGGCATGATGGTGATCGTGGGCGTGCTCAGGCACACCGGACTGTTCGACTACCTGGCGATCTGGTCGGCCAAGCGCGCCCGCGGCCGGCCGGCGCGCATCCTGGCCGCCCTGGTCCTGATCACCGCGGTGGCATCCGCGCTGCTGGACAACGTCACCACCGTGCTGCTGGTCGCCCCGGTCACCGTGCTCATCTGCGAGCGGCTGGGCGTCCCGCCGGTCCCGTTCCTGATCGCCGAGGCGCTGGCCTCCAACATCGGCGGCACCGCCACCCTGATCGGCGACCCGCCCAACATCATCATCGCCAGCCAGGCGGGCCTGTCCTACAACGACTTCCTGGTCCACCTGGCTCCCCTGGTGGTCGTGCTGCTGGCGGTGTTCCTGTTGCTGCTGCGGCGCCTGTTCGGCCCGGCTTTGGCCTCGAACCCGCAGCGCGCGGCCCAGTTGCTGGCCCTGGACGAGCGCGAGGCCATCACCGACCCGGCGCTGCTGGTCCGCGCTCTGGTGGTGCTGGCGGTGGTCACGGTGGCGTTCGCGCTGCACGGGATGCTGCACTACGAGCCGTCGGTGGTGGCGCTGCTGGGCGCCGGGCTGCTGGTGCTGTTGGCCCGCGGCGACCCCGCCCGGTTCCTGCGCGAGGTGGAGTGGCCGACCCTGGCGTTCTTCATGGGCCTGTTCATCATGGTCGGCGCGCTGGTCAAGACCGGCGTGATCACAACGCTTGCCGAGGCGGCCGCCCGCGCCACCGGGGGGAGCCTCCTGGTCGCCAGCGGCCTGCTGCTATGGGTCTCCGGCGCGCTGTCGGCGATCGTGGACAACATCCCTTACGTCGCCACCATGGCGCCGGTCACCGGCGCGCTGGTCGAGACCATCCCAGACAACCACGATCCCAGGGTGCTGTGGTGGTCGCTGGCGCTGGGCGCCGACCTCGGCGGCAACGCCACCGCCATCGGCGCCAGCGCCAACGTGGTCGTGCTCGGCCTGGCCGACCGCGCCGGCCACCGCATCGGCTTCCTGGAGTTCGCCAGGTACGGCGCGCTGGTCGCCGGCGTCACGATGGCGATCTCCATGCTGTATCTGTGGCTGCGCTACTTCCTGCTCGCCTGAACGCTCCCCGGCGTGGACAGGTCACCGAAAGATGGGGGCTGCCTCCACTGGAATCTACATGCCGCCACCCATGGTCGGCCCCACAAGCCGTCGGGATGCTGGGTGGGTGATCCGCGCATCGCACCATCCAGACCGCGCAGAGCCCGGAGGCGATCCAGGCGAGCTCTCCACCCAACGACCGGTCCCCACCGCATGCACCGATGCGGCAGGACCAGCCAGGAGGCGAGGGCGAGCAGGCGATCGGTTCGCCGGGCTGGTGGCTGACGCAGGCGCCCCAGTTCCTGGTCGACGACGACGCCCACCAGCCCGTCGGCGTGGTCGACGACGTCCACACCCACCCCGACACCGGCCTGCCTCACGAGCTGGTCGTCGTGCAGGGATGGGGGCGACGCTGGGTGGTCATCCCGATTGACGCCGTCGCCGAGATCACGCCCGCCGACCGGCGGCTCATCGTGCGCCGGTCGACCCAGCAACGCTGGCGAACGCACGACCGACGCCGCACCCGCGGCATCCTCCGCTTGTTCGGCAGGCGCATCCGATGACCAGCCACACCGAGGTCGCGGTCTTGACCTATGGTTCGATGAGGCCGCGGCGGATCGCGTAGCGGGTCAGCTCAACCCGGTCCCGCATGCCGAGCTTTTCGAGAATGTTGGCGCGGTGCCGCTCCACCGTCTTGACGGAGATCACCAGCTCGGCCGCGATCTCCCTAGAGGTGTGCCCCTCGGCGATGAGCTTGACGACCTCCAGCTCCCGCGGCGTCAGCACGTCGAACTCTCCGCCGTCGCGGTCGGTCCTGCTGACAAAATCGCGGACCAGCGCGGTGACCGCCGAGGGGTACAGAAAGGACTCGCCCCGCATGGCGGCGCGGCACGCGTCCACGATGTCGCGGTCCGCGCCGGACTTCAGCACATACCCCGAGGCTCCAGCCCGCAGCGCCTCGAACAGGAACTGCTCGTTGTCGTACATCGACAGCATCACCATCTGCAGGCCCGGCCGCCGCCGCGCCAGCTCACGCGCTGCCTGCAAGCCGGACATACGCGGCATGGCGACGTCCAGGATCACCAGACCGACCTCCCCCGCCAAGGCCTTCTCGACCGCCTCAGCGCCGTCCGCCGCCTCAGCGACGACCTCAAAGTCCGGCTCACGGTTCAGCAGCAGCGCCAGCCCACGCCGCACCACAGCATGGTCGTCGGCGACCAGGACCCTCGTCGGTGGCGCCTCGCGCATCACCGTTCCTCCAGGGCCGGCACGTTCACTCGAACCTCGACGCCGCCAGCCCGCGCCGCGGTGATCGCCAGCTCACCACCCACCACCATCGCGCGCTCCCGCATGCCCCGCACGCCACCGCCCTCCCGAAGCGGGCCGTGCACGCCCCGCCCATCATCGACCACCCGAACCCCGACCCCGCCCTGCCGCGGCCCCATCGACAGCTCCACGCGGGTGGCGCCCGCGTGGCGGGCGACATTGGTCAGGCTCTCCTGCACGATCCGATACAGCGCCAGCTCCACGTCACGGTCAAGTTTCAGCAGCTCCGGCGCGAACCGGCACTCCACCTCGATGCCCGTGCGCGCGGCAAACGTCCGCGCCAGCGCCCGCAGCGCGCTCACCAACCCCAGATGCTCCAGCAGCTCCGGCCGCAGCTCCTGCGCGATACGGCGGACCTCCTCAAGGCCGCCCCGGATCGCCTCCTGGGCGTCAGCAAGCTCCCGCCGGCGTTCCGGCACGACCGCATCCTGCAGCCGCGCCAGCAGCATCAGCACCCCGGTCATGGCCTGCCCGACCTCGTCGTGCAGCTCGCTGGCGACCCGCTTGCGTTCGGCCTCCTGCGCCGCCACCGCCCGACGGCCGCTCTCGCGCCGCTCCGCCTCCAGCCGCTCCAGCATCTGGTTGAACGCCGCCACCAAGGCCAGGATCTCTCCCCGCGCGGCCACCGCGAAGCGCTGACCCGGACGAAGCAGGTCCACGTCGCCCATCCGCCGGGCCAGCCGCTCCAGCGGCTGGAACGCCGGCCGCAGCAGCAAGGCGTTGGCGACCAGCATCGCGACCAACCCAAACGTCAGCACGACCGCCTCGGTCAACGCGATCGGCCAGCTCACCGTGATCGGCGACACCCCAAGAACAATCGCCGCCACCACCAGCAGCGCGGCATTCGTCACGAACACTCGCCAAAACAGTGACATCCGCCTCGCCCGATCAGGTCACCTGCAACCAACCTCCCTCCAGTGGAGCATGACCGACGGGCGAACGCGGCGCGGCAGCCTCTCCGACCTGTGCGGTGCAGGCGGTGGGCACAGCCGGTGCCTCTCCGGATACCATCGGGCTGATGGAATCGTGATGGAACCCGCAGCTTGTCTGGTTTTGCGTGGTGAACGACCACTTGGACCACGCCCTTCATTCGGTACCCCTACGCGTTGTCGGAGGCCCAACAAGCGTCGCAGGTCTGGTCCGACCCCACGATCCGAACCTGCAAATGCCCGCCGTCGCCCGTCACGTCCGGTCTGCACGATAGCCATCGCGGCGGACCTTGCCGTGGTGGCCTGGCAAACGGATCAGTGGGCCGTTGACCAGCGGTGTTGCTGGTGGTGGGATGTTCGGATTGTGGCAAGTTGGGTGCACCGACCGAGCCATTGTCCGAACACTTCCCTGGGGTGGCCGTGTCCTGGCGCCCAGCCCTCCACAACAATACGAACCCAACCCGTTGGTAGAGGGGTCGACCTCAGGTCCTGCAACGGCTCGTAGCAGGATTCGCAGGCCAAGGAGCTTTGCGACGGTGCCGGGCTGCCCGGGTGAGCAGCAGCCACACGGTGCTTGGCGCGAGTGTGTCGCCGAGCCGGGTGAGTTCACCGTGCCACCGCAACAACGTCTCCGGCGGGCGGACCGGCGCAGCCAGCGGGCGGCTATGCGGTCGCGGTGCGGGGGTGGTTGTCGGCCGCGCGGGTACCGGCTGGGGCAGGGCTCGCAGCTCGTGGAGGGCGACCAGAGAGAGCCAGATCCAGCCGGTGACGATCCCGACGCGCTGGAGCAGGCCGGTCGGTGGGTTGGTGAGGGTGCCGTTCTGGTCCAGCGTGGCGGTGACGTTAGCGACGATGAAGAGCACGACCTGCAAGATGCCGATGCTGAGCGAGTAGCGGGCCCAGCCCCTCGCGCCGGGCTCGGCGGCGAAGCGGCGGGCGAACACGAAGCAAGCGACCGTCAGGGAGCCGAAGCAGAGCATGCCGTTGAGGCCGTGGATCCATCCATGCCAAGTCTGGGGGGCCAACCGGAGCCCGCGGGGGTGCCAGGCGGGTAGCCAAGGGCGGGATCGGTCACGAAGGCTCCTGCGATGAACGACAAGATCGAGGCCGAGCAGGTCATCTTCTACGCGGCTCAGGACTGAGCGTACACAGGGACCGGGGCGGCACAGCCCTGGCCCCCTCCGGTCATCGGGCCGGCAGGGGCCTTGAAGTCACGAAGAGGACCCGCGGTCGTAGTTCGCCGGTCCTGCCGGTCGCTGTTCGTCCAGTGCCGTGTCCCACAGTACGGTTGGTCGCAAGGCGACCCCGGTGCTCCGCGACCGTGTTCTGGTCGCATCGTTGCTGTCGCAGTGCGGCGAGGTCGCCGGCGCTCGGGGGTCGCCTTCCGCGCGCCGTGCCGCCGTGCGTGCTGGATTGCCGCGGTGGTCGCATGGTCGCCCGGCACGACCGTGGCACGGTGCCGCGTGGTCGCCTCCGACACTGCCGGTGACACTTAAGCAATGTCCCATTTGCCGCAAAGATGGCATAATCGTAGAATAGGCCATGGCCTACAACTTCCTGCGTGGCGACCGCGACCAGCCCTTCCTGCTGCCCCCCGACCTGCGCGACTGGCTGCCCTAAGGCCACCTCGCCTGGTTCATCCTCGACGTCGTCGACCAAGTCGACCTCCAGCCCTTCTACCTGGCCCACCGCGACGACGGGCGCGGCCACCCCGCCTACGACCCGAAACTGCTGCTCGGCGTGCTGCTGTACGGCTACTGCATTGGCGTGCGCTCCTCCCGGCAGCTCGAACGACGATGCGTCGAGGACATTGCCTTCCGGGTGCTGGCCGCCAACCAGACCCCCGACCACGTGACCATCGCGCGCTTCCGCGTCCGCCACGAGCAGGCCCTGGCCGGCTTCCTCGTGCAGTCGTTGAAGCTGTGCGCCGCTGCCGGCATGGTCCGCGTCGGCGTGGTCGCCCTCGACGGCACCAAGCTGGCCGGCAACGCCGCCGACAAGGCCAACCGCACCCTGGACCGGCTGGAGCGCGAGGTCGCCGAGATCCTGCGCCAGGCCGCCGACGTCGACCGGCGCGAGGACCGGTTGTTCGGCGACGCGCGTGGGGACGAGCTGCTCGGGGCGCTGACCAGCAAGGCCGGGCGGCTGGCGCGGCTGCGGCAGGCCAAGGCGCTGCTGGAAGCCGAGGCCGCCGAACGGGCGCGGCGCTTCGCCGAGCGGGTCGCCGCCAGCACCGCGGCAGCTGCGGCGGAGGGCAGGCCGCCGCCAACCCTCAAACCCCGAGCGCGGGACGAGGCGCCCAACCCCAAGGCGACCGCGAATGTGACCGATCCTGACAGTCGGCTGCTGCATACCCGTCGTGGCCGGGTGCAGGGCTACAACGCCCAGGCGGTCACCACCGTGGAGCAGGTGATCGTCGCGGCCGAGCTGACCCAAGACGCCAACGACTTCCAGCAGCTGGAGCCTATGCTCACCGCGATCTCACGCACGCTGGCCGCGGCCGGCATCCCCGAGCGGCCTGGGACGCTGGCGGCTGACTCCGGTTACTGGTCGATCGCCAACCTGACCGAGCTCCCCAACGCGCCACAGCTGCTGATCCCGCCGCCCAAGCACGGGCGCCACGGCAAGCCGCGCAAGGACGGCAAGCCGTCGCAGTCCAACAGTGACGGGCTGCGCGCGGCGATGACCGCCAAGCTGCAAAGCGAGGACGGCAAGGCGTGCTACGCCAAGCGCAAGGAGACCGTCGAGCCGGTCTTCGGCCAGATCAAAGATGGCCGCGGCGCGAGGCGGCTCCTGCGCCGGGGGCTGGCGGCGTGCGAGGCCGAGTGCAAGCTGCTGTGCGGCACCCACAACCTCCTCAAACTATGGCGGCACACGCGCGCATCGCTAGGTCCCGAGCCGCTGACAACCCGCTCACCCCTGTTGAGCAACACGCTGGAACCTGTCAACGCCCGGACTTGGCCCAACCTTTCTTGACCGGCCGCGGGTCGCGCTTGCTGAAGTACTTCCGCACCGCTGCCCACTCGAAGATCAGGCTGCGGCCAAGCCTGCCGACCTCGGGCGGGAAGGCCGGGTCGGTCTCGTGGAGCTGGCGCACCCGCTCCTTGCTCATCGAGGTGGCCAGCCCATCGGCCACCACTCGCCGGGCGATCTCCGCGTAGTTGACCGGGTCACTTCCCATGCGCTTCACGTCCTCCGTCCAGACATCTTCCCAGGTCAGCCTACCTTTCCTATTGACTCATGGCAAGAGGAGGCGATACTATCATCTTGTCACAAGACAAGAGGATGTGGGAGGCGCACGATGCCAGGACCCCACCAACAGCGACGCCGCCAGCCGGCTGGTTGCCACCCTCGAGCGCACCTGGACAGCTATCCAGCACCACCACCCCGACCTGCCCGACGTGGTCATCATCACTGGCGCCGGCGCCGGCCGCGTCCCCGGCCGCCTGGTGCTTGGCCACTTCGCCGCGCACTGCTGGCAGGTCGGCGACGACGACCGCCACGAGCTGTTGGTCGGCGGCGAGGGCCTGCGCCGCGGCGCCCGCGACGTACTGGCCACCATGCTCCACGAAGCCGGCCACGGCCTGGCCGCCGCCCGCAACCTCAAGGACACCTCCCGCCAGGGCCGCTACCACAACGCCAAGTACAAGGCGCTGGCCGAGTAGCTGGGCATCCAGGTCGCCCACCATCCGATCATGGGCTACAGCACGACCACCCTCCCCGACCGCACCGCAGAGCTCTACGGCGCGGAGCTGGCGGCGCTCGAGAGGCGCTCACCCTGCACCGTCGCGTGGTCGGGATCATCGACCCGGACGACGACAGCGGCCCTGAGAACGTCAAGGTCACGCCGCCACCCGACGATCCTGACCAGCCCGCCAAGCGCCGCACGCCCGTCTACGAGTGCGGCTGCCAGGAGCCTCGCCGGCTCCGGATGAGCAAGCGGGCGTTTGCGGCTGGCCCGATCACCTGCGGCGTGTGCGGCGAGGCGTTCGAGGACCGCGAGGACCCGGAGAAGGAGGCACCAGAGCTGGCCGCCTGAGTCGGCGCGTCTCACCACGTCATTCCATGGAGGAGCGCAATGGCAACGATCCAGATCACCATCGAGATCGATGACAGTCGACTCGCATGCCACTCAGACAAGCACCTCGCGCCGCTGTGGCACGTCGCGCAAGCAAACCCGGCCGACCAGTTCGAGGACCAGACCGCCGGCCAGCTCGTCGAGCGGATCGGCCGTGAGATCATCCGCCGCTGGCTGAAGGCCACCGAGCCGGAGCTATCCCACCACCAGGGCCGCCACTACTACTGGAAGCAGCTCTGCAAGTTCGCCCGGGTACGAGCCGGGTTCTCCCGATCCCAGCAACCCGGAATGGCATCACGGGGTCTGGGTGCCCCGCACCGCCAGTCAATCGATGGATCCGGCCCCATGAGATCGAGCACCTGATGCTCACGGCGTCTCCTGCCTCTAGCCGAAGGTGAATGCGTAGGCCTGGACGCCAGGGTCGAGGAAGGTGATCTCGAACGTGCGGTCGGTGATGGGGCCACGCTGGCGGATGAGCTGGTAGAGCCGCGGTTGGGTGACGGTGCCGTTGCCCTGGTCGTCGACGTCGGTTCCGTGCGCGGCTCCCGGCGGCTGCCCGTCGATGAGCACGCGGAACCGCACGGACGTGCCCCGGACTGCCGGCCCCATGACGAGGTGGAGATCGCGGGCGTGGAAGCGGTAGGCGATCCGCCCGTTGGCCGTGTTCAGCGTGGTGGCCTGTTCCTCCATCGTCCAGTCCCCGGACAGGGCCCAGTGATTGAGTCTCAGCTCCGCCGGGGCCGTATAGGCGTGACGCTTGCCCAGTACCGCGCCACCGGGGGACGCGAAGTTCTCGGTGCGCTCATAGCCGGTGTAGTTCTCCGGTGATCGCAGGGTGGCCCAGTCGGCGGGCGCTTCAGCACCACGGGCATCGACTGACACCAGCTCATGACCTGCGCCGGCGGATCCGGCCTCGGCCAGCAATTGCTGGATAACCATCTCCGACTGCTGGTATTCGCCTTCGCCGAAGTGGTGATGCCGGATCAGCCCGCTGGCGTCGGCGAAGTAGATGGCCGGCCAGTAGTGATTGTCGAAAGCACTCCATACCGCATAGTCATTGTCGATCGCGACCGGGTAACCGACCCTCATCTCCCGCACGGCCCGGCTGACGTTCTCGACGTTTCCCTCGAACGCGAACTCGGGTGTGTGCACGCCGACGACCACCAGTCCCTGGCCGGAGTATTTCCCGGCCCAGGCGCGGACATAGGGAAGCTGGCGTAGCCAGTTGATGCAGGTATAGGTCCAGAAGTCGACGAGGACGACTTTCCCGCGCAGGCCGGCCACGGTCAGCGGCGGCGAATTGAGCCATCCTGTCGCGCCGCCAAAAGAAGGCAGCTCACCCTCGACGGGCAGCCGGACCGAGGCCGTGTGCAGCCCGGCGGGCACGGGCCAATGTGCTGTCATGACAATGCCTCCCCTGTGGCTGGATGTCCCGGCCAACGGGCCCCGGCCGGTGTCGCCGCATGTGCCGGTGGACGGCCGTTGCATCGGATCGGCCGTGCTTGGCTGGCGATCCGGCCTCAGGCACGTTGAGTACCGGACGCGGGTGCCCCGCCCCCGGGCCGTTGGCTTTGACGAGCGCCTTGTGCGGCTCGGGGCGCGCAACCCCGCCACGTGCGGGGCGAACGCCAGCTCGCTGAATGCCGCCACGTTGTCGGTGAGCGCCACGCCCTTCTCCGACCCGGCCACCACCGACCCCTACGCCGACTTCGGCAGCCGCTTCTTCGTACGGCGCTCTGCCACCGCCACCGTCTCGGACCATGGGTCGCTCATTTGATGCCTCTGTTGTCGGTGTTGATTTCCGCTGCTGACTTGCCAGCGAGCGGTCACAGCTTACCCTTCTCCGCGGTCCCCGCCGGGTGCGGGGTGAGGACCTGCAGGTCGAGATCTCTGCTGAGCTTTCCTTTCAGGCTGGCCAGCAGGTCGGCCAGGGCCTGCCTCTTCGAGTGCTCGGCCCTCGCCTGCTCCGACGCGTACTTCTCGATCATGACCAGCCCGTCGCGTCCCTCGTGCAGCGCGTAGAGCTCAACGCCCGGTTCGTCGTGGACGCGGACGACGCGAGCTGGCCACAACCGGCAGTAACAGCGCGGAGGCGCACCGATGACGCCCGGGCCGAGTGGCTCGGAGTTGAGCCACTCGGTCGCCCCGCCGAGCGAGGGCATGTGCAGACGTTCGAACACGCGCATCTAGCGAAGTGATCTGAACGCAGCTCGGACCTCCGACGAGAAGAGTTCCGGCTGCTCCCAGGCCGCGAAATGGCCGCCCCTGTCGAGCTCGTTGTAGTAGATGAGGTTGTGGTACGCCCGCTCGGCCCAGCTGCGCGGGGCTTGATAGAGCTCGTCGGGAAAGACGCTCACGGCAGCCGGGATGGAGCCGTTCTACAACGTTTGCGGGCGCGTCCCCATCTCGATTGCGAAGCCTGTGTGCTTCGCATAAAAGTCGCTCAGCTGCTCGTACGCGCGTCTTTCGTCGGCTGAGAGACCGGATGGCGGCGGGCCGCCGGACGGGAGCGCCTTTGCAACGTCGGGTGGAACAGTGCCAGGCATGTTGGAGTGCATGCCGAGCAATTCCGGAGGTGCCTGTGCAGCCATCACATCCGTGACAATCGCACCCCAATCGCCGCCTTGCGCCACAAATTGTGTGTATCCGAGGCGCTTCATCAGCACGACCCAGGCACGTGCCATGCGGGCGGGATCCCAGCCGGTGTCTCGCGGCTTGCCTGAAAACCCGTAGCCCGGCATCGACGGAATCACCAGATGGAAAGCGTCCGATGCGCTCCCGCCATGTGCCGTGGGATTGGTAAGCGGATCGATGATCTTCAGCTGTTCGATGACCGAGCCGGGCCATCCGTGCGTGACGATGAGCGGCAACGCATTTTCATGGTTCGAACGAACGTGAATGAAATGAATGTCCAGCCCATCGATCTCGGTCATGAACTGCGGTAGGGCGTTCAGTTTCGCCTCGCACTTGCGCCAATCGTGTTCTGTCGCCCAATAGCGCGCGAGTGCCTGAATCGTCGCCAACTGCACGCCCTGCGACTGATCTGCGACGGTCTCCTTCTCGGGCCACTGTGTCGCCGCCACGCGTCGGCGCAGCTCGACCAGTTCCTCTTCGGGAACATCGATCGAGAAGGGGCGGACTTCCTCCATGGTTGACATACAACCATCTCCTTGGAATGGGTGACATGGCGGCGGAAGGCGCGCCTGCGTCGGCTCCGGCCAAACGTTGGAGGGGAGCGGCGGCGTGGCGGCGCCGAGCAGGAAGGCGCCGATCGAGGGGACGGTGGTTGCGCCGGTGAAGCCGTCGCTGGCGGCATCGTCGGCGTGGCGGCGCGGCATGCCCACCAGACCCAGCCGGTGGTACACGAGGAACGTTCGGCCACCGGGATCGTCAGCGTGAGCACGCCCTGGTCGCGGTCGGCGTCCATGGCATCGGTGCCTGGCCAAGAGCTGCCGGGTCTGCTGCCACCTCAGCAGCAGGGCAACTCGAGCCATCTCCCGGAAGGGTCGAACCGCATCAGCATGACTGTCCCCCCTCGTGTCTTGGCCGGCCGCGGACCGGACACGCCCAGCCACCGCGACGGCGCCCTGCGGCCTGGCCGGCGTCCGGCACGCTCGAACACGCCGGTGCTGGCTGGTCGGGCCACGCCGGCCATGCAGCCCCCACACTGATCGGGTCAAGCGTCGCCACCCATAAGATCGGGCCGGGTGTCGCCACCCTACAGCGGGTAACCCGAAGTTCTGCCCGTAATCCGCCGGGTCCGTCCCGGTCACCGCGCCGAGGTACGCACAGCTCTCATGAGATGCTGGTTAGAGCCTGCTCAATCGGGCAGGCCCTTTGACTTACGGCCGTTCGGCGGTGCGTCGCTCAGGCGCGTTCGCGAGCCGGCCAAGGATGTGGGTGTACTCGCTGCCCAGCACGTACGGGCGTAGGCCCCCCAGGTCCAGCGTCCACGGTCCCTGGCTGCGCTGCGCCCACACCCCAAACGCCTCATCGATGTAGGCGTCAGCCCGCGCAAGCGTCCAGCCGTTGACCCGGGCCAGGTGCGCCCGGGCCTGCGCGCCCCTGCCCTGGACGTTGGCCAACCCAAGATGCTTGACCTGATGGCAGGCCGGGCACAGCGCGATCATCCGCACCAGCGCCTGCACACGGGTCCGGTCGTCGTAGCGCCACACCTCGTGGCACTCCACCGGATGCTCCGGACCCCGGCCGCCGCAGATCTCGCAGCGGTACTCAGCCTGGCGCCACACCTGGTGGCGGATGCGATCCCACGTCATCTCGTCCACCAGCGCGCGGACGTTGTGGTACCAGCTCGTCTTGGGCACCAGCTCCACCGTCAACCGCACCGGCGGCACCACCACGGGTGGCCGAGGCGGCACCGCCGGAGCAGGCGTGCGCTTGCGGGCAGCGCGGCGGCGGCCGGTGGGGATCAGCCGGTTCAGTCCACGGCGGCGAGGCCGGCTGTCGAGCACGCTGCCGGGCTCGGGTCCGAGTTCCCTGGTGGCGGTCATGTAGCCCTTGGCGAACGCCAACGCCTTGTCGATGTCGCTGGCGCCAAGGTCGGTGAGCTTGCGCGGGGGGAACTGGCGGCGAGCCTCGTCGGCGCTGATGGCGCGGATGTAGGACCCCGAGCCGAAGGTGAGCGTGTCACCGATCCGGCTGCCGAAGTCGGGCAGCTCGTCATCCTCACCAAGCTGGCGGGGCAGCTCGTCAGGCGCCATGTTGCAATCCCCCTGCTCCACTCCGGCCATCCAAGCCGGGCATACCTGCCAAGAGTGTAGCTTTGCGTCCCGACAGCCTCGGCGGCTCGTCCACACCCCCGCTGGTTGACAGTGACCAGGGTGTCTCCCTTTCGCGACGCATCGGTGAAAGCGCTACCGTCATCCCTGACACAACCCCAGGGAGGCCGCGGTGAGTACGACCGAGAACCGCAGCAGCGACGCGAGTGGGACGGCGAGCGTCGGGAGCGTCGACGTGAAGCTCGAGGTGGTCACCATCCCCGTCTCGGACGTCGACCGCGCGAAAGAGTTCTACGCGAGACTCGGGTGGAGGCTGGACGACACCCCGCCCGGCGTGATCCAGTTCACGCCGCCCGGCTCCGGGTGCTCGGTCCAATTCGGCCCGAACCGCACGTCGGCCGCGCCCGGGTCGGGCGAGGGCCTGTACCTGATCGTCTCCGACATCGAGGCCGCCCGGGACGTGCTGGTCGCCGCCGGCATCGAGGTGAGCGAGGTCTTCCACCCCGGCACGGACGGCCGGGTCAGCGGTCCGGATCCCGAGCATCGCAGCTACCTCTCGTTCGCCTCGTTCAGCGACCCGGACGGCAACCGCTGGCTGTTCCAGGAAGTCACCACCCGGCTTCCCGGGCGCATCGACCCTGCCGCGACTTCGTTCGGCTCCGCAAGCGACCTGGCGAGCGCGATGCGGCGCGCGTCGGCCGCCCACGGCGAGCACGAGAAGCGCATCGGCGCGGCAGACCCGAACTGGCCCGACTGGTACGCCGACTACATGGTGCGCGAGCAGGCCGGCGAGGAACTGCCCTCGTGAGCGACTATGACGGATCGTTCTCGGCGGCGGGGCGCCCCGGCGAGCACTGCGCTGCGGCGCTGGCTGTGCGCGGGCTGCGCCGAGGCGCTCAGCTCACGCATAGGGCAGATCTCTCCGCTGCCGGTGAACCACGTCGGCATGCGCGTGGAAGACATGGACGCGGCGATCGCATGGTACCGGGCCGTCCTGGGCTTCGATCTGATCGAGGGGCCCGTCCAGGCGCGGGTCAGGCCGCGTCGGCCCATCCATCGCCGAAAGGTCTTGGGTTGACCGGCCTACTAGAGGGTGTCATCGGCGGCGGCTAGGAGCCGACGGGCCGAGGCTTCATCGGAGGGGGCAACCAGCACGCGAACACCCTGTATCTGCAGCTGCGGGTACTGTCCTCCGGCATCGTCTGCCGACACAGCTGCTCTCAAGCCGTGACTGCGCAGCATGCCGACGATCAGTTCCGCCTCTGTGCGGCTGTCAACGACCGCCACAGACACAGTCGCGCCGTCCACGATCTGAACTCCTCTGCTCCTGTTACTGCCTGTAGGCCGTTACTGGCATCATGGTCGCCGCGCCCGGAGCCGCTGCGGCTGAGGGTTGGCGCTGGGCGACCGGATCTTGCTGTACACCGACGGGGCCAGCGAGGCGCGCCGGTGGCGGGTTCTTCCCGTTGCAGGCGGCGGCTGCGTTCGCGCTGGTCAGCGCCGACTTGGAGGCTGGGCTGGAGTCGCTGTGGGCCGAGCTGCAACGCCATGTCGCCGGGCATCTCCACGACGACGTTGCCCTGCTGCTCGTCGAACGCAGCAGCTGACGCCGCCCGCTTGGGTAGGTTGGCCGTCCAACTCCCAGAGTAGACCTACAGGCGGTGCTGGACAGCGACTTGACCCGCGACCGGACGGCCACCCTGGTCACGGCGAGGCGGTGGCGATGAGGAGGCTGACATGGACGGTGCCGAACGGCTGCGGCGGTCCTTTGACCGCGCGCAGCAGCGTACCCGCTGGCTGGGATTCCCGTTCGCGGTCATGCGCAAGCTCGGCGACGACAACGGCGGCGCGCTCACCACCGTGGTCGCCCACAACGCGTTCCTTGCGTTGTTTCCCCTGCTGCTGGTCGTGGTCACCGTGCTCGGGTTCCTGCTCGGCCGCGACTCCGGCTTCCAGCAGCGCGTGCTGGGCTCCGCTGTGGCCGAGTTCCCCATCATCGGGGACCAGGTACAGCGCAACATCCACGGGTTGCGGGGCAACGGGGTCGGCCTGGTGGTTGGGCTCCTGGCCTTTGCGTGGGGCGCCCGTGGCCTGACCCAGGTCGCCCAGCACGCGATGGCGGAGATCTGGGACATCCCCAGCAGGCAGCGGCCCCCGCTTCTGGGCCCGGCAGGTCCGCGGGCTGCTGCTGCTCCTGGCTTTCGCCGTTGGCCTTGCCGCGTCGAGCCTGCTGACCTGGCTTGGCAGCTACGGCGGGCGGGCAGTCGCGGTAGCACTAGCCAACCTCGCGGCCGCGGCGGCGGTGAACGTCGGGCTGTTCCTGCTGATGTTCCGGGTACTTACCCCTCGGCAGATCCCGACCCGGCAGCTGATCGCTGGTGCGCTGGTCGCTGGTGTCGCTTGGCAGGTCCTGCAGGCCGTTGGTGGATACCTCGTCGGCCACTACCTGCGCCGCGCCAGCGAGGTCTATGGGTTGTTCGCGATCGTCCTTGGCCTGCTGTTCTGGTTATACCTGGGCGCGCAGCTCACCCTGTACGCCGCGGAAGTCAACGTCGTGGCCGCGCGACGGCTCTGGCCGCGCAGCCTGCGGCAGGACGTCGATTATCCGTGTCGCGAGCGCAACCGGGCCAGCACCGACGACGCCTGGCGCTCGGCGACCCAGAGCGGGGACCTCGCGGACCTTCACAGGGCCGGGCGGTGTCGTTGACGGTTGCGCGGCGGGGTGATCACAGTGGACGCATGGAGAAGCTGTCACTTGAGGCGCTTGCTCGTGAGCTGATGAAGTCGGCAAACGCCGCTCCGGCGGGCCGGAGCGCACGCACCGTCTACGGCGGGCACGAACACGTGCTCCGGCAGACGCTGATGGCGTTGACCGCTGGGTCGTCGATGTCGGAACACGAGAACCCCGGCGAGGCGACCATGCACGTGTTGCATGGGCGGGTAAGGCTCGTCGCTGATACCACGGAGTGGGAAGGGCGCGACGGTGACCTGCTGATCGTTCCCCAGGCGCGGCACACGCTGCATGCACTGGAGGACGCAGCCGTGCTGCTCACTGTCGCCAAACTGCCATAGGAGCCGGGTCAGCGCGTCGGAGACTCAAGCGACTCGCGTAGATGCAGAAGCGCGTTCCTATAGCCTGTGGTGCCCTACCCTAGAGTCAAGACCTTGGCCCGATCCCTGTTGACGGCTCCTGGCATGCCTGCTCGGCTAGCGGCGGCGCTTCGCCCGTCGCCATGGCGTGTCCACGAGCGGCGCCCGCGTGGCGAATTGGACCGATTGGGTGGCGCAGGTCTGGTCCGTGCCCTCCCCACGATCCGAGCCTACACAGCCCCGCGGTTCAGCCCGGTCAGTTCTTCCGGTAGCCGTCGCGGCGAACCTTGCCGTGCTGCCCCGGCAGGCGGATCACTGGGCCGCTGACCAGCGGGGTTGCGGATGGTAGGGTGTTCGGATTGTGGCAAGTTGGGTGCACACAAAGCATGGGAACGCGCACGAGCTGCGGATTCTCATACCCTCGATCAGCGCGAACTCGTCGTGGAAGCCACTATCGCGCTGCCTTGATGGGATTACTGGCTGAGCGGCAGCCAGGCTGGACGTTCGTGTCGGCGGGCAGCCTCCGATCGAGAATGACGCCGTCGCCACCCACCAACGGCAGGTGACCTGGTGCGGCGAATCAGCCCGGCCAGGTCGTAGGCGGAGCTGTTCGCGACCTGGCCGGGCTCGTCCTCGTCAAGCTCGATGAGCAGGGACTGTAGAAGCCTTGGTCTTCGGCTCCCAAGACGGTCAGCGCCGAATCCCCGCTGCCCAACTCGACCGGCTGGTCTCCAAGGCCGCTCCCGGGCTGGTCGCCCGGTTCGGCGTCGGCCCTGACAGCGCTGGTGCGCTGCTGGTCGCTGCCGAGGACAACCCCGACCGGCTGCGCTCAGAGGCCTGCTTCTCGATTTGTGGTCGTGCGGCTGTGCTGGCACCAGCGGACCCGTGACTACATGGCACGGCGGCTCAAGCAAGGCAAGTCCAAGAAGGAGGCCATCCGCTGCCTGAAGCGCGACCTCGCCCGGGAGATCTTCGCAGTGCTCAACCAGATGGCCCACAACACCCGCACCCCAGCCGCTTGATATCTTTACGAGCATCGAGTATGAGCTGGCAGCGTGAAGACCTGAGCTCTGACCCCCACGGGGTTCATCGGCGCGTGTCGTCATCGCGCACCTCAGGGGAGAAGCTGACCTCGATGGTCTGCTCGGGCAGGCGTTCCTCGGTCTCGGCCAGCGCGGCGAGCACCTGCCGGTCCGGCCCGGTCAGCGGCGGCTGCAGCAGGCTGCGGGGCCACAGCCGCCTGGCCAGCACCACGTTGACCTCCGCAGCGTACAGCAACAGCTGGGCGCTCAGGTACAGCCACCCAAGCAGCACGATGACGATGGCGAACGCCCCGTAGACCAGGTTGGCCCGCGCCAGCTGGTGGCTGACGATCCAGGCCCCCAGCGCCTGCAGCACGCTCCAGCCGACTGCCCCGGCCGCCGCGCCCGGCAGCAGCCCCCGCCACGGCAGCCGTGTCGCGGTCAGCACCTGGGACAGGGCGGCCAGCAGCAGCAGGTTGAGCAGCAGCGAGCCACCCAACCCCAGCCGGCCGAGCACGCCACGCCCCACGGTGCCCAGCTGGGCCAGCGCGGTCGCGGCGAACACCGCGACGACCAGCAGCAGCAGCGAGCCGAGGCTGCGGGCCAGCCGCCACCACAGGTTGGGGCGGTCCTTGCGGGGGATGTTCCAGACCGCGTTCATGGCGTCCTGGGCGCTCTGGGTGATCCCCAGCCCGCCCCACAAGGTGCCCAGCACGCCGGTCACCAGCCCGATACCGGAGCCCCCGATGGTGGTGATGCTGGCTTGCAGCTGCGGGCCGAACCCGGGGAAGCGGGTGGTCACGGTGTCGATGAGCTGCTGCCGCAGCCCAGGGTTGTTGGCGATCGCGTAGCCGAGCACGGTGACGAACACCAACAGCAGCGGAAACAAGGAGAGGAAGCCGTAGTAGGCCAGCAGCGCGGCGTGCTTGCCGGCCTGGTCGTCGCCGAACTTCTTGATCACGGCGACCGGGAAGCCGAGCATGCCGTGCCGCTGCTGAAACCGGTCGGTAGCCCGCAGCACCCGCTCGATCCGCTTCACCATGGCCCTCCAGTCCGCTCCGGCCCTGCCTTCGCAAGGGTGCGACGCAAGCGCGGTGACGACAACTACCGGGCCACCGCCATCAACAGAACCCGAAGCCCTTATGATCCGCCTTGTGATCCAAGCGAAGAGGAGCTGGCCAGCCGACTGGCGACACCTTTGGAGGGGTCACTGCGACGGCCGAGCGGGTCAGGCTGAGATCGGTTGCGGCCGTCGCCAAGGGCCTTTGCGTCGAGCACGACGAACAGGATGGTCAGAATCGCTGCGTTGTGCAGGGTGAGCCAGTGCCTGAGTGATCGAGTCGACTCTCTCGGCCTGGTCAAGGCGCGGCAGCCGTCAGGTGACTGGCGCCGCTGCCGTGGCAACGGGCCTGGACGGGCTGCCGGGACCAATGATCATGGCGGTGAGATGATCGTGCCTCCTTTGGTTGGTCGCGAGCGTGAGCTCGGAGTGCTCAACGACATGGTCGACCGCATCGGCGAGCACACGGGCCACGGAGCACGGCATGACGGTCCTGACCACTGTGGGCGTACAGACAGAGGCCCACCTTCCCGCCGCTGGGCGCGGATCGATATCAGACTGATCGGCCTGGCTGCTCGGGTCGTGGTTTGTCATGGTGGGTGCCCCGATTCTACGGATGGGTTGCCTGGCCTACCGGCCGATGATCCCTCCGTCGCAGCGCAGGCCAGAATCTGCCACACGACGGCCTGTCTTGGACCGTCCTGCCATGCGCGGACGTGGTCAGCGGGAGCGACGGCCGGCGGCACGACGCGATGCCGAGACGCGCTGCCGGCCGGTGTCCCAGTGAGGAAGGAGCGCTCAGTGGGGACACCGGCCGGTGCACCCTCGGCGCAGGCTCAGCTCGAGCCGCGCGCCGCGGCGACGATCAGGCGGGTCGGCGGTGCCGACCAGCGCCCAGGACGGGATGGTGAGCCAGGCGGGCGGTCCGGACCGCTGGGTGAGGGCGGCGGTCGACAGTGGGCGCTGGGTGGCGGCCAGGACCGCTGCGGTGCTGGCCGGCAGGTCGTTGGCGAAGCAGGAGGGGACCAGGCTCGGCTTGAGGTAGGCGTCGACAGCGCCCGCCGGGGCGCCGGGATAGGGCACCAGGTTGAAGGTCTGGACGGGGTCTCCCCCGACGCAGGATCCGGGTTGGGCACTGACCAGCTGCAACAGGGTCTCGTCCTGGGCGGGGATGAACGCGTCGACGTAGACCAGCGCGGTGACGTTGGGGTTGCCGGTGGCGGCGTTGGTGATCACCGCGCCGCCGTAGGAGTGGCCGACCACGACCATGGGGCCGGGGACGCTGGCCAGGAAGGCGGCCAGGTAGGCTGCGTCGTCGGGCAGCCCGCGCAGCGGGTTGGGTGGCGCGGTGACGGTGTAGCCGCCTGCTTGCAGGCGCGCCACGACGCCGTCCCAGCTGCCCGAGTCGGCCCAGGCGCCGTGCACCAGCACGATGGTCGGCTTGGCCCCCGATTGGGTGGTGGCTGCGCCAGCCGAGCGTGTGGCGGCGGCGTTGGCGGCGGCGAACTGGCTCACGAGCAGGCTTGGGACGAGTGCCATGAGCACGGCGATCACCATCCAGCGCGGCCTGTTCTGCCGGATTGCTCGAACGAAGGTCATGTGGTTCCTCCCGTGGCTCGGCTTGCGCTTCCGTGCGGGTGTCGAGGGGGGAGTGCGTCATTCGCTGTTGTTTGGGTCGGCGGTGCTCAAGCGGTGGGGATCGGTCTCCGCGTGCTCGACGGCCCACCTGAGGGCATAGTCGGCCACTTCCTCCCAGCCGGGCTCACCGAGGGTGTAGTGCGAGC
>WNGA01005358.1_pt1 | contig 24142 bp, 15 predicted proteins | sample 5400061 | NCBI WGS metagenome assembly WNGA01 (sample SAMN13153366, study PRJNA577476) | soil metagenome | isolation source: 100 cm soil or saprolite under grassland replicate 2 | place: USA:California | collected 2016-06-15
TCGATCGTGTTTGTCGCCGGGTCATAGACGAACAGGTCCATGCTCCACGTTTTCCGCGATGGGGTGGCGACGTAGTATTTGCCATCGAAGCCAAGCGCCCGGCCCGACAAGTAGAACTGGTGTCCGTCCGTCAAACGCTGTTTCTTCACGTAGCCAGTGCCCAGGTCGATAGCACAAAGCCACGTCGGCCCGTAGTATTCCTTGAAGTAAATCTGGAGAACATCCCAGGTCTCGCCGTCGTGGTTCGGCACGAGCCAGCGCTCCCAGACGTTCACCCCGCGCGCAGGCTCACCCAGGGATTCGGTCTTTAGCACCGGCGCTTTCTCGAGTGTCTGTTTAAGCTCCAATTGCTCAACGGCGTGCCACGGTATTTCAGCCGCCACGCAGCGGCCCGTCATCAAAATTGCCGCGGCAGCTGCATGCAGGGTGAGGAGAGAAGAACAGAAAGTTGCGGGAAACACACAACTGACTCCGCCCATCAAAGCACACATCTGTTTCATTCGCTGAACTGCTGCTACTTCTTCGCTGATGCTTCCGCAGCGGCGACAATCATTTCGGCCAGCCTGGCTCGCGTCTTCTCGTATGCCGCCGGATCCGGACGATTGTCTGCGCTTCGGCAACTTTGCCCAAACGCTGCAAGATGGCCAGATACTCGTAGTCCTCGATGGCGTCGCGCAGTGCTTTGAGGCGGATCGTCGGCACAATCCCGTCGTAGCCGACGGCATGCGCCGGATACACCAGCGAGCTTTCGCCGTGAAAGACGATGCCTTTCTCGCCTTGCTGCGCGCGGCCACGGCCCGTGTAGAAAGGCGCTTGTGTCCAGGGATCATCGGTCTGGCGCCAATAGGACATTCCGCCCCAGTAGAGGAGACCTTTCATGCCGTCGCGCCAGGCCATCCAGGCGGGCACGCGGTAGTTTCTAACTGCAACACCCAGTCGTTTTTGTCGGGGCAGGACAGACGGGTGGTGCGCGCGGGTGTAACGCTGAAAGGCTTGCTCCATTCGCCCGTGCGCGGATTGTACCAACGGCCGTTCAGCGGGCGCGCGCCTTGGTTTGTATCCAGCATCGCCGTCGAGCAAACACATAAAGTCTTACTCACAGTCTCACTCACAAGGGATGCTCGCTTTTCCTGGCGCGATGGTGGTGGTGGAGTTGTTGGTTCCGAACAATTCTATTCTACCAGATAAACACGGACTCGTCATCCGCACTGACGTCGTGCCTTCGCCCGAGAGGATTGATTGCTGGAGCTGCGCCATGCCGCGGGAAATACGGGACCGAACGGTGCCGAGTGGGACTTCGAGGATATCAGCGATCTCTTTATACGAATGGTCCTCCATATAAAAGAGGATGAGCGCCGCCCGGTAGGGTTCCTGGACCTGCCCGAGAAACTCGAGCACCCGGGCTGCGTCAAGCGTGTTGGCCACTTTCGGTGAGATGACGGGTAGATCCTCATTTACGTCGCTCAGCTCGAAATGTGGAAAACGCACCGCCCTTCTGCGGATATTCAGGAACTCCCGGTGCAGGATTGTAAACAGCCACGACTTGACCTTGCTGCGATCCCGCAACTGGTGGCCTTTGGTCGCCCAGATATAGAATGTTTGCTGGGTAAGATCGCACGCGTCGGCCTCCGAGCGCGTCAGGCTGAAGGCGAATCTGTAAAGCGGTTCATAGTGCAGGGACACTATCTGTTCAAAATCGTCTGAAGGCATAAGGCAGTTCCTATACCTGATGGCTGTTGGAGCCGGTCGGAGAGCATTGGCTTGCAGACTCCCCCAGGTTGGTTTATAAAACGATTAAGGGACTCGCAGGCTCGTGAATTATGTGACATTCATGCGCACGCCGTTCCAGACTTTGTCTCTTGGCTTGTCTGTCCCTCCTCTGTCGGCAGAGGGCGCGGTTGAGTGGGGTAAGCGTTGGCTGGCACCGGACACATAATTTCCATGACTCCATGATTGATCCGGCTAACGCAGGCCGTAAATGGGACGAAAGTCCCAGTGCGGCGGAATGGTCGCTCAGGGATAATCCCTCCATGTTCCAGCTCCTGTTCGAGCGAAGCGCGGATGCGATTTTCCTGTTCGATCCGCAAGCGGGCGTGTTTGTGGATTGCAACGCGGCTGCTGTCGAACTCACGTGCGCGGGCACAAAGGAAAAACTTTTAGGGGCGTGGCCGGAGGACCTCTCGCTGCTCCTTCAACCCGACGGCACTCCGAGCCGCGAAAAGTCCGCTCAGATCGTAGCCCTGGTTGAAGAGCGCGGCGGTCACCGGTTCGAATGGGTGGGCCGCCGCTTCGACGGACAGGAAGTTCCATTGGAAGTATTGTCCACCCCGATCTGCGTAAGTGGCCGGAGCCTGACCGTGGTGGTTGCGCGCGATATCACGGAGCGCAAGAGCACGGAAGCCGCGCTTCGTGAAAGCGAGCAGAAGTTCCGTGAACTTTTCGAGGCAAGTTCTGATGCAATCCAGATCCTCGACCCGAAGGAACGAAGGATCATCGACTGTAACGCCGCCACCGTGAAAATGGTCGGTGGCGGGGACAAGGAGTGGTTCCTGAAGCAACCGGTAGAGAGTCTGTCACCCGAACGGCAGCCTGACGGAAGGTCCTCCAGGGAAGCCGGAAGGGCCTGGGCGGAGCGCGCTCTCGCGCAGGGTCCGCAGCGATTTGAGTGGATGGGCAAGCGTTTCACCGGCGAGGAATTCCCGGTGGAAGTGTTGCTGACGCCGGTGCACCTGGGCGGTCGCAGGATGCTGGTCAGCGTTTCACGCGAGATTTCCGAACGGAAAAAAAACGAGCGGGAATTGCTGGAGTTGAACCAGTCGCTGGAACGCCGCGTCGCGGAACGCACCGCCGCGCTGACTACGAGCGAAGCGCAGTTCCGCGCCCTTGTCGAGCACGCTCCGGAGGCGATCGTGGTTTTTGACGGCGACACCGGACGATTTCTGTTCGGCAACGAGCACGCCTGCATTCTTTACGGAGTGCCGATGGAAAGATTGAGCGACCTGACACCGGCGGATGTGAGTCCTGAATTCCAACCGAACGGCCGGCGTTCGAGCGAACTGGCCCGAGAAAAAATGGATGAGGCCCTGGCGGGAGGCACCCCGGTATTTGAATGGATTCACCGGCAACCGGACGGCCGTCTCATCCCGACAGAGGTGCGGCTGCTGCGCCTGCCGGCAAAGGGTCAAAATCTGGTTCGTGCCAGCATCATCGACAACACCGAAAGCAAACGTGCGCAGCGCGCACTGCGTGAGTCGGAGGAAAAATTTCGCGCGCTCTTCGAAGGCTCCAGCCAGGGGGTCGTCCTTCACGACACGAACCAAATCCTTGAGGCGAATCCCGCCGCGGTGCGGATCATGGGTTGCCAAAGCGCGCAGGAACTATTGGGTAAACATCCGAGCGATACGTCGCCCCCATTTCAGCCGAATGGTGAAAGCTCTGCTGTGCTGGGGCGCAAATATATTCAAGAATGCATCGACAACGGCAGCGCGCGTTTCGAATGGACGAGTCACACTCCCCAGGGCAGAGAGATACCGCTGGAGGTGGCCCTGACCCGAATCCAATGGAGCGGACGCCAGGTCATCCAGGCGTTTATCACTGACATTACCGAGCGAAAGCAGGCCGAGCAGGCGCTCCGGGGGGCCAATCGTGAGCTGCAAAGGGAAATCGAACAGCGCACCTGGGCTGAGGAATCACTCAAGGAGCGCGTCCGCATGTCCACGCTAAACGCTGAAGTGGCTGTGGCGCTGAATGCCGGCACCGAACTTCGAGCCATGCTCCAACAATGCGCCGAACTGGTGGTGCGGCACCTGGACGTCGCTTTCGTCCGGGTCTGGACACTCAATGAGCCAACACAAACCCTGGAACTGCAGGCCAGCGCCGGCTGTTACACGCATCTCGATGGACCTCACAGTCGTGTCAGCGTGGGCCAGTACAAAATCGGACGCATTGCCCAGGATAAGAAGCCTCATCTGACCAACAGCGTCCAATCCGACCCCCGAGTGAGCGACAAGGAATGGGCCGCACGCGAGGGGATAGTCGCGTTCGCCGGCTATCCGCTGCTGCTGGAAGGCCGCGTGCTGGGGGTGCTGGCCCTGTTCGCCCGGGATCCGCTCGCCGATGATGTTTTAGAGGCGCTCCGCTCCGTTGCGGACTCCCTTGCACTGGGCATCGAACGGAAACGCTCCCAGGCTGCGCTGGCCGAAAGCGAAGCGCGGTTCAGTGCCGCCTTCCAGGCAAGCCCGATCTTCATTGCCATCGCGCGCATGAGCGATGGCCGGTTCGTGCTGGTGAACGATGCATTCATAAACTGGGCAGGGTACACCCGGGACGAAATACTGGGACGAAACACGACCGAGCTGAGTGTCTGGGAACATCAGGAAGATCGCGAAGCGTTCTGGGCCGATTTGCGCCGCACCGGCTCCATCCGTGAACGGGAGTGCCGTTTCCGCAATCGCCAGGGAAGATCCTGCACGATGCTGCTGTCCTCGGAGGTCATCGAACTCAGCCACGTGCCGCATATGCTGGCCATGGCTCTGGACATCACCGAGCGGAAACAAACCGAGGCGGAATTGCGGGCGAGCGAGGCGCGGCTGCGCGAGAGCGAAGCGCGATTCAGCGTCGCGTTCCAGGCCAGCCCGGTTTTCATCGGCATTCTCCGCATGAGCGACGGAAGATATGTCCTGGCGAATGATGCCTTCGTGAACTGGCTTGGCTGTCCCCGGGAGGAAGTGCTGGGGCGCGCGTCCTCTGAGTTCGGTTTGTGGGAGAACTTGGATGAACGGGATTCGGCATTGAACGATATGCGCACGGTTGGCTCCATTCGCCAAAGAGAAGTCCGCTGGCTGAATCGCCGTGGTGAGCCCTTAACCATTCTGCTTTCAGCCGAAACCATCAAACTCAACGACACACCGCACATCCTCTCATTCGCCCAGGACATCACCCAGCGAAAACGAGCCGAGGGGAAGTTGCTCAAAACTCTCGAGCGGGAAAAGGAACTCAGCCAGCTCAAGAGCAATTTCGTTTCCATGGTGTCACACGAGTTCCGCACGCCACTGGCCATTATTCAATCCTCGGCAGAACTGCTGCGCGAATTCTTTCAGAAAATGCAGCCGGCCGAACGGGACGAACAACTCGAGTCCATCACCGCAAACACCCGTCGCATGGCCGCGATGATGGAAGGAATCCTGGTCCTCAGCCGCCTGGACGCCGGTAAATTGGATTTTCAACCTTCGGTGATGGACCTGGACATCTTTTGCCGTCGTGTCGTGGATGAGGTTCTTTCCGCCACCAGCCGCCGATGCCCCATCAAACTTTCTCTGGCCTCGGCCCTGCCGCAAGCGCGCGCGGACGAACGATTGCTGGAGCACATTTTAACCAACCTCCTGAGTAACGCGGTGAAATACTCCGAACCCGGAGCCTGCGTGCGGTTTGCGGTCGAGCGCGATTGCGCTGAAGCGCTCTGCGTTATTCGCGATGAGGGAATAGGGATTTCCGAGGACGATCAACAAATGCTGTTTACCGCCTTTCATCGTGGCGCCAACGTCGGAAGCCGGGCCGGCACCGGCTTGGGCCTTCTGCTCGTAAAACGTTGCCTAGAGCTGCACCACGGCAAGGTGCGGATTGAGAGCAAAGTCGGACAGGGCACAACGGTGACCGTCAGGCTGCCGGTTTTTGAAACCAACCTGTGAAAAAGATCCTGGTCATCGAGGACGAACCCGAGATGCGGCGCAACATCACTGCGCTCCTCCGCTATAAAGGGTACGAGCCCATCGCCGCTGGAAACGGCCGCCTGGGGGTGGACATGGCGCGCCGGGAGAGGCCCGATTTGATCCTGTGCGACGTCATGATGCCTGAATTGGACGGGTACGGCGTGCTGCGCGCGCTGCAGGCAGATGCGAAACTGGCCTTGATTCCCTTCATTTTTCTCACTGCCAAAGGGGAAAAGGACGACCTTCGCAGCGGCATGAATCTCGGCGCCGATGATTATCTGACGAAGCCCGTGGCCAACGCGGACCTTGTCCAGGCAATCGAATCGCGCTTGCGCCGCTCCCAACAACAGGCACAGCGCGAGTTCAAGCCGGATTTCTCCTCAAGCGGACCTCTGGTGAAGCTTGGCCTGACGCCGCGCGCAGCCGAGGCGCTGCTCTGGGTGGCCCAGGGCAAGACGAACTCGGACATCGCCACGATCCTCGGCATCACCGAATCCACCGTGAAAAAGCACGTGCAGGAGATATTCGAGAAACTCGGAGTCGAAACCCGGGGCGCCGCGACCCTGCGAGCGCTGGAAATCCTCACATCGCAGCCGGCATTGTGACGCGCAACATTAGGTATTTGAAACCAGCGGAGTCTTTTGGTAGGCACAGCGCGGGTTCAAGCCGGATTTTCCGTGTCTTTATCAAGGGGCAGCCAGCACGACCCGGAACCCAAGGATGAAGTCGTGGATGAATGGGTGTACCCCCTCGATACCGCGGCGGGCGGAGCGGCAATCCGTTTCAAACCCGTCCCAAGCGCCCCCACGAATGACTTTCACTCCGATTGCATTTGAGGCCGGACCTTGCGGATCTGTCTCGAATCCTCCGGGATACGGGCCGTACCAATCGAGGCACCACTCCAGGACATTCCCTTCCATGTCGTACAGGCCCCACGGATTGGGCGTTTTCTGCCCCACGGGGTGCGTCGTGTTGCCGCTGTTGACGGCGTACCAGGCGTAATTGGTCAAGCCTGTGAAGGCGAGGTCATCACCGTAGCTGAAACGCGTGGAGGTTCCGGCCCTGGCAGCGTATTCCCATTCCGCCTCGGTCGGCAGGCGATAGTGACTGCCAGGAGGAATCCGTCCGGCGGACTGGTCCTGCTCAGTCAACTTGGCGCAATAGTTGGTCGCGTCCAGCCAACTCACACTTTCGACCGGTCGATTCAGGTCGCCCGGGAAACCGCTTGGATTGGAGCCGATGACCGCAAGGTACTCTCGTTGGGTCACCTCATATTTGCCCAGCCAGAACCCGTGAGTAATGGTGACGGTTGTCTGCGGGCCTTCGTCGGCCGCGCGGCCGATTTCGTTTGTGGGGCTGCCCAATCGAAACGTGCTCGGCGGTATGAATGCCATGTTCGTCGGGGGAATTTCCAGCAGCGCGCGGTAAAAGCGGTTCCCTGCAATAGGTCCTGACGTATCCACAAAAAGATAGTTCGTGGATGGCAGTTGCACAAAACCCAGGCTCGTCCACGAGTTGCTTTGGGTGATGTCGGAAGTGGACTGTACAAGATAGACGCTGCCCGCCTCGCCCGTCACATTCACCCCGGCAAACAACTGGAGGCTGAGGTTGGGCGAAACCTGGGCGGATGCGGGGTTGGCGGCGAGGAAGGCTACGAACAACAACAAGGCGTGGAGCGATTTCATGGTCGTGTCTCCCGATCGCATTGATTGATTGCGGCGGTTCGAAATTGGCCATCGCAGGAAGGCCTCGAGTCGCCACTGAAGGGTTTGTATTCGGGTTGATCTTTCACTCAGGTTTGAAGCATGAACGGCGCGGTTGTTCCATGCCGCACTCCGAAACCCGGTGGGACTATCGACCCACTCACGCCTTCGGCCTTTTGGTACTGCAGCGATGACTGCCTCAGTCAAACCGGAAGCCTTTTGGAACAGCGGATGCATTGGCCTTAAAATTAAACAGGAGGAAACAGAGGGAGCAGAGATTTGTTTCTCCGTTTCCTCCGTTTGCTCCTGTTAATCTCAGTGTATCTAATTTCGTGGAAAGACTCCGCGTACGGCCCGCTGATCAAGAACCTCCAAGGGTAGCGATAACCGAGGTGTTCTAAAGGGGTAGTCGCATCGCGCGATTTGTTGGAACTACTTTCCTTCCTGTTTCTCAAACCCACGCAAATGCGAATCTGATTCGTTCGGAGCGGTGACATCTCTTCTCCCGTCAGGAACGCAGCAACAAGAAATGAAACCTGTTATGACGAAAGAACGAAACGAAAACGAAAAATGGACCGCCGGCAGTTCGCCGGCTGGTCCCAGAGGCAACAGGTCAGACATAATAGAACACAATCACGACCCAGACGGCGTTGATCGCCGCGGTTTCCTCAAATGTATGGCCTGGGCCGGCACCGGAATGCTCTGGGCCGGCGCAGGCGGCGCGTTCGCTTCCGGCATTCTGCGGCCGGCCGATGCCGTCGCTGCCGAGGCCAAATCCTCTGTTGCCGCTGACTTCACGTTCGTGCAAATCAGCGACAGCCACATCGGCTTCAGCAAGGAAGCGAACAAGGACGTGCTCGGCACGTTGAAGGAAGCAGTCGCGAAGATCAACGCCTTGGCCACGCCGCCGGACTTTATTATTCACACCGGCGACCTGACGCACCTTTCCGAGGCCGAAGAGTTCGACACACTTGAACAAATCCTCAAGGGCTGCAAGACCAAGCAAGTGTTCTACGTACCGGGTGAGCACGACGTCCTCAATGACAACGGCAAACAATACCTCCAGCGCTTCGGCAAACGAACGAAAGGCGGCGGCTGGTTCAGTTTCGACCACAAAGGCACGCACTTCATCGGTTTGAACAATGTATTGAACATACGCGAAGGCGGACTCGGTCAGCTTGGTGATATGCAGCTCGAATGGATGATGGATGATCTCAAAGCCGTTTCCGACAGCACTCCCGTCGTCGTCTTCGCGCACGTGCCGCTCTGGATGGCTTATCCGCAATGGGGTTGGGGCACGGAAGACGGCGCGCGCGCGCTCGGCTACTCGAAACGCTTTGGCTCGCTCACCGTGCTTAATGGGCACATCCACCAGGTGCTGAAGAAAACTGAGGGGAACGCCACCTTCCACACGGCCATGTCCACGGCGTTCCCTCAGCCCGCGCCCGGCTCCGCGCCCAAGCCCGGTCCGATGAAAGTAGAAGCAGGCAAACTTCGCAGCGTGCTCGGCATCACCGAAGTCAGCTATCGCGAGGGCACACATTCGCTGGCAATCGTGGATGACATGCTCGCCTGATTTGGTCTGACAATGGACGCGATCTTCTGGCAACGGTTGCATGGCGGCAGCACGCATTTACCCATCGTGCTGCTGCCGTTGTCCGTGATCTTTGATTTCGTGGGGCTGCGGATGCGTGATGATGCAGCACGGCGTGCGTTTCATTCAGCCGGGGTGGCGCTGGGCTTCGCCGGGGTGTTGGGCGGCTGCGCGGCGGTGATTGCCGGACTGGCGATGACTCATGGAAACATGCTCGGCAGAGGCGAAGAAAAACTGCATCACCTGTTCGTCTGGCCGGGGTTCATGATTTCAATTGTGCTGGTCGCCGGGCGGCTTTTTCTTCGCCGACAAATTTCGCCCTGCCGGCTGCGCGCTTATCTCGTCGGGATGAGCACCGCGTCCGCGCTCATGCTTGGCGCGGGATATTGGGGCGGAGAAATGCTCCTGCACGCAGAGCCGGAAAATCCCACGGCCACTTCCGTTTTGTCACGAAACGAACCCTCATCCGTCATAAGAGGTCACGATTTGTTTCTGATGAACTGCGCCCATTGTCACGGCGACGACGCGCACGGTACGGACGAGGCCCCGGATCTCACGAAGTTCCACAAGTCCGAGGCACGAATCGCTTCAGTGGTTAAAAATGGCATCAAGGGTGAGATGCCGCGCTTCGATCAAAAGCTCACGGATGCTGATGTGAAAATGTTGATCCGTTTCATCCGCTCGCTAAACGGGCGGGCGGCCCGAATGACATTCACGCCTTCGCGTAAATGAAATGAAAACGGTAATGGACCGCCGGGATCTTCTCGGGCTCACGGCAGGAGCTGTTGTCGGCCCTCTTTTTTGGGAGACGCACCCCTAACCGAGGTGTTCTAAAGAGGTAGTCACGTCGCGCAATTTCTTGGAACTACTTTCCTCCCTCTTCATCAAACTCACGCAAATGCGATTCTGATTCGTTTGAAGCGATGGAATCACCGGATCGCTTGAGTCACGCGTGAAGGCACCAGCGGTGACAGTCCTTCGCTCCAGTCAGAATCGCGGAAACAAAACTGTCCGAAGTGTCAAGTCACAATCAAACACGTTTGTTCTGTTCAATGAAAACCCTCATCCCCCTCATCCGTCCACTTGTTCCAACCCTGCTGGCCCTGACCAGCTTCGTGGCCTCGACCCTGGCGCAGGAAGTGTCCATTCCCGATCCCGGCCTGAACGCCGCCATCCGCGAGGCGTTGCAAAAACCCAGCGGGCCATTGACCGAGCAGGACCTGCTCAGCCTCACGAACTTGAACGCCCGCAATCGGAACGTGAGCAGCATCGAAGGGCTGGAAGCGGCTGGTAATTTGGTCTCGCTTGATCTCCAGATCAACCATCTCAGCAATCTTGTCCTTCTCAGCGCGTTGACGAACCTGAGCACGCTAGACCTGAGTGTCAACCCACTTACCAACTTTTCCCTTCCGAGCGGGCTGACGAATCTGACCTCGCTCACACTTGAAGGCGATGGACTCACCAACCTGACCTTGCCCGCCGGTCTGACCAGATTGAACAACCTTGACCTCGAGAACAATCAACTCGCGAGTTTCAACCAGCTTTCGAACCTGACCAGCCTGGTTGCTCTCGACCTCGGCTTCAATTCACTCACCAATTTTTCCCTTCCGGGCGGGCTGACGAATCTGAGCACGTTCTATTTCGCAGGTAATCCACTGACCAGCCTCGCCTTGCCTCCGGGGCTGGCCAGCATGACCGAGCTAAACCTGTCCCAGAATCTACTCACCAGCTTCACCCTGCCCGCAGGCATGACGAACCTGATCGAACTCAGCCTGTTCTTCAATCAACTCACGAACCTGGTCTTGCCCGCTGATCTGCGGAATTTGATCGAGCTTGACCTCGATTTCAATCAATTGAGCGGTCTCAATTTCCCTTCGAACCTGACCCGCCTGGGCTTTCTTCACCTGCGCGCCAATCAATTCACCAACTTCAACCTGCCCGTGGAGTTGACAGGGCTGACCTATCTCGACGTCAGCGAAAATCCAGTCAGCAATATCACCCTGCCTGCGGGTCTAAATCATTTGACCACTCTCCGCCTTTCCGAAAACACGAACCTGACCCGCCTGACCTTGCCTGTGGGACTGACCAATTTGACCGCGCTTAACCTTAGCGAAAATCAACTGACCAACCTTGTGTTGCCCTCTGACCTGGGTCATTTGGAGTCGCTCAATCTTGGCGGCAATCAGCTCACCAGTCTGAGCTTGCCTTCCGGTCTGACAAGTTTGGTCGGCTTTTTCGTCACCGGCAATCAATTGACCAACCTCACGTTGCCTCCGGACATGACCCAGGTGATCGGGTTTGGCTATCTCGGCAATCCGCTTGCGACCCTCGTTCTGTCCGAACTGACCGCCACGAATTTAGCCGCAGACGTCGCCTTCTTGCGGAATCAAGGCGTCTCCGTTTTCACTTACCCGCTGGCAGTCCAACTGCTCCGGCCACGAACGTTGGTCGGAGCATTCCAGTTTGGAATCACCGGGCCGCCTGGAGTTTACGCTGTCTTTGGAAGTACGAATCTCGCCGACTGGAGCGCGTTGGACACTGTGACCAACCCCCTGGGCAGCATCTCCTTCACCGACGTGACAGCCAACTCCGCGCCGCAGAAGTTTTACCGCGCGTTACGGCAAAGCCCGCCGGAGAACATGGTGTTCATCCCGCCCAATATGTTCACGATGGGCAGCCCGACCAATGAACAGGACCGGAACATCAATGAAGGTCCGCAAACCACCGTGATCCTCACCCGCGGCTTCTGGATCGGAAAATATGAGGTGACCCAGGGAGAGTATTTGTCCGTCATGAACACCAACCCGAGCGTCTTTCCCGGCGATCTGAGCCGTCCGGTTTCCGAAGTGAGATGGCTCGACGCAACCAACTACTGCGCGAAGCTCACGCAGCGCGAACTCGCTGCGGGACGCATTCCCGCCGGCAGCCTATATCGTCTCCCGACGGAGGCTGAGTGGGAATGCGCCGCCCGCGCCGGCACCACGACGCGGTTCAGTTACGGCGACGATCCGCAGTATGCGGAGGCGACGAATTACATGTGGGAATTGTTTACTGCCGACCTGACCGTTCACCCCGTCGGGCAGAAGCTTCCGAATCCATGGGGATTGTACGACATGTCTGGGAATGTCTGGGAATGGTGCCAGGACTGGTACGACTCTTTGCCGGGCGGTTTTCAGGTTGATCCGACGGGGCCTCCCGGTCCCGTTCTATTCGAATCCAAGGTGATGCGCGGCGGTGCTTACGACTACCCCAACTCGTCCTGCCGGTCGGCCTCGAGGCTTTTCTTTCCCGCGACCCCGTTTCACACCGATTCAGACCTCGGCTTCCGCGTGGTGCTGGTCACGGGGCCACAATGAGCATCACAAGATTCGGCTAACGGCCCGTTGAAAAACTACCGAACTTGTAGAAGCCGAGGTAACGAGGCTCAGTTTGTTTGGCAACCAGGAGCTGTTTCAGGGCCTCCTTACGTCGGCTCCTGCTTTTTTAATGGACGGCTAACTATCGTTGCCGCGTCGTTTGCTGATCCACAAGCGGCGACCAACGCGCTGCGCTTCGACTGCGTCCGTTCATCGCAATCCCACGCGAAATTTTTGTGGAACTACTTTCCTGCCAGTTCCTCACACCCACGCAAAAGCGACTCTGATTCGTTTGGAGCGGCGGAATCGCCGGATCGCTTGAGTCAGGCGTGAAGGCGTTGCCCTTCGTTCCAGTCAGAATCGCGAAAACTAAAACTAGGAAAAATGTTATGACGAAAGAACGAAACGAAACGAATACGAAAAATGAAACGCCAGCCCTTCGCGGGGTCAGGCCGTCTGTCCTGGCGACTCTGTCCGCCAACAAAATCACCGCCGGCACGCTGGCTTTGCTCCTGTTGGGCCTTCAAGCGTCGGCGGATTCCTTCACTTTTTCAACCGGCGATCCGGATGGAAAAATTGCCACGCTCTCGCGTCCCCCTAGCCCGGGCAAAATCCAGACCGAGACGGCCGACGATTTCGTGGTACCGCAGACCGTCGTCATCAGCCAGGCGACCTTCACCGGCTTACTGCCGTTGGGAGCAGCCCTCAGCAGCATCGGCGGCGTTGAAATTGAGATCTATCACGTGTTCCCCGGTGACTCGGATACCAACCGCGTGCCGGCCGTGCTGACGAGGCTCAATTCACCCGGCGATGTTGAAATCGACTCGGCGACGCGCGATAGCGCCGATGGCAGCCTGAGCTTTTCCGCGACGATCGTGAATCAGAGCTTCAGTGTGTCGAACTCCGTCGTGAACGGGATCAACAAGCATCCCGACGAAAAAACCAACGGCGAAGGTGCCGTAACCGGACAAGAGGTATTGATCACGGTGCATTTCAATCCGCCCATCGCGCTTCCGGCCGATCATTATTTCTTTCGGCCCGAGGTGCTCTTGAGCAGCGGCGATTTTCTCTGGCTGTCTGCGCCCAGGCCGATTGTCGCTCCCGGCACTTCGTTCATGCCCGACCTGCAAAGCTGGATTCGCAATGACGCGTTGGCCCCGGATTGGCTGCGCATCGGGACGGACATCACCGGCCAGGGACCGTTTAACGCGGCGTTCTCGCTCTCCGGTGAAACCGACGCAGACGGTGATGGAGTCGCAGACTCATTGGATGAGTGTCCGGGAACTCCTGCTGGCGTCATTGTGGACGCAAACGGGTGCAGCATCGATCAACTTGCGCCGTGCAGTGGTCCCGCCTCGGGCGGGACGTGGAAAAATCATGGCCAGTACGTTTCCTCAGTCGCGCAGGCGGCCGAGTCGTTCGTGGCGCAGGATTTGATCACCACGGAAGAGGCGGACGAGATCATAGCGCAAGCAGCTCAGTCCAACTGCGGCTTCGCGGGTGGGTTACGACGCAGTACCCAGTGGCGTAAGCTGCGCTCAAATACCATTGCTGTTCAGAACTAGCCCACACGCACTCAATTCGCCGCAAGTCCGTTGGAAGAGGACCCCGGGGCAGAGGACCTTGTCTCTGCCCCGGGACAATGGGCAATCAATGGTCGGTCATTTCCCAAAATGAAAATCAACGCTCAAGCATTCCCGTTCGCGCTTGCCTTTGCCGCGCAGACATCCGCCAGGTCATTCCGACGGTTCTCACTCCTCCCCACGAACCGAATGCCTCTTTCCGTACGGCGCCCTTCGGAAGACTACTTCTTGCAGCAGACTGACTCAGCCGGGTCAGCTTCACCGACGGCTGAGCCGCCGTCGATCTATGTGGTGGACGACGCGCCGTGCCTGACGAAGTTATACGCCACGCTGCTGGAAGCGACGGGCTACATTTCGAGGACTTTCAACGATCGCGCGGAGGCGCTGGCAGCCTTAAGGGCGGACAGGAAAAAGCCGGATCTCCTGATCACGGACTACCGCGGCCTTTCGATGACCGTTGACCAGTTCATGCATCAGTGCCTCGTGGTTCATCCCGCTCTGCGAATCTTGATGGCCAGCGGCTTCAGCCAGACTGACGTGCGGTTTTCCCAGGCAATACCCGACCGGTTCATCCAGAAGCCGTTTACTGCCGAACTGTTGCTGCAGGAAGTCAGAGCTGCGTTGGCTGACCAATGATTTTCCAATGCGCCCCGGGGCCCCCTGCCATGAACTCGCCAACATCACCGGCGCAACCAACCTTTGATCGAACACAGATACTCCGTTGACATGAAAACCATCATTCCCCTCATCCGACCGCTCGTTCTGACCCTCCTGGTCCTGGCCAGTTTTCTGACCACCACCCTGGCGCAGGAAGTGCAGATCCCCGATCCCGGCTTGAACGCCGCCATCCGCGAGGCATTAGAAAAACCCAACGGGCCATTGACCGCGCAGGACCTTCTCAGTCTGATCAACTTGGATGCCTTTTCCCGGGATGTCAGTAGCGTGGAAGGGCTGGAAGCGGCTCGTAATCTGGAGCGGCTGTTTCTTGACTCCAATCGCCTGACCCATTTCTCCCTTCCCGGCACCTTGACGAATCTCATCGAGTTGAACCTCAGCTTCAATCCACTCACCAACTGCTCCCTGCCGAGCGGGCTGGCGAATCTGACCACGCTCAACATCGAATTCTGTTCACTGACCGAGCTCACCTTGCCAGCGGGTTTGTCCGGGTTGACCGAGCTTGACCTCGGCGTCAATGGGCTCACCAGCTTCGCCGTGCCCGCGGACGCGACGAACCTGGCTGGCCTCAGCCTTTTCGCCAATCAGCTCACGAACCTGACCTTGCCCCCGGGGCTCACGCGGTTGGGCTCGATCGACCTCGACGAAAATAGGCTCACCCACCTCACCCTGCCTTCGGAACTTCCCAGCCTGGGCAGTCTTTTACTCCGCAATAACCAACTCAGCGATTTCATCCTGCCTGCAGGTCTGAGCCGGTTGAGCTTCCTCGCTCTCGACGGGAATCAATTGACCCGGTTCACCTTCCCGGTGGGCCTGACTAATCTGTCCTCGGTCGGGCTCACGGGGAATCAACTCACCAGCCTCACCCTGCCTCCAGATATGCAGCAGTTGGATTCATTATTCGTGGATGGAAATCCGCTCACGACTCTTGTGTTGTCCGAAGAAATGGCTGCCATGAAACTGGCCGCCGAGGTTGCGTCGCTACGAGCACAAGGCGTCTCCGTGTTCACTTTCTCCCGGGTGGTGGAAGTGTCCGTTCCCGACCCTGAGCTGAACGACGCCATCCGCCAGACCCTGCAAAAACCCGTCGGGCCATTGACCGATCTGGACATGCTTAACCTGACGGTCCTTAATGCCTGCTGCCGGAATGTAACCAACCTGCAAGGGCTGGAAGCGGCTCATAATTTGACTGCGCTTTCCCTCGATCACAACCTGCTCACCGATTTTTCCATTGCGAGCGGGTTGACCAACTTGATCCGTCTCGACCTCAGCTTCAATTCACTCACCAACGTGTCCCTTCCAGGCGGCCTGACGAATCTGGCCACTCTCCTTATCCGGGCCAATGCGCTGACCAACTTCACCTTGCCGACAGGCCTGACGAGGTTGACCGAGCTTGACCTCCTCGGCAATCGGCTCACCCATCTCACCTTGCCTTCGGATTTGACGCGCCTGGACTTTCTCGACCTCAGCGCCAATCAATTCACCAATCTCACCTTGCCTTCGGGCCTGACTGCGTTGACCGAGATGGACGTCTGGGGCAATCAGCTCACCAGCTTCACCGTACCTGCGGACATGACGAACCTGGTTGGCCTGCGACTCTTCTTCAATCACCTCACGAACCTGAGTTTGCCTCCGGACCTGAGGAGATTGGGCACGCTCGACCTCGAGGGCAATCGGTTCACCAGTTTCAGCTTGCCATCGAACCTGACCCAGTTGGGCACTCTCAACCTTCGCGCCAATCAACTCACCAGCTTCAGCTTGCCTGCAGGCCTGACGAACTTGAGCTTCCTCGCCCTCGAAGAAAATCAACTCACTAATCTCACCTTGCCTGCGGGCCTGACGAGCTTGACCTTTCTCCAGCTAAGTGGGAATCAACTCACCAGCCTCACACTGCCTTCGGACATGACGCAGTTGACCTCACTTTTCCTGGACGGCAATCCGCTCAGGACGCTCGTGTTGTCTGAAACACTGACCGCCACAAACCTTGCCGCGACGGTCGCCTCTCTGCGGAATCAAGGCGTGTCCGTAATCATTTTGCCTTCGAACCCGACGGAGGTGTCCATTCCCGACCCTGGCCTGAACGCTGCCATCCGTGAGGCATTGCAAAAACCTGACGGGCCGCTGACCGAGCAGGACCTGCTTGGCCTCACGAACTTGGATGCCAGCGGACGAAATGTCAGCAGCTTGGCGGGGTTGGAGGTGGCTCGCAATTTGGTTTCGCTCAATCTTCAGACCAACCGCCTCACTAACTTCTCCCTTCCGAACACGCTGACCAATTTGACGACGCTCGACCTGAGCGTCAATTCCCTGACCAACTGCTCCTTTCCGGACGGACTGATGAAACTGGACACACTCATACTTAAAGGCAATCAACTCACCAATCTCACCTTTCCGGCGGGACTGACCCGATTGGACAGCCTGGACCTGTCCCAGAACCGATTCGCCAGTTTCAGCCTGGCTTCGAATCTGACCGGTATGAGCTTTCTGGACCTCAGTTTCAACGGACTCACCAACGTTTTCCTTCCGAGCGGCCTGACGAATCTGACCAGGCTGATTATCCGAGGCAATAATACGCTCACTGACCTGGACTTGCCGCAGGGCGTGACGGCGCTGGAGACACTGGACATTGACAACAATCTGCTCACCCGCGTGACGTTGCCCACAGGCATGAAAAGTTTGATCAGGCTCAACCTCGAAGCCAATCAACTCTTCAGCCTCACGCTGCCCACTGGAATGACAAATTTAGTGGACCTTTTCCTCGATCGGAATCATCTGGACAGCCTCACGTTGCCCGCGGACCTGACCAAGCTCGCCTTTCTCGATCTCACCGGCAATTTTTGTCGCAATCTCACGTTGCCTGGCAGCCTGACTGCCTTGACCGAGCTTCATCTCCCCATCAATCTGCTCAGCAGTTTTACACTACCCAGTGGCCTGACGAACCTGACCAGCCTCGATCTTTTTGAGAACGCACTTACCAACGTCACGTTGCCCGCCGGTCTGACGGCATTGACCAACCTTAATCTCGCAGTCAATCAACTCTCCGGTTTCACCTTGCCCGCGGACGCGACAAACTTGACCACCCTGTTGCTCTTCTTCAATCGTCCACTGACGAACGTGAGCTTGGCCGCGGACATGAGGAAATTGGACACTCTCGACCTTAGTGGCAATCAGTTGAGAAGCCTCGAATTGCCCTCGGGCCTGACCGCTCTGGTTTCTCTGAACCTTCGCGACAATCAACTTACCCACCTCACCTTGCCTCCAGATATGCAACAGTTAATCGGGCTTTTCGTGGATGGGAATCCGCTCGCCACCTTCGTGCTGTCCGAACCGTTGGCTGCCACGAATCTGGCCGTTACGGTTGCGACTTTGCGGAATCAAGGCGTCTCGGTTTTCACTTACCCTCTGGCAATCCAGTTGGTCCGGCCACGAACGTTAATTGGAGCATTCCAGTTTGGAATCACCGGACCGCCTGGAGTTTATGCCGTCCTTGGCTCTGCCGATCTCGCGGTTTGGAGCGTGTTGGGCGTTGCGACGAACAGCCTTGGCAGCATCAACTTCACCGATGTGACAGCCAACCTCTCTCCACAGAAGTTTTACCGCGCGCTACTGCAAGGCCCGCCCACGAACATGGTGTTCATTCCGCCCAATACTTTCACGATGGGCAGCCCGACCACTGAGCAGGACCGTAGCGTCAACGAAGGACCGCAAACCACAGTGACACTCAGCCGCGGCTTTTGGATCGGGAAATATGAAGTCACCCAGGAAGAGTATCTGGCCCTCATGAACACGAACCCGAGCGTCGTCCCCGGCGATTTGAGCCGTCCGGTTACCAGCGTGAGTTGGCCAGACGCGACCAATTACTGCGCGACACTTACGCAGCGGGAACTCGCGGCGGGGCGCATTCCCGCCGGTAGCCAATATCGTCTTCCCACGGAGGCGGAATGGGAATGCGCCGCGCGCGCCGGCACTTCGACGCGGTTCAGTTACGGAGACGATCCTGACTACGCAAGCCTGCCGAATCACGCGTGGTACGCCTCAAACAGCGGTCTCACGGCGCACCCCGTCGGGCAGAAGCTTCCCAATCCATGGGGTTTGTACGACATGGAAGGGAACGTCGTGGAATGGTGTCAGGATTGGTTCGGCTCCCTGCCTGGCGGAGTTCAGACCGATCCGACAGGCCCTGCTTCCAGTGCGAGCGGACGGAAAGTCGTGCGCGGCGGCGCCTTCGACAACTCCGAACAGTCCTCCCGATCGGCCGCGCGGCTTCTCTTTTCCGCGTTCCCGCCTCTCACCGATACAGACCTCGGCTTCCGCGTGGTGCTCGTATAAGGGTCACATTCGCAGCAATTCCTGAAATTCGCGTCACTCCCCTGCGTCCTTTGTGTTCCTTGCGTTCTCTTGCGGCGACAATTTTCGCCTGCTTCGCGTGGTACGCAGTTAGTTTCATCCGTGTCCATCCGTGTTCATCCGTGGTTAAAGTTCCAGTCCTGTCTGGCGGGAGATCGCAAGCACCACCCGCGAATCCAAAGCGGGACGGAAATCCCATTGACGGATCGCCGCAACTTGAGAAATTGATCACATGTATAACAAAGAAAACCTGGCCAGGATTAGGAAAATGAACAGCCTCGCGCCAGCAGTGATGACGGCGTTTTGGGCATTTGACAAGGCGGCCGTCGCCGAGGGAGCCATTCCCGTGAAGTACAAGGAGTTGATTGCCGTCGCGGTTGCTCTCACGACTCAATGCCCCTATTGCATCGACATCCACAGCGGCAACGCGCGCAAGGCGGGTGCCACCGACGCAGAGATGGTCGAGGCCGCCCTGCGCGCTGGCGCGGCGGTCACCCACGCGACGCACGCTCTTCGAAATGAAACCCACGCCACCTGACAAAACATTGTGGAACTACTTTCCGGCCTGTTCCTCAAACCTACGCAAATGCGAATCTGATTTGTTTGGAGCGGAGGGATCGCCGGATCGCTTGAGTTACTTGCGAAGGCCAGCGGTGATAGCCCTTCGCTCCAGTCAGAGGCGCGGCAACAAACAAACTAAGGACATGTGACTATGAATGAACGAAACAAAAATGAAACGCCAGCCACTCGCCGGCTGGGGCCGATTGTAAGGGCGGCTCGTTGCGCCAACAAAACCACCCTCGGCGCGCTGGCCTTGCTCCTGGGCGGTGGCCTTGCCGCTCTGGCCGGAGGCAAAGATAACCGCGCTCCCGAGGTTCCGGATGACATCGCAGTGCCGGCCGGCAATAAGGTTCACTTCCACGGGTTCGGAGTGGGCGTGCAGATCTACACGTGGAATGGATCCAGTTGGGGAACCGCCGTACCCGAGGCCATACTGTTCCATGCCGAAGGCATCGTTACGATCCATTTCGGAGGCCCGACGTGGCAGAGCAACAGTGGCAGCACAGTGGTGGGAGCCTTGCCGCCAATAGCCGTCACCGTGGACACCAACGCCATCCCATGGCTGCGGCTCGACGCAAAGAACCCGGAAGGCCCCGGCATCTTCGCCGAGACGACCTTCATCCAGCGGGTGAACACGACGGGCGGCCTGGCGCCGGCGGAGGACGGCACGTTCGTGGGGCAGGTTGCCCGCGTGCCGTACACTGCCGATTACTTCTTCTACCGGCACGAGAATAACTGATTCGAAGCGAACACCCCGGTCGAGGCCCAGTGGCTTCGACCGGGGACGTCTTCACGACATGTTAAACCCCTTTTCACTCGCAACGATCACCCTCATGAAATCACTGGTTGTCAGCTTTCGGAATCTCGCCGTGTCTCTCGCCCTGGCGCTCTGTCTCGGAAATATGGTTTGGAGCGCGCCTTCCATTCAGTCAATCGACGTGTCGCCAAACCCTCTGACCACGGGACAACCCTTCACCATCACGGTCACCGCGTCGCCTGATGTGGTCCAAGCGACGGCAACGGTCGATTTTCGTCCCGGGGAACCGCAGGCGTTGCAGATTCCCCTGGCCAAACAAGGCCCGATCTGGACTGGCTCCGGTCTGGCGCCGGCGGAGCTTCGTCGTCAACTTCCCCTCAAGGCCGGTGCGATGGTGAAGGTGCTTCTGTTGGATGCCCCCGGGCTCCGGGCTGAAGGAGTTTTGCACGTGGGCGTAAACGTCGTGTTCGTCTCCGCGGTGTTCGCCGAGGGCGTATTGACCGTTACCGGTGATGAACACGACAACACGCTTATCGTCAGTCGCGATGCTGCGGGGACGATTTTGGTCAATGGCGGCGCAGTGCCAGTGACCGGCGGGGTGCCGACCGTCGCCAACACTTCCCTCATTCGGATCCTCGGCTTAAAGGGCAACGACGTGCTTAGCGTCGATGACAGTAACGGGCCCATGCCGCCCTCGGACTTGCTCGGAGGGGAAGGTGACGACACGCTCACGGGGAGCGCAAATAATGACGAACTGGACGGCGGCCCGGGCAACGACACGCTTGCCGGTCGCGGAGGGAACGACGTGCTGCTCGGCGGTCCGGGCAATGACAGTCTCATCGGCGGCCCCGGCGCCGACGAAATGCTCGGCGGCGAGGGCGACGATCAAATCGTTTGGAACCCCGGAGACGGGAGTGATCTGGTCGAGGGTGAAGACGGGGAGGATACCCTGCTTTTCAACGGTGCGAACGTGGACGAAACCGTGGACGTTTCCGCCAATGGCCAACGACTGCGATTCTTCCGGAACGTGGGTACTGTCACCATGGATTGCGACGGCGTCGAGCGGGTGATTTTTCATGCCTTGGGCGGCGCGGACCAGGTGACCGTCAATGATTTGACCGGCACCCACACCGATGTTGTCGTTGACCTGTCCAGCACCCTCGGCACCGGCGACGGCCTGGCAGACACTATTACTATCAAAGGGACCGCCGCGGATGACCACATCACTCTCACCGGCTCGACTAACGAAGTGGATGTCCTCGGCTTGACCGCGCGTGTGACCGTCCTCGGCGCGGAGCCGGGTCTCGACGAACTCGTCGTCAACGCCCTGGAAGGCGCCGATGAGGTGGATGCCTCGGCCGTCCAGGCGGGGGCGATCGATCTCACGCTCATTGGCGGCCTCGGGAACGATGTGTTGCGTGGCGGTGAAGGCAACGATTTGCTGATCGGCTCGCAAGGGGACGACGTCGCGTTCGGCGGAGCCGGTGACGATACGTTCCTTTGGAACCCGGGTGACGGAAGCGATGTGTTCGAGGGACAATCCGGGCAGGATACGCTGCTCTTCAATGGCGCGAATATCGGCGAGAAGGTAGAACTTTCAGCCAATGGCCAGCGCCTGCGTTTCTTCCGCAACGTGGGGACCATCACGATGGATTGCGATGAAGTCGAGGTGGTCCAGTTCAATGCGTTGGGCGGCGCGGACACCGTCACGGTCAACGACCTGAGCGGGACCAGTGTCACCAGGGTGGACGTGGACCTGGCCAGCCCGCCGACCTCGGGTGGGGGCGACAATGAAACGGACACCGTCATCCTCGCAGGCACAAGTGGCGACGATGCAGTTTCCATCGCCGGGACACCGGCGGGTGTCAGTGTGCTCGGTCTTCCCGTAACTCTGAACATCGTGGGGAGCGAGCCGGCTCTTGATCAACTCCTTGTCCGTCTGCTGGAGGGCGACGACGTGGCGCAGGCCTCCGGCCTGCAAGCCGGCGTGATCAACCTGACGGTGGACGGCGGCCCAGGGAACGATGTGCTGAGTGGCAGCGCCGGAGCCGATACGCTGCTCGGTGGTGATGGCGACGATGTCCTGATCGGTGGTCCCGGGCAGGACGTGCTCGACGGCGGTCCGGGAGCTAACGTTGTTATTCAGTAAAGCGCACTGATTCAATTCACTGCAACCTCATTGGGTATGCCCGGGGCGGAGGACCTTGTCCCCGCCCCGGGACAAAGGAAGGTCACCTCTGAATCATTTCCAAGTCGGGCAATAACTGCAATCCAAGTAAGATTTGCATCGATATCCACAGCGGTAACGCGCGCAAGGCAGGTGCAACGGACGCAGAGATAGTCGAGGCCGCGATGATCGCCGCCGCCCGGCGAGCGGGAGCGGCAGTCACACACGCGACGCTTCTATTTGTTGCGCGAACAGTAAGTCGCCCGGGCTCGCAACTCCCAATCGTTGCCTTCCATTGCACCGCAGTTGTTCCCTGTAATTTCCGATGGCTTTCCCGGCCTGTTTCTGGTAGCTCGCATACCATGAACAAACGCCACCAGTTAAGTCGCCGCCGTTTCCTCAAGACTTCCATCGCCTCGCTGACGACGCTGACCATCGTGCCGCGGTACGTTCTGGGCGGTGCGGGGTTCACTCCGCCCAGTGAAGTCCTGACGCGCGCGGTCATCGGCACCGGCGGCATGGGTATGGGCCACGTCAAGTCCATCAATACCGCCTGCAAACTTCTCGCCGTTTGCGACGTCGATGAACAGCATCTCCAGGCCGCGGTCAAAGCGGGCGGCGCCGACGTGAAAGGCTACAAGGACTTCCGCGAAATTCTTGCCCGCAAAGACATCGACATCGTCCATATCCCGACCCCGCCGCACTGGCACGCGTTGATTTCCATTGCCGCCGCCAAGGCCGGCAAGGATATCTGGTGCGAAAAACCGATGAGCCGGACCCTTGCCGAGGGTGAAGCCGTGAAGGCCGCGATCGCGAAATACAAACGGATTTTCCGGCTCAACACCTGGTTCCGGTTCGAAGGCACTTTCTACGGCATGGGCATTCCGGTGAAACCCATCAAGAAACTGGTGCAAGCCGGACTTTTGGGTTGGCCGCTCAAAGTCACCGTCGGCGGGCCGACCGGCTTTGATTGGAAACAGAATCTGTGGTGCGGCCGCACGGACCTTACTCCGCAACCCGTGCCTCCCGAGCTTGATTACGATTTCTGGCTCGGTCCCGCCCCGAAAAAACCGTACCACCCGCATCGCGTTCACCAGACCTTTCGCGGCTACTGGGATTATGACGGCGGCGGCCTCGGCGATATGGGCCAGCATTACCTCGATCCCGTTCAGTACATTCTCGGCAAGGACGACGAGAGCCCGGTCAAGATCGAAGCCGATACGGGCCCGCAGGATCCCGACGCGGTTCTTCCCTGGCGCCGGATTTCACTGAAGTATGCCGACGGTTGTGAAATCATCCTCGACGGGGAAAACAAGGAGACCACGGCCGCCTTCATCGCCGGTCCGAAGGGCAAACTCTCCAAAGAATTCGAGTCCGATATTCCCGATCTCGCGAGTAAGGTGCGTGCACTGCCGGATCCGGAACCGCAGCTCACCGATTTCGTTCAAGCGGTCAAGACGCGGGAAAAATTCGCTCTCAACGAAATCAACGGGCATCGTTCGTGCACGTTGATCAATCTGGCCAAGATCGCCGTCGAGACCGGCCGTCCGCTTCGCTTCGACTCCAAGACCCAGCGGTTCATCGATGACACCAAGGCCAATGCCTATATCGAGCAGCCCATGCGTTCTCCGTGGAAGATCGAGGTTTGACGCACTGATAAAACTGCAATTTGGGGAGACAAAACCGGCCAG
>WNGA01011815.1_pt1 | contig 24120 bp, 18 predicted proteins | sample 5400061 | NCBI WGS metagenome assembly WNGA01 (sample SAMN13153366, study PRJNA577476) | soil metagenome | isolation source: 100 cm soil or saprolite under grassland replicate 2 | place: USA:California | collected 2016-06-15
TGAATCCGGCTCGAGGATAGACAACGCGATCGGGATGGGTAATGCGGATGCCGGCAAAGGATGGCTCCGTCATATATGTTTTATTGTCACTCTTTCATGCGCATCGTTTCGATCATACTGACGCTGCTCGCCACGCTCGCGCCGCCAGCGCTCGCGCAGTCGGCGCCCGCCCCCTTCGCGAAGGCGACGACTGCCAAGCCGCAGGATCCCTTGGCGGGCGACACCCTCGTAATTGATGGGCCCCCGCCGCCCGAGCCGCCGGCGATGATCAGCCGCGACCGCGAGGGCCACGCCACGGTCCGCGCGATCAAGTTGACAGAGCCCCTGCACGTGGACGGGAAGCTCGACGAGGGGGCCTACAGCGAGTATCAACCCTTCGGCGGATTCATTCAGGCAGCACCGAACTACTTAGCGCCGGCCAGCGAGAACACCGATGTCTGGGTGATGTTCGACGCCGACAACATCTACGTGGCGGCGCGCTTGTGGGATCCCGATCCGCCGGAGAAGTGGGTTTCGAACGAGCTCCGCCGCGACACCAACCAGATCCGCGAGAACGACCACTTCGGTGTCATGTTCGACACCTACTACGACCGCCGCAGCGGGTTCATTTTTTATGCGAACCCCATTGGCGGGTTCTCGGACTACTCGGTCGTAGACGAGGGCGGATCCAATAAGGACTGGAATCCCGTGTGGAACTCGCGGACGTCGCGATTCGACGGCGGCTGGACCATCGAGATGGCCATCCCGTTCAAAACGCTGCGGTATCGATCGGGCAGCAATCAGGTCTGGGGATTCCAGGCGCGGCGCTCGATTCGTCACAAGAACGAGTGGGTTTATCTGACGCCGGTGCCGCGGCAGGCCGCGGGCCCGCAGGCGTTCAATCGCATCTCGTTTGCCGGCACCCTCGTTGGCCTGGACCTGCCGCCGGCGAGCAAGAACATCGAGCTCAAGCCGTATGCGATCTCTCGACTGGAGACGGACAACCTTCGCAGCCCACGCGTGAACGGCGATCTGAGCGCGACCGTCGGCGGCGACGCGAAGATCGGCATCACCGCCAATCTCACAGCCGACCTGACGTTCAACACCGATTTTGCGCAGGTGGAAATCGACGAGCAGCAGGTGAATCTCACCAGGTTCAGCTTGTTCTTTCCCGAAAAGCGTGACTTCTTCCTCGAAGGGCGGGGCATCTTCGATTTTGCGCGCGGCGGCGCCGGTGCGGGTGCCGGCCCCGAATCGGCGCAGACGTCAGACATGCCGTATCTGTTCTATAGCCGCCGTATTGGCCTCGACGGCAGTCGCGTGATCCCGATCGATGCTGGTGCGCGTCTCACCGGCAAGGTGGGCGCGTTCAGCGTCGGGCTCGTGAATATTCAGGCGCGTGACGTGGACCGAACACTCTTGCAGCCCGCGGTTCCCGCAACGAACTTCAGCGTGGTTCGTGTCAAGCGTGACATCCTGCGGCGCAGCACGATCGGCGCGATGTTCACCAATCGATCGAAGTCCAGCGTGATGGGCGGATCGAATCAGGCGGTTGGCGTCGATGCGGCGTTCTCGTTTTACCAGAACCTGACGATAGGCGGGTATTACGCGAAGACCGACACGCCCGGTCTCGCAAAAGACGACGACAGTTACGACGCGAATTTCAACTACATGGCGGATCGATACGGTGTCAAGACCGAGTTCCTGAAGATCGGCGATCACTTCAATCCGGAAGTTGGTTTTCTGCGGCGTGACGACTTTCGCAAGTCATCCGTGTCGCTGCGTTTCAGTCCTCGACCCAAGAACCGCTTCAAGATCGTGCGCAAATTCACGTATCAGGCGGATCTCGATTATTTCGAAAACGGCGAGGGCCGCATGGAGAGCCGTCAGCAGTCGGCGACCTTCAACGCCGAGTTCAACAACAGCGATCGCTTTTCCATCGTCGCCAATGACAACTACGAGCTGCTCGTGGACCGCTTCGCGCTTCCTGTCAAGCGATCCGTGGTAATCGCGCCGGGCGCCTACAACTTCCGCGATGTCACCGTGGGCTACAACTTCGGACAGCAGCGCCGCATGTCAGGAAACGTGTCGGTGCAGCATGGTGAGTACTACAACGGCCATCTGACGGTGATCGGCCTCTCGACCGCGCGCGTCTCGCTCCTGAAGCAGTTCTCGGTCGAGCCGCGCATCTCGATCAACCGAGTCGATCTGTCCGTTGGCAAGTTTACGACGACGTTGCTTGGCTCTCGCGCGGACTACGGATTCTCGCCGCGGATGTTTGCGAGCGCGCTGATTCAGTACAGCTCGAGCGACCGCACCTTCAGCAGCAATCTGCGGTACCGGTGGGAGTATCGGCCCGGCAGCGAGTTGTTTCTTGTCTGGACCGACGAACACGACACGTGGCAGGCGCGGCCCGATAGCCGGCTCAGGAGTCGCGCGTTCGTAGTAAAAATGACGCGCCTGCTGCGGTTCTAACTGCGCGAGTGCGCCTCAATTGCCGCCGGGCGGCCGTGGCACCGCGGTGCGGCCCCCGCCACCACCACCGCCACCATTCGAATAGCCGCCGCTCGACACTCCGCTCGATCCGTCCGAGGACGAACCACCGGACGACATCGTCCCGTTCGTGCCGCCGCTGCCGCTCCCCGTTCGTATCGGCTCCGCTTCGCGCGTGGTAATGCGCGTGTAGCCACGCCCGTCGACCACTCGTCCCTCCCCGGATGCAGTCGGCGTTGATCCGGTCGAACCGGGCGAACCGGGCGAGCCGATGTAGTAGTAGCCGGAGTTCGGGACGTAGTACGGGTCGTAGTAGCCCCAGTAGCGATAGGTGAACGGCGAGTAGTAGCTGGGCCAGAAGTACGCGTCGGCAATCCACGGCCACAATCCGCCGAGCGCGCCGTCGTAGAAGCCGCCGTACGATCCGGCGCTCGTGCGCGCCGCGCGCTCGACAACAAAGCGTTTTGGATAGGAAAGCGCAATCATGAGATCGATCACGCTGTCGGGGACGCCCGATCGGTCGAGATCGAGCAGCTGCTTTGCGCTCAGATTGAAGCCGGACTTCAGTTCGACAAGCGCCGCTTGCACCGTTTCGGGCGCGAGCCTTGCGCTCGCTTCCTTGACGTCCGCAATCGTCCACGCGCTTTCGCCGCCGAACGGCGCGACGAAATCGCGTCGCGCTTGGCCGGTTTCGGGCACCCTCTGGAATTTGCGGATTCTGATGCTCTTACTACCGGCGATGTCGATTAGCTGCACATCCATCCACGTCGGTCCAGGCATCATCGTCGTGAGGCTGGAGATCTTGCGGAGAGGCTGTTCGGCGCAGGTGATCTCAGCCCGCGTGTACAGCCGGGAGGCTGTGCCCGACCACTCGCTGCGCTTCGTGCCGCGGCAGTCCGCCTCTTCGATCGGATGATCGGTGGCGTCGGCCACGATTGTTTCCTCTAGTACGCGCTGAGCGCCGACCACTGTCGTCAACGTGACGCCACGACCTTGTCGCGCGACACAGACCTGAGTGCCGGAGACGCGTCGCTCGGGCTGCGGCCGTCGATCCGCCTTGCCCACCTCGTCGGCGCTCACGTCGAATTGATCTTTCACGTCTTCATCGAGGAGCTGCCAGCAGCCGACCCACGGCTGCCACCGCGCGCCGTCGTCTGTTGCCGCGCGCGGCGCCTGCTGCGCGATGGCACTGCCTGCGGCCGCGAACAAAACCAGCGTCGCCGTCAGGATCGTCGTTTTCATTGTCGTTCCCCTCAAAAAACTACATGCACGCCGCTGGAGAGCCGCAGGCCCGCCAGGTCGATGGGATCGAAATCGATGAAATCCTTTCCGAGCTTCGCATGAGCCCAGACGTAGCGGCCTTCGACGGTGAGGTACAGCACACGATACAGGTGAATATCGGTGCCGCCAAACACGTGCGCGCTCGGCGCAAACCCTTCCGACGAGAAGTAGTCGCTGAACACCGAGAGATCGACGTAGTCGACGAAGTCGCCGTTCTGCTCGAATTTGTACCAAAGTGCGCCGGCCCCCGCGCCGACGTACGGCACAACCGAGCGCGGCACCCAGGCGAAGCGGCTGACGGTCGTGCCGCGCGGCGCAAGCGCGAAGCGCACGCTGCCGGTGAAATTTCGTTCGTGCAGCTTGGTGTCCTGCGTGATTGGCAGCAGCTTGTTGTCGACGTAATCGCGATATTCGGAGGCCTTGCCCGCGCGGCTGAACTCGAAGCCGAACGCCACGTCGACGCGCGGCTTGATCGCAATCGACAAGTCGATGCCGAGCGCCGGTGTGTTGAAGTCCTTCTTGTCGAGCGTCAGCTGCTGCTGCACGAAGTCGAAGAGATCGCTCCCCGCGCGGGCAAAGATCCAGCCTCCTCGGACGCCAACGGAGCCGTGCGGCTGGCCGAACAGGAAATCGCGGGCGCCTCGCGGCTCGGGCGGCGTGGGCCGCTGATCGTCCTGGGCCGATACCGTGCCTGCGCACGCAAAGAGCGAGAGAAGGCAGAACGTGATCGGGATCGTCGCGCGCGGGCTCGAGCGTGTGCGCGGCATGAGGCCAGTGTCCTGCCAGTAGATTAGCGCGTTTCCGGGCCGAGCAGGCGGCGGAACCTTTGAACCTTTGAACCCTTGAACCCTCGAACCCTTGAACCTTTGAACCTTTGAACCTTTGAACCTTTGAACCTTTGAACCCTTGAACCCTTGAACCTTGTTGTTACGCGGGTTGCATCTGCCCGCGCGCGGCGGCTGCCTTTCGCTCGACAGCTGCGGAACGCAACATCGTCGATGCTGTATAAATGACCACGAAAACGACGAGCCAGCGCACGTAGAACAGCGGAAGCGATTTGACGATGAACGCGGCAATCAGCACCGCGAGCGGTCCTCCGAGCATGAGGCCCAATGCCGCTCGCAGGTTGTACGCGTCCTTCCGAATGAACTGAAGGCTTCCGACGGGCATCAGGAACGCGCACGATCCCATCATGATGGGGAACGCCGCAGTCGGGTTCATGCCGAGAAGGCTAATCAGAATCATGCACGGCGCGTACAATCCGATGCCGAGCGTCATCAGCGCGCCGAGCATGAAGTTGCCGCCCAGCCCGATGCCCAGTTTCACGCCGCTCAAAGCCAGCGCCGTGCCGCCGCCGGGAAAGAGATTCAGGACCTGCAGGAGCATGATTGTCGCCGCGCCGTAGAGCGCCGTGCCCATGCCGAGTTGGACCTTCCGGCGCGGCCAGCCACCGACGATGCCCGCGCCAAGCCACGCGCCCGCCGCCGCCGCGGCAATCATCAGCGCCATCGTCATGAACTCGACTTCGACGAGCTGCGTGTAAATGATCGCCTGCACGACGGTTGGCAGAATGTGACCGACGTTCAACGTGCCGGGAATCTGCTCGTCCGGCACGAGGCGCCAGAAGCGGTACATCGCGGTCGTTGTCGCATACGAGCCAATGCCGAGCGTGTCGAAAAAATTGGTGACGAATCCGATGCCGAGCTGCAGCACGGTGGGCCGCACCGGCTCGTGCGCGCCATGGCCTCCTACGGAGTGCTTCCGGCGCGCGTGTGTCCACCAGAACACGGCGTAGACGATCGTGATGACGACGAGCGCGGCAATCAGAATGAGCTTGGCGTCCAAAGCTGCAGATCTCCAATCGATAACGGCAGTAGCAGTTTACCCAACAAACTTGTAGCCTGAGCCGTGAATCGTCAGAATATGTTCCGGCGCGTGCGGCGCATGCTCGATCTTCTGCCGCAGCTTGGCCACGAAGTTGTCGATCGTCCGCGTCGTCGGGAACTCTTCGTAGCCCCACACTTCGTTCAGAATCTGCTCGCGCGTGACCACCTGGCCGATGTGCTGAACGAAGTATTTGAGAAGGTCGAACTCGCGCGCCGTGAACTCGATGCGCTGGCGTCCACGCCGTGCCTGATGCAGCTTGAAATCGATCTCGATGTCGCCAATGCGCGCGAAATCGGTGCTCGATAACGGTTTTTGCGCGCCCGCGCGCCGAAGCACCGCGCGCACTCGCGCAAGAAGCTCGGTGATGGAGAACGGTTTCGTGACGTAGTCGTCTGCGCCGAGCTCGAGGCCGAGCACTTTGTCGGTTTCAGCGGACCGTGCCGTCAGCATCACAATCGGAAGCGAGCTGGAGCGTGAGCGCAGCTCGCGGCACACATCGAAGCCGTTCTTCTTCGGCAGCATCACATCCAGAATGACCAGATCCGGGTTGAAGCTCGACGCCTTGGCAAGCCCGTCGTCGCCGTCGGCCGCTGTTTGCACCTCGTAGCCTTCGAGCTCGAGGTTGTCACGCAGGCCGAGCAACATCTGCGGCTCGTCCTCGATCACCAGAATGCGTTTCATGGACCTCTCCCTCCGCGATGGCGCCGTCGGGAATAGGGAAGTGGAGCGTAAACGTACTGCCACGATCGGGCTCGCTCTCGACGTTCACGAACCCGCCGTGGCCGCGCATGGTGTGGTCGACAATGGCGAGGCCGAGGCCGCATCCCTGAGGCCCTCCGCCAAGACCGCTGTCGATGCGGTAGAACTTGCGAAAGATTCGTTTCTGCTCGCGCCGGGGAATCCCGATGCCGTGATCCGTGACGCTCACGCACACGTGTCCGTTCGAGCGGTCTACCCTGACGTCGATGTCTCGCGAATCGCCCGAGTACTTCATCGCATTCGACAGGACGTTTTCGAGCGCTTGCTCGGCGGCGTCGCAGTCGACGTTGACGCGCGGCAGCGGACGCGCAATCGTCGTATGGACGTTGAAGTGGCCCTGCGTAAACTGGCTCTTCATCGACTCCAGGACGGTTTCGGTGAGATCGCCGACATCGCACGGCGCCACTCGATAGGGACGGAGGCCGGCTTCCATCTTCGAAAAGTCCAGGATGTTTTCGATGAGACGCGTGAGCTTGCGGGCTTCGCCGTTGATCACGCGGTAATACTCCTGCGCGCGCTCGGCGCTGCGCACACGCCCGAGCTCCAGCGTTTCGGCGAAGAGTTGAATGAGGGCCAGCGGTGTTTTGAGGTCGTGCGACACGGAGGCGACGAAGTTTGATTTGAGCTCCGCGAGACGGACCTCGCGCCCGGCGGCGCCGGCGACGAAGAACACACCCGCCGCCATTCCAATTGCCAGCACAATCATCAGCGCCATCTGGGGACGCGTGCTGGCGCTGGCAATCTCCGCGATCGATTGCGGGCCAAACGTCGTCCGCACTTTGAACGTTTCGCGTTTCTGTTCGTACGGCGCCGCGTATTCGAGCAGCTCTTTGTCGAAGAAGACAACGGGGAAGCTTCGCTCGTCGACAAACACATCGCGCTCGTCGCCGTCTCCGAGCCGGTGACCGAACTCGTCGAACACCGCTGCGCGCAGCGGCGGAAACCCGGTCGGCTGCTGCATGGTTGCGAGGTGTTCCTGCACGAGCGCCGGCAGATGTACGGCCTTGAGGCGGTCCATGTCCACCGCAAAGCCAAGGAAGCTCGTAAAGCGTTCGCGGCTCGCGCCGCTGAAGCGCAGCTGCACTTGAACGTATTTCTGACGGCCGTCGATCACGATCGGAAACGCCACAATGGCGCGTCGCTCGAGGACGAGCGCGCGGAGCTTGGGCATGAGCAACTCATCGCGCTCCGGCGTTTCACGAAAACGCCGGTCGATGGCGCCGCGCGGCTCGGTGAGGCTCTGGCGATCGAACGTATACCAGCGGTTCGCCCGATCGGGCGAGACCTCGGACCAGACCCAGAACTCGTCGATGAACGGACTCTCGTGAAGTCCTTCTTCGAAGACCGGGTCGATCCACGCAAGATCGAGCGGCTCGGTTCGGAGCGACTGCGTCCGCAGAATGACATTGATGTGCGGCCGTTTGAGCGCCTCGTCGATCGCCTTCGCGAGTACATCCGCGGTATCGCTGCTCAACTGCCGGAGGACGACACCAGAGGTCTTCTCGATGTCGGTCAGTGAGCGCAATTGGAAGTAAAAGAGAACGGCAACGGGAATGGCGACGACGACGGCCAGGCCCGCGGCGAGCCGGAGCGCGCGATCGTGCAGCACGTGACCGATGGTGCTTGGCCGCGTGGGGGCGGCTGGCCCGGCGGGACGGGAAACCTCAGAATCGCGTGGCGCACCCATCGGCGTCATCCTTTGTCATACGCATCAACTCTGCGGCGTGATTACTCAAGTCTGCCCAGTTCCGTGCCAATCCAGTCGGCGACGGCGCGCCAGCCGCTCAGATCGGCGCGATGGGTCAAAAGAGCCCAGGCAGCGGTCTGCGTATCGCTGAGCACGCGGCGTTTGTACTCCATCGGCAACGCGCTCGTCGCTTGCCGGAGATCGATGAGTGCGCCGGCTGAGTCTCCTGTCGCAAGCCGGCAGAGAGCCAGCCGGCTTGCTTGCACCGCGTTACGCTCGACATCGCGTCGCTGCCCTTCGACATAGGCTGAGAGGGCGGCCTGATAGCGGCCCTGCAAAAACAGCGTGTGCCCGAGATTGTAATGGCCGAAGGCCAGCTCGGGCACCAGTTGAATGACGCGCCGAAAGGCCGCTTCCGACGCGTCAAGCTGGCCCAGCTCGCGTCGAAGAACCCCGATGTTGTTGAGCGCCTGCGGATTCAGCGGCTCCAGGGCGAGCGCGGTCTCGAATGCACGGAGCGCTTCCTCTGGGCGATCGAGCTCTCCAAGTGTCGCGCCCAGGTTCGACCAGGCGGACGTGAACGTCGGCAAAAGCGTGGCCGCCGAACGGAATGCGTCGCTTGCCTGAAGCAGGTCGTCGCGACGCAGCCACAACTTGCCCTGCTCGAAGTGAGCGGCCGGCCAGTCAGGCGCGATAGCGAGCGCTTCTTCAAGGTTGCGCGCCGCCGCGTCGAGGTCGTTGACTTCCATGCAGGTGCTGGCTGCGGCAATGAGTGCGGGCGCGCTGCGACCGTCGTCGAGCGCACGGACGCACAGCGCGAGGCGCTCGGCAGGATCAGCGACACGCATGGCGCGTGCTAAGGGGGACAACGAACGATCATCGCCGGTCTCCCGCGATGACTCCGAGGGCTGCGCGATGACGTCGACGTGTGGGAGCGCCCATGCTGCACGTTTGGCGAGTACTTCAGGCGCATGGTCGGCGAGTGAGGTGAAATCCGCGGAGAACACGAATTTCACCCGGCTTTGTTCGCGGAGGTTTCCACGAGCTTCGTCGGGGCAGGCCGTCCTGCGAGCGGCGGCAGCATGAATCCAGGTTTGAAGTAGATAGTTCGGCTGAGTGCTGACCAGACGCGTATTCCCCGTTTGACGATTGATAAATGCCTCATGAATACCATCGGCGCGAACGACCAGATTTCCATCTGGCAGAAACGGGACCAGTGGATGCAAAAAGGGCCAGTCGGCGGGTCGCGGCGCCGCGATTACAGTGACGTCAAGATGCTCGGCCATGGGGCCGCGCTTGCTATGGACCCGGCTGCGTGTAGCACGTGACCGCGCTTCCGAGTGGTGAGTCGCCTTCCTTCGGCTTCTGGTTCGGGAAGTTCGTCTCGTTGATCGTCTTCACCATCTGCATCATGCGACGCGCGGTGCGCTTCTGGCTGTACTCATCGCTTGGATAATTTCCCTGCACGTGACAGAAGCCGCACTTCACGCCGAGCGCTTCCGAGATCTTCATCATCTCGCTCCGGAGGTTCGTCGTCGGCGGCAGGACCTTGAGATTCTCGGGCGGCTTCTGCGTGGGAGCCTGGCCGGCGGCCGGTTCCTGGGAGGGCCCGGTGCCGCGCACGCCCGCTTGCGCGATGACGACCGTCGAAAGAGCAAACAGAACGGCGGCAATGCCGGTGAGACGACGCATATCGAGATCTCCTGCGTGAGGTTGGGAGGCGTTGTGGCGACAGCTGCGCATTCGATGCCGGGTTACAGCTGTCCCGATTTGGGTTTTTCATTGCCCTGGTGACACGTCATGCAATTTACTTTCCCGAGCCGCGACTCTCCCTCGGGCGGAACGTAGTCGGGGAAAAACTGCTGATTGATCAGCCTGGTCATTGCGAGCATGCGACGCGCCGTGACCTTGTGCTCGTTCGTGTCGCTCGCGAAGTTGTTGCGGACGTGGCAGAAGCCGCAGCTCACGCCGAGCGCCTGAACCATCATCTGCATTTCCTGCTCGAACTGGGGAACTGTCAGCCCCGTCAGCACCTTGATTGTCGGGCTTTCCGCCATCCCGATTTTCGGCTGTTCCTGGGCCGACACGTCGAGTGCGGCACACCCAACCAAGGACACGAACAAAAGGAAACGCATCATGCAGATCGTAAGTCAGTTCTGCCGGCATTGTCGCCGTGAACCTGAATTCCTCCGTCAGCGCCGCGCGTACATCGCGTACTGCGCGTATCCATCGTGAGCGGCGCCGGTGTAGCGCGGTTCGCCGGTCCAATGCCCGCACCGGTGCCGCGAAGGACGGTGACGGGCTCGCTCCATGTCACGCCCCCATCGACCGATCGACTCACCGTGACATCTCCTTGCGAGACATTCGGTGTCTCGCCTTGTCCCTGAGTGTTCTCGAGCTGTGCCATCAGGACGACGGCGCCATGCGGATCGGTAGCCGCACTCAATTTGCGCACGAACGCCGGTGATGGGTCACCGGCTCCGTTTCCCGATCGGATCGGAATTTGACGTGTTACAGCTCATGTCGACAGCCGTCGCGCGATTGCCCGATGACGTACACCTGAATCGCTCAATCTCGCTTTTGCTGAACTGACCGCCGGTATTGCCGGATCCGGCGGGCGCATCGAGCGTCGGCCGCAGTGTGCCGAAACGCGCGTGCGACGACGCACGTATCGCAATCGGCGAGGCGCTCGCATGGACGGGAGAAGGCGTCGTTCCCGTCAAACCGCACAGCAGAATCGCCAGAAGTATCAGTCGGGTCCGCATGGGCGGAATCCTACACGACCTGCACCGCGCGCGACTCAGCTGTTATATCGTGAATGTTCACATTCGATACGACGGCCTGGCATGAAGCGTTGGCTTACGGCCTTTTCGGCGCGCACCAGTTTTGTCGTGCTGCTCGGGCTGACGACAGTCGCCCTGACCGCACTCATCGCGATCGGATGGCGTTCGCTGAATGCGTTCGAGACGACGATCACGCGGGTTATGCAGCAGGTCAGCGTGTATACGGCGGAGCAAACCGCGGCGCAGATTCATCGCGACCTGCGATCGCCCGTCTTCGATCTGCTCGAACAGGTCGACCACGCCGCGATTCGCAGCTTCGACGTGTCGAAGATCGCGGAGACGTTGAAAGCCGCAGGCTCCGAGAACTTTCGACTGATCGACACGTTTTTTGTCTGGAGCGCTGCGCCTGGCAAAGATGTCCGGCTGGCCGCGGTCCTGCTCAAGGAAGCCGCACAATGGGCCAGCGTCCAGAGGCCCTTCGCGGTGTCGTACTTCACGTTCGATGGCCGCTCGTATCAGGTCGTATACCACTATCTCCTGGATACGAACAATCGGCTGGTGCTTGGCGGCGTCGAAGGTTTTCTCGCAGACGCTGAACACCTGCGCCAACACTATTTCCCCGAGCTGCTCTCGGGTGGCGCGGCCAACGCCGCGCGCGATCCGGCCTTTCCGGCGCTTGCGGTATCGATTTTCGACGACGGCGGCCAGGAGATCTCTCGCTCGGGCCGCTCGCTGCTCGACAAGTACGACGCTCAGACAAGCTTCCCGTTCCTGTTTTTCGAGCCCGGCTTGTTCGATTCGCTCAGTCCGTATCATCCGCAAGTGCACGAGTGGACCGTGCGTACTGGATTCCAATCGGGCGACATTCAGGCCATCGCCCGGCAGCAGACGGCGCCGCAGCGCTGGGCATGGCTGCTCGCGAGCCTCGTCACCGCAGTCGGCATCGGCTTGACCGCGATCAGCGCCGTCCGGCAAATCCGCCTCTCTGCGATGAAGTCGGACTTTGTTGCGAGCGTCTCCCACGATCTGCGCACGCCGCTGACCAAGATTCAACTGTACGCAGACAGCCTCGCCTCAGCACGCTCGAAATCGCAGGAAAAATTCGACGCGTACTGTCGCGTCATCAGCCTTCAGGCGAAGCGGTTGACGCAACTGATCCAGGAGCTGCTCGATTTCAGTCGAATAGAAGCGGGCGTCAGAGAGTACGAGATGAACGAGCTGGATTTGCGGGACGTCCTGCAAGACACGCTCGACATGTTCGATCAGGAGATTGGCCAGGACGACCGCACGACAGAGATCGTCTTGCCGGATGTGCCGGTACCCGTTCTCGGCAGCGCCGAAGGGTTGCAGCAGCTCTTTGGCAATCTGATTAGCAACGCCTTGAAATACTCGCCCGGTGAGCAGTACCTGCGCGTTGCACTCGCCACCGGGAACGGTCATGCGACGGTGAAAGTGACCGATCGCGGCATCGGTGTGCCCCGGCGCGAACACCGGCAGATCTTCAAGAAGTTCTATCGCAGCGCCTCTGCGGCTTCGACCGCTACCGGCTCGGGCATCGGTCTGGCCATCGTCGACCACGTGGCGCGCGCTCACGGCGGCACGGTGACGGTCGCAAGCGATAGCGGCTGCGGCACCACCTTCACGGTCACACTGCCGGTTGTCGCAGAATCGCGCGAGGTGTGGTGGTGAAGCGAATCCTCGTCATCGAAGACGATGTCGAGCTGCTCGAAGGCCTCAAGGACAATCTCGAGGACGATGGTTACGATGTCATCACTGCGAAAGACGGGCAGCAGGGCATCGTGGAAGCCGCCCGCAATCACCCCGATGCCGTCATTCTCGATCTGATGATGCCGAAGCTGAATGGCTTCGACGTCTGCCGCACACTGCGAGCGCGCGGCTGCGCCGCGCCCATTCTCATCCTGACCGCTCGCGGTCAGGACAGCGACAAAATCAAGGGCTTCGAGCTCGGCGCGGACGATTACCTCACCAAACCCTTCAGCACGTACCTTCAAGTTTGGCGATGTCGAGGTCGACTTCACCGGCCAGCAACTGCGCAAACAGAATCGCACGAGCACGCTGTCGCACCTCGAGATCGAGGTGCTGCGGTATTTCGTCACGCACCAGGGACAAGTGATTCGACGCGAGGACCTCCTGACCGCCATCTGGGGATATCGGGCGTTCACCACGCGCGCCGTGGACAACCTCGTCGGACGACTGCGGAGCAAGATCGAAGACACGCCGCATCAGCCGCGTCACATCCTCAGCATCTACGGCATAGGGTACAAGTTCGTCACGTAACCCTAGCCCGCTCCGCGAGGTTCCGCGTCTTGAAAGCCGGCCCGAAAACTTGGGTCATTCGCACAGATTCCCGGCCTTCAAGACTAGGTGAACAGCTCGAGCGGCAGGCGCCGTGACAGGCGTTCGCACGACGATTGAAAGAAATTGTCGCGAGCCGTCCGTTCGGCCCGTTTCCCACCAGCGGCCCCGGTAATTTCAGCTATATTTCAGCGTAATCACTCGTTTACTGCCGGGGGCAGGTTGCTGTCGTTCTGCCCGGCCTGCACAAGACGGCACGACTCTCTCGACAGCTCGGGATAAGTTGAGCGTGCGATGAAAATGAGACTTGGCGGGCTGTTCTTCGCTGCGTGGATGGTGGCCATCTCGGTCGCCGTGCGTGCGGTTGACGTCGGGACAGCCCAATCGGCTATTCAGCAGCCGCCCGTTGTCGTCACCTCACCCGAGGCTGCCCGGGCCCTTCTCGATCAGTACTGCGTCTCCTGTCACAACCAGCGGCTCAAGACGGGTGGGCTTGCGCTGGACGTGCTCGACCTCACCAACGTCGGCCCGCACGCACGCGAATGGGAAAAGGTGATCGTCAAGCTGCAGGCCGGTCTGATGCCGCCGGGCGACAGGGCTCGACCGGACAAGCCAACGCTGCAAAGCTTTCTGTCGTGGCTTGGAGACGAGTTGGACCGCTCGTGGGCGGCCCACCCCGATCCAGGTCGCACGGAACCATTCCATCGGCTCAATCGCGCGGAATACGCGAATGCGATTCGAGATCTCCTGGCTGTTCAGATTGATGTCAGCGAGATGCTGCCCGTCGACGAAATCAGCTACGGATTCGACAACATTGCGGGCGTCCTGAAGCTTTCACCGCTGCTCATGGAGCGGTACCTCAACGCGGCGCAAAAAATCGCCCGCGTGGCCACCGGAACGCCGGGTCCGCCGACAGGCGTCATGGTTCGGGTCTCGGACCAGTTGGATCAGGATATTCGGCTCGACGGCATGCCGGTAGGGACCCGCGGCGGCACCCTCGTGAATTTCATGGCGCCGCGCGACGGCGAGTACGTCATCAAAGCGCGACTCGGCCGCGGCCTCGACGAGGACATCCCACATTTCCGGGGCGATCAGGATCTCGAGATCAGCATCGACGGCGAGCAGGTGGCCGTGTTCACGTTGAAAGCCAGTCCCGATTGGGATCTCAACATCGAGCGCCAGGTATTCAGGGCGCCGAGTCAAGGTCCCGAAACCGGCACCGCGCGCAAGGGTGGCCGGCTGCCCGAGCAGGAAATGCTCGACCGCCGCAAGCTCGATGATGACTGGGTCGTTCGCGTTCCGATGACCGCCGGTGCCCACGAGGTACGCGCGACGTTCCCGGTGAAGTCGCCCTCCGCGTTGCCGGAAGGTTTTCGACGGCCGTTCTTGAAACCGTACGTGGGAAGAGGAATCCCGGATACGAGGGAAACGCGCGAGGGCGCCGCCCTGCGCACCCTCGAGATCATGGGCCCTCTGCTGTCCGGAGGCGCGGATCAGTCGCTCTTTCGGAAGCGCGTCTTCGTCTGTCAGCCATCCAAACCGGCGGAAGAGCCGGGCTGTGCAAAGACAATCCTGTCCACCCTCGGGCGTCGCGCGTACCGCCGGCCGGTGACCACCGAGGACGTGCAGCTTCTCCTCGACATCTACGCGAAAGCTCGCTCGGAAGGAAGAACCTTCGACCAGGGCATTGAAGTCGCGCTGCAGCGCGTTCTCATCAGTCCCTCGTTCCTGTTCCGCACCGAGTTCGATCCGGCTCGCGCCGACGCGAGCGCACCCGGTGTGTACCGCATCAGCGATGTCAGCCTCGCCTCGCGGTTGTCGTTCTTCCTCTGGAGCAGCATTCCAGACGACGCGTTGCTCGACGTGGCGATTCAAGGCAGGCTTCACGAACCGGCGGTGCTCGAACAGCAAGTGCGGCGCATGCTCAAAGATCCGCGCTCCGAGGCCCTGGTGAAGAACTTCGCCGGTCAGTGGCTGTACCTTCGCAAACTGCCCGACATCGTCCCCGATCCGATGATCTACCCGGATTTCGGCGACACGCTGGCGCAGGCGCTTGCCCGCGAAACCGAACTGTTCTTCGATAGCGTGATGCGCGACGATCGCCCGGCGATGGAGCTGCTCACCGGCAACTACACGTTCGTGAACGAGCGACTCGCACGGCACTACGGCATCCCGAACATTCGTGGGATCGACTTCCAACGGATTACGCTTCCCGACGACAGCCCTCGCCTCGGTCTGCTCGGGAAGGGGAGCGTCCTGACCGTCACCTCCTTCCCGAATCGCACGTCGCCGGTCGTGCGCGGCAAATGGGTGCTGGAAAACATCCTTGGTGCGCCGCCGCCCGAGCCGCCGCCGGTCGTGCCGCCCTTTCCCGAGGAGCAGAATATCGGCCGGCTGCTGACCATTCGGCAGAAGACGGAGCAGCACCGCAAGAATCCGGTCTGTGCGTCGTGTCACAGGCTGATGGAACCGCTCGGGTTCACGCTCGAGAACTTCGACGCCATCGGAAAATACCGCGTCAAAGACGACGACTTCCTGCCGATTGACAGCATCGACACTTATGCAGACGGCACCAAGATGGAAGGCGTCGCCGGACTGCGACGGCTCCTCGTCAACCATTCCGATCGCTTCCTGGCCACGTTGACGTCCAAGCTGCTCACCTATTCGCTCGGTCGGGGAATCGAGGCATCCGACATGCCGGCTGTTCGCGCAATTCTGCGCGACGCAGCTTCCAATGAGTACCGCTTTCAGTCACTCATTCTGGGGATCGTCAAGAGCGCTCCCTTCCAAATGAGGAGGATGGAATCATGATCGTCACGAAGAGGGCGCTGCCCCGCCGGACTTTCCTTCGCGGGATGGGAGTCGCGGTTGCGCTCCCACTGCTGGACTCCATGGTTCCGGCGCTGTCCGCCATGTCCAGAACGGCGGCGAAGCCTATCCGTCGTTTCGGCTTCTTCTACTTGCCGAACGGGGTGGCGATGAACCACACCGGTATCGACTACTGGAAGCCGAAGACGGTGGGCGAGAACTTCGAGTTCAACCAGAGTATGGAAGCCCTCAAGCCGTTTCGCAATCAGCTGACGGTTGTGAGCGGTCTGCACCATCGTTCGGCCGAGAGTCTCGGCGACGGCAACGGCGACCATACGCGCGGCACCGGCACGTGGCTGACGGGCATGCACATCAAGCGGACGGAAGGATCGGACCTCCGTGCGGGTGTGTCAGCCGATCAACTGATCGCGCAGACTCTGGGCCAGGAAACGCCGCTGCCATCGCTCGAGCTCGCCATCCTCCCGAACTCGGTGACCGGCGGCTGCGATACGGGGTACAGCTGTGCCTACGGCACAACGGTTTCGTGGTCGTCTCCGTCGACACCGCTTCCCACGCAGAGCAGTCCGCGGCTGGTGTTCGAGCAGCTGTTTGGGGATGGCGGGCCGGCTTCCGAACAACTCAAACAGCTCCGGATCAAGAACAGCATTCTCGATTCGGTTGGTCAGGAGATGTCGAAGTTGCAGGCGAAGCTCGGACCGGCCGATCGGGTCAAAGTCGCCGATCACCTTGACGCCATTCGCGAAGTCGAGCGGCGGATCCAGTTGGCCGAAGCGAACAATGCCGCCTCGCCTCTGCCCGAATACGAACGGCCGGGCATCGGTGTCCCCGAGCGGTTCGACGATCACGTGACGCTGATGTTCGATCTGCTCCACCTCGCATACCAGGCAGACGTGACGCGCGTGTCCACGTTCATGTTTGGCAAGGAGCTCTCGGCGCGGATGTATCCCGAGATTGGTCTTGCAGAACAGCATCATTCGATGTCGCATCACGGCGACAATCCCGAGAACATCGCGAAATACGCGAAGGTCGTCGCCTTCGAGTTGCAGCTGTTCAGCCAACTCGTGGAGAAGATGCGCAACACGCCTGATGGCGACGGCACGCTGCTCGATCATTCGATGCTGCTGCTCGGCGCGAGCTTGAGCAATCCGCACATTCACTCGCATATCGACATGCCAACGGCAATCGTCGGCGGCGGCGTGTTCAAGGGCAACCGGCACGTGGCGACCAAGATGGGAACGCCGTTCTCCAACCTGCTGTTGTCCGTTGTCAACAAAGCTGGTGTGCCGAGGGAAAGCTTCGGCGACAGCACCGGAGTGCTCGACCTCGACGCCATCACGCTGCCGACGAATCTCTAGCCGTACTCGAAGGGAGCACGAGCATGGTCGTAACACGAATTGCCGGATGGTCGCTGATGGCCCTGTTCTTCGCGGTCGTCCAGAGTACCGCGGGGCCCGCCAACCCGATTCTCGATGCGGCCAAACGAGGAGACGTCGTCGCGCTGCGGGCTCTTCTGCCGCAGCAGCCGACGCTCGTCAACACGCCCGCGCCGGACGGCACGACGGCGCTGCACTGGGCGACCGATCGAGACGATCTCGCAATGGCGGACCTGTTGATCCGCGCAGGAGCGAATCCAAAGGCGGCGAACCGCTACGGCGTGACGCCACTCTACTCCGCCGCCCTGAATGCCAATGCCGACATGATTGAGCGGCTGCTGAAGGCGGGCGCGGACGCGAACACCGCCCTGCCGGAAGGCGAAACCGCGCTGATGACGGCTGCCCGGACGGGCAAGATCGACGCGGTGCGCGTGCTGCTCGACCACGGGGCGAACGTGAACGGCAAGGAAAAATGGAAAGGGCAGAGCGCTCTGATGCTGGCGGCTCACGAGGGGTACGCCGACGTGGTGAAGCTGCTCGCCGAGAGAGGAGCCAACGTCAACGAACGAACGGCGATCGGATTCTCACCGATCCTGTTTGCGTCGCGACAGGGGCAGGTCGCCGCAATCAAGGCCCTGGTTCAAGCCGGCGCGAACGTCGACGACATGCTGCCTGACGGAACGAGCGCACTGGTCGTCGCGATTCAGGGTGTCAATTACGAAGCGGCGAACACGCTGCTCGAGTTGGGCGCCAATCCGAACACGGATCGACAGGGATGGACCGCGCTTCATCAGATCGTCTGGTCACGGCGCCCGCAGCGCGGCCAGAACAACCCTGGGCAGAAGCCCCAGGGCGAGATGAGTGGCCCCGACCTCGCCCGCAAGCTCGTGGAGCATGGCGCGTATATCAACGCACGCGAGACGAAGGAACCGCACATGGATCAGGAGGGCCGCAACTCCCTGAACAGGAGCGGGTCCACTCCTTTCCTGCTCGCCGCCAAGGCGTGCGATCTGCCGATGATGCACACGCTGCTGGATCTCGGCGCCGATCCCTTCCTCGCCACTGAAGAAGGGGCGACGCCGCTGATGGTCGCGGCCGGCGTTGGAATCTTTTCGCAAGGCGAGAATCCGGGCACCCCCGAGGAGTCAGCGGATGCGGTCAAGCTGTTGCTGTCGCTCGGCGCCGATCCCACCACCGTCGACAAGAACGGAGACACGTCGCTTCACGGTGAAGGCTGGCGAGGATCCAACGAGGCCGTGACGCTGCTGGTCGAGGCCGGCGCGAAGCTCGATGCGCGGAACAAGCTGGGTCACCTTCCGCTGACGAATGCCTCGGGAGTTTTTCGTAACGCGCGTGTGCAGATGAACCTCCACACGGCGAAGTTGATGCGCGAGCTGATGGTCGCACGCGGCATGAACCCCGACGAGCTGCAGAAGGGCATCGACGCGAACGGTGCGTACACCGGAGACAAGCTGATTGTGGCGGATCAACAAGAGGCCCAGGATCCCACGGAGGTGCAACGGAAGCTCATCGAGCGGGCGAACCAGGAGAAGGCGGCGCCGAAGAAACCGCCGCAGTAGCGCGCGGACCGATGGGTGGTTCCGGGGCGCGCGTCGACGCCCACCCCGAGATTGCAGCAGTTATCAGAGAACACATGCGAAGAACGACTTGTTGTCTGTCTGGTCTGCTCGTTTTGTACGCGATCGGTACCCTCGCTCAGACCAACGCTGGCTTCAACGTGTCGGACAATTGGGCACAATTGCCGCCCGACACGCCGCAATGGGGGCCGCTGGCTTCGGTCACCGTCGACAACAAAGATTCGGTGATCGTCATCCGGCGCACCTTTCCCTCCGTCTTCGTTTTCGGAACCAACGGACAGTTCCGCAGCGCTTGGGGCCGCGAGGGCCTGTTCAGCGGACGTGGCGCGCACGGGATCCGAGTGGACGCCGACGGAAATCTGTGGGCGACGGACACCGAGTACAACGTCGTCTACAAGCTCACGATGAGCGGCCAAATCCTCCTGGAGGTCGGCAGAAAGAATGTGGCTGGCGACAACCGATCGCAGGATGCGTTCAATCGTCCTGCGGACGTCGCTGTCGCGCCCAACGGCGACTTTTTCGTCGCCGACGGCTACGGCAACTCACGCGTCGTCAAGTTTTCGAAGGACGGCAAGTTTCGGAAGATCATTGGTGGCACGAAAGGCACTGGTCCGGGTCAGTTCGATCTGGTGCACGCGGTCGTCATCGACTCGAAAGGGCGGCTGCTCGTCGGCGATCGCAACAACGCGCGCATTCAAGTGTTCGACCTCGAGGGAAAATTCCTCGACCAATGGTCGGGCCTCGGGAAACCTTACGGGCTCCATATCACGCGAGACGACACGCTCTATGTGGGTGATGCCGACGGCGGCACCATCACGATCGCGAAGAATGGAAAGCCTGTCGACGTCATTCGCGATCTCGGGCGCCCGCACTGGGTCGGAATGGACACGAAGGGCGCGCTGTACATGGCCGACGTGCGCGGCTTCGTGAAGAAAATCGTGCGGGTCAAGCAGACAAACTGATAGCGTCTGCCGTCGCTGGTTGGACGCGTGCGTGTTGGAAGGAGCCGTCTCCTCTCGACCCTGGTGTCACGAGAAGACTGGATGAGTTCGGTCTCGGTTGGTTTACTTTCGCTGACGCCCGTATTTCCGGGCACGCCACCCCAAGGGAGCTCGCGGACGCGCGCCACGTCCCGGCCCCTTCTGACGTGAGGCTTTATATGGTTCGACGGCTTGTGGTTTTTGGGGCGATTTGCACGATGACCGGCGCCATGTTGACGACCCCGGCACTGGGTCAAACGCTGGACGCCAGCATCATTGGCCATGTGACGGATGAAAGTAACCTGCCCATGCCGGGCGTGACGGTCACCGCCGCTGGTCCCGCGTTGCAGATCGGGCAGCTTACCGGCGTCACCGACGAGCGCGGTAACTACCGGATCGCACCGCTGCCGATTGGAACGTACGACGTCACATACACGCTTCCTGGCTTTCAGACCGTCAGGCAGGAAGCCGTGCGGCTGACGGCCGGATTCGTTGCCACCATCAACGTGCAGCTCAAGATCGGCACGCTCGAAGAGGCAATCACCGTCACGGCGACGCCGACAGTGGACGTCACGACGACCACGGCCACGACACGCATTACCAAAGAACTGCTGGAGCTGCTGCCGTCGAACCGTAACGGCGTGCTCTCGATGATGGCGCTTGCGCCCGGCCTTCGCGGGCCGCTGGATATTCCGGCGAACTTCACGGCCGTGCCCTCGTTCAAATCGTACGGCCGTGACGGCGAACAGTGGTCGCTCCTCGAGGGCGTCCTTACCGCGGCGCCGAGTGGCTCGTCGGGTGCCGCCAACTATTGGGACTACACGACGTTCGACGAAACGCAGGTGGCTGGCATAGGCAAAGGCGTCGAATCGCCGATCCGCGGCGTGCACTTTGCGGCCATCGTCAAATCCGGCGGCAATGACTTCCACGGAAGCTTTACCGGGCAGGGCACGAACAAGAGCGTTCAGGGTGACAACATCGATGACGCGCTGCGGGCCCGAGGCATCACCACCGGCGGCAAGCTCGATCGGCAATGGGATCTCGGCGGGGATCTTGGCGGCCGGATCATCCGCGACAAACTCTGGTTCTACGGCGGTCTGCGCAAACGTGTCGGCGCGAACCAGATCACGGGCGTCACCGATCCAGAGGGGCAGGCGGTCGACACGGAACAGTCTCAGCACTTCGAAACGTGGAAGTCGTCGTATCAACCGACGCGCAGCCTGCAATTCATCGGCTACTACGGACGGGGCACCAAGGGCGTTCACAACGACGCGCTGACGCCCTTCACGGCGTGGGACGTCCGGAGATTCTACTGGGTGGAAGCGCACACGCAGAAGATCGAGTCCCGGTGGGTCAGAGGCAACACGATCGTGTCGCTGCAGACGGGTGCATGGATCTACAACTTCGCGCAGGACACGCCGGAAGAACCCGGCTCCGCACCGCGCACGAGGGATCTCGTCACGATGCGAACGGCCGGCAACACGGGCGTGACAGAACGGATGAACAACAAGGAGCAGGGCCGCTGGCATAACACCGGATCGGTGATTTGGTACAAGTCGAACAGCTTCGGCGGCAACCACCAGGTGAAGGTCGGCTTCGACGATATCTCCGAGTACAACCGGGTGATCGGCTTCAACCGTCCCTCCGGCAATTACACGCTCGTGTTCTCCAACGGCAGCGCGTCGCAGATCACGACAGAAAACGCCCCCATCCTTGCACGCGCCGAGTCTCGCTTCTCCAGCATGTACGTCAACGACAGGTGGACCGTACGCAACCTCACGCTCAATGTCGGCGGCCGATACGACCACGATACGCTGGGCGTGCCGGGTCAATGCCAGGAGGCCGGAACGTTTTCCGCTTCGGCGTGCATCGACGGCTTCGATCGCAACAACTTCAACAGCTTCGTGCCACGCGTCTCTGCCGCGTACGACCTCAGCGGAAATGGCACGGCGGCGCTGAAGGCGGGCTACGGGCGGTACGTCCTGATGCGCAATGCCGGCGGCGGTCAGTTCAACAATCCGTTTGCGGGCGGCGGCGCCGGGATCGGCACGACGACCTGGCGCTGGCATGATCTCAATGGCGACCGGTTGTATCAGCCGGGCGAGGTCGATCTCAACCCGAGCGGAAACGATTACCTCTCCGGCATCAATCCGTTCGCGTTCAGAGGCATCCTCAATCCGCCCGATCCGAACGAAAAGCAACCGAAAGAGGACCAGATATTCATCGGATACGAGCGTCAGATCGGCACCGACCTGTCCGTCCGCATCACGGGTCTCTACAATCGCGTGATCGATGCACAACGAACGGTGGGCGTCCAGCGCCCGTACAGCGCGTACAACATTCCCATCGTGAGACCGGACCCCGGGCCAGACGGCTCGGTCGGCACGGCGGACGATCCCGGCAGAAACTTGACGTACTGGGATTACGGTCCGGAGTACGCCGGTGCCCAGAATTCGGGGCTGATGCGATCGAATCCTCCGCAACCCGGCGCCTACTTCAGGACCATCGAACTAGCCGCGAACAAGCGCTTCACACAGCGCTGGACGCTGAACTCGAGTCTGTCAGCGACGAAAGCCCACGAGCCGTTTCTCGAGACAGGAGCGGGAGGAGGCGGCGAGGGTGCAGTGCGAGCGTACACGCCCAACGACGAAATCAATGTCGGCAACTTCGGATGGGAGTGGACCTCCAACATCGCATTCGTGTACGAGCTGCCGCACGCCGTGTTCGTCGCCGCGAACTACCAGGGGCGGAGCGGCGAGAAGGGCGCGCGGCAGGTGCTCGTGTCGGGCGGGGTGCGCATCCCCAACGTCGTAATGAACGCCGAGCCGTACGGGAGTCTTCAACTACCCGCGATCAACACTCTGGATCTGCGGTTCGACAAGAAGCTGAGGCTGTCGAAGGGGCAGTCGCTCGCCCTGAAGGCGACCGTCTTCAACATCATGAACGCGAACACCACGCTGGCGTGGAATGTGCGATCCGGCCCAAGCTTCAAGTTGCCGACGAGCATTCTGCCGGCTCGTTTCGTCGACTTCACGGGCACGTACTCGTTCTAGGAGATCAACATCCCATGCAAGCTTCAACGGCCAGATCCCGTGTCGTGTTTGCCGTCACGGCCATGTTGGTCGTGGTTTCGGTCGTCGTGCCGAGCGGTCAACGCCGGCGCGACGCCGAAGCAAATCCGACGCTGCCGCTCGCGACCGACACCATTACCGCTAATCCAGACATCTACTACGGCAAGCAGGTGACGATTTCGGCCGGTGTCGAAGAGGTGCTCTCGAAGACCGCGTTCACGATCGATCAACGCCGGCTCGCCCAGGGCGGACAGCAGATCAAGAGCGTTGGAAAGCCGATTCTCGTCATCGCGCCGACACTCAACGGCGCGCTGGATTCGAAGAACTACATGTTGTTCGTCGGTGAGCTCGTGAAGTTCGATCCGGCAGTGATCGGTCAGAAGGCGAAGGACTACAACATCGATCTGTCGCCGGACGTCGTGGCGAAGTATCAAGGTCGACCCGCGCTGCTGGCCAAGGCCGTGATCGACTCGCATTATGTCGATGTGGCGAAGCGCCCTTTGACGGCCGAGGAACTCGCGCTGAGCGGCATCATGCGGCGTGTCAGTCCGGCCTTTGCCGCCTTGCGGAAGGGCGCCGACGGGGCGAACGCGCGAATGGTGACTGACAGCGCGGCCGTCCTGAAGCAGGCGTTCAGCGAGACCGAAATGTTCTGGCGGCAGCGCGAGGACGCGAAACAGTGGGTCCACGATGCCACGGAGCACGTTGCGGCGATCGAGCGCGATGCAGAGGCCGGCAAATGGGAAGCGGTGAAGGCGAGCGCCGACAATTTGAACAAAGTGTGCCAGACGTGTCACGGGACGTACCGGGAGCGGCTGGACGACGGCACGTTTCGCATCAAGAGCGGCGAATAGTCAGCGTCAAAGTTCGCATCGTTCAATCAGCGGTTGAGTGAATAGGAGGAGAACTATGGGTCCTCGCCTGCGCGTTGTATTCGCTGTCTTGCCGGTATTGCTCTTGTGGTGCGTGTCGGCTTCCGCACAGCAGACGTCGATCATCGGCGCCGTCACGGATGAAACCAAGGCCGTTCTCCCAGGTGCGACGGTTACCGCGACCAACCTTGCGACGGGCGGCCAGACCGTCG
>WNGA01003331.1_pt1 | contig 24109 bp, 15 predicted proteins | sample 5400061 | NCBI WGS metagenome assembly WNGA01 (sample SAMN13153366, study PRJNA577476) | soil metagenome | isolation source: 100 cm soil or saprolite under grassland replicate 2 | place: USA:California | collected 2016-06-15
CCGCATGATGATGCGGCTCACCGAGCTGCCGCAGCCGGTCATCGCGCGCGTGCAGGGAATCGCTACGGCGGCGGGTTGCCAGCTCGTGTCGATGTGCGATTTGGCGGTGGCAGCCGATACGGCGACGTTTGCGCTCCCCGGCATCAACATCGGCGTCTTCTGTTCGACGCCGGCGGTGGGCGTGGCAAGAAACGTCGGCCGGAAGCGCGCGATGGAGCTTTTGCTCACGGGCTCGCCGGTTGACGCCAGCACCGCGCTGGCGTGGGGCCTCGTCAATCGCGTCGTGCCGGCGGAAGATCTCGATGCGGAAGTGAAACGCTTTGCGGATCTGATTCTGGCGCGCAGCGCCGCAACCATCAGGATGGGCAAGGCGACGTTCTATCAGCAGCTCGAGCGCCCGCTCGCCGGAGCGTACGATATCGCGAGCGAGACGATGGCCTGCAACATGGCGCTCGAAGATGCGGCCGAGGGTCTCGATGCGTTCTTGCAGAAGCGGCCGGCTTCGTGGCGGGGCCGATAGACGTTCAATCGCTGGACGCAGATCTCGTCAAGCGCCTGTACGCCGACGCGCGCGCGGAGCGTTGGCAGCTTCCTCTTGACTCATTCAGCAGGCTGCTCGAGCTGAGCGCGCGACGTGCTCTCTCGAACGAGACGCCGGACCGCCGCCGGCTCGAACGTTATCTTGCGTCCCTTCATTTGGAAGATCTGGCGCTCGCGTGCGCTTGCGCCGAAGGCATCGAAACCGCGTGGGATCATTTCGTGCGCGAGTATCGGCCTGTGTTGTATCGCGCCGCCACTGCCATCGATCCGTCCGGTCATGCGCGCGAGGAGGCCGATGGGTTGTACGGCGAGCTCTTCGGCCTCGATTTGCGCGAGGGCACGCGCCGGTCGCATTTCTGGTACTTCCACGGTCGCAGCAGTCTCGCGACCTGGCTCCGAGCCGTGCTGTCACAACGCTACATCGATCGGCTGCGGCGCGATCGACGGACCGTTCCCCTGACCGTTGACGATGAGTCGCAGCCGATGCCCGCGGTCGAACCCTCTCAAAACGCGGACGCGAGGAAGCACGCGGACGTCATAGGCCGCGCGGTGATGGCCGAAGTTCACGCGCTCGCGCCCCGAGATCGACTGCGCCTCCGCTGCTACTATGCGCAGAATCTGACCCTGGCTGAGATCGGCCGACTGCTGGGCGAACACGAAGCGACTGTTTCGCGCCAACTTGCGCGCACGCGCCGTACGATTCGCATACAGGTAGAGAGCAGGCTGCGTCACCGTGAAGGCATGACGGACGCTGAAATTGCTGAATGTTTCGCAGCCGTCCTTGAGGATCCCGGTCCACTCGATATTGTGGAAATGCTGGGCGCGGATCCGGAGCCGGAGGTCCCGAGGTTTCGAGGTTCCTAGCGGAACGCCTTCGTTTCTTTGTAGCTCGGGTCCTCAGCTCCTGAGTTGGCCAATCGAATGCAAGAAAGTTGAACTGAATCGTTCAGAGTAGGAGGCAGTTGACATCGTGACGGCGAACCAGCGGGACAAATCCATTGAGCGAATCCTCCGGCAGTCGCTTGCCGGTTCGGATACCGCCGTTGATCCCGCTCAGTGTGTCGACCCAGAGACGCTCGCTGCCTGGACGGACGGCGCGCTTCGTTCGGCCGATGCCGCAGCAGTCGAGCGACACGTGGCGGACTGCCATCGATGTCAGATGATCCTCGCAACCTTTGTCCGCGCCGAGCCGGCCGCAGACGTTCACGACGCCTGGTGGCAAAGGTGGCACGTGCGTTGGCTCGTGCCCATCGCGACGGCAGCAACCGTGGCTGCGTTGTGGATGGTGGTGCCGGCAGACAAAGCGCGTGAGTCGAAGGACATGGCGTTCAAACAATCGCCGTCGGTCAACGCGACGGCGGAGACCTCACAGGAGTCGCGGCGCGAGGCGACCGCCCAACCGCCAGCGCCGTCGTTGCAAGACGCCGCCCCGCCGTCCGCAGCCGCCGGCCGTCCCGCGTCTCGCGCCGATCGCACGAATCGCGACGCGTCCCAGAACGCGCTCAGGAAGGCGGAGCGTTTTGCGGCACGCGACGAGCAACGATCGTTTGACGCTCTTGCTCCACCGCCGCCGGCCGACACGCAGACCGCACCCCGATCGCTCGCGGAAAACGCGGGAGTCGCAGCCAGAAGGCCGGCAGAGGAACAGAATCGACAGGCGTCGCTCGACATCGTGTCGCCGAGCGGATCTGAACGCTGGCGAATTGTCGCCGAGACGCGCATCGAGCGATCGACGACGGCCGGCGCAAGCTGGGATGCCGTTGCCCTGCCGGAACCCGTGCGGCTCACTGCCGGCCACTCGCCGGGAGCCTCCGTCGCGTGGCTGGTCGGTCGTGGCGGATCGATTTACGTCACGACGGATGGGACGCGCTTTTCGCGTGTCCCGTTCACCGAATCGACGGATTTGATTGCTGTCCTCGCGATCAACGACAACGAGGCGACCGTGACGACAGCCGACGGCCGCCTCTTTCACACCGCCGATCGCGGTCTGACCTGGACGCGCCGGTAGGCGCTGCGTACCTACCGAGCACGAAGCCGCGAGGCCTAGGCCCACCCAACGGCCTACCGAGTGCGCGGCGCACCCAAGGCCTACCTCTAGGGCCCACCGAAGGCCTAGCGCGAGGCCCGGCGTGCAAGAAATCTCCACCCCCGCGTTCAAAGAACAGGTGAAGGGGCCGGCGAAGAGCGTGAATTCTCTTAGTTTCCAGTTGCCAGTTAGCAGTTCAAAGTTTGAGTTTCCGAGTTACGCGAGTGAACTGGTCACTGAACTTTGAACTGGCAACTGGGAACTAATCAATTCACAGCCTCGTGACGCCGCCCCGCCTTTGAAAAGGGGTCTTCCCATGCATGCACGTCCTAGGACCGCAATACGGCTCGTCAGGGCAATAGTGTTTTCGCTGTGGCGTTCTCGAACACGGCCGCATTGCAGTCCTGGCGCGCGGAGCGCGCGAAAAAACGATGCAACCAGCCAACGACCGGGCGAACACCCGCGCGAGTCACACGGTATCAACGGCAGGGCCTTTGGCTGGTTGGCGGTCGCCGTCGTTCTCGCCGCAGTCGGCGGCAGCGGCCCGCGCCCGGATGCGACCGTGGCCGCCGCGGGACAGCCGCAGTGCGCGCCGCACACGTCCACGCTCGACGATCAAAACGAAGTGGCGCTCACCGTCTACAACTCCGATCTCGCGCTCGTTCGCGACGTCCGGACCATTCAAATCGGGCGCGGAGAATGCGATCTCCAGTTCATGGACATCGCCGCGACGGTAAATGCCGCAACCGTTCATCTGCGATCGCTCACCGAACCCTCGCGCCTGGGTATTCTCGAGCAGAACTACGAGTACGACCTGCTCGAGCCCGACAAGATTCTGAAGAAGTACGTCGGTCGCGAAGTGACGCTCGTGCGATCGCGCCGAGAGAATGGCGCGCTCGCGGACGAACGGGTCACGGCGCGGCTCCTCAGCTACAACAATGGACCCGTCTGGAAGATCGGCGACGAGATTGTCACGGGTATGCCGGCCGATCACATGCGCTTTCCCGAGCTCCCCGGCAATCTGTACTCGCGGCCGACGCTGATCTGGACGCTCGCCAACACAGGCGGCATCGAGCATCGTGTGGAGGCGTCGTATCTCGCTACTCAACTGAAGTGGAACGCCGATTACGTGCTGACCGTCACACGCGACGACAAGACGGCGGACATCGACGGGTGGGTGACGCTCACCAACAACAGCGGAACGGCATTCCGTCACGCGAAGCTCCAACTGGTGGCGGGTGAACTGAACCGCGTCCACAACGAGATGGCCTTCAGGCAGGCCCTTGACGCCGTCTCGGAGAGCCGTGCCGCGGCACCGATGTCCCAGGAGGCGTTTTCTGAATATCACCTCTATACACTTGGCCGCAAAACGTCCATCAACAACCAGGAAACCAAGCAGCTCAGCATGCTCGGTGCGACCGCTTTTCCAGTACGGAAGCGCTATGTCGTCGACGGGCAGGCCCTCTTCTATCGCAACAGGTACAGCCCTGGCTCGCCGATCACGGATCACGTGAATGTGTATTACCAGTTCAAGAACGACACGGGTGCGGGCCTTGGAATGCCGATGCCTGCCGGCGTCGTCCGCGTTTACCAGGCCGACTCGAAAGGCGGAGCACAGTTTGTCGGTGAGGATCGCATCGGTCACACCCCGAAGGACGAAACGCTGAATCTCCGAATCGGCAATGCGTTCGATGTGGTGGCCGAACGCAAGCAAGTGGATTTCCAGAAGATCGCGTCCGATGTGTACGAGGTCGAGTATCAAGTGGTCCTGCGCAACCACAAAACCACGGGAATCACCGTCGAAGTCAACGAGCCGCTCGGTGGCACCTGGCGGATGATCCGCGCCTCGCATCAATGGACGAAGACCGACGCGTGGGCGGCGCAGTTCACCGTGCCCGTTGCGGCAGACGGGACGGCGACATTGAATTACCGCGTGCGGATCACGTACTGAGGGAAAGACTCAGTTTCCAGTTTCCAGTTACCAGTTCAAAGTTCAGTTATCAGTTCTCGTCGTTGTCAAGTTCGCAGAAAACTGGCGAACTGACCCGATGCCGAAACTAAGAACTCAACTTTGAACTGGTAACTGGAAACTGGAAACTTGTTCTAGCGCTCCTGACCTTGAGGGGCTCGCGCCGGAACAACGCTATAGGTAATGCCGGTGAACATCATCTCCTCCCACGTCTGGTCGCCCCACCAGACCTCTGCTTTCGGGTTGGGATTCGATTTGTTCGCCGGCGAGTTGTCGTACCACGCGACCGCATGGATTCTCGTTCCCGCCGGCAACGGCAACGGCTGGCGGAAGATGTACTCGTGCTGCCAGTCGAAGTCGTAGTTAGGCACGGAGAGAATCGTTTCCTTTCGGCCATCCGGAAAGATGGCTTCGTACAGCCAGCGCTTTCCGCGCACGTGCGTGTGCGGCACGAGGCTGAACAAGAGGATGTCGCGATTGATGGTCATCTCCGCATCCACCTGGTGATCGGCGGCGCCGGCGGGGATGTGGAGGCTGCCGTTGACCAGCGCCGCGCTCGAGAGCGGAGTCTTTGGCCGCTCCTTCGTGAAGATGAGCCCCAGCCGCGTACGGTCGGTCGTCGCCTCGCCGATTGGCGTGTAGTGCACTTGGAACACCAGCGACGATCCGGCGGGCAGTCGAATCGCGGTGCCTTCCGGAAAGACTCGCCACGAATTGCCTGGCACATAGCCGCCGATAGACGGGCCCAAACCGCGCGGCCGCGGGCGGTCATTGGGACCGAGAGGTTTCCGTTGACCCGGTGGCAATTGACGGCCACCGGTCTGGCCCGCAGGGATTTCCATCCCGTCGGCCATCGTGAAGAGCGGCTGCGGGCGAGGCGCGTTCACGGTTTGCGGCACCGACGACGGCGTCGCAGGTGCCGGCGGCTTGACCGCGACGATCACGTGATGCACGGCGCGTCGATTGCCCGGCCGCATCTCCCAGGCTTTGATCCAGCGATCTTCGTCGAAATTCGCCGGCACTTCGAAATACTGATAGGCCACGGTGCCGGTCGCAGGAATTGGATAGTCTTCCTGCATCGACAGAATGACGTCAGGCTGACCGATGCTCCAGCCGTCGGTGTGGACCGGCGGGTCGGGAAGGTCTTTGGGGTCGCCCTCGGGCGCGCCACCGTTGGCCCATCGGAGGATGACGGACTTCTCGGTTTCGTTCAGGCGCCGCGCGTTGAGAAAATCGCCGACCGATGGATCTGCATGCCACGGCGGCATCGCGCCGCTCGCGACCTTTGCGGCAATCGACCGCGCCCACGGCCGCGCGTCTTTGAACGTGAGCAGCGACATCGGGGCGATCTCGCCGGGCCGATGACACGAGGTGCATTGCGCATAAAAGATCGGCGCGACATCCTTGCTGAAAGTCGGGGTGGGAGGGCTCGCCGCGGGCTGTGCTCCGGCGGACGCCGCGAGGCCAGCGATGATCCCGCATGCTACAGCAGTGGCGAACACTTGCATTCGCATGACGTGGCATTATCGCCGGTTCGACGCTCGACGTCACCATGACGTCATATTCGCGGGCCGTTACGCGCGTCAGGCCGCCGCCGTGCGCGGGCGCAGGGCTCGCCCCAATTTGGCCGATCTGTTGGCCGATCTCGCCTATTGGGCTGCTGCTGCGTGAGCGTCCGTCGTTAACCGGGAAAACGCATCGGGTTGGCCGATTCGCTGGCCGATCTCCTGCGGTGCTATCGTTTTTAGCGGCCCGCCAGCTCTCGTTTTCGTAGTGCAGGGAAGCTGCTGAATCGGCGCCGAGGAACGCATGAAGAAACTGACGTTATTCGCCGCAATCGTCTTCTCGATTCTTACACTCCACGCGCAGGAGCCTCGCGGCCCGAGTGAGGAGAGCGGCAAACAGGATCCGTGGTCCTCCGCGACGTTCTCCGACTTCCGTCTTCGCGCGATCGGGCCGGCGCTCATGTCGGGCCGCATCACATCGATTGCGGTCCATCCGGACGACAAGCAGACCTGGTACATCGGCGTCGCGTCAGGCGGCGTGTGGAAAACCACCAACGCGGGCATCACGTTTACGCCGGTCTTCCAGAACGAAGGCTCTTACTCGATCGGAACGGTCGTGACCGATCCGAAAAGTCCGAGCACCATCTGGGTGGGCACCGGCGAAGCCAACAATCAGCGCAGTGTCGGCTACGGCGACGGCATCTATCGCAGCGATGACGCCGGGCGCACCTGGCGTAACCTGGGCCTCAAAACGTCGGAGCACATCGGACGCATCGTCATCGACCCGCGCGACTCGAAGGTTGTTTTCGTCGCAGCGTACGGGCCGCTCTGGAGCGCCGGCGGCGAGCGCGGTCTTTACAAGACCACTGACGGCGGCGCCACATGGAACAGCGTTCTGCAGATCAGCGAGAACACCGGCATCAGCGATGTGGCAATCGACCCGAGCAACCCCGACGTGATGCTCGCCGTCGCGCATCAACGACGCCGCCACACGTGGACGTTGATTCACGGCGGTCCCGAAAGCGGCCTGCACAAATCGGTCGATGGCGGCAAGACATGGCGGAAGGTGCGCTCCGGTCTTCCGACCGGCGATCTCGGGCGCATCGTTCTGGCGTTCTCGCCGGCCGAGAAAGGCCTCGTGTACGCGAAGGTCGAGTCTGGGGCAACAGCCGGAACGGCCGACGCAGGGGGAATAGCTCCATCACAAGTCGCGTTGTATGCATCGCTCGATTCAGGCGACAGCTGGGAGCGGCGAGGGAATGCGAACGCGCAGCCGATGTACTACGAGAACATTCATCCTGACCCGAAGAATCCGGAACGAGTCTACGTGCCGAACATCCAGACGCAAGTCTCGGAAGACGGCGGCCGCACGTTCAGGAATCTCGGCGAACGCGCGAAGCATGTGGACAACCACGTTCTCTGGATCGATCCTGACAATACCAATCATCTTCTCGAGGGCTGCGACGGCGGACTGTACGAGACGTGGGATCGCGGAGCGCTCTGGCGTCATTTCGCGAACCTCTCCGTCACGCAGTTCTACAACGTGGAGGTCGACAACGCGTCGCCCATCTACAACGTTTACGGCGGCACGCAAGACAACAGCACGCTTGGTGGTCCATCGCGATCGAAGAGTCCCGATGGTTCCACCAACAACGACTGGTTCGTCGTCACGGGTGGCGATGGATTCGTTGCGCGTGTCGATCCGACCGATCCCAACATCGTGTACGGAGAATCGCAGTACGGCGGCATCGTGCGACTCGATCGCCGTACGAGTGAACGGGTCAATATCAGACCGGTCGAAGCCAAAGGCGACCCCCCGCTCCGGTTCAACTGGGAATCGCCGTTCATCGTCAGCCCGCACAGTCCGTCGCGGTTGTACTTCGGAGCCAATCGGTTGTTCCGCAGCGACGATCGCGGCAACACATGGCGCGCGGTCAGTCCCGATTTGACGCGCCAGACGGATCGCAACCAGCTGTCGGTGATGGGAAAAATCTGGCCGCCCGAGGCGGTGGCGCAGCACCAGTCGACAGCGACTTGGGGAAACATCTCGACCGTCACCGAATCGCGGAAGAAGGAAGGTGTGCTTTACGTCGGAACGGACGACGGCCTCGTGCAGTTTTCGTACGACGGAGGCAACACGTGGCGGAAGAGCGAGAAGCCGTCCGGACTTCCCGATTACGGCTCGTACGGCGTCGATGTGCAACGCGTTGTCGCGTCGAAGAACGACGAGAACGTCGTCTACGCGCTCTACGAGAACACAAAGAACGGCGATTTCAAGCCGTACATCTACAAGAGCACGAACAGAGGCGCGACGTGGGACTCAATTGCTGGAGATCTCCCGGCCAACGGGCCCGTCCTGTCATTCGCGGAGGATCACGTCGATCCCAATCTGCTGTTCTGTGGAACGGAGTTCGGTCTGTTCGTCACCGTCGACGGTGGAAAGAAATGGATTCGACTGCGCAACAATCTTCCGACGATTGCCGTGCGCGACCTCGCGATTCAGGAGCGCGACAACGATCTCGTGCTGGCGACGTTCGGCCGCGGCTTTTATGTGCTCGACGATTACTCGCCGCTGCGGCAGGTGACGTCCGCCGTGTTCGAGAAGGACGCGCATATCTTCCCGAGCAAGGCCGCCGTCATCGAAGTTGCCGAGACCGGCAAAGCGCGCGGTTTCCAGGGCGAGCAACTCTGGATGGCCGAGAACAGGCCCGAGGGCCTGGTCGTCACCTACTGGGTGAAAGACACGCCCAAGACGCTGCGGCAGCGGCGGCAGGATGCCGCGCGTGCCGCCGAGCAGAAGAAGGAGCCGCCGAAGTATCCGTCGCAGGCAGAGATCACCGCCGAAGAGGACGAAGAAGCGCCGCAAACGTTTCTGAGCATCAGCGATGCGTCGGGCAGAGTCGTGCGTCGTCTCGTCGTGCCCGGCGCGCGAGGCATTCATCGCTTCGTCTGGAACCTGCGTGGCGTTCCAGCGACGCTGCCGACAGGTACGGGCGGCGGAGGAGTCGGCGATGGAGGCGGGCAGGGAGCTGCCGGCGGCAGCTTTGTTCCGGCGGGCACATACAAGCTGTCGTTGTCGCGTCGCGCCGCCGGTGCCCTTGCCGCACTCGGTGAAGCACAGACGGTCACCGTGTCGGCGGATCCCGGCGTCACCCTTTCGCCGGCGGCGAGAGCGGCGGCCATCGAATATCAAGACAAGGTGGCGAAACTGCAGCGGTCTTTCACCGGCGCGTTGGAGCAAGCCAACAATATGAAGACTCGCACCACCGCGATGCGGCGCGCGATCGTGGACTCCTCGGCGGATATCAAGCTGCTCGACGAAGCGGTCAAATTCGACCAGCGTGTGACCGCCACCCAGCGTGCGTTGCGCGGCGACGAGACATTGCGCGGACTGGAGTCGGGATCGCCTTCGACGATCCAATCGCGCGTCAACTCGGCCGCCGCCGGTGCCCGTGGCCTGACAGGCGCACCCACGACGACGCAGCAGATGAATTACACCGTCGCCTCAGACGAGCTGAACGCCGAAATCGCGAAGCTCAAGACGCTCGAAACTGAGCTGAAGAAATTCGAGCAACAATTAGAGGCGGCCGGCGTGCCGTACACTCCCGGCCGCTGGCCTGGATAAATCGCGCGGTTCCTTCACGGGGTTCCGTCACTACGTTCGTTGACGGAGGTTCACGTAGGTTCTTTCACGTACGTTGTTCGTGAAGGTCTTGCGAAAGGAGACCTATGAGCGGAGTTCGGGTTCTGGTTGGCACAAAAAAGGGCGCGTTCATTCTCACCTCGGACGGCAAGCGTGAACAGTGGGAGGTCCGCGGACCGCATTTCGGCGGATGGGAGATTTATCACCTCAAGGGATCGCCGGCGGATCCCGATCGCTTGTACGCATCGCAAACGAGCGGCTGGTTTGGACAGGTGATGCAGCGCTCCAACGATGGCGGCGCAACGTGGGAAGCGGTCGACAACAAGTTCGTATACGACGGCGTGCCTGGAACGCACCAATGGTACGACGGCACGCCGCATCCATGGGAATTCAAGCGCGTGTGGCATCTCGAGCCCTCGATGAACGATCCGGACACGATCTATGCCGGCGTCGAGGACGCGGCGCTCTTTCGCACGACCGACGGCGGCAAGACGTGGTTAGAGCTTCCCGGTCTGCGCGCGCACGGGTCGGGACCGAAGTGGCAGCCCGGCGCAGGCGGACTGTGTCTCCACACGATCCTTCTCGATCCGACTCGATCCGAGCGCATGTTCATCGCCATTTCCGCGGCGGGCGCGTTCCGCAGCGATGACGGCGCACAAACATGGCAGGCGATCAATCAGGGACTCCGGTCGCAATATATTCCTGACCCAACGGCGGAAGTCGGTCACTGCGTGCATCGGATTGCGATGCACCGGTCGCGCCCAGACGTGCTGTTCATGCAGAAGCATTGGGACGTGATGCGCACCGACAACGCCGGCGATTTGTGGCACGAAGTGAGCGGCAACCTGCCGACGGACTTCGGATTCGTGATTGACGTGCACGCCCACGAGCCGGAGACGATCTACGTCGTCCCGATCAAGAGCGACTCGGAGCACTACCCACCGGATGGAAAACTGCGCGTGTATCGCAGCCGCACCGGTGGCAACGAGTGGGAAGCGCTCACCAACGGCCTGCCGCAGCAGGACTGCTACGTGAACGTGCTGCGCGATGCGATGACAGTCGACGCGCTCGATCCCTGCGGCGTCTATTTCGGCACCACGGGCGGACAGGTCTACGCGTCTGCAGACAGCGGAGATCATTGGACGCCGATCGTTCGCGATCTGCCGGCCGTGCTGTCGGTTGAAGTGCAGACGCTGTGACCATCAAGATCGAACTGCCGGCGCATCTCCGGACGCTCGCGCGCGTCGACGGCCCGGTGACAATCGATATCGAGGGTCGCGCGACGCTGCGCGCGGTCCTCGATGCGCTCGAGGCGCAATATCCGGTGCTGCGTGGCACGATTCGCGGCCACACAACCGATCGCCGCCGGCCGTTTCTGAGGTTCTTTGCGTGCGGGGCAGACCTCTCACACGACTCGCCGGACGCGCCGCTGCCCGACGCCGTTGCGGCGGGCGAGGAGCCGCTCGTCATTCTGGGAGCGATTGCCGGGGGGGCGTGAAAGGAACCTGTCGCGTGCGGTCCTTCACGGGAGTTCCTTCACGGGAGTTCCTTCACATACGTGCGTACACGGCGGTTCACGTACGTTCGTCTACGATGGTTCCTTCACGAAGTTCACGGCGGTTCACACGAACCATCGTGCCTGAACTTCGCGAACACAGCTGGAAGAACTTCCGTGACAGAACCTCCGTGAACTAACGTGTACGAACGTACGCGAGGGAACCCTCGTGAAGGAACCACCGCGATATCAGTCAGCGCGGAGCGCTTGCATCACATCCACGCGTGCCGCGCGCGTGGCGGGCAGGAGCGACGCCAGGACGGCCGCGACAACGAGCAGCGACGCGGCGAGCAGCACGAGCAGCACCGTCCTTGCACGCGACGTGATCTGATCGCGGAGTCGAACGGCGTCAATTCGAAAGTCCCCTTTGCCCGGATAAGATTCCGGATGCTCTTTCAGCATTGCACCGTGAATGGCGCGAAGTTCGGCCTTTGCCGCCTCGAGGTCGGTGCCAGATGCGAGGCGGCCGAAAAGCTCTGTCATCCGATGCACCCGTCCCGTGACCATCGTCGCGGAAAGATGATGCGGGCTCGTGACGACGTTCGCGATGATTTCCGTTTCCGCCGGGTAGGGGACTGACGGTTGCAGGACGCCGATGATCGTGGCCGACCTATCGCCAAGTCGAATGACCCGGCCGATCACCGCTCGATCGCTCGCCAAGGCCGTCGTCCAGAAGCGATAGGTGAGCACCGCCACTCCGGCCGCTTGGGGGCCGTCATCGGTCGCATCGATGAGCCGCCCGAGCACCGGACCGAGTCCCATCACGTCGAAGTACGAGCCGCCGACCACGCCCGCCCGAACGACGCGCGGCTCGCCAAGGCCCACCATCGTGAACTCGATGGTGGAAAAGTCTCCGATGGCTTCGAGCGTCTTCGTGCGCGCCCGCAGATCCTGAATCTCGGGCACTGAGAAAGCGGCGTTCTCTGCGTGGATACCCGGCGCGCTTTGCCGGATGTAAATCAGCCGATTCTCATCGCGGTTGACGAGCGGCGCCAGCAGCACCCCTCGAACGACGGTGAAGATTGCGGCATTGGCGCCGATGCCCAGGGCAAGCGTGACGACCACCGTGATTGTGAGCCCTTTGGCTTTCAGCAGCGAGCGAAGCGCAAAGCGAAGATCTGCGGCGAAGCTCATAGCAGTTCTATTCCACGTTCGCGAGGGCGTTCTTTAATGGGATCCGGCGAGGCGAGACGGGGGGTCCGCAATCGACTGCAAGCGCACGAGCCTCACGGTGTTTCGCCCCCGCAGGCTCCAGATTGGCATGATGCCGCGCTCCAGCGTCGCCTGGATCGCCTCGTCGGTGAGCCAGCACTCGGCGCAGGGTTGCATCTTCGACTCGCCATCCTCGTCGTAAACATAGAGCGGCAGATCGCCCACCTCAAACGATCCCTCCAGGTCGACTCCCTCATCGTCGTCGCGGGCCGCCGAGGCCATGAACGCTGCGGCCAAAAAGGCGCCATTGCCCCAGAGGAGCGAAGAGTGAACGGGTGACCCGTCGAGCTCCTCGAACGCGAACGACTCCACGGGATCCCGTTTGGCTCCGTACGGCGATCTCGACAACCACCGCGGCCAGGTGAGGCCCGCAAACGAGGCGGATCCAGAGCGGCGGAGTGTGCGAAAGAGAGTGGTCCGTGGCGCGTCGACAGATGTCCACGACGATACGCTCGAGCAGTCTCGAGGAACGCGACAGCCAACCAGGTCGGCGTTGGCGGCCCCCATGAACGGCGCTCCAGCGGCCTTGCCCAGCGCTGCAAGCGCGGCGAGCAGCGTGACGTCTTCCTCTTCGGGTCCGAAGCTGTAATCGCCGACGAGGAGGGACCACGGCGGCGCATCCGTGAGCCGGCGAGAGGTCGCAGATTCGTCCAGGCTATTCGCTTTCAGCAAATCTTCTGCGAGCTCCTGTTTCGATACGTCCAGGACGACGATCTGCAGCTCTTCGTCGGCGCCCAGGTTCGTGACGAGCCAATGAAGCGATCGCCAGCCGGCTTCGAGTTGCTGAAAAGAAGGGTCGTGCAGGAGACGCCGCACAGACGCGCCGAGCGCCTGATCCACCGAAGCGACGAAGTTCTCTTGGCGAGGATCAGGCGCGGGCGAGACGTGACCCGCAACGGCGCGTCGCAGGATCTCGTCCACTCCGGCGACCGGGCTCGACAGCGGCGCGACAGCCGGCGCGGACCTCGCGGGAGATCCGAGCAGCCGCGTGAGCATCGACGCGTCATCTTCGGTCGGCGCCGAGGGTGCCGGTGACGGTTCGGGGTTGCCTGCGCGCGTCCCGTCGCGAGTCAGCGCGCGAATCGCATCAGGCGCTGTCCGCGGATCGATCAAACGGCGCCGCAGTTCGCACAGCAGCTGCAGGCTGGCAATCCTGCTGCAAAGTTTATCGGGATGAAAATCGTCGAGCGATTCGATCGCGAGCTCCGCGGTCGTGGTCGACTGCTCGCTGACGAAGATCGGAAGGCGCGCACCGAGGCGACGCATGGCCCGGTCGAAGTTGTCGACATCGATCGGCGGCGAGAAAGGTCGCATGGCGAGCGAATCGCCGGCTTCGACGACGCCACGCGCGGCGCGACCGCTGAAGTCCCCACAGATCACAATGCGGAACGGGGCCTCGGGGCCGCGCTCTCGCGCCTTGCGCGCTCCCGCTCGGAACCGGACGTCGAACTCCAGTCTGCCGGCCATCACGACCACCACGATTCGCCCGGAGCCAGATGCGCGCGGACGATGTCGGGATTCAACTCGATGCCGAGGCCAGGCTTCTCCGTTACCTGGATGAAACCGTCCTTGATGTAGGGTCCCTCGAGGAGCAGCACCTGATCCATCCAGCCGCCTTCACCGGTGATCGTTTCGAGCGAGATGTAATCGCGGATCGACGAGGCCCATTGTGCGGAGGCGTAGGTGCAGACCTGGCTGCCCGTGTTGTGATTGGCCATCGGCAACCCAAACACGTGCGCCATGTCGGCGATCCGCTTGGTCTCGAGAAAGCCACCGGAATTTCGCAAGTCGGGATGCAGAATGTCGCAGCCCTGATTGACGATGAAGTCCTTGAATCCTTCGCGGCGCGTGAGGTTCTCGCCCATGCAAATCGGCACCTTCGACGCCGCGCACAAACGCTTCCACGAGTCTGAGTAATCGACGGGCAGCGGATCCTCGAGCCATACGGGCTTGACGGGTTCCACCGCGTCGGCAATTTGGATCGCGGTGCGCAGGTCGTACTCCCAATGACAGTGCACCATCAGGTCGTGATCCCAGCCGATGGCATCGCGGCAGTTCTCAAACCCCTTCTGCACGGCAATGAGCTCTGTGGTCGTCAGCACGCGATTGGAGACGTCACGAGCGTTGTCGGTTGCGGGGTCGCTGTTTGGAAATCCGAACTTGTGGCACGTGAATCCGCCGGGATGCGACCTGGCTTTCGCGGCCCAGTCGGCGACCGCCGTCTTGTCCAGCATGTTGCGCGGCGTCGCGTGATCGTAGACCCGCACCTTGTCGCGGAACCGTCCGCCCAGGAGCGTGGATGTCGGCACGTCGAGAATTTTTCCCGCGAGATCCCACAACGCCATCTCGATCCCGCTGACGGCGCGCATCAAGTTGTGCGCGGAGCCATCAGTCCGTGTGCCGCTCAGATCGCGCGTGCCTTCGCCCATTTGCGTGTAGAGCTTGTCGATCTCCAGGGGATCCTTGCCCACGAGCCACGGCTTCAGCGACAACACCTGCTCTTTGACGCCGACGGCGGGCGAGCCGTACGCCTCGGCGATCCCGTACGGCCCCGCGTCCGCTGTGACCTTGACGAGTGTGTACGTGCGGCTCGGGCCCTGCAGCAGCATCACCTGGAGGTCGCGGACCTTCACGCGTTTCCGTTCTGCGGCGGCCATCTTCTCAAACGGCGACAGGAAGGGCAGCACGAACGGCGCTGCGCCGAGGCCGCCGAGGAACGCTCTTCGGGAAAAACCTCGCAATTCAGTCATCCTCCTGATCTCTGCGCACGTGAGGAGAAATTACTCAACGAGTGCTTGTCGTGTCGAGCACAATGTCGGATCATCACTCGCGGGGGGCTGAACGATGCGACTGTTCCATGGGTTCATAACGATGATCCTGTACCTGGTTGTCGCCACATCAACCGCGGCTCAATCGCAGATCACGACGGGTGTTATCGACGGCACGGTCGTCGATACGAGCGGCGCGGTTCTTCCCGGGGTAAACGTCGAGATCCGCAATGTCGAGACCAACCTCGCGCGCACGTTGACGACCGATCGTAACGGCCGATTCGTGGCGCTCCAGCTGCCGCCTGGGCGCTACACGGTCACCCTGACCTTATCCGGGTTCGCGACCGTCGTACAGGAAAACGTGGTCGTTACGGTCGGCGAGACCGTGCGGCTTACTCCCGCCATGAAAGTGTCAGGCATCTCCGAGACGGTTACCGTCACTACTCAGTCGCCGGCGGTCGAGACGAGCCGCACGGCGTCGTCGAGCACACTCGATCAGACGACAGTCGAAACGACGCCGATTCTCGGGCGGAAATTCGAGGATCTCCTCACGCTCACGCCGGGCGTCAGCATCGTGCAGGGGCCGGATGGCGACGAGATCACCTTCGCCGGACAGCGTGGCGTGTTCAACAACATCAGCCTCGATGGCGGCGACTACACCAACGGTTTCTTCGGCGAGCAGGTAGGCGGCCAGCGCGCCGCGATCGACATCACGCTCGAAGCGGTCAAGGAGTTCCAGGTGATTGCCACCGGCGCCAGCGCCGAATTCGGACACACCGCCGGCGGCGTCGTCAACGTCATCACGAAGTCGGGGACGAACCAGGTGCGAGGATCCGTGTTTCATTACCAGCGCCTCGAAGCGCTCACGTCGAACACGGCGGACGGCAAACCGCTGACAGACTTTCAACGCGAGCAGTTTGGCGGTACCGTCGGCGGCCCGCTGCGGCGCGACAAGGCGTTCTACTTTCTGGCGCTCGAAGGCGTCCGCGAGAATTTCCAGCGGGCGAACCTGTCGGAATCCATCGGCACCTGTCCCGTCAGCACGCCGACTCTCGCGGCCAACGAATCGCTCATTGCGACCAATGCCGAGTGCCAGCGGGTTGCTCTGCTGCAGTTTTTCAATACGAGGCGGGGGCAGGACGAAGGGCAGCCGATCGATCACAAGATCAACAACAACGCCGTGCTTGGAAAAGTGGACTGGAATTTCACTCCAGCGAACAATCTGTCGGCGTCGTACAACTTCGATTACTCGAAGAACACGAATCAGACGTTCGACGTCGCGACCTATGGGACTTCCGCCAACGGGATTGAAGGCCCATCGAAGATCAACGTGTTCAATCTCAATCTGTTCAGCACCGTCGGAACCAACGAATTGAACGAGTTCCACGCGACGTTCTCCCGCGAAGATCGCCCGCGATCCGCTGTGTCGTCGTCGGTTCCCGCGGACACGGCGATGGGGTTTGCAACGACATTTCGATTCGGCAACCCTTTTTTCCTGTCGCCGAACGTCGACGAGACGGTGAAGCGCACACAGCTGAAGGACAACCTTTCGATCATCCGGGGCAAGCACACGTTCAAGGCCGGCGGCGAATGGATGCATACCAACAACAGTCAGGTGTTCCGTGGCTTCTTCGAGGGGCGGTACATCTTCGACAGCGTGACTGGCTTCTTGAGGTACGCATCACCCGCCGCCCCCGGAGGCTTCGGCCCATTCACGGTCGGGTGCTCGAACGGCAGCTATGTGACGGCGCCGGCGAGCTGTCCGGCCGGCACTACGACTACGGGCGGTCCGCTGCTGTTCTACCTCCAGAGCAGTAGCCCCGACGGCATTGCGCGTGACGAGGCGGGCGCGTCGGACATCGCCAACGAGGAGTTCGCGTTGTTCATTCAGGACAAGTGGCAGATCGGCCGCGGCCTCACCGTCGATTACGGGCTTCGCTGGGACGCCCAATTGATGCCCGAAACGGTTGATCCGAAGACCACCGCCTATGCCGCCTTCCTCAACGATCCGAGGTTTCCTTCGGACGGCACGATTCCCGACCAGTGGAAGGAGTTTCAGCCGCGCGCCGGCTTTGCGTGGGACCTGCAACAAAACGGCAAGTCGGTCCTGCGCGGCAGCGCCGGCATCTATTACGCGCGGCAGAACATGCTGAGCCAGGTGGGATCGGTCACGACCAACGGCATCCAGCAAAAGAGCGATTACCGTGACACCACCTTTACCGCCTTTGCAGATATGCCGGTCTGGCCCAACCCGCTCGCGCCGAGCGCCGTCCCCGCCGGCACCTTCCCGCTGTTTACCGGCATCCGCGTGTTCGACCGCAATTACCGCAATCCGCGCGTCTACAGCTTCAATCTCGGATTCGATCGCGAGCTGATGCCGAGCCTTGCGGCCTATGTTGACTTCACCGTCGCCAAAGGCAGGCACCTCACGCGATTCCTCAACTACAACGTGCACGGCACGGCGGCGGCGGCAACGCAGCCGGCGACGCGCGATACGACGACGTACGTCGGCGCGAATCCGTTCGAGCCGCAACTGAGCGACGTGTTCGTGACCAACAGCCGTGGACATGGTCTCTATCGCGGCGTCACCTTCGGCGTGCGCAAACGTTTTTCACAGCGCTATCAGCTCGAGGCCAACTACGTCCTTTCGAAGGATCAGGACGACGATTCCAACGAGCGCGATCCCTTCCAGGATCGATCGTTCAACTTCTACGATCTCGACCTGGATTACGGACCATCGGATCGCGACATCCGGCACAAGTTCAACTTCATTACCTACATGGAGCTGCCGCGGCAATTTCGAGTAAACGTTCGCATGCAGGGGCGGACCGCTCAACCCATCACGACGTCACCACGCGTGCTGAACGGCGACGATCGCGGCCGCAATTGGGATCGGAAAGACAACAAATACTTCTCACTCGACTGGCGGTTGCAGCGCGCGTTCCGCTTCGGCGCGCGCGGCGAGATCGTTCCCAGTGTGGAAATGTTCAATACGTTCAACAACGCGAACAACGTGAACCCGCTCACGACACCAGGGTTGTTCGACTTCTCCGGATTTCTCAGACTGGGAGTCGGGGATCCCCGCCAGGTGCAGCTGGCGGTGAAGGTGGTTTTCTGAGTGCGGACGGCGCGGCTGCAGCCGCGCCGTCATACGACGACCGATCGCGCGCGAAATAACGGCGGCGCGAGCGATGCATCGCCCTGTACCTGCACAAGCGATGCGGCATCGGCGGCCGACAGCGCGTTGAACAAGAGCCGCCACGCGGTTTCATCGGTCATCGTGGCGGTCATCTGAGGCCGTGATGCCCCTCCTTCGCGGAAGTCCCAACCTCGGTGGCCGTCGTACAGCACGGTCCACGTCCCGGCGGATCGACCCGTGACTTCGACGACGACCGACACGCCGGGCCGCGCGGGTACGTCTCGATACGCGTGCGGCAGGGCACGCATGGCGATCCGAAGCACCGCGCGCAACCAGTCCGCATTCGAAAACGCGCCCGCGCCCACCGCGTCACGAATCTGCGCGCCGTGATGCCACACCTCCGTGAATTCACGTCCGATGTCGAGCCACTGTGCCGAGCGCGTCTCACCAGCCCACGAGACTGCAAAAACGGCCTCGCCATCGAGATCCAGCGTCTCGATGAAATCGGCGAGCTCGATGCTGACGCGGTCGTATAAGTCCACCAGCACGCGCGTGCTCAATCGCTCGGCAGCGCGAATCCAGGTGGCGTTGAGATCGTTGATGAGCGCCACGAGATTGCGATCCGATGCCGGTCGCAGACGTTCTGGCAGCCGTGCCGCATCGCGATGGATGGACAGCCGGCGAAGCGCCGTGTCGACGAGATGCGCGGCGACATCACGAACTCGCCACGTACCCGCCATCGTCGGACGCAACCAGTCCTCCACTCCCAGCGAGCGGAGCAGCGCGACGATGTCGCGGCACAGTGGGCGAAAGAACGGCCGGGTATCGATGTTGGCCAGCGGCCTCACCAATAGAGCTTCAGGCCGATCTGCATCTGTCGCGGAGTATTCGCCAGGGTCGAGATGACGCCGAAGTTGTTGCTGCTGAAATCCTGGTTTGGCTCTCCCCAGACGATGCGATTGAAGATATTGAAGGCTTCCACACGGATGTCCATGTCCAACTGACGGGTCGCCTTGATCGACTTCGCGATACTCACGTTTTCGTTCAGGTTCCAGAAGCGGCGAACGTCTGGATTTGAGCGAGGCGCGTTGCCCAGTTCCCCGACCGGCTGGACGAACGCAGCCCTGTTCAGGAATCTGTCGACACGTGGGTCGAACTCGTCGCCGGCCAGCGGCGCTCGCCAGTCCGCTCCGGTGACATTCGGCCGATTGGTACCGTTGAAGATATTCAGTGGCGCATTGGTTGTCACGCGAATCGGGAACCCGCTGCTGTACGCCTGGATGATCGCAACACGCCATCCGCCAATCACCTGATTGGCAATCCCCGTTTTGGCCCAACGCCGGCCCTCACCGAAAGGCAGCTCGAAGACCGAATTGAGCTTGATGTTATGCGTTTGATCGAAGCGGCCGATCGACCACTCGAGCTCGGGGCGCGCCGCATCCATCGCGCGGCCGCTTCCGCTGAAGCTGTCGGCATCGGTCATGAGCTTCGAGTACGTGTAACTCGCTTGCAGCATGACACCGCCCCTCAAGCGCTGATTCACCTTCAGGACGCCGGCGTGGTAATGCGATCGCCCCGTCTTGTCGCCACCGCCGCTTTGCGCGTTTATCGCGAGGTACTGAGGGAACGGCCGCAGCGCCTGCGCGACCGTGCGCGAACGCTGCACTGCAGGATTGGTAAAGTTCGGATACGGAATCTTGATACCGGCGGCGATTGCTGCCGCGGACGTGATTGGTGAGTTCAGAAGATCGCGCGCGCCTATGGGGCCGAACCTCGCGATCAGATCGTTCACGACCGACATCGGGACCTGGTTCGGATTGAGCAGACCCGCCTGGAGGTGCGATCCGTACACGCCGTTGTAATCGACCTCCACGCTCATGCCCCTGCGGAGCTCGCGCTGCAGTGAAATCGTCCAGTTGTCGTACATCGCCGGACGGCTCGCCGCCTGACCGTTGAACCAATCCACGTCGTTGTTGTTCGAGAACGTCGGATCGATCAGCGGCGGAAGCGGATAGGCCGGCAGACCCTGATCGAGATTGAACGCCGGCGTCACGCCGGCATCGGCCGACGAGAACACGTACTGACCGATGAACCCGGCGAAGTGACTGCTGCTTTGCGTAACGGTCACGCGACCGAACGAACGGCCCACTCCGCCGCGGAAGATCGTCTTGTCGTTGGCGCTGTATGCAAAACTCACGCGCGGTGCGACAGCGCCGTAGTAACCGGGCACGAGGCTGCTCACGCCTTCGCGGCCAGGTCCGTCTCCCGCAAACACGAGCGCGCCGGGATAGTTGTTGACCGCGGGGTTGGGCTTGGTTGGCGAAAAGTCGGAATACTGATCGCCGCCGGCATGCGGCGGTTGCGTGAATTCGTAGCGCAGCCCGTAGTTGAGTACGAGCTTGTCGTTGATGCGCCAATCATCCTGCGCGTAAAAGCCATAGTAGGGATAGACCTGCTGGAGATAGCGAATCGTCTCGGTCCTGCCGGTATCCGCGACGCCGAGCAGAAACGACGCGAACGAATTGCCTCCGCCATTCGCCAGCGTCGTCGCTCCAGGCACCGCAGTTTCCAGGAAGCTGAAGCCGGCCCTCCCACCGATATCCTGTTGACCAAAGCCATTCGCTTGCTGGCGGTCATATGTGAATCCCGACTTAATCGTGTGCGAGCCTTTGCTGATCGTGAGATCGTCCTTGATGGAAAAGCGCGGCTGCTCGGTGCCGTTATACGAGGCTGCTCCCCACGTCGAAAACTCGGAGAACGTGATGGCGCCGAAGTTCTGGTTGCAATCGACCGCATTCGGAATGCAGATGCCCTTGCTCTTCCAACCCTGATCGACGTTCGGCGAGAACGCATTCTTGTTGAACGTGTTCACGCCGGCGCTCAGGTGATTCACGACGCGCGGGCCGACAATCCAGTCCCAGCTCCCGCGATGGAGGTCGCCATCGAAGGTCTGGGTTTGAAACGTGTTGAAGGGCGCCGGCAGGCCAGCGGCGCCGCTGCTGCCAGGTTGCTGCCTGTTGGTCGTCCGGTTGAAGAGATACGCGAGCCGATGCGCGCCGCTGAGCGCCTGATCGATCTTCAGGCTGTATTTGTGAGTCGTTTCGACCGTGGTGCCACCGGGAGAGAGATAGTTGTTCGATACGTAGCCCAGCGTACCCGGGACGATCCCGGCGCGATTCGGCACGACCGCCGACCGCGCCAGCGCCAGGTATTGCCGCGCCACGTTGCTGAACCGCTCGACAGGAATCCGGTTGCCGGGGAACGGGTCGCGGATGAACCCCGAGCCGTTCGGATTGGGTCGCGTCGTCGCCGGATCGTAAATCACGATCATGCGGCCCTGACTGTCCACCCAATTCGAAAAGTCGCCGTTGTACATCTCGGGTGTTGGAACGCTCAGCGTCGTGGCATTCGACGCCTGGTTGTTCCTGAACCCTTCATACGCGGCAAAGAAAAACGTCTTGTTCTGGCCGTCGTACAGGCGGGGGATCTTCACAGGCCCTCCCCATGACGCGCCGTAGTTGTTTTGCCGGTAGACACCTTTCTTCGCTTCAAAAAACCCTTTCGCATCGAACGCGTCGTTGCGGAGAAAGTTGTAGACCGATCCCTGAAATTTGTTGGTGCCCGATTTGGAGGCGAAGGTCACCGCACCGCCGCCGGCCTGTCCGAACTCGGGCTTGAAGCCGTTGGTCTCGACCGAAAACTCGGTGATCGCTTCGACCGACGGCGTCAGGAACGCCGTCTCGCCGACGTCGGCGTTGCGGTTCGTGTTTACCGAGATCCCGTCGAGCGTCGCGCCGAAGGCGCCGCCCTGGCCGCCGCCGAGCACGACGTTCGTGCCGCTGCCCTTGGCCTCCGGGATGGTGTTCACGAGGTCGAAGACGCTCCGCATCGCGCCACCGACGACGAGCGGCAGCTGATCGATCAATTCGTTCGAGATATTGGTCGTGACCTTCGCGTCTTCGGTTTGAATCAGCGAATTCTTGGCAACGACCTCCACCGACTCGGTGATCGCGCCGAGGTTCATCGTGACGTCGACTCGCGCGGTTGCGCCTGCGGTGACCCTGATGCCTTCGACGGTGGCGGACCTGAAACCTTGAAGCGACGCCTCAATCCGATAGACGCCAGGCGGTAAATTCGCGGCGCTGTAGGTGCCGGACTCCGACGTCACGACGTTCGTCGTCGCATTGGTGGCCGTGTTCACGACCTTTACGGAAACTCCAGGGACCACCGCCTTGGAGGTGTCCTCGACGACCCCGGTGATGCTGCCGCGCTCGGATTGCGCGAATGAGAGAGCGGGAAGTGCGAGCGCGAGCGCCGCCAGCAGAATTGAGAATTGCTTGATCATGGTTCCCTCCGGCAGAGTCCCGCAGGTGTTACTGCGGCACGGCGCGAGCGCGCCCGATTGCACTCTAATGGATAAATGCGAAAGAGGTGATATGCGGCGACCGGGTAGCCGTTACCGACCTGGACGGGCGTTTGCAGGGCGGAGACTGATCGGCGGTCAACTGCTCATGCGATCGCTCGTCGCGATCAGCGCCTCACACCAGGCGCGAGCCTGATTGATCAGCGCAGCCTGAGCTTCATTGGTGCCAGAGGCCGATAACTGCGTCAGCAACTGGAGAATTTCCGATCCCGCGAGACGGACTTCTGCGGCCGCTCGACTCTGCGTCGCGCGATCCTGTTCCAGGGCGAGCATCTGCTCGCGGGCTTTCTGCAGCACGTCGCGCAATCGATCGCTGCCAGGGTCCAGTTCGAAAATCAGGAACTGGCTTCCTCCGTCTGGAACCGTCAGCGCTCTCACCCGATAGTGGAATTCCCGTCCCGATTCATCGACTTCCGCACACGGACCAAACTCTCGCGATCCGCCGGCGCCGGAATTCCAGAACTGGGTCGCTTCTTCGAGAATGTGACCGAGGAATGGAAAAGTCGTGTCGGCGAGTCGCGGGAACCATGCCGGCGCGGGCGCGATTGCCGAGAATGTGCCATCAGCACTTCGCTCGAAGGCCGCGATGTTTAGCGCCGGCAAGAGCGCCATGGGGTTCGCGTCGCTCATGTCAGCATCGCTTGCGCGAGGCGCGCAAACGCGTTCTCGACTTCGTCGCCGGTCTTGGCGCTCGTCTTGACGACAGACCATCCCCGCCGCGCGTATTCGTCGAGCAGCCGGTCATCGATTTGCCAGTTGTCCGCGAGGTCCGCTTTGTTGACCACCATGATGAACGGTACCTTGCCGATGGCCTGCTCGGCGACCGCCTGCAATGCCAGTGCAGTATCGAGCGTCGCTCGCCGCGTGCCGTCTACCACCAGCAGATAACCTGACGCGCCGCGCAGATACGAGAGGCGCACCTTCTGGAAGTCGTCTTCACCGTAGATGTCCCAAATGACGAGATCGAGCTGTCTATCATCGACCTCGACGCTCTTCTTTTCGATTTTTACGCCGACTGTCGTGAGGTATTTGTCCGAAAAGATGCTATGCACGAAGCGAGACACGAGGCTCGTCTTGCCGACCGCAAACCCGCCGAGCAGACAGATTTTCTTCTGCATTACGGCCGGTTGCCGGGACCCGGTATCACCACGCGAACAGACGCGCGGCGGTTGCGCTGCTTGTCGTGCTCGGTGACCCCGGCCGTCATCGGCTGCGCGCTGCCGACGCCGCGCGTCGAGAATTCCAACGCATCCAGACGGGCTCCCGTTACCGCAGCGAGCAATGTTCTGGCGCGGGCCTCACTGAGCGCCCCATTCAACCCTTCGGAGC